>FWPU01005363.1_pt1 | contig 27981 bp, 19 predicted proteins | sample 2228361 | NCBI WGS metagenome assembly FWPU01 (sample SAMEA103939777, study PRJEB20133) | metagenome
ACAGTGTTATGCTCGGTGTCGCCCTCGTGGCCCACCGCTATCAACGCCCTGAACTGGCCGGTTCACGTTACCGCGTGCTGGCCCTCAAGGCCGTACCATGAATTACCGAATGCTCTCGATATCAGAATCTCGCGCAAGACCAATTGCAACGGCCACAGTTCGCGCGTCCGCAAATAAATCATCGCGCTGAAAAAGGCATTCCAATGTGCTACCGAGTAGAAAAGCACCATCACAGCGATGACCGGCAGCGAGAGTGGAATCGCGATCTTGAGAAGGATCTGAAAATCATTCGCGCCATCCAGACGAGCGGACTCCTCCAGGGCAACGGGCAGACTCTCAAACGAGGTCTTCATAATGAGCAGATTCCAGGTATTGATTGCGGAAGGCAGGATCAAAGCCCAGCCGCTATCCAGCAGGTTCAGCGTATTGCTCACCAGGAGAAAGGTCGGAATCAGCCCGCCGCCGAAGAACATCGTGAAGACGATCAGCAAGGTAATCGGCCGCTTCCAGTACACATTGCGGCGCGACAAGGCGTAGGCAGCCAGGGTAGTCATCACCAGGTTCAGCGCAGTGCCGCCGACGACATAGAGGATCGTGTTGCGGTAGCCGATGGCGATCATCGGGTTCTCGAAAACCAGTCGGTACGCGCCGAGATTGAACCCCAGTGGATGTAAGAGCAAACCCCGATGCTGCACGACACTGGCCGGATCGCTGAGCGAGGCGAACAGCACGTACAGAAGCGGGTACAGGGTGATGGCGATCAGTCCGCTCAGCACGAAATAGAGAATGACCTCGAAAACCCGTTCAGAGATACTCTTCCTGTATTGCATAGCACACGCCTCACCAGAGACTGGTCTCATTCACTCGTCGGCTGATGGTATTCGCCAGGATGAGCAAGCTGAAATTGACCGCTGAGTTGAACAGGCCGACGGCGGCGCTGAAACTGTAGTTGGTCTCCAGGATCCCCTTGCGATAGACATAAGTGGAAATCACATCGGCAGTCTCCATAGTCAAAGGATTATACATCAAGAGGATTTTCTCGTATCCCACCGTCATCATGGCGCCCAGGCGCAGGATCAAAAGAACAATGATGGTGGGGGCTATGCCAGGCAAGGTGATATTGAGCAATTGGCGAAAACGCCCGGCTCCATCCACCATGGCGGCTTCATACAACGTCGGATCAATGTTGGTAATCGCCGCCAGGTAGATGATCGAGCCCCACCCCACGTGCTGCCAGACGCCGGAAAGCACATAGATCATCTGAAAGAACTCAGGCTTTTGCATCCACGCGATCGGCTGGATTCCCAACGGCGCCAGGAGGTTGTTCACAAGGCCATCACGGGCCAGGAAATCCAGCAACATGCCGACGACTACCACCAACGAGATAAAGTGTGGCAGATACGAGATCGTCTGCACCGATCGTTTGAACAACTGCCCGCGTATCTCGTTGATCATCAGCGCCAGGAGTATGGGTGCAGGAAATCCTATGGCCAGATCCAACAAATTGATGCTGATTGTGTTGCGGATCAGGCGTTCAAAGTAGAAGCTCGTAAAGAAATCTTGAAAATTGGCCAGACCGACCCAGGGGCTGCCCCAGATGCCTTCGGAAGGGCTAAAATCCTTAAAGGCGATGATCGCGCCATACATCGGGCCATAGTGAAACAAGAGATAATAGAAAACCACGGGAACCAGCATCGCGTAGATGTACTTGTTGCGGTTTGCATCGCGTATAACCATGCGCCCCCAGGCTGCCAGACGACTGGCGCGCCGAGGGGCGACCACCGGGCGAGAAAGAGATATCTGCCTGGCCGTCATGAGCAAATCCTCTCGTGGATCCAGAAAGGGACTGACAGGCTGGCATGGCCTGTCAGTCCGCCAACGCACGATCGCCTCGGAGTGCACTCACGGGCCGACCGAGGGCATGCGCTGTTTAGCGCCGAATGTCCAGACTCTACCGCTTAGCATAGCGCTCAAGCGCCGCCTGCTGCACTTTGAGCGCATCCTCGATGCCCATCTGTTTGAGCTGACTCACCACCTGGTCCCAACTGTCAACGGGTTGCTGACCGGTGACGATCTTGGTAAATGCCTCGTCAAAGCGGGTATCAACATCCTGCATGACCTGGGAGAACTTCTTGCTTTCCTCTTGCGTGGGCGTCACCGGAGGCATCAGCTTTTCATTGGTGGGTTCCGACCACGTTTCAACCGCTTTGATCTGCTCCGGCAAAGTGAGATACTGCTCGAAGTACCGATAGTCCTGCACGAAGGGGCCGGCGAAGTTCGAGCGGAAGTGTCGAGCCATGCTTTGCGCGATCGGCAGCTTCGGATTCTTGACCACATCATCCGTATACTTGGGGTAGCCGTTCTCCAGCGTGTAGCTGATTCCCTCGACGCCGAAGTTATAGAGCATGTGGCCCTCAGGCCCATAGCCATAGTCCAGCACCCGGATGGCCTCGCTCACGTTCTTGCACGCCGGGGTGATCGCCGCCGAAGCGCCGCCGGGGTACACCCGGTCACGCTGACCCAAGACCGGCTTGTCGCCCTTCTTGAGAACCGGATACGGGCCTCCCACCAATTTGAAGCTGGCCGGCTCCTTGCCTTGCATCAAGCCTGCCAGCCGGCCGATCCCGCTCCCGGTATAACCCACCCAGGAGCCGAGTATGCTGCCCGTTACCTTTGCGTCCAACAGCTTGGTATCCATGTTCACCCAATCCGGATCAATCAAGCCCTCCTTATACCAGGCAGCCATCGTTGCCAGGAACTCCTTGAATTCAGGCTGCATCGGGCCATACTTCACCGTGCCCTGCTCCTGATAGAAGCCGATCGTAATGCCCCACGCGCCGATGAAAGCATGATTGTTGAACGCAAACCTGTAGGCGCCCCCCGTCCCCCACGCCGGCGTAAACGGCGCCTCATCGTTCTTGCCATTGCCGTTGGGATCCTTTGTTTTGAACTGAGTCAACACCGTCCGCCATTCGTCGAGTGTGGTCGGCACTTCGAGGTTCAGTTTCTGCAGCCAGTCGTGGCGCAACGTAGGCCCGACGAACACCATGAGCCGCGGATCGCCGCGCAAAAACGGGAAACAGTACAACTCGCCGTCGTCGTCCAAAACTTCCTTGCGCCAGTCAGGATGATCGCTCAGCAGTTTCTTGTAGTTCGGTGCGCTCTTATCAATCAAATCGTTGAGCTTGAGAATCACGCCATCCTTGACGGCCTTGGCCGGGCCGCCGGGGAAACCCAACCAGTTCCATTCAATGATGTCCGGATACTTCCGAGACGCCACCATCAGGTTAAACGCTTCGAGCTCCTGCTGACCCCCAACTGGCGGATGCTGGAACTCCAACTTGACATTGAGGCGCTTTTCCAGCTCCTTATACATGGTCATCTCGCTGAAGCTCTTGAGCGTGGCAGCAACGTTACTGTTCAACGGCACCCAATAGGTCAACGTCACCGCATCTTTGGCCGCTGGCGCCTTGGTCGGCTCCGGCGCTTTGGTGGCGGCCGGCGGCTGAGTGGCGGCCGGCGCAGCCGGCGCTTTGGTCGGTTCGGGCGCTTTCGCTGCGGACTCAGGGGCCGGAGCCGGCGTGGGCTGGGCGCAGGCCGCGACAAGCAATGCCGTCGAGCCAACGCCCAGACCTTGCAGGAAACGACGTCGGTTCATCTTCGCTCGAGTAGACATGTTCTCCTCCGCAGGTCAGGTGATGCCTGGCCGGGGCCGCAACGATTGGCGATAGGCGGAAGTCCGTAGTATACTAGGCCGGGCGCCAGGCGGATGATGGATCGTTACCGTATATCGTAGCAGATTTCGACCGCCGGCGCAGCACTTTTGCGACATACAGGCGACACAGAAACGACATGTCTCACGAACCTGGCGCCGAATCGCTCGCAGCGCCGCTGGCGCGCCAGATCCACCGCGCGCTGCTGGATATGTACGACCCGCCCCGGCTCGCCCGAAGCCCGCTCATTGCGCGCCTCGGCCTGGCGCGGCAGGCCGATCCGCCGGCCGCGCTGCGGCGCGCCCTGCTGGCAGCGGTCGAGGCGCTCAAACCGGCGGACGACACGCCGCCCCAAGCCGGCGCCTGGCGCACTTACCGCATCCTGCTCCATCGCTATGTCCAGCAAATTCCCCAACAGGAGATCGCAGCCAGCCTGGGCTTCTCGGTCCGACAGCTCCAGCGCCATGAGCAGGCCGCGCTCCAAGCGCTCGCCGATCATCTGACCGTCCGCTATCGGCTGGCTGCAGCCGACGCGCAGCCAGTAGCGACCACGGAAGCAGCGGCCGACCTGGCCGACGGCGAGCTGGCCCGGCTGCCTGCCGCTTTCGCCAGCGAAGCGATCAACCTGGCCGAGCTGACGCAGGCCGCCCTGAAGATCACGCGGCCGCTCCTGGAAGCGGCGGGGGTGACGGCCGAGATGACGGTTCCGCCCCAACTGCCGCGGGCGGCCGGCCGGAGCATCCCTGTGCGCCAGGCATTGGTGAGCCTCTTCGCTGCGGCCGCCCACTGCGCGGTCGGCGGGCGTGTCGAGATCGCCGCCGCCGCTGAGGCCGGCCAGGTGCGGCTGACGATTCGCCCCACCCAGGACTGGGCGGCGCAACCCACCGCTTCAGAGTTGTGCCCTGACGATCTGGAGAACGTAGCCATGGCGGGCCAGCTCGTGGCCGCATCGGGTGGCTCGCTGCACGTGGTCGGCGGAGACGCCGGGCCGTTCATCGCCACGCTCACTCTGCCGATCGCAGAACAGCGCCTGGTGCTGGCCATTGATGACAACGCCGACTCGCTGCGCCTGCTGGAACGCTTCCTGGCCGGCAGCCGCTATCCCTTCGTCGGTGCATCCGACCCGCTCCGCGCCGTCAGCCTGGCCCGCCAGCTTGCCCCGCGCGCCATCATCCTGGACGTGATGCTGCCCGGCATGGACGGCTGGGAACTGCTCGGCCGGCTGCGCGAGGACCCCGCCACGGCTGGCATCCCGGTGATCGTCAGCACCATCCTGCCCCACGAGCAGCTGGCGCTCACCCTCGGCGCGGCCGCGTTCCTGCGCAAGCCGGTGAGTCGTGACGCACTGCTGGCGACGCTCGACGCGCTGACCGAGCCGCCGATAGTCAGCCAGCCGACCCAGACATTCGATCCGATTGACCGGCATCCGGCGCTTCAACCGTAGCAGTCTGGCGCCCCACGCCTGGACCCCGTCCCAGCCCCAACATCTCCAGCGCCTGCACGATCTGCGACACGCTCAACCCGCCGCCGGCCGTGAACGCCGCTGCGCTTGCCACAATGGGATGGCCGGCCGGGTCGCGCGCCGACATGATGAGCACCGGCACATCGCGCCAGGCCGCCGCACCACGCTGCGCCAGCAGTTGGAAGCCATCCATCCCCGGCATCGTCAGGTCGAGCAGGATGGCATCGGGCCGATCACTGCCCAGGATGGCGAGCGCCTCCGCCCCGCTGGATGCAGTCAGCACCCGATAGCCGCGTCCGCTGGCCGCCAGAATCCGCCAAAAGAGCTGGATGGCGTCCTGCTCGTCGTCCACGATCAGGATCGTGCCGCGGCCCACGCCAAAACGGTCGAGCGCGGCCAGAAGCGCCTCGCGCGACACGGGCTTAACCAGGTAGTCATCCGCGCCGATGGCGTGCGCGGCCTCCTCTTGCTCCGGCAGCGCGCAGACCAGCGCCGGCGTGCCGAGGGGCAGCAGATCGGCCGCGCGGATGCGCTCGATCGTCCGGCCCACGTCCAGATCATGCACCAGCAGCGCCGCGACCGGCCCCCGCGCCAGTTCTTGGCCGGCCTCGGCCAGGCTGCCCACTGCGACCAACTCGGTCTCACCCCCGTAACGCCGTAACAAACGCTGGAGGAGCGTGCCCCGCTCGACCACGACCACGCGCGGCCGTATGACCGGCCTGGGCGCCAGCCACTTGCGTGTCCGCTGGCGATACTCCCAATCGGGATTCAGCCACCGGTCGTACGTTCCTCCGCCGGCAGGGGCAGGCTCCAGCGGCAGCGTAAATGAAATGGTCGTGCCGTGCCCGGGCGTGCTTTCCAGCCACATCCGACCGCCGTGCAGCTCCACGAAGTGCTTGCTGATGCTCAACCCCAGGCCGCTGCCGCCGAAGCGGCGACGGATCGAACCGTCGGCTTGTTGGAACGGCTGAAACAGCCGGGCCTGATCTTCAGGGGCGATCCCCGGCTCGGTATCGCTGACGCTGACCACCACTTCGCTGCCGACGGCATGCGCCCGCACCGTGACGCCGCCCCGCTCGGTGAAGCGCCCGGCGTTGGAGAGCAAGTTGAGCAGCACCTCGCGGATGCGCGTGCGGTCGCACGAGACGACCAGCCCCTCATCGGCTTCGACCTGCAAATAGAGGCCCTTGGTCTGATAAAGCGGCCGGATCGCCTCGGCCGCGGCCGCGATGATCTCCCCCAACGGCCCGCGCTCTTTGGTCAGCGCCATGCGGCCCGCCTCGATCTGGCTGAGATCGAGGACGTCATCAATCAGCGCGGCCAGGTGTTGGCTGTTGCGATGGATCACGGCCAGATCGGCCCGCAGCGCGGCCGAGATGCGGCCGTAGGTCCTGGGCGCGCTCATAATCAGTTCGGCGAAGCCGATGATCATGTTGAGGGGCGTGCGCAGCTCGTGGCTGACGTTGGCGACGAACTCGGCTTTGGCCCGCTCAGCTTCCTCAGCCGCGCGCCGCGCCATCCCCAGGAGTTGATTGAGGCGGGCGGTCTGGAGGTTCGCCTCGGCCAGATCCTTCACCGCCTGCTTGAGATCGGCCTGCGCATCGCGCGCGGCGTCGAGCTCGGCGCGCGCGGCGTCGTAGCGCGTCCACGACCAGCGCAGCGCAGCCTCGAGCGGCCGCAGCGCCAGCCAGCACAGCCCAGCCGCGCCGCCGATCAACGCCAGCGGCAGCGCCAGACTCTCGATCGCCGGTCCATGGCCAGTCTGCGCCGCCAGCACAAGGCCTCCGCCCAGCACGGCGGCTGCCAGCAGGCCGGCCTGCACACCGATAACCAGGGCCGCCAATAGCACGGGCAGCGCCAACAAGCTGACGGTCGCCGCGCCGGGCCACAAACTGATCGCCAGCGCCGCGCAGCCGGCCCACAACGCGGCCAGGCTCCAGGCGCGGGCGCGGTAATGGCCCGCCAGCAACCGGTGCACGGCCAGGGGCGACAGAAGCAGCCCGATCCCTGCCAGGCCCAACGGCCAGAGATCGGGCCAGGAGTAGGTCAGATAGACCAAGGCGAGGCCGGCCAGCGCGGTGGCGACATGAATCGCCTCCAGCGCCTCTTCCTGCAGCTCGCGCAGGTTCAGGTCATGCGCGGCCGGCGCAGAATCAGAATTTGGAATATGCACGGGCGCCCCTGCTTCCTGGTGATAGCCACTGCGCCTATTATACACCGATGTCCGGCGCGCACGGAGAAGGGAGAGGGGGGGAGAGGGGCGACGTCACGGCCTAAACGTCGCAGCTTGCCCGCTCGGGTGCGGCCGGAACAACACCAAAGAGGGGTGTTGGCCGGCCGGCTGTCCCCGCGCGGAGGCCACGGCGGTCAGGCCGTAGCTATTCAAGATGATTTGACAAAGATGCACCACCCGACCCGACGCATCATGCATCCCGCTTCAACCCGCGCGGGTCCTCGTCGAACGGCACAACATCGCTCGTGGCGGTCAGCCAGCGGAGCAGACGCTGTTCGAGCCGGGTCTGGAGCGCGGCGTGCTCCGGCAGGTCATAGAGGTTGTGCAGCTCGGCGGGGTCGGCCCGCAGGTCGTAGAGCTCGCTATCGCCCGCCGGCCGATAGACGAGCTTGGCGTCGCTCGTGCGGAGCATAGTCGCCCGCCCCACGCTGTCGGGATGCGCCTGCTGCAAGTAGCCCTTGGGATAGTAGATGTTCAGGTTGTTGCGGGCGAACTGGTCGCGACGGGGGTCGCCTTCGAAGCAGTGCGGCTCGTGGCGGGCATAGCCGCCCTCGGCAAAGACCGCCCGCTCCGGATCGCCCGCGGCCCCGCGCAACTGCTGCGCCAGATCGCGGGAAAAGTGCGTGTGTCTGGCCTCGATCCCGGCCAGCCCCATGACGGTCGCGAAGATGTCCATCAGCTCGACCGGCTCCTGCACGACATGGCCGGACGCGCCGCCGGGCAGCCGCACGATCAGCGGGACGCGCGTCAGGATATCCTCCATCGCGTTCGGCCACTTCTCCACCAGGCCGTAGTCGCCCGCCCAGTCGCCGTGATCCGAGAAGAAGAAGACCGCCGTGTCGTCCTCCAGGCCGCTGTCGGCCAGGGCGTTCAGCAGCAGCCCCAACAGATAGTCAATGAAGCCGGTCATGCCCAGGTAGATGGCGTTGATGCGCCGGAAATCGGCCTCGCTCAACAGATCGAGACGCCGGGTCTCGCGGATCAGACGATAGTACGCCGGCTTGCGCGGCAGATCGGCCGGCCGCAGGGGCGGGATGGCCGCCGGGTCTATCTGTGAGTGCCACGGCTCGGGCGCGCTGTACATCGGATGGGGGAAGAGCAACGGCAGGTAGAGCGCGAACGGGCCTTTCGGCTTCGAGCGCAGAAACTCGATGCCGGCCATCACATTGGCGTAGTCCGTGTGCTCTTCCAGCGGGGCGGTGTACGGCTCGCACAAGAAACTGAAAAACCTGGGATCGCCGGGCGGATAGAGCGGCGGGCCGAAAGCCTTCCAGCCGCCATACGAACGGGCTTCGGTCACGCTGTCGGCGAAGCACTCGGCTGCCAGCAGATCATTCTTACCGTACCAGCGCACGTCGTAGCCCGCCTGCTTTAGGTAGCGCAGCAGGTTCGGCTCGTGCGGCCGCAGCAGATGCCAGAGGGTGCGATGCCCGCTCACATGCGGATACCAGCCGGTCATCAGACTGCACCGCGACGGCGAGCAGACGGTATTTTGCACATGGCATTGGTCGAAGCGCGTCCCCTGCCGCGCCAGCGCGTCCAGGTTGGGGGTCTGCGCCTGGGGATGGCCGTAGCACGCCACGCTTTCGGCGCGCAGTTCGTCGGGCATGAAGAAAATGAAGTTCATGGATACTCCTCGATGGCTGGCGCGATCAGAGATCGGCCTGAGCAAGAGTCTATTTTTCGCTCACGATGATACCCGAGATCATGTAACGCTGGCCGACAAAGAACAGGATGATCGGGGGCAGCGCCACGAGCATCGAGACCGCCATGATGAGGTTCCACGGGCTGGCCCCGAAGCTCGACCGGAAGGTCGCCAGGCCGATCGGCAGGGTGTAGAGCTTCGTCGAGTTGATGTAGATCAACGGTCCGATCAGGTCTTGCCAGGCGTTCTGGAAGACCAGGATCGAGGCGGTGGCGATCACCGGCATCGAGAGGGGCATCAGGATGCGCAGGTAGATGTCGAAGTAGTGGCAGCCGTCGAGCCGGGCCGCCTCGAAGATATCCTCCGGGATGCTACGGAAGAACTGGCGGAAAAGGAAGATCAGGAACGCGCTGCCGCCCAGGTGCGGAATGATGAGCGGATAGTAAGTATTGATCCAGCCCAGGTTCTTGAACAGCACGAACTGCGGGATCATCGTCACCGTGTAGGGCAGCATCATGGTCGAAAGCACCACCATGAAGATGAACTCGCGGCCGGGCGCGCGCAGCCGGGCGAACGCGTAGCCGGTAAGCGAGGCGGCCAACACCTGCAAGACGACCCGGCTGACCGCGATGAAAAGGCTGTTCATATAGTAGCGGCCGAACGGCAGGAAGGTGAACCCTTCGTAGAAGTTCGTCCAGACCCATGGGTTGGGGATCAGGTCGGGCGGAAACTGCATGACCTGGCGCAGGGTGGAGAACGCGGCCGAGAACATCCAGGCGGTGGGCATCAGCACCCAGAGCAGGCCAGGAACCAGGAGCAGGAAGCCGACGACCTTCGTCAGGGTCCGCCGGGCCTGCTTGCCGATGAAGATAGTTGGAGCAGCGACGGTCATGGCTCAGCGTCCTCCGGCGTAGTACACCCAGCGGCCCGATGTCCGCAGGATGATCAGCGTCAGGATCATAATGACAACGAACAGAATCCAGGCCTGGGCCGAGGCCAAACCCAGCCGGAAGTAGCTGAAGGCGTTGGAGTAGAGGTAAAGGTTATAGAAGTAGGATGCATAGTTCGGCCCGCCCTGGGTCATCACATAGATGCGCGCGAAGACCTGCAATGCGCCGATCGTGCCCACCAGCAGGTTGAAGAGGATCACCGGGCTGATCATCGGCAGGGTGATGGTGAAATAGCGGCGGAACGCGCTGGCGCCGTCAATCTCGGCCGCCTCATACAGCTCCGGCGGGACGCTTTGCAGCGAGGCCAGGAAGATGATGACGCCCGACCCCATGCCCCACAGCGCCGAGATAATGACGGCGGGCATCACCCACGCCTCGCTGCCGAGCCAGTTCGGGCCTTTGAGGCCGGTCGCCAGGTAAAGGATGTAGTTCAGCAGGCCGAAGTCGGGGTTGAAGATCCAGATCCACACCAGGCCGGTCACGACCTCCGGCAGTACGGCCGGCAGGTAATAGATCGTGCGGATGACGCGCATGGCCGGCACGGCCAGGTTGAGCATGGCGGCCAGAAAAAGCGAGATCGCCAGATTGAGCGGCACGAAGATCAGCGCGTAGGTGAAGGTGACGCGAATGGACTTCCAAAAGACCGGGTCGCCTGACAGCGTCACGAAGTTCTTCAAGCCGATCCACACCGGCGGTTGGATGGCGTTGTATTGCGTGAACGAAAAAATGAAGGAAGCGACCATCGGGCCGAGGGTGAAAATAAAGAAAGCCAGCAGCCACGGCCCCACGAAGATGTAGAACCAGATGGCCTCTTGCGCCGCCAGTGAAAAGCGCGCCTTGTGATAGGCGCCTGCGTCAGGCAAGCTTTGCCGCCGGGTCATTGCCCGATCTGCAACGGTCATAAATCACTCCTTATCTTTCCGGCGTCGCCCAAATCGGGCTTGACCAGGCGCGCTGGCCGTTGCGCTGCTCCACGCGCACCCGATAGCACGCTTCCCGCTCGAGCGGCGCGTCATCCACAAAGTCGAGCGCGGCGGTGTAAGCGGCCTGGGGCAGCACACGATGCAGCTTCGCCTTGTACGCCATGTGATAGTAGGTATCGTCTCGCTCGCATTCGGCGGGAGTCAGTCCGCGCAGGGTGTACAGCCGCGCCGCGGCCTCATCCCGATACCAGATCACGCGGCTGCCGGCCATGAAGTCGGCGAGCGGGCCGGCCTCCTCATGGCCGTTCAGGCGCAGGCGCAGCATGTCGGCCCCATCGGCCTCGAACTCGAAGACAAGCGCGTTCTGCCACGGCGCATCCACGGCCGCTGGGTCGGTGCGCAGGCTGAAGGTCGCCCGGCCGCCGTCGAGCGTGACCGGCCCCTGGCCTGTCGTCCGCCAGCAGGGCACGACGCGCAGGAAGCGGCCGCCGCTCAGCGCCAGTTCGCCCGTCCAACTGTGCTCGCCCACCTCCAACTCGTCGGCGGCCGGCCCCCAGCCGGCCTCCACGCGGAGAACGAAACGGCTCCGCACGCCCGGCCGGGGAGGCGTCCATGTTCCCTGATGGCAGTGCGTCGCCACGACCTGTTCATCGCGCAACAGCTCAATGCGATCAACGGCATCGAGCCCCACGGCGCTGACATGCACCCGCCGCGGCCCCGCGGCGACGATCCGGCTGCCCATCGCTGCGCCGTTCACGGTGAAGTCCAGCGCGATCCGGTCGCCGGTGACGCCGTAGACGCGCCGCGCGGTGAACGCCGCCCACAGGTCGGCGCGCGTCAACGCCGGCGCCACGACGGCCATCAGCCCATGGCCGTACATGCCGGAGAGGAGCCGGCTGCCGAAGCTGTCGGTCGAGCAGATCGCGCCGACGTGCAGGCCCCGCAGAAGCGCGTCCCGATAGGTTCCGCCCGCCACGGCTGGCCCCATGTGGCGGTTGCGCCACATGCCCACCCATCCCTCGTCGGTCTCCGAGCAACCATGAACCGAAAAAATCTCGACGAACGGCGAGCGCGCCTCGTCATGGAGTGACCAATCCTTGCCCCGCATCCCGACGCGATACGCCGTGTGGTGCGGGATGGCAAGCGCGTCGTGCGGGGCCAGACAGGCATAGAGCTCCGGCAGCGTGTTCACGCAGTAGACAGGCGCGCCCTCGGCCCGGAAGATCACGTTGTGGTCGCCGCTGGTGCTGTCGCCCTGCCACTCGTAGCCCGGAAATGCGATGAAGGCACCTTCGTCGTTATGGCGCCGCGCCGCATCCTGCACGGCCGCCCACTCGCGTTCGATCCGGCCCGCCGGCTTCCAGGCCTCCAGCCGAAAGCCGTACTTGCCCGGCGGGTTCAGCTCCGGCTTGTAACAGAAGAGATGCGGCGTATAGTAGGCGAACGCCATAAAATCGAGGTGGCCGCGGGCCTCCCGGCAGACGCGATCCAGATCTACCTCGGTCTCGTCGAGCACGTACAGGTTATGGTGCGTCTCACCCCAGTAGATGTGGTGGGCCATAAAGGTCAATCCGAAACTATTGAGGTCGGTTCCCGAGTGCGCAGCCTCTCCGCGGGACCGCGTCGGGCAGTTCCTGGCATCCCGGCGCCCCGGCGTTGCCTCGCCTCCCGACCACTCGTAGGGACGAGATAACCCCGTCCCTACGCTGTCGCATTACACGCTCAGGCTCTAGGCGCCGATCAACGACTTGAACTTCGCCTGCACGGCCTTCATGCCGTCCGGCACGGTCGCCTCGCCGTTCTTCATCGGCGCGGTGGTTTGATTCCAGGCCGTGTTGAGCTCGGGGAAGCGGTCGAGGGTCTTGCCCGGCGCCGGGAACCCGCCCGCAAAGCCGCCGGTCAGCACCTTAATCAGGTCTTCCCGCGTCATGCTGAAGTTGGCTGCCTTCAGCACGCTATCGTAGAATACGTTGTAGAGTTCCTTCTTGGCCGGGAAGAAGCCGGTGGTCTCGGCGTACATCTTGGCGCCGGCCTCGAGGCCGACGTACTTGAGGAACTTCCACCCCTCGTCGGGATGCTTGCAGTTCGCCGAGAGCATCCACGAATCGTTGAAGAGCTGGCAGGTGTTGAGCCCGGCCGGACCGTAGGGCAACGCCGCCATGCCCCATTTGAAGGCCGGATTGGCCTTGAAGATATCGCCCAACCGCCACGTACCGTCGTTCGTCATGGCGATGCGGCCGCTCAGGAAGCTCCAGCCGACCGCCTGGTTGAGCGCGTCGGCGTCCGATGGCCGCGGCGCGACCTTCAGCTTGTGCGTCAGATCCACCAGCCACTGCATCGCCTCGATCATCTTGGGCTGTTCGTAAAACACCTCGGTGATCTTGCCTGTCTTGTACGCTGCGGTCTGATCCGGGCCGCCCTTGTTGTTGAATGGATCAATGCCGTAGCCCCAGGCAAGCAGCGTGCCGAGATGATACTCGTTGAAGACCACACCCCACTGCGCCTTCTTCGGGTCATCCAGATCCTTCGCGACCGCTTTGGCCGCATCCACGAGCGACTGACGGGTCCACGACTTGTCGCCCCAATCGGCCGGCGGCGGCTTGACGCCGGCGCCATCGAGGAGGTCTTTGTTGTAGAAGACGACCACGGGCTGGTGCGCCAGAGGAATCGCCCACAGCTTGCCGTCGCGCGTGACGGAATCAATCGCAGCCTTCTCGAGGACCGAAAGGTCTACCTTGTCGGCCTTGATGTAGTCGTCCAGGGCGCGAATGGCTTTGTTGGCGTAGAAGGTGGCAAATCCGGCCGCGTAGTTCGCGGAAATCTCCGGCGGCGTGCCGGCCGCATACATTGCCAGCAGCTTGGCATTGTAATCGCCCCACGGCACGCCGACCATTTCGACCTTGATGTTGGGGTTGAGCTTCTGGAATTCCTCGACCGTCTGTTCGCCCCACTTGATGAGGGTGGGCTGGATGTCGGTGCGCACCAGGTAGGTGATAGTGACCGGTGCAGCCTTGGCCGGCGCCTTCGTTGGTTCAGGCGCTTTGGCCGCCGGCTCGGGCGCCGCCGGCTGGGGAGCTGGCGCGGGTTGGGCGCAGGCGACCAGGACGGCGCCGGCGCCTGTCAAAACCGATGCTTTGAGAAAATCACGACGTGACAGCTTCATGCGGAGTCCTCCTTGATTGATAACGCAGATTGAAGGTCAACCGATTTCAGTTGGGGTAATGCGCCTCTCTGCGTATAATAGCACAGAATCGCCCCGCTGTCGCCGTTTTTTGGCCGGATTCCGGCAGAAAACCGGACATCGGGCGCAGGAATGCATGAGACATGGACGAGACTCAGCCGTTCTTTCAGAGCGTGCGCAGCGCGCTGAACCACCTGTACGACCCGGAGTACCTGGCAAAAAGCCCGTTGGTCGGCCTGTTCGGGCTGGCCGGCCGCTACGACCCGGCCGCCGCGCTCCAGCAATGCTTGATTCAGGCCATCGAAGCGCTGCGGCCGCGGGGCAACGACTTGCTGGCGGCGCGCGATCGGCAGGCCTATGATCTGTTGCTTTACCGCTACATCCAGCGCCTGACGCAGGACGACATCGCGCATCAGTTCGGGATCAGTGAACGACAACTGCGCCGCGACCAAAACCGGGCGGTGCAGCTCCTGGCCGGCCGGCTGTGGGAAGAGTATGGGCTGGCGCAGAGCGCCGCCAATCTCCCCGCAGCCGCAGCGGACACGGCGACCGATGCCGCCGCCGGCCGCTCGGCCGCCGACGAATCGTTCGCCTGGCTCGTCCGCGACCCGGCCGAAAGCCTGACCGACCCCAACCAGATGCTCGTGACGGTGGGCGAGCTGACGCAGGCGCTGGCAGAGCGCCATGCCGTTCACCTGACCTGGCCGGCGCCGGCCGACCTGCCGCCTCTGGCCGTGCATCCGATCGCCTTCCGACAAATCGCGTTGACGCTGCTGGGCCACGCCCTGCTGTGCGCGGCCGGCGGGCAATGCACGTTGACGGCAGCGCGCGGTCCGGCGGGCCTGACATTCGAGATCGCCGCCCGGTGGCCGGCCGCCGACCGGCCTGCGCCCCCCGCCGACCTGACTCAGGTCGCGGAGCTGATCGGGTTGTTCCACGGCCGCCTGGCGCATTCTGCTGCGCCGGGCCAGCTCAGCTATCGGTTCGATCTGCCCGTCTGCGCCCAGCAGCCCATCCTCGTCATTGACGATAACGCCGATATCCTGCAGTTGTTGGCGCGCTACACCGCCGGCACGCGCTACCAGGTGGTCGGCGCGCCAGACCCCGGCCGCGCCTTCGAGCTGCTGGCAACCCATGCGCCCCGGCTGATCGTGCTCGATGTGATGATGCCGCGCATGGACGGCTGGGAGCTGCTGCGCAAACTGCGCAGCCACCCGCTCGCAAGCCGCCTGCCCATCGTCGTCTGTACGATCATCAACCAGCCGGAGCTGGCCAGCGCGCTCGGCGCCAACGCCTTCCTGCGCAAGCCGGTCACGCAGGCGGCGTTTCTGGAGACGCTGGACCGCCTGACGGCGCCGGAATCAGGATCCCGCTGAGCGCCTGGATGCACGCGATCAGCTCGGACGGGGTCAGGCCATTGCGCCGCGAAACGCTCAACAGGTTGGCGGCCACGCCCCCGCTCAACGGATCAAGAGAAGAGACTACCAGCACCGGGATCGGCTGGATGGCCGGGTCGCGCTCCTTCTCGCGCAGCACCTGAAAGCCGTCCATCTCCGGCATCACCAGATCGAGCAGGACCACATCCGGCCGCCGCGTCCGCATCAACTCAAGCGCCTGGCTGCCGCTCATCGCCCGCAGGACGCGCGTCTCGTCGTCGGCCAGCATTCGCGAGAAAAGTTGCAACGCCTCCGGATTGTCGTCCACCACCAGCACGGTCTTCGGCTCGGCCCGCACCTCGTTGATCGCGGCGATGAGCGCCTCTTGTGTGATCGGCTTGACCAGATAGCGCAGCACGCCCAGGTTACGTGCGGCATCGCGTTCGCCTGGAATCCAACAGACGAGCACCGGCGTATCGAACGGGACACCGCCGGCTGCCTGGATCTCGGCCATCATCCCCCCCGGATCGGCCGTGTTGAGCACGACGGCCGTGGCCGGCGCACGCTTCGCTTCGGCAATCAACTCGCCGACCGTGTGGGCAACGATCAACTCGGCGCCGGGGACGAAGCGCGCAAAGAGCTGCTGGAGCTGACCGGCGTCATCCAACACGATGTAGCGCGCAGGGACGAGCGGCGGCGGCGCGGCCGAGCGCCGCGTGCGCGGCTCATAGGTCTGATAGGGGTTGACCCACCGGGCAACGCTGGGCCGGGCGGCGCCATCGGACAGCGGCTCGCGCGGCAGTCGCAAGTAGAAGGTCGTGCCGCGGCCGACTTCGCTCTCCAGCCAGATGGCCCCATCGTGCATCTCTACGAAGCGTCGGCTGATGCTGAGGCCCAGGCCGCTCCCCTCGATCTTGCCGACCTGCTGGGTCGGCAGACGCTGGAACGGCTCGAAGATACGTTCTCGGTCTTGCGCCGGGATGCCCGGCCCGGTGTCGGCCACGCTGATCAATACGTCGGCGCCCTCCTGCCAGGCGCGCAGCACGACGCCGCCCCGCTCCGTGAAGCGCCCTGCATTGCTGAGCAAGTTCAGCACGACCTCGCGCATCCGCAAGCGATCGCAGAAGACGATGAGCGGCTCCGCGGGCAATTCCAGCCGCAGATAGAGGCCTTTCGACTCGAACAAAACCTGCACGGCTTCGCGCGCCTCGGCCAGCAGCGCCGCCAGATCCACCCACTCGCGCGCTAACGTCAGCTTGCCGCTCTCGGCCTGCGCCAGCGCCAGCACGTCGTTGACCAACCCGGCCAGGTGCTGGCTGTTGCGCTGGATCGCCCGGACATCGGCCAACAGGGGATCGGGCAGCCGCACGCCGTACATCTTGGGCGATTTGAGGATCACCTCGCTGAAGCCGATGATCATGTTGAGCGGCGTGCGCAGCTCGTGCGAAACGTTGGCGACGAACTCCTCTTTGACCCGCCGCGCATCCTCGGCGAGCTGCGTCAGCACTTTAAGCCGATCGGACAGCCGCGCCAGCTCCCGGTTCGCCAGGATCAAATCCTCCTGCACCTGAAGCAACTGCAGCCGCTGCTCCCGGAAGGCGGCCCGGTCGGCCTCTGCTCCGGCGTAGCATTCCAGCGAGCGCCGCGTGCTGGCGAGCAGCGTGCCGGCCGTTGTCCAGCCGAGCAGGGCCGTGAACACGCTGGCCGGGATCAGGATTTGGGCGACGGGCTCGGGCAGCGGCGGAAGGCCCAACCAGGCGCCGGCCGCCATGCCGATCGCGATCAACGCGCACGCGGCGGCCGTCAGGTCGCCGCGCCCGGCGCCGATCAGCGGCAGCGCGATCCAGAGGATCAACGTCTCGGGCAGCTCCAGCAGCGCGGCCGCCAGGCCGATCACCGCCCACCAGCCGATCAGGAAAACGGCCTGGCCGAGCCAGCTCTGCTGACGCAACAGTCGCCATGCCAGAACCGTGACAGCGGTCATGGCCAGCGCCGCGGGCATCGCCTGGGCCGCCAGCTCCGAGCGGGCCATGCCGACGAATAGCAGCCAGGTCAGCGTTGCGGCTGCAGCGGCCAGCAGGGTGCGCCGCGTCGCCTGCGTCGCCACCTCGCGCGCCGACACAGCGACGAAATCGCTCTCATCGGCCGATGGGCCGGACAATGTCTGCGCCATCCTCTGCTCTCCCGACATGTGGGATGTGTCGCAGCCATTATACCGCGATATCGCGATCGGCGGGCCATTTGGGGAGAAGACCTGTGCCTGAGTATAATGCTGCGACGAGCCCGGTCGGAGTCCGGCCCGACCAGGGAGCAAAGGCTAACCCAAGGAGCAAAGCGCCATGCCACAATCACCCAACATCATTCTTTGTACCTGCGACCAACTGCGCGCGTTCGAGGTCGGCTGCTACGGCAACCCGATCATCCGCACGCCCAATCTGGATCGGCTGGCGGCCACGGGGGTGCGCTTCGAGACGGCCGTGACGACCTTCCCGGTGTGCATGGCCGCGCGCTCGGTGCTGCTGTCCGGCCAGTACAATCGGACGTGCACCGGCGGCGTGGGGAACGTGGCGCTGCCCCAGGACGACGGCCGCATCTACTTCCCGCAGTATCCGCACGCGGGCCGGCCGCATCTGCGGGATGCAACGCTGCCCGAACTCGTGCGCAAGATGGGCTATCACACCGCAGTCATCGGCAAGTGGCACATCCATTCAGGGTGCTCCGCTACGATTTGCCCCAAACGTGAAATGCACCCATTTTCGGGTCAGTTGGGGTAATGGGCCGCTTCGCGGTATAATATCCACTACGGCATGGAATCGTCTCGTTGTGCAGCTGACCGGGTTCCGGCAGCAAGTTAGTGCCTCGTCAGGCTAGATTTTACAGTTTGCGGCGTCTGACCCCCACCCCCAGCCCGTGCTTGCCTCCCCGGAGCGCAGCGGAGGGGACGCCCCCTACCAGGGGGCGGGGCGAATTCCGGAGGGGGTGTTGCGGGCGGCTTCGCCGCCCGAAGTACCTTTTGAGAAGGTGCCCCGCTCTCCCCGCCAGGGGAAAGCAGGGCATGGGGTGAGAGGGGTCCAACAGCAAAGAGCAAAATCCAGCCCAACGGAGTAGTAGGTGAGGGTGGGATCAAACACCATTTTGATCGTGGAGGACGATGCCAACCTGCGGGAGATGTTGGCCCTCAACTTGCGCGCCGGCGGCTATCGGGTGGTGACCGCGGCCGGCGGTATGGCGGCGTTGGAGCTGGCGCGCACAGAGCAGCCCGATCTCGTCATTCTCGACTTGATGTTGCCGGAGCTGGACGGCCTGACCGTGTGCCGGAGCCTGCGCGAGCTCTCCGATGTGCCGATCCTGATGCTCACGGCGCGCACCGGCGAGCTGGACAAGATCATCGGCCTGGAGAGCGGCGCCGACGACTACATGACCAAGCCGTTCAGCCTGGGCGAACTGCAGGCGCGCCTCCGCGCCCTGTTGCGGCGCAGCGGCCCGCGCCGCGGCGGCGACGAGATCGTCTCCGGCGACCTGACGCTCAATCTGGTCAGCCGCCGGGCATTTCTGAGAGGCCAGGAGCTGACGCTCAGCCCGAAGGAGTTCAGCCTCCTGGCTGAGCTGATGCGTCATCAGGGTGCGGTGCTGTCCAGAGATCTGTTGCTTACGCGCATCTGGGGCTATGACTACTACGGCGACAACCGCACCGTGGACGTGCATGTGCGCTGGCTGCGCGAGAAGATCGAGGCCGATCCGGCCCATCCTCAGCGGATCATCACCGTGCGCGGCATCGGCTATCGGTTCGAGGGGTAGGGCCGAGGCCGCGCCATACGCGAAATCGTGTCTATGAGCTGGTCACACGTGGATGATTGGCTGCTTGTGCTCGTGATTCTCAGTGTCGCCGGGCTGGCCTGGCAGTGGCGACGCGCCATCGCAGCCAGGCAGGATGCCGATGCCGCAGCCCTGGCACGCGCGGAGGCCAACGCCGGCCGGGCTGCAGCCGAGGCCGAGCTTCGTCGGGTTACCGGTTACCTGGCCGGGTTGGGCGAGGCAAGCCTGGACGCGCTGTTGGTGATGGATGCCGACCGTCAGATCGTCTGGGGCAACGCTGTCGCCTGGGAGATGTTCGGGGCAGCAACGCCTGCGCTCGGCCAGCCGTTCATGGGGCTGGTGCGGGATTACGAGCTCAACCAGGCCGTGCTGGATGCAGCCGCCGGTGGTCGCGCCCTCATGCGCCAGGCGGTCGTCAACGGCCGGACATTGCGCATCCGGGCTGTGCCGCTGGCCGAGTCGGCCGGTGTGGCCGCGGTCATCGAGGATGTCACCGAGCTGCAACGGCTGGGCCGGGCGCGGCGCGATTTCGTAGCCAACCTCTCTCATGAGCTGCGCACGCCGCTGGCAAACATTGACCTGGCTGCACAGACGTTGCAGGATGGCGGCGTCCACGATCCGGCGGTGATGCAGCGAATGCTCGATCAGATCCACACACAGGTGCGAGCGCTCAGCCAATTGAGCCAGGAGATGATGGATCTGGCGCAAATTGAGTCCGGCCAGGTGCTCCTGAAGTTGGTGCCGACGGCCCTGGAGCCGCTGGTGCAGGAGGTAGTGGCCGCCATGTTGCCACAGGCGAAACTGAAGGCGCAACATATCAGCACGTTGATCCCTGTCGGCCTGCAGGCGTTGGTGGACGAGCAGCAGATCGCTCGGGTGATCGGCAATCTGCTGCACAACGCCATCAAGTTCACGCCAGAGGGCGGTATCATCCGCATCTCGGCCGAACCGGCGGCCGATGATATCCGTTTCTGCGTGGCAGATAGCGGGCCGGGCGTGCCGGTCGAGGAGCGCACGCGCATTTTCGAGCGCTTCTACAAACATGATCGCGCGCGCTCGAAAGGCGGTACGGGGCTTGGCCTGGCGATTGCGCGGCATATCGTCGAGGGACATGGTGGCCGCATCTGGGTGGAAGGCGAGCCGGGCGAGGGCGCCCGCTTTTATTTCACCGTGCCCGCGGCATGAGCCATCGTCATGTCGGACAACGCACGGCCACATGCTCGATCCTCCCGGGAGAGCGGCCGGCCGCGAGCTACTAACCTGAAAATCGTGCCGCCGCACGCCCGCCGGGCGTTCAAACGCCCGGCTCAGGCAGGTGAAAGTCGGTCGAGACCGACTGCCCTAACATGGAAATCGTTGCCACCACAGGCTCGTTCCCATGGCACGTTGTGCGCCGGCCGGCGCATGGGCAACCGGTAGCTGGTAGCGGATGATGAGTGGTAACCACAGGCGACTTCTGTCCGGCAACGTTGGCCACCGGTAGGCGCCGATTCTCCCGAGCAGACTCGCAGAATGGTACAGAAGCCAGAGGTCACCTGCGCTATCGAGATAGGTCGTCGGTCCCTCGACCCATAGCTCTTGTCGGTTCCGATGCGGGCACACACGTTCCTCGATCGCGGTGATTTGGGTGACGGTGCTGCCGAGGAAAGCGCCCGTCTGAGCATCCCGGCGGGCCCGATAGATATCGCCTGCGCGCACGAAGTACAGCGCCTCACCATCAGCCGTGACGTGGGGATCGAGCAAGCCGCATGATCCGCTGCAGGGCCAGCCGCACGGCTCTTCGCCATCCTTGTTGTCGGCCCACTGATTGATCTGCTGCACCATTTGGTTCGCCGTGGGATCTACGTCCCATGTGTGTTCATCCGTTTTCCTGGCGACTGTAAACCTGGCGGTGCACACTCCAGGGCCGTTGAAGATCATGATTGATTCATCAGGATACACGTAGAGGTTGAGGACGGTCGTCTGGTCCACCGATCCCTGGAGTCTGTGAACGGTCACCGATGGAGGCAAGACGGGCTTACCCGCCGCAATAGGGATGCTTGCCTCATAGATCCGGCCGGCGCTTTCTCTTTCGCTGACGAAGAAGATGTGGTCCGAGCCATCTGTCCCTCGGATCACGTTCACGCCCCGATCAGACCTCTCGCTGTTGATGGCTGGCGGCAATTTCGCGGCTGTCTGCGCGGCAAATGGCTCGGTATCGTTGTTGCGCGTGATGACGAAGAGGTCGGTTTGCGGGCCGAACGGCCGGTTGCTGAAATAGAGCCGCAGGCCGTCCGGCGAGAACTCCGGCTCCCAGAGCCCCTGGCTATCGGCGGGCAGGGTGATGGTCGCGCAGGAGCAGCCGTTGGCCTGATCTCCGTTTTGTTTGGCCACACATTGGGGAAAGTCATCGGACGCGGACACGGTGGAAGCGGGCACGATACAGATGAGGAGCAGGGCGACCCGGTAGACCTGCTTCAACAGGGAAGACTTCAATCCGGTCGGTCTGAACAGGTTCATCGCGCGACTGTCCACGCACTGCTCGGTCGTGCCTCTGGTGACCGGGTCTGGCAGCGCCGGGCCTTGATCGTCCGGGTTATCGTTCGTCCAGCCGGTGCAAGCCCGCGTCCAGGGCGGCTTGCACTGCGGCCCGATATTCGGCCCAGGTGATGGGCCGGTTTAGCTCCGGATGGTGGCTGGCCCGGTAGGCCGGCCGGTATTGTGCCATCACGTTGAGATAGGTGTCCGGCGAGATCTCGGTCGCCAGGAAGCGGACAATCTCTTCGGTGCCGGCCAGGCCACCCGGCAGCACCAGGTGGCGCACCAGTAGTCCGCGCACGGCCAGCCCGCGACCGTCGAGCTGCAGGTCGCCCACCTGACGGTGCATCTCTTTGACGGCCTCCTGGTTGATCGCCGGGTAGTCCGGCGCCAGCGAGTAGCGCAGGCCGAGACCGGCATCGGCATACTTCATGTCGGGCATGTAGATGTCCACCACGCCGTCCAGCAGCGCCAGGGTGGCGAGCGCATCGTAGCCGCCCGTGTTGTAGACCAGAGGCAGCCGCAGGCCGGCCTGGACCGCGATCAGCACGGCGGCCAGGATCTGCGGCACGACATGGGTCGGGGAGACCAGATTGATGTTGTGGCAGCCCCAGGCCTGGAGTTGCAGCATGATGGCCGCCAGTTCCTCCGGCTCGACCGCGTCCCCGTCGTCAGTCTGGCTGATGTCGAAGTTCTGGCAGTACTGGCAGTGGAGGTTGCAGCGCGTGAAGAAGATCGTGCCCGAGCCGCGCCAGCCCCGCAGCGGATTCTCCTCGCCGTGGTGCGGGCCAAAGCTGCTGATCCGAGCCCGTTCGCCGGTGCGACAGATGCCCAGCTCGCCGGCCCGCCGATTGACCAGGCAGCGTCGCGGGCAGATGTCGCACGCGGCCAGCCGCGCGTATGCGGCCTGGACGCGGCGTGCCAGCACTCCGTTGCGCCAGAGCGCGACATAAGAGGGTTCTCGAACGTCATGTATCATAAATTTAAGCATAGCATGATAGGCCTGACGCGTCAATACATCGAGCGTCGGTAAGTGTTCACCGTTATCCCGCGGATTGCGCATTTCGGGCAACGCCCTCACCCCCTCTCCCGCGGGGCGGGCGAAGGGAAACCGCTCAAATGGGGGTTTTGGGGCCGCACAGCGGCCCCATAACCCCAAAAAAGAGATCCCCCCGCCCCCTCTTGCGGGGGGCGGGGTCAGGGGTGGGGGCTGTCACATGGTAAAGGTGAACACTTACGAGCGTCGCGGCGTTGTGCGTGTTTGCATGGTATCGTGATTCTATGGTATATTCTTCATGAATGTGTTTCTGTCACGTCGAAAGGGGTGCCTGGTGCGCACAATCCTGTTTCGGCGTTGGTTGTGCCTTAGCCTGATACTTCTCTGCCTCTTCGGGTTGTCGCCTTTGTACTACAGCCGCGGTGCTCCGAACGTTCGCGGCTACGTCGCAACCTCGGCTCCATTCGCCGAGGACTTGCCGGGCGGTCACATACTGGCCGGTGGCCTCGGAACCGTGCCCCCAACCTCTGTGTTCTATCTCCCACATGTCATCCAGGGCCGATCACCCCCGACACCTACCGCTACACCGACAGCAACATCCATAGTGACTCGTGCTCCCACGCTGACCCCGACCCCGACCTCCACCTCGACGCGCACGGCCACTCCTTCACCAACCGCAACGCTTACCCCAACGCCGACCGCCACGCTCAGCGCAGGCCTCTGCCCCGGGCCAGAGCCGACCATCGTCGCCGATCTCCAGGTGCGCCAGCCGCCCGCGCTGGCCGAGCCGGCCGCACGCGCGCCCTTCCGCGATCCGACCTTCGGCCGCTGCGTCGTGCGCGCCACCGACCGGACGCTCGACAAGGCCGAGCCGGGCGGGCTGAAGAACGAGTACGCGCGCGTCCAGTCGTTCAACGCCGATGAGACGCGGCTGCTCGTCCGGGGCACGCAGGGCGGCTGGTATCTCTACCACGCGCAGACCCTCCTGCCGCTCGGCCCGTTGCCGCTCGGCATGGACCCGCGCTGGAGCGCGACCGACCCTAACCTGATCTACTTCTCAGACGAGACGCGGCTGATGTCGTACAACATCGCGACCCAGCAGACCGCGACCGTCCACGATTTCGCCGCCGATTTCCCCGGCCAGAACCTGGCCGCGGTCTGGACGCGCTACGAGGGCAGCCCCTCGCACGATGGCCGCTGGTGGGGCCTGATGGCCGAGGATGGGGATTGGCTGACCGCTGCTTTGTTGGTCTACGATCTGGCGGAGAACCGGGTCACGGCGACCCTCGACACGCGCGGCTGGTCGGCCGAGGCGCGCGAGATGGACTCGGTCACCATCAGCCCGCTGGGGAACTACTTCCTGGTCTACATGGACCTGTATTGTGAACATGGCCAACTGGGAACGCCGGCCAACCCCTGCGGCCTGATGGTCTACGACCGCGACTTGCAGGGCGGCCGCGGGCTGCTGCGCATCATCGGCCACTCCGACGTTGCGCTGGACGTCCAGGGCCGCGAGGCGCTGGTGTACCAGGACATTGACACCGATCACATCGCGATGCTCGACCTGGCCACGGGCGTGGTCACCCCGCTCTGGCCGATTGACTTCAGCCATACCGGCATCGGCCTGCACTTCTCGGGCCGCGGCCTCAACCGGCCGGGCTGGGCCGTCGTCTCGACGCACGACGAGGATGCGGCCTCGCACACCTGGATGGACGACCAGGTCTTCCTGATCGAGCTCAAGGCGAACGGCCGCGTCGTCCGCCTGGCGCACACCCACTCGCTGGTGGATCCGAGCCAGGAACACGACTACTGGGCCGAGCCGCAGGCCAGCGCCAACCGGGGCCTGAGCCGCGTCATCTTCACGTCCAACTGGGGTCGCTCCGGCACGGAGGGGGTGGAGATGTACCTGATCGAGCTACCGCTGGATTGGCCGGCGCGATTGCCGTAGAAAGGAGGATGCCGTAAAGGGACCATTGCTGCCGTCTGCCTTGTCAGTTTTGCCGTAGAGGACTTTGCAACAACTCAAAGGAGGCCAAGAATGGGAACCCGTCACTTGTTTATTCTGATCCTCCTGATCAGCGTGATGCTCGCAGCGGCTCTGGGCATTGCGCCGACCCCTGCGGTGAGCACGACCGATTTGGAGAAGGGGCTGCAAGCCCTGTCCTACGACCTGGGCGACGGCCGGGTAACGGCCGTCATCGGCGTGGCTGTTGGCCCGGCCGACTACTACAGCCAGAAAGCGGTGGTGGACACCTACGTCGCCTCGGCCGACCCGACCGCCAGCTACTGCACCTCGTCCAGCCTGCACGTTTCGTACGGCGTGGACCAGTTCGGCCACGAGTACTGGGAGCGCGCCTACCTGGGCTTCGACCTCTCCAGCATCCCCGCCGACGCCACGATCCAGTCTGCCATCTTCTACGGTTACCTGACCAGCGCCGGCGGGGCCAGTTCGGTGGAGATCGAGCTGCGCCGGGTGACTGCGGCCTGGAGCGGCTCCCCCTGCCCCACATGGAGCAGCCAGCTGACGTCCACGGCCTACACCAGCCTTGCCGTGGACACCAGCATCGGACTGAAAGGGTGGGATGTGACCGGCCTGGTGCGCGACTACTGGGTGGGCAGGGGCTTCGGCGTTTCGCCCAACTTCGGGCTGGAGCTGCGCGGGCCGGAGAGCGGCGGCGCGGCCAGCGCATACGCGCGCTACTTCAACGCCGAGAACGCGGTCATCTACCCATCCCATCTGTTCATCACCTATCAGCTCTCGAACGTGACGCCGACAGCGACGCCAACGAAGACGCCCGTCCTGACGCCGACGCCGACGAAGACGCCCGTCCTGACGCCGACGCCGACGAAGACGCCTCTCCTGACGCCGACTGCGACGCCGACGAAGACGCCCGTCCTGACGCCGACTGCGACGCCGACCGCCACCGCGACGTCGACCTCAACCTCAACTCCGACGCCGGCCCAACCGCCCGACCTGGTCATCAACGACGTATGGCCTGACGCCAGCCGCATCTGTTACCAGGTGATGAACATCGGCCTTGCGACGGCTCCGGCCGGCCATCACACGGCGTTGACCATAGACGGCGCGTTGCGGGCCGAAGACCTGGTGAGCGTGGCGCTGGCGCCCGGTGAGCGGCTGACCCGCTGCTTCGCCTACAACTGGGTGTGCGCGCAGCCGAGCGACACGGTACGGGCCTGCGCGGACCATCGCGCCGTGGTGGCCGAGGCGAGCGAGACCAACAACTGCCGCGAGGAGACGTGGCGCTGCGACGTCACGCCGCCCAAGATCACCGGCGGGCCGAGCGTGTCCGACATCACGGCCAACTCGGCCACCATCTCGTGGACCACAGATGAGGCGAGCGACAGCACGGTGCGCTACGGCCGGTACACCGGCAAATACGGCGAGGCGCGGGACGCGACGCTCGTGACCGCGCATCGGGTCGTCTTGAGCGGGCTGAACGCCTCGACCACCTATCATTACAGGGTGCTCTCGGCCGATGCGGCCGGCAACAGCACGACCAGCCGCGATCTGACCTTCGAGACCGCCGCGGCCGCAGATAGTATCCGGCCGACGATCAGCCTGGTCAATCCGACGGTGTGCGGCGCAGCCGCGGCGGATGCCGCCGCGCCGGCCGCACTCTGCCGCGGGCAGGTGCGCGTCGAGGCGCTGGCCTCGGACAACATCGGCGTGCAGAAGGTCGTCTTCTTCATCGGCGGCAAGCCCGTGCACACCGACTACACCGCGCCCTTCGAGTTCACCCTGGACACGACCAAACTGATCAACGGCGACTACACGCTGACCGCGCAAGCCTTCGACTTCGCGGGCAACGAAAGCAGCATCCTGGCCTCCTTCGGCGTCTCCAACCTGCCGGACACCAACCCGCCCCGCGTGACCATCGTCAGCCCGGCCGCGGCCGCGAGTGGCTGCAGCTTAGCGAGGCGCTCAGCCACGCCATCGCCGGCCGTGGCGTAGTGCTGCTGCTGGCCTGGCCGCCGGGGATCGGCAAGACGCGGCTACTGGAAGAGCTGGGCCGGCATGTCAGAGACCGGGGCGGCTGGGTCGTGAAGGCCAACTGTTACCGCTATGAACACGCCCTGCCCTACGGCCCGTTGGCCGATATCCTGCTGCTCAGCCCAACCGGCGTCGCAACTCGGCATTCTCGGCCTGCCCGCGGGTATTCTCGGCTCGCCAGTGCGCCACTTCCGCCTGGAGACGGGCGCCTTCGGCTTCCAGAACCGCCAACCGCATGTATCTGGACGGGGCGGCTGAAAGCATTCCTTGGGTTCGCAGCGACTCGAACTGGATGATGCGAGGGGAGGGCTTGTAGCCATGTCAGTCTTACATCAAAATCCCTGCCACCCCGGGCTGGCCATCTATCTTTTTGGCTGCCCAGAATTTCGACTCGACGATACGCCACTGCCGCCTCTCGCTACGCACAAGACACAATCGCTCCTGGCCTATCTGATCCTAAACCGCCAGCAACCGCACTCGCGCGATAAACTCGCCGCGCTCTTTTGGGGCGATCGCGATGATGTTCACGCGCGCCATTCCCTCGCCACGGCCCTCTGGCGTATCCGCCGCTTGCTTGGCGAAGACTATCTCCTGACGGATGCTACCTCTGTGCAATTCAACCCCGCTGGTTCGTTCTGGCTAGACATCGCCGAATTCGAAACGCACCTGAATAACAGCCGCAGTGCCCCAGACGAGCAACACGCCGCCGATGCGCTACGACAAGCGGTCGCGCTCTACCGCGACGATCTCCTGGAAGGCTGTTACGACGATTGGTGCATTGAGGAACGTTATCACCTGGAGGGTCGCTATCTCGACGCGCTGAGCCGGCTCGTCGTCTGGCACACAGCGCAGGGCAACGCCAGCGAGGTGCTGACCTACGCGCAAAAATACCTCGGGCACGATCCATTGGCGGAGAATATCCACCTCGCGCTGATGCGCGCCCTGGTCGCCCTGGGCGATCTGCCCGGCGCTCGGCGGCAGTGGCAGCGCTGCTGCGAAACGCGGCAGCAAGAACTCCACCTCCCCCCTTCTCCTGAAATGCTGGCGCAGGCAGAAGAGATCCTCGGCGCACGGTTCATGGTCCCGCTGCCAGCCGAACCCCGCCAGGAGAGAACTCTGCGCGGGCATAGCCTTGAATACCCACCGTTCGTCGGGC
>FWPU01005364.1_pt1 | contig 27979 bp, 22 predicted proteins | sample 2228361 | NCBI WGS metagenome assembly FWPU01 (sample SAMEA103939777, study PRJEB20133) | metagenome
GGGTTTGTCAAGGCGGCAAGGGTCTTGGTGATGGAGTCTATGACTCAGAAAGAGACTCTGATCTTCTAGAGGTAGGTGGTATTCAAGTAGGATGTGAGCAAGACCTAGACAGAGATGCTCGAAGAACAAGGGGCGGCTGAACACGGAAGTATGTATACAAACAAGACATTTCTCCTCATCGAGAACTATTCTCTTCATCGAGAACGAGAATGAATAGAAGAGAAAAAAAGAAAGATTGGATATATTAAGAAGTAAATGGATAGTCGAGTGGGTCTCGTGAGCATGAATAGTGTTCGTAGAGTTCGTGCAATGAACGCTAAGTTCCGGCACTTGATCCATGTGATAAGAATCAAGAACTTTATCTGTGGCAGCTATTGAGTTGAATCTCGCAGTGAGGTAGATATCTCAACAGAAACGTTTTCAGCCGGACTGATCTAAGAGGACTTCAATCTGTTTCTTATTTATACAATAACGCAGATCCTGTGGAGTGTGTTGCATAATAGCCGGACGTCACTTTAATTCGCATACTCAATAAGTGACACCTGCTTCCACTATGTGCTATTCGAGTTCTATTCAGAGGCTGAATAAGGCGAGTTTCGTTATGGTACACAGCACAATATTGAGTATATATTCCGTGACGAGAGTGTGTCATACAGAGGCCTTGTTACGAAGACATGTGGATCATCGACCGTATTTTCGTTGCCAGGGGTCGTGTATCCACGGAAGGAGAGGGGACCCGTGTATCTACGCGTAGAATGTATTTCAAGGGAGGTATTCACAGCAGGAGATGCGGTCATTGCTAGATCAATATTGGTGTATAAAGGCAATTGCATTTCGAACAATGATGCTGCGGGACGGAGTGGAGAATACCATCACACACAATTCATATACTACGTCTCTTAATGAGTCAGTGGGACATTTTTGTGCAGGTACATGCGAAAGCGATGTTGGTCCAGGCAGGCATCACAGGTGCTTTTAGAGTTCGAGGTGGTGTAATGAAAAAATGATCTCACTAGAGATTCATGTGAGAAGTCTTTTCACAGGCGAACTGGAATTTACGGGAGTGGCATTGCGAGCTGCGTTTCTATCATTATTAAAACAGAGTGACCCTGAACTGAGCAAGAAACTACATGACGCATCAAGCGTCCAGGCGTATGCAATCCACCCATTTGATTTTGGCACCTGTTTCAAGACGCAGTTCGTACAAGGAGAGGAGTATTCTTTCACTGTACATATTCTTGACACAGAGGAGTCTGGCCATTCAGTTCGTGGTATAATAATGAACAGGGACGCACTACTTGATGTCTATCATCAGAAGATGATGGTCACCCAGATTGATATAACGCGACGAAGTCCTGATGGGCTGATGTCCCAGTGGATCAAGGAGGAGGTGAACCAGGACATAGTTCGTCTTCCATTCATGTTTAAGACGCCGACCCAGTTGTCACAGTATGGTAGTGATTGCGCATGTCTATTGCCTGTTCCTGAACGGGTCTTTCCGGCACTTTTAAGGATCTGGAACACAGTCAGTGGTGCAACCCGAGTAGAACGAGTGACGGATTATCGAGACTGGGTCGAACAGAACGTGTCTGTGAGTAGGCACAGGATTCGTACCACAGAACTTGAGTTGGGACGCAAGCGTTCATTTGTTGGTTTTATTGGAGAGGTGGTATATAATGTTCGGAATGCCCAGGAGCCCTTTGGTCGCTTGACAGCAGGTCTGGCACATTTTGCAGAGTTATCCAATATAGGTAAGAACAGAACGGCGGGATTTGGGATGGTCCGTCTGCTCACAAGAACAGAGAACAGGTCGCGAGAATTGAGGGGACAAGTGCGTGCGGATAAAACACAACCGTGTGGTCGGCAAGAGGTGGCCGAAGTGCGGGATGGGAGGACGAGCACAGATGTACCTATTACCGCAACAGGTGATAGAATCAGTCTCACGAAGATATCAACAGATAACTGAGATTGGTGTTATAGACGAAGTGTTGAGAGGATGGGCGTGGAGTAATCCCCCGCTGAGTCCGCCATATGACATCAAATTGCCATTGAACGATATTGTCTTGAGATATTGTGAGAGTCTTAGGGATGTCTACCTAAAATACGTCGAGGGAGTCACAAGACCGCCTCTTCTAAACATGGTGACAGAAGAGCTGTACCGTGCAACAGTGGCATTAGTGGTCCAGAATGCAAAACGGTTGCTCTACTCTATGGACAGGATTGACTACACAAGACTTGGTACGGAACTGATTACAATTAGAGAAAAGATGATTGACGACCTGATGAGGAAAATAGCGTCAGTTCATACGATAAATTGTGAGAAAGATTGGGAGTCTGCGAAATGGCGAGAGGACATAATAAGGATCTGGAATTTTGAGACGGATCAGATTGTGGATGCAGTAAAGAAGGCAGTGGAGGTGAATCCATTAATAGGTACTGATGCACTAGTGAATAACACAATTCCCATAGTGATAGGACAATGTCTTGATGGGAGTCGTGTAGGACTCAGTGGACATATTAGTACGGACTCATTTGGAACGGAAGGCGTTGTTTTGGACATCAAGACAGGGCAGGAACGACGTTTTCATAGACTTGTCACTACGGGACATGCATTAGTGATTGAGAGCACATATGGGCGTCCGGTTGACTTAGGATGCATAGTCTACTGTTGGTCAGAGGAGTCCGCCCCACCACGCCTCAAATATGATGTTCATGAAATTGACGAGCATCTACGTAGGGAGTTTGTAGAGACCCGCGATACGGCATTGAAAATAGTGGCCGAGGAGAGAGAACCCGGACTGCCAGAGAGTTGTTATGAGAGGTGTCCATATTGGGACTACTGCCATTAGTTGCAAGGGCAAAAAAAGGAGAACGTTGTACTGAGTTGATGTTGTGGGTGTTGTGTTGTGTGTCCATGTACAACGTTCTCGAGATTGAACTGGGGATACATTGGAGACCTCTTAGCGATCTCAGTCGTAAGGGCATAGACGCTGAGAATCGACTACCAGGGCCATGTTGGATCATCAGGGGGCCATGTATAGAACATATCTCATCAGGGAATACCTGACCAAGAGACACTCAAGGTAGTACGATGCAACTTGCCATGAGGGACATAAGTTGCCATTCTAGTTGCAACTTTCTATTAATATGGAAACACTTAATTGAGGGTGTTCCGTCTGTTCATGCATCATTATGAGACTACACATAGCAACCCTCGGCCTTTATGCAAACGAACGGATCACGCATGTTGTGATGAAGAGAGGTGCTGACAGGGTCATCATCTTCTATACTGAGAAGAACAAGGCTCAGATCTCAGATATACGGGAACAGTTTGAGGGTTTTCGTATCCCTGTAGAGTCAATCTTTGTCAAGGCATGGTCATACAATGACATACTTGTGGCAATGCTTGATGTGGTCAAAAGACATGAGGGGTGGGAGATTGAGTTCAATGGTTCATGTGGTACAAGGTCAATGACTGCAGCGACCTATGCTGCTGCAATACTAACGGACTCGCCAGTATACCTTGTGACAGAGTCAGACGAGTCAGTGATCGATGAACTGATAGAAGTGAAGCCAGTCTCAGTGACTGTTCTCACATCTTTAAAGCGGCGCATACTTGAAAAGATTGAGAGTCTTGGTGGCTCTGTCAGTTCTAACAAAGAACTTGGTACCAAGACAGACCTTGGGCTGAGTTCTGTGTCAAAACATCTGAGGGCGCTTGCCAGAGCAGGTTATGTGGAGCAGTCACGGGTAGGAGGAAAAAAAGTGACGCGGATCACAGAGTTGGGTCGGGCTGTTTTAAGAATCAAACAGATTGGTCGACAACGTAGATGGGGATTTGAAAGCAAGACGTAAGGGATGTTAAAATGCCGTCCGTCATAGAGGAGATAAGACAGCTCTGGAAGGAGGCATCTATGACTATAAAGAATGAATTTGGCATCTCAACTTCAGAAGTACCTGCGAGTATAGAACTCATAGAGAAAGTACAACTGGTCACACTAAGTGGCAGTGCACGTAAAAATGATAGACTGGTGTTCTCAAGACAGATTTTAGAGAGACCCGAACTCCTACGTGCGATGATATACAGAGAGTGTCTTCTTAGTGCACTTGAACCTCTTTCATTATGCGATGAGGCAAAGAACGACCTGGCAAATGAGTTTGCACGTCAACAGCTCTCACCACAGGAGCAGGAATATTGGAGTCGTGAATGGGCATCGCAGGTACCTCGTAGACAGGTGAGTACAGTGCATATCTATGATCCATCGAGAGCATATGTTATTCTCTATAAGATGACAGGCAAAGAGGCGTTGCATCAGATACTACGTGCTGTCATCTTGGCTGCTCAGTATGGAGGAGAGATGAATTTTGAGAGTTATCTGACCTACTTGCAGACTCGCGCACAACGATTTATTGCCTCATTAAACGAGGCGGATGTTCGTATTATAGAGTACATTGTCAACCATCCTGACAGTCAGCAGAAGGAGGTTGCAGAGGCGGTTCAGCTGACACCACAGTGGGTCACATATCGACTGAAAAATCTGAGGGAGAAGTTCATACTACGAAGATTCACGTATGTACCATTCTCACGTATCGGTATACGGATGTTTAACCTGCTACTCGGTGACCCTCTAATGAGATTGACAAGCAGTCTTCTACAGGACTGCCCATTTCTCTATGCATACAGGCCAGTCTTCACAGGACCATGGAATGTCTATGCTACACTTGCGGTCCCAGACTGTATAGAGAACATTGGGGCAGTAAGACAGTTTGTACATTTACTAAGACGAAGGCGGTTTCCTATCCACATTGCAGAGATTGTCAGTTCAGAGTCAATACTATCACTCAAGTACTTTAATGCTAATGCACGCACATGGGAGATACCATGGGAGAGGCTCCAGTGTGAAGCAGGCGATGGAGAGGCATCTGCTAAAATAAAAATAAAAAGAGTTGTCCGCTCTGCAAGACGGACGCAGATGTATATTGGGGAGACTGAGATCAGGATTCTCGAAATTGTCAGAAGGGGGATGACTGAAATTGAACAGATTCGATCAACTCTAAAGATTGGTCAGAGTCGAGTAGTGGACCGTCTACGTGCACTGAGGCGGGAGGGACTATTGGCGACCAGATGGGAGGCACATAACATCGGTCTAGTTGAGTGTGCATATATAATAGCCATTGGAAGACAGAGGAGTGAGTCAGTTGCACGCTTCTTGCTGAGGAGTGTTCCCCGCATCTACTTGTCATTTGACGTCCAACATGAACTGTTTGCTATAGTAGAACTCCCCAGTGGAGGCATCTATAGACTTGTGAGGGCACTTCAAGATACATACAAGTATATCATTAGCGGTATGATAGAACAGAGTGTATATGGAGCATGGGGCTTTCCTGCACACCTATGGAACACCAGACAGCAGACTTGGTGTGCAGACCAGAACGCAATAAATACGTGGTTGAATAGTGTAGCATGTATAATTGAGTATTTGGAAGAGTGAGGACAACACACCGGTCATAGTTAGTATCTGGTCTTGTATAGTCATATACTCGGAAGCAGGTCCCAAATGTGGAAGTTGAAAGAACAAGATTATCTATCTCAGACAATCTAACCACTTGTAGACTCGGGTGTCAATACCAGTCCAGCTCTGTGTTGTCTCATCCCATAGTTCAAATGGCAGTGGACACGGTCTTGTTACATGATCCACAGGCACTGCAACACTTATGTCAAGACCCAAAGCAGAGAGAGCCTTAGAGATGCTGTATGCACCACCTGTTGGCAGACTGATTTCAAACAGAGCATCGCCTAATGAACCAAAAGCCATCTGTACTGTTGGTAGCCTGGATGACCATGCAGATATACTGAGTCGTGCCTCCTCACTGTAAACATAGACTAACAATCGCTCTTGAAGACCCATGCCTCTGAGTCTGTAGACGGGCTCTAAAACACCTGTTTGAACCAGTCTACTGAGGGCGCTCTCAGAAGCATCTCCTGCGCTCTGCCGGATGATAAAAGAACCAATACCGTCCGGCCTTACAAGAGATAGTATCTTCAGATCCTTTCTGTCTACCTTTGTTTCTACCAGTTCAGCACACTTGTCCACGCGAGGAACGACAAGACCCAGATGGTCATTGTGAATACGCAATAACAGAGGATCCAATAACTCCCATGGGATTGTCCATTCGCCTATGTTCGGCTCATAATAGTCAAGAGTGTATGATATTCCATACGAACCACTCTCAATGCAGCATGTCTTCACACCCCATTTTTCTTTTTTTTTAGAGAACCGATTCATCACATCCATATACCCTGTCACACGTGGAATCAGCATCGTAGCAAGTAGTTGCCAATAAGATGTCAACAGTCGTGTTGCAGAGTGTAAAATAGGCGAGTCAGCCAGACGTTCAAAAATATCCTCTTCTCTATAGGGGTCCGTGGGCGTGAGAAGAACATAAAACACGTGCAGTCCAATAGTCTCCGGTCTCAGCTGCAGAACTCTCTCAATCACACCTCGGTCTGTGAGTTCTGTAACGCGTCTAGATGTCCAACTTGGTGTGGTCTTTAATCTACGGGAGATCGCTCTCAGACTTGATGCGGGATTGTCAAGCAGCGTCTTGATCAGAAGAACATCTGCAGAGTCAAGCATAAAATTGTCAGTTGTCGTACCCATTTTTTTTTTCAATCCCCTGATATGAGACTCTGGTTCTGCAACAGAGTCCCTCGGCACTGCAAGAGCCTATGTTCTATACACACCCTCACCAGTGACCAGACCAATGAAGACCTCCTCAAGGTTGGCAGCCATAAACTTCTCTCGGAGTTCAGTTGGTGCGCCAACAGCCACAAGTCGGCCCTCATTGAGAATACCCACGTGTTGGCAGAGTTCTGATACCTCATTGAGGTCGTGGGTGGTCAAGACAATAGTGATCTTCTCTTTGGAACTCAGTTGTTTGAGCATGTTTCTCACGACACGGGCACCGATTGTGTCAACACCCGTTGTGGGTTCATCTAGAAAGACAATCTGCGGCTCAATCATCAATGCACGTGCAACAAGTACCTTGCGTTTCATTCCGCCGCTGAAACCCTTGACCTGGTGATCTGCTCTCTCTCCGAGTCCTACAATTTCTAGAAGTCGGTCAGCCCTCTCTCGGAGGGTCGCCTCGGGAATACCATATAGTCCACCATAGTAGATTAGATTCTCACGTGCAGTGAGACGCTCATAGATACCAGCCTCTTGTGGTAGGAGCGCCACACGCTCTCTGATATAGTGAGGCGCCTTCATCACATCTTTTCCCAACACATGGGCAGTGCCTGAAGTAGGAGTCAGCAGTGTCACAAGTATACGAATAAGCGTAGTCTTTCCTGCACCGTTGGGACCAAGAAGTCCAAAGACCTCACCCCGTTTAATCTCTAGGTCGACGTGGTCTAACGCCACGACCTGTCGTTTCTTACCGGGTTCAAAGATCTTGGTGAGTCCTTTTGTGACAATAACTTTCTCATCCAAGTCGGTGTTGCCCCTGTGTTGTGTATATGAGAGTTCCATCAGATTGCAGACTGAGTGGCAGGTGCAGTGTTGCGATTCAGCATTTAACATGTTCGACTAGCGTCATTCTGGTCATCCATGATTCATTCTCACTCAGTCTTTGGCCGGATCAGGTTGAGAAACACCTCGTAGACGCTCAGTGCATCCTCTGCGCTCTCGACCCCTCGTATTACAGCATTACCTCTGCTCATAAGTGTCACATGTACACCGCTCTTGCTGATCGCCTGGAGAAAACCAGCCATGATCTTGACACTGTATTCTTTTTGTTCAAGAAGTCGCCCCAATGACTGAAGGTCTGGGAAGAGCATCTCTGGTGGAGCGACGCTGAACGCACCAGAACACAGGCTTGTCACAGTCGGCCGTGAGGGGGGTTCCTGCTGTGACACGATCTGGGGGCGAGAACAAGCAGGACAGTCTCTAGCCCTGGCAATTGCGAACGTGTCAATGCTCATATCAGACATGTCGATTGCCATCAGTCTTCCCGCGAGGAGAGGAGGTTGTCCTATCGCAAGACGCACGGTCTCTTGTACCTGGACTGCCGCAGCCACTGACAGAACGGTTGGGGCCACACCAAGTCTTTCGCATCTATTCTCAGGACTGTCCTCGACACCACCCATAAAACACTCAAGGCATGGTGTTGTCTTTCCGGGTATGATTGTAGACACATTGGCGTAGTATTGGATGGCACCAGCATATACGTATGGTATTGACAGATGCAGAATCGCCCTATTGATTGCCATCCGTGCTTGAATAGAGTCCAGTCCATCAACAACAATATTGCACTCTCTAAGCAGTTCCTCAGCATTTCGGTGATCAAGGACTGCGGTCACAGGCTCGAACTTCACATCTGGATTCATCCTATGAAGGTTCTCGGCTGCGGCCAACGCCTTTGGCTTACCGAGGTCGTCCATGTCATAGACAGTCTGCCTCTGTAGATTTGACAGGTCGACAACGTCGCGGTCAATGATACGAATATGTCCAAAGCCGAGTGCTGTGAGAAGGCGCAGTGCTGGACTACCAAGGCCTCCCGCACCCACTACAGCCACTCTGGTGTTCAGCAACTGTTCCATATCGTGTTCACTAAAGTCACTCAGTGCGAGAGTCCGCGAGTATCGTTCAAGTTGCTCTCTTCTCAGTGGCATGATTACAGTTCAGTGTTGCCTTGGCTTATTAAAACGCTTATTCAGATGCATAGTACATGTGTATCGCAGCAGTTCGTCACCACCACGACCATTCACATTGTGTCCGGTCTCATTCATTGTACCAGGTGTCTAATAGTGGGGAATGGTTCCTCGCCCTTGATCTCACTAATAAGAAACTCGTGTGCTGCAGATACGTCACTGTCCTCGCCCACTATGAGCAGAGTGACCGAACCCTCAGCACCATTCACACCACCAGCTGCGACGGGTATAGCAGACACCCCAAATAGTACATCAAGTGCCTCTATCTCGGTGAATACGAATGCCTCTGGAACCGCCATCACCCCAACAGGTGTGCCAATTACATAGTCCAAGTCACGTATGCCAAACTGACCCCTGATCTCCTCATAGCTTGTGGGAATATACTTCTCTAGACCCACCGGCATTATCAGCCGGATGTTTCTTGCTGCGACTGCACCAATTACACTACCAATAGACCCACCATTCTCACTCGCAAGAAGGACCAGAGGCACCATGTTGACATCAAGAGCATTTGCGCCCTTGATTATCACGTCGCCGGGACCAAGTTCGCTCAATACATCGGCGACCTTTTTGCCCTCAATGTACTCACCACGTTTGAATATCGCATCTGTGCTTCTGTGTTCTCTGTCAGTGATCCACACACCACGTGGCACTATTACGCCTGCCACGTGTCGTTCCTTGTCATAGCCATCCAGAATCTCTTCGACAAGATACGAGTTGGTCGTTCCAAGAGTCACACACAGATATCCATTCTCTAGGGCATACTGTACCTCCTCTGTCTGGAGTAGTCCCTTTGCAATCAGTCGCTTGCTCTCCGCAACTGTGAGTGTCACAAGTAGTCGCTTCATCTTCTCTGTCGCCTCTCACGTCACTGCGAATACGGGTAGTTATTATCTTATTTTCAATCCTTAGACGTCATATAGAACACGTGTTCTAATTCCATAAGTCTCATTGAGGTCATGATAGTGCACGTCGTGCCATGGTAACGGTCTCGCGGACTATCTCTTGTGACACGGCGCGAATAGACTCGTAGTATGACTCAATATCTAACGTGACACCACCACTCAGTACCAGAGAGAGTTCAGGGTCATTAGAGACCACCTCAAGAAGGCCAGTCTTTTGTGCCCTTGCCATAGATGTGATACGCCGAAGACACTCATGTGCCTTTGGCCGATCCATGCCTGCAGTGGTGAGTGTTGTGAGGACATACTCACTGAGGATCTCATCTCTTGACAGAGCGAGATTTTTGGCAACCGCATCCCTATCAATGGTCAGTCCGGAGATCACAGACGTCAACTCACGCACAATATAGTCTGTCAGAATGAATGACTGCGGCAGTATGAACCGTTCAGTCGAGGAGTGGGATATGTCGCGTTCCTCCCAGCTGAGGACATTCTCAAGTGCAGGTGCTGCATGACTACGGACGAGGCGTGCTAGGCCACATATCTTCTCCAGTGTGACAGGATTACGTTTGTGAGGCATGGCGGATGAGCCGACCTGTCTTCCCTCTGCAAAAGGCTCGTAGGTCTCAGCAATCTCGGTCCGCTGAAGACTTCGCAGGTCAGTGGAGATCTTATCAATACTTGCAGAGAGGTTGGCGAGTGCAAGGATGACCTCTGCAAGTCTATCACGTTGAATGATCTGCGTGGTGGCGAGTGGAGTGCCGATGCCAAGTATAGACATCACTCGCTTCTGAAGTTCAAGTCCCTTGACACCCAATGCAGCATGACTGCCTGTGGCCCCTGCCACCTTCCCAACAACGCTTCTCTGCATGGCTGCCACCAGTCTGTCCCTATGGCGACGCATCTCATCCAACCAGACTGCAAACCGGATACCATATGTGATTGGCACTGCATGCTGACCATGAGACCTACCTACCGCGACTAGATCGGAGGTCTCCTCAGCCCTACGTGCCAGTGCCTCCATCAGTTGATCTAGTTGAGGAAGAAGGACTGAGAATGCCGCACGGAGTTGCAGTGCAAGTGCAGTGTCCTTGATGTCATTACTAGTCAGTCCAAAGTGGACCCACCGGCCACCTTGGCCTGTACATTTCTCAGCGATCGCCTCGAACAGTGCAGCGACATCGTGTCTGTTTTTTCTCTCAATCTCCATGGTCCGTTCCAGAGTGACAATATCCGGTCGTGCAGTGCGTTCTATGTCGCGGGCAGCGTCCTCAGGGATCATACCCATGTCTGCCTGAGCCCTGGCGACTGCAGCCTCGACTCTGAGCCACAACTCGTGTCTAAAGTTCTCTTCGAATACAGATATCATCTCTGGACTGCCATAGCGTCCATAGTCAATCGGACAGACGGGCATGTGTCATTCCTGCGCTGAGAATCAGCGGACACCTTCATATGAGTTACTGATACACATAGACCATACATATTGTCACGAGAGCGACATCTTATGAGACTCGCTGAGCTGTGTAGATCTGAACTGGAGAGAATTATCACTTGGGAGGAGGTCGATGTCTCAGCACATGTGAGGCACGATACGCCCATACTCCACAATACTCTGGGTCTAATATCAATGGGGCCATCTGAATGGGAACAATGCGTGAGCGCTGTTGCAGCATCCCGAGTTGGAGCTGGGCTTATACCCTTTCAGTGGCCGAGTCGTCCAACACCATCCAGTGATGAGATGCTACGATATCTGGATATGATTGGTAGGGGCATAGATATACTGCTGACAAGTGTTGTAGATATGCAGACATTTGGTGCAGGACGCCTATTCATAGAACGCCTTGAACAGTATGGATTGCCATGTTCGGTCCTGAGTCTGAAGGATGATATATACAATCATCTACTTGGTCTGGCATATCTATCGGTGCTCAATAATCATCTTAGAGGACTTGCTGGACGACAACTGGTTGTGTCATGGGGGTTTGGAGGACAGTTCTCTCTGCCAAACGTGGCACATAGCATCGTGAGTCTTGCACCCACTCTCGGGGCGAACGTACGTATTGTGTGTCCCACAGAGTTCTCTCTTCTTAGAAGAGTCGTTCGTGTGGTCACAGGCGCTGCCAAGACGACCGGCGTACGAGTTGAGGAGCAACGCGACCGTTCAGAGGGATTAGTTGATGCAGATGCGGTTGTTGTATTCAACTGGTGTAGGCTTGATGACTTCAACGACATGGCTCGCAACGAGGAGTTCGCAAGAGAGTTCAGAGAATGGTATTTTCAGCCAGAGGATCTACCTGCAAAAGCATGTCTCATGACCGAACCGTTCGTTCAGGAGGACGTGTTGGCGAGTAGAGCACTTCTGGATGACAGACGCAACATCACTCCCCATATATTCAGACAGAGTGTAAAGACGCTATGCTCCTTGATCGCAAGAGTGATGCAACATGAGTCAGAGGACAGACCCCCTGTCTTGATATGATTGACTCGGGATATGACTTGAGTGCTGCCATAGGTGGCCGGAGTCACCTTCCCTGAGGCGGGATTATGTTATTACTAGATTGCGGAGAGAGGCTATATCATTAAGACTGTTGGATGACATGACTTATAGCAACAAGTCTACATTATATATGTGAATATGTGGCGACTCTTGAGGCCAGATGCCGTGCGTGTATGGAACGATAGCGAGACTCTGAGACGACTGAGGAGATACCGTGCTATAATTGACAACAGAGTGCAGGCAAAGTATCTTCATGCTAAAGAATACGCAGTTGATGTCAGGCTTGATGCGGATACAGACGAGTTGTGGGAGACCCACACACGTGCCTCCGCGGGGTTTAGAGCCTATGTTCAGGACGTTGATAAGGACAGACAGAATAGGATGAGTCTAGAGACCGGCCGCATCTCATTTCTTGCACTCAAGGTCGAGCTGGCAAGGAGAATTCTTCAGTCATGTCACTTCTGTGAGCGGCAGTGTGGAGCGGATCGGGCACATGGAAAGAAGGGTTGGTGCCGGCTTGGTTCAGAGTCGCGGGTCTCCTCTGCATTTCTTCACACTGGCGAGGAGGCACCACTGATACCAAGTGGGACTATATTCTTCTCCTCATGTTGTTTTGGATGCGTGTTCTGTCAAAACTACGACATCTCTACTGCACCACGTGCAGGAATGGAGGTCACACCACAACATCTAGCGAGAATTGCAGACTCATTGTATGAAGAGGGCGCAATCAACATCAACTATGTGGGGGGGGATCCGATTCCAAACACCCATACAATACTGGCATCAATGGAGCATCAGGTTGCAAACGTGACACAGTTGTGGAACTCGAATCTCTACTGTTCAATGGACACGATGCGTCTCATCTCAGATGTGTTTGACGTATGGCTTCCGGACTTCAAGTACGGAAATAATGAGTGTGCCGAACACCTCTCTGGTGTCAAGAACTACTTTGAGGTCGTTGCAAGAAATCACATTCTTGCATACGAGTCTGGGGAGGTGATTGTACGTCACCTTGTTCTCCCAAACCACATAGAGTGTTGTACACGACCCATACTAGAGTGGTTATCGAAGAACATACCCAACTGTATGGTGAACATCATGGCTCAGTATCGACCGGAACACCTAGTGCGGGCACGGCCAACCGAGTATCCGGAGATTACAAGACATGTGCACGGCAATGAGATGAGGATAGCTTATGAGACCGCTGATGAACTTGGTCTGTGTTATAGACCTGTGAGTTGAATCAGTGGTTCAATCTCCACAAGATGGAATCTACTTTTGCAACATCTTATAAAGACCGTGTGTAGTAGTCAACACAGAGTTATATCACAGCGCTTCTTCACGAGGATTGAAAAACATGTGTCTTGCAGTACCTGGACGTGTGATCAGTGTCAGTGGGGATTACGCCGAGGTCGACTTTGGTGGAGTGCAGAAACGAGTCTGTGTGACACTTGTTCCCGGCGTCAAGGCTGGGGACTATGTCATAGTACACACCGGTTATGCAATCGAGCAACTCAGACCTGAGGATGCGAAGAAGACGCTTGCACTATTTGAACAGATGGCACAACACCTTCAAAATGCAGATAGTGCTCCATGAGAACCTGCAGAACAGATCGATAATGCTTGACTGAGAAGGTGTCTGACTCAGACATGGTGAGAGAACAATGACGCGCACACTCGATTCATTCATGAGGAAACTTCGTGAGCAACTGAACATAGAGGACACTGATAATAATATCGAGCCGGAGAAGATAGAACGACTCAAGAGGAACACAGTTGTAGTCATGCCTGCAGGAGGTAAGGGGGAACGAATCCGGTCCGAGACCGCACAGGATAACATCAACAAGGTCATGATCTCAGTCGACGGTAAAGAGAGTATGATTGAGAGGGGGATACGTGAGTATGCTACAGCTGGCATAACCAAGTTTCTTGTCTTGACAGGCTATATGGCTGATAAGTTGGAGCGCCATCTTGGAGATGGCTCGAGATGGGGAGTGGACATCCAGTACTCATGCGATCCTGAGGGGAGAAAGGTAGGAAATGCAGGTGCGATCCTCAATGCACTGAATAATGGAAGACTTGATGACAGACTGACTGCAATTATTCACAATCCTGATGATATGATTATTGGGATGGAGAGGCCGTACGCAGATGTATTTCTTGAGGGGCATTTTCGTGGGGTCAAGAGGGGATGCATCTGTACATTTGTTGTGGTGCCTGAAACGCCCTACCAATACTCCGGTCTCATAGTTGAGAGAGGCATAGTACTTGATATCGCCAAGTATCCGCTGATTCCAATACCGACGCATACAGGAATATCCATCTTTAGCCCTGCAGTGTATGACTACTTCCGGAGACTGGTCTCACTTGAGACAGAGTCCTCCTTCGAGAATGTTGTTGCTCCGTATATGGTCAGAGAGGGACGTGTCTATGCCGTCACTATTCCATGCAATACATGGTTCCCTGTGAATGACCGCAAGGGGATCGAGGTCGCGAGGACTGCTCTCTGCTCTGCGAACCCGAGTCATTGAACAGGACTGAGAAAGACCCAGAAGATTCATGCAGATTGCCTAGAACCGACCCGAGAACTGAAACGGACTATTCACAACTATTGATATACCAAAAATTGATACAAGCTCAAGTAAACAATATATGAACAACAGATGGATTAGAACTGCAATGCACCCTGGGGTCGTAAGAAATGAGAAACATCATCATACCCACACTCAATGAGGGGAACAACATTGGAGATCTCATTGACACAATTCATTCTGTAATGGGTGACTCAGACCTCTCAATAATTGTTGTAGATGATGACAGTTCTGATGGTACACAGGAGATCGTACGTGAAAGAGCATCAAAGAGTCGGTCTGTTCGATTGATAGTTCGTCATAACCAACGTGGACTTAGTGGTGCGGTCAGACTTGGTGCCCAGCACGTGACCAGTGGCCCTGTAGTAGTCATGGACGCAGACTTCTCACATCATCCGAGATATCTCCCAGCCATCTTTAGTGGACTTGAGAAGGGATATGACATAATCGTGGGTTCAAGATATATCCCCGGCGGACGCGTGATAGGATGGACTGGTTCTAGAGTAATAATAAGCCGAATTGCCACACTCATTGGAAATACACTGCTGAGAATCAAAATGCGTGATTCAATGAGTGGTTTTGTGGGATGCAGAGATGCAAGTATGCTTATGAATGGGATACAATATGCAGACTACAAGTTTCTGCTGGAGTTACTTGTGAAGTATCGTGGTATCAGGGTACTTGAGGTGCCTATAGAGTTTCGTAACAGAACGCGGGGAGCAAGTAAGCTTGGACATGGTACTATCTTGCGCTATCTCTATTTGGTTGTGAGGCTTCTCTTGTGGGACATGACTCACAAGAAGAAACAATGCTAAGAGAGATGTGTTCTATATGACGGATATGACCTGTTCAAGACCAAGTGTCAATGAGTACATGATGAGGGACAATACTCAGACTGACACAGGCTATCAACGGCTCTTGTCAGCACTCGTGAACATAAAGAGTATGGGGCCTTCAGTCACGTTGGGTGTATTGGTCACTCTAAATGTACTCATGGCGGTCATACTCCGACTTATCGGGTCACAGATGTATGGTTTCTTTATCACAGTATATATGTGGGCAGGGCTCTATGCACTATTTCTATACTCAATGCTGAGGTGGCAGCGTCTGCGAGGTGTGCCCCTAATAAACACCCAGACAAGACTGGCATTGATCGTATTGTTGACATGTGCTATACGTCTCCCCTTTCTGTGGCTTGAGGAGTATATCTCGCTCGATCCGTTATGGTACACAGACTTTGGAAAGTTTATGATGCGCGGCTCAATACCCTATTTTGAGTTCTACTTTCCCTACCCACCTGTGTTTGCCTATCTCATTCTGTTGATTGCACACATCTCTCTGACAGTCGATGCATTTAGAGTACTTGCAATAACACTAGATGCAGGTGTTCTGTTACTACTGTGGAGCATTGCACGACGTCTATCTGGGGAGTCACATGCGTCCATAGTTGCCTGTGCATATGCACTGTTACCTGTATCGGTCATAGAGTCGGGTTGGAATGGCCATTTTGAACCACTAGCAAACCTCTTCCTACTCATCTCAATCTGGGCAATGCTTCAGCAGAGAGGTGTGCTGGCAGGGACATCTCTTGGTCTTGCTGCTGCAACAAAGGTATACCCCGTCCTGCTATTTCCGATGATATTAGTCAGTCTCTACAGTCTGCGTGAGAAGATTAAATTCATTGTATCAATGTCAGGAGCAGCAATAGCCACAGGTCTACCAATAGTCCTGCTTTATCTGTCGGAGAGTGGCAGTAGTACAGGCGGCGAGTCCGCCACTAGGATGAACCCATCTGCCCTCATCAATGCAATGATTGGCTCGCTCATCCGACTCACTCCAGAGACGACTCTGATAACAATACTGGCCCTCAGTGGAATAGTCGCGGGAGCTGTTATTGTCGCAAGACAACCTAGAGAAAGGCGCTCTCAGCAGACATATATGACGTATCAATGGGTCTGCATGGCATTGGGTATAGTATTCATTGGGTGTGGATTAATTGCTGGGGTGTATCCCTTTCTCCCACCAACTCGGACTGTCTACTGGCGATATCCGGGAGACATTGCGATTATCAGAGGCGTGACGACGATATCATTAGGTATAGTGATCCTGCGAAGAGCTGCACAGAGAGTTATCAGTAGAGCAAGAGGAGAAGTCGCGTGCGAAACACTCTTCATGTTAATTGCAGCACTCAGCCTCTTGTTTGCGCTGCTGATGCGTGATGTCTTTTACGGCTGGTATCTTCTATGGTCACTGCCTCTGTTCTTACTTGTACGAGATCGCCGACTTGTACTGACTGCCGTATTGACGTTGATGTTGTTATATCCCAGTTATACATACGACAATTTTGCCACCCTTAACATCGAGGGAACAAGGATATGGTCTGACGAGTTTGAGACCGTCGATGGGTGGTCAACAAGAGTGCTTTTCAATGGACAGGAACGCCCGAACTCTTCAGTGCTTGCGACCATAACAACGGATGGAGAGATCGGTCGATTGAGTTTTAATACAACTGCGGTCACTAACATGACGCAACTCGATGAGACCGCAATCGAGTTCTCCAGACCTGTGACAATTCAGTTGAACGCCCAAACGGAGTTTGTTGGACGGCTGTCGGCCGATTGGAATCCCACATTTGGTCCGTATGCATATATAGAGTTGAGATTACTTGGGTTGTATGACAATGGGACTCTATTCAATTCTACGGTCATATTTAGATCGGGATCCTTCACGAATCTCACATTTGTCAGATGGTTTTACTCTTTTGCGCTAGATCTGAATGCGGACCGGACTGGAACTGTGACACGTATATTGATCTTAGTATATCCACAGAGACCAGTCATGGGTGCATACCTGGTGGACTGTATATACATAACAACAAGTACCAATGAGATAATGCCACACTACATTGTTACAATACCCTCGCTAATCATTTTGACAATTATACCGTACACGCTCTTGAAGAGGGAACTGGGTGGGTGTACAGATGATACTTAGAGCACTGTTCTCGCTCATACAATATTGTTAACATCTATAGTCATAGTTTGTACGTACGAAAGATACTAAATATGATCAGAGGACGAACATTCAGTTCAATTGTAGATGACCAACTAAAACCGCCATAGACAATTTGAAACCACCATAGACAAATTATGAATCCGTCATGTTGCGATTTGTATATGTGAACTTTACATTTTGAGATATGTGTACACATTAGACATCTGGTGGTACGCAGGTCGCCACCAAGCCTGTATTACAGACTCCGATTTAATGCAATGAGAGAAGAAAATCTGGCTCGACACCCTGTCACTCTATTCCATGTTCATAAGACATGGACCTCCCACTCAGTCAGTGTATCACTGAATCCTCTGAAAAATAGTACTACCACTTGTTAAGATTGAATTGCAACCGCCGAAAATGGAGATCTCCCCAGAATCACAAGACCACTTGGCGCATGAATCTGTGAAGTTCCATACATAACATATATCTACATTTCCAAAATGATTGAGATGTTCAGTGAGGATACAGAAGTGAATGAACGCATCAGTTCAGAATAACAAGTCTTTAGATAGAATGGCAGTCTTCGTGGAACATTTCCCACCATTTCTTGGTTCGGACAGGTCGATCTATGAACTGGCCGTCCGTGCTGCAAAGAATGGAATAAAGGTCAAGTTCATAGCACTACAACCATTGAGGTATCTACTGGGACGTCGCCCCAAAGACTGGTCCTACAAGAGGAACTGGTCCCATCCACCGACGAGTGTTCATCCAAACGTGACTGCGGAATATATACTCACAGGGCCGCTCATCGAGAGAATGTGGCGGGCGATGATGCCTATTGCATATCTTCTCACGCTGTGTCTGTTTGTGATACGGTCGTTCAAAGTTCTGCTGTCTTTTGGACCTAGAATAGTTGTTGCAGCACACGCCACTCCACTACTTGGTGTGGTAGCCAGCATCTGTACCATGTTGATACGCAGACCACTTGTGATGGGGTGTCCCGACTGGATGGCAGCATATGCTGCAGGACTCGCAGGGGAAGGGTTCAATCAAATTACTCCAAGGATGATGCATTGGTTGGAGATCCAGTTATACAGACATGCCAGTGCAGTATACGTGGTTACGAATTACCTAAGACGGCTTCTTGTCAATAATGGAGTGCAACTGAATAAGATCTATTTTGTACCAAATGCTGTTGACACCATGATGTTCTCTCCGGATGTAGACGGTTCTAAAGTACGTGAACGGTATGGACTCAGTAATGCATGTGTAATACTTCTGACGGGTCATCTTGAGGAGTGGGCGGGTATATCTCTACTATACAGACTTGCGCAACGTCTTGAGAGAGAGTTTCCTTCTGCAGTCATATTACTTGTTGGTGAGGGAGAGTCGATTACAGAACTCATATCAGAGTTTGAAAGACAGGATCTCAGACATAGGGTTGTGTGTACCGGGCATCAACCATATGAAGACATGCCGACCTTTGTTGCTGCTGCAGATATAGCTCTATGTATGTTTCCAGACACACCACTCTCACACGCCGCTTCACCATTGAAATTGTATGAATATATGAGTGCAGCAAAAGCAGTTGTTGTAACACAAGTTCAGGGTTCCGTCGAACTCTTGAGTCCGGGTACTAGCATTCTAGTGCCTCCAGGTTCACCTGATGCAGTCTGTGATGCTGTGATAGAACTCTGTAGGAACGAGCATTTGAGAAGAGAACTAGGCCAGAGAGCTCGTGCAGCAGTCGTCGATAGATATGACTGGAATAAGATCTTCAACGAGTTTCTCCGATGTTGTCACAGTACACTCAAGTCATTCAATGCCCAAGTCCGTTGACTCTGTGAGGCAAGTCATAAGGCTGTGAGTGCCTACAACAGACACCCAAGTATCAGATGTATTCAAACTCGTAACGTATTGATATAGTTGGTCCATGTTCTAGATGCTGCGACATTCCATCCCTCACGCAAGGCATAGTTTCGTATATTGTTGCCCAATGCCCTTGCCTTGTTCGGATCATCCAGAAGCATGACGAGCCGCTCAGCCAATGCCTCATGGTCTCCATTCCTGAACAGAATGACATTACCTCCGAGTGCCTCTCGCGCATGCAGTCCTGCATTAGACGCCACAATCGGTCGACCAAATGCTGCATAGTTGTGCATAGGTCCACTGGCACCGACACTCTCTGCATACGGCAGCAAAATGACAGATGCTGCAGAGAAGTAGATAGGGACCATCTCTTCGGAAATAAAGTACGTATCAAATCGCACATGTGACGTCAGCTGTGACGCACGAACCAATTGTTGAATCTCGGATAGATATGCTTGTCCAGCCCTATCGAGTGGAGTTCCACCAACAAGTAATAACGCATCAGGATGACTCTTCACAACCAGTTGCATTGCTCTTATTGCAAGACCAATGTCTTTGTCCCGTCGTATAAAACCGAATATCAAAATGACGGCTCTACCGCCCAGCGACAGTCTATCTAATGCCTCATTCTGTTCTATCACCGGGAGTTGATTCTCACATGCATGGGGAATCTCCAATACCTTGCATGGTTCAACACCATACTCTCTCAGAAAGGTCTGTCGCAGACGTGAATTTAGAGTGGTGGTGCTGAGTTGTATTGTGTCAGTTGTCAGGTCAAGTATTCGCATATACAACTTAAAGAACGGCACTGCCAGCGGAGCAAATCGCCGAATCCATCTGTATTCTGACACACGCTCTATGACCTGTCTGAGCATCCATGTGCTATGCAGGGTGACTGTTGTTCGGATACCCATCAGTCTGACAATTGCCAGAAGAAGGAACATCCATTCACCAAACATACCGCCATATATCGCACCATGCGGCCCGAACTGAACATGCACCAGATGTGGTCGCCACCGCTTGATAACACGAGCAACTCTTACAGGATAGAAGAGGTCTCTGCCATTCCATATCTTCACATGTTCTACGCGTCCACCATAGTTCCTGAGTGAGGATGCCTCAGGACCAGATACTGCAAGAATACGAATATCATGGCCAATGGAGCGCAGATTCTCGATCAGACGCTTAGTATAGGATGACTCCCCTGTTTTCTGGGGTGGCAGAGGAGATATCACAGTGATTCTCATAGCGGTACTTGATGTCATCAGTCCGTAGATTCAAAAGTCTTTTCGGAGGACATGGACGATAGTTAAGAGAGAAGTCGAGACAAATGAAAGACACCACTACTCTTGCAGCACGGGGCACCACTGCATTCCTTGCTCAGTCAGTAATGACTGGGCTCACAAGAGTCATAGTGCTAATGCTCCTGACACGGCTCCTACTTCAGACAGATATGGGGCAGGTTGCGATACTTGGAATAGTCTATGGTGTCATGCAGTTTCTTGGAGCTATGGGACTGAACCATGCTGCGCCACTGTTCATTGTACAAGCAGAGCACAGTGGGAATAATGGTCAGATCAAGGGACTTCTGCAACAGTCGTTGAGAGTAATTGTGGTCATGTCCCTTCTGCTAGTATTATGTCTATCAGTCCTATCGCCACTGTTTCTCGTCAGTGGTCTGCTCACAGTAGAGATGTTTTATCTTCTACTCATGGCTGCACCACTGTCTTCAATGGAGGTCTTTTTAGACTCGTTTCTCATGGGACGTTATCTTGTGAAACAACTAGTCCTCGGAAGAGTCTTTTTTGAACTCCTCCGGATGAGTTCGGTGATCATGTTTGTACACATTGGACTTGGTGTGACTGGAGTGATACTTGGATGGACACTTTCCGAACTCTTTGCAGTCACTCTGTACCTGCGACAGTCATTGATTGGACTAGATATTCCATCGACCCGTATGAACATGCGCCCCGTCATCGCATTTGCACTGCCAAGCCTTGTATTTCAGACAGTGGATGTGACAATTCAAAACACAGACAGAGTGATCCTTCTATACATGGCGGGTCTTGCATCACTTGGCGTCTATGATGTGATGCTTGGCGTACTTTTTATGATGAGTTTTGTGTCACTTGCGGTCTCCACGTCGCTCTATCCAATATTGACACGCATCGGACAGGATACGACCTCAGTGGAGAGTCTTGAGGCCAAGAGTAATGCTACAACAATACTGCTGAGATACCTCATCTTTCTTCTTCTACCAGGGTCGGTCATAGTCGCTGTAAACTCAGTTCCTGTGTTATCTATTATACTAGGACCCGCCTACGCACAGTTTCCAGGTGCCGCTCTTTCGTTCGCAATGTTAGTGGTCTTTTATGTTGCATGGGGTCTGACCTATGCACTACATACAGTTCTTCGTTCCATTGGAGAGAGCCGCTTCTTCTGGTCTGTAGGCCTATTTGTGATCGTAATAGAGATAATTGGATGTTTACGCCTCACGTCAATATATGGTCTATTCGGCGCAGCGTTAATTCGCTGTTTCTATATCACAATACTCACTGTAACAGCTCTGACTAGACTACGACAGTTGGGCATAACAGTAAAGAGAAGTATACTTGGTTCGATAGCACGTACCACCATTACATCAATTCTGGCAGGCGCGCTTGTGTATCTCAGTGCACCGTCTACAATCATATCATTGTTGTTGACGGTCTTGTTTGCAGTGTCAGTGAGCCTTTTACTTCTAATAGTGGGACGCGAATTTCAACCCCTTGACTTCAAGGTTATCAGGGCGATCATACCAGAGCGGCTTCATGGTGTTGTGGATAGAATTGAGAAACTATCCGTCAGATAATATGGCTTCATTGTAAATTCGGATTTGAACGCCTTGACCACAGACTAATATACTGTTGCGTCACTTGGTCCCAAGTATGATTTGACGCAAACCTGCGGCCACTTGTAGCTAGCGACTGTTGAAGTGATTTGTCATGCAACACACGTAGTATCTCACGTGCAACACCCTCAGGTGTAGTCTGAATGGAGATGGGAGCACCTATGTCACGTATTGATCTCAGGTAGCTCATCTTGAGAGGGGTAACTGCAACACCAATCACAGGAAGTCCCAGACTCAGTGCCTCAAGTATAGACAAATATCCTGCAGCCAGACAGATGCTACTCTGATGCATGAGTTCTGCGGGGTCCCTCACGACACCCAACATCCGCACAGAGAGCCCACTAGAACGTGCTCGTGCACTAATAATCACATCACTCAGTCGACCAGACCCACATATGATCAGAGGTAGGTCGATGCCATGTCTAGTCTTAATTATCTCAAGGGCCTTGAGGTGTTCTAGAATACCAGTGTCACGTTCAAGACGTCCTACAAATATGACACCGTACCTTTTCTGAGGCAACTCTATAGCGGTCTCAGTTGCTCCAACTGTGAATTCGTTGCAAACGATGCGGTAGATCTGTTGAATGAACTTACCGACACACATACTACCCTCTACAAGATGCATTGCAATCCTTCGAAGAATTTTCCATATGATAGGAATGGGGTCTCTCTCAAAACCATGAAATGTTATGAATACGTTTCTTCTTAGTCTACAGAGTGCCAATGGAAATCCCCACAGCAGAGATGATACATCATGAAAGTGGATGATAGTATAGGAAGACAGCATACGGAGACGTAGTATTGTCCATGCGAATGCATTCAGCAGAGTAGAGGGAGCGTTTTGTCGCGCTGGTAATCTCAGCAGTTGTGTGACCCCAATTATCTCGTGTGGTGGCAGTCTGGTATTATGACTCATAGTTAGAACTGTTGTTCTATAACCACGACTAACAAGATGCTCTACGACCTTGGACACATGCTTCTCAACACCACCAATATCTGGTAAATATCTTGGTGTGATCATGAGTACACTCTTGGATGATATTCTATCTGGCACATTTCGACACTCCTTGAATAGGGCCTCCGCAATTGAATTCTTGTTGATAGACGACCCTATTGATTGTTATTACCTTCATATAAAGGCAAAGTGTTGTATAGTTACTCATTTGTAGAGGAGGCTCACACATCACAGAGATTTGAGGGGACAGAAAAATAGACATCAGTCAGAGAATTGTGCACCCCAGACAACAGCTGATCTCACAAGTACATAACCACCGGACTCGCCCACTACAATTATTCTTACATCACCAATGGAGACTTCTCCAAAAGGACATGCAAACACGCCTCCAGAATAGGGCGTGTTTCTAATTATGCGTCCACATGTATCCCACACCTCAACCCTCTCAACCCTTGCACCTACTTCTTCAAGATCTAGAACAAGAATTCCACCGCTCAGTGAGATATTAAGATCATATAAATGACGATAGGTGAAAGTCATGCCTTCGTTAGAGCCCACCTCAATTGCAGGGGTGCCATTTCGATTAGATATCTGCCCAGTGCCACCTGTTGTCCAACCGGGTGACAGAAGATCAATCTCGGCAATCACTGAGAAGTTGCCTCTCTGTAAAGAAAACAGTCGAAAATATGTTGCGTTATTTAGATGTTCGGTGGTGTTGACAAGAGAGATTGCCTCCAGTGTAACAGTATGTGGGGGGTTCGGCCTCAAAAACGCAGAGACATTTAGTGGAGAAATTGTTCCAATCGGCATATTCTCGCCATAGAGATAATTCAGTGTCTGCCAATGTGCAATAGTATACCTGTCGATGATCATGTGAGTGACTTTGAAACGCTGTACAGACTCTAGCATCTGCATCAGTGCGCAGACGTCTGGAATATTAGAACTATTCAGCATGAGAGCAACAGAACGATGACCGGTGTGCCATGAGAACTCTTTTGCGCGGTCCAACAAGAAGATTGAGTCCTCATAGTTATAGGTTCCCACTACAGTCTTGATCTCTCTCCAACCATATCTATTCTCAATGTCGACATATCCAACTCCTGTTGGGATCATAACGTAACCCGGCAACATACTTACAAATAACAACACGAACATAACGATAGGTCTGTGATAATGCCGTAATTGCCGACCCATATTGGAAATAAACCGTGCTGCCTTTCCTATTGGCACTTTAGCACTCAGAATTGCACCCGAGATCAGTATGGTTATGAGCACAATGACCAGAAAGAATCGTCCATCCGTATACAAATATTCCACTAATAGTACATCTTTTGTAAATACAGAGAATACTTTCAGTGTACCAGCAGTCACTATTGCATCTATCAGTAATAACTGTATAGCCCGCATACGAAACTGTCGTAGTGTCACTGCAATAATGATTAATGAGATAATAGTGACCGTTGTATGAAATATCAAAAAAAATATGAATGACATTACGAGCCTGATGGAGACAGATGCAAATATAGCCGCAACAAGTGGATTTGCCTCTGTGCTACTCATTCCCTCTGCAGCATTTGTCAGGAGTATGGGGGACTGCCAATAGACCTCTGTAAAGACTATGCTGATTAATAGTATCGCATGTCCCATAGATAATCGGTACGAGGTAGTAAATTGAGTGAGAAATATAATGGCCATTATGGCAGACCATATGAGAATATACATTGACATACTGTTCAGAACCTGCCGCGAGAGTATCGCCATGATGGTAATAGTCATCAATGACAGAGTCTGTTCATCATTAACGAATCTACAGACGCGGAGAAGAAGTGGGATTATCAATAGGGCGATGTAATAGTTTGGCAGCCAGACTGCATCTATGCATCCTATTATTACGCCAGCAATTGGCCATGTAGTAGACTTGTTATTGAGAATTATCTGAAGTGACAACAGTAATAACACTAGACTAAATATCTCAGGACCATATGCGACAGCAGAGTAGAATATAAACAGCGGATGAATTGCAACTATAATGCTTGTCCATAGTGCGGCGTTATCATCAAACAAGAACTGAGATATCTGCGCAACAATGCCAACTAGACAGGTCCCTATGATGATGAGAATATATGATGGACCAGACGTCACAGGTTCGATGAGCAGAAAAGATATTGCAACAACATATACAAATCCTCGATGTACTGCATGTGCAAGTCCACTTTCGGTGTAGAGTATCAGGTCATCATTCAGGATGTTGGGTTGGAAAAGACCGTTTAGGATGCCTCTTGCAAAATCGGAGTATAGTGTAGCATCAGGTGAGATCGAATTAAGTGCTGTAACGGCAAGACACACACGTAGACAGAATGCCAGCCCCATCACAATGAGAACTGTTCTATTGATACCCGCGCGAAGTCCAAAGTCGCCCTGTGATGCAATACGCCTCAGATCAAGATAACATCCTACTACTATGAACAGATTAAGTAGAGTCAACCAGACATTCAATGGCATTGTAATACCTAGTAGGATGAATGTGAAGACCTCGAACTGGATGCATATGATACCAGACAACAGTCCAATAATACAATATGTGACAATATTCTCAACGGATCTGGGAAGCAATCTGTGAGTGATAAATGCACCGGGAAGGAATAGGATTCCCGTTGTACCCGAGATCACACGAACTACCACCCAGACAAGATCATGACTTGTGGATATAGAATAAGAGACATTGAAGATAAGAATGGATAAGAGAAAGAGTATGAACTGTCCAGAGGTGCAACTCAGCAGCCAGTGCCATCCTTTCTGTAGTATACCATACACAGTCCAACAGAAGGATATTGATGGGTTCATTTTGTTCAAGTCATACTCGCCCAGACTTTGATGATGATAAGCCCACAGGAGTATCTTAAAAAGCTCATTAAAGCTGAATAACCAGAACAGTCTGTAAAATCAATCCATGCACAAGAAAATGTACTGAGGTGTTTGTTGTTCTTGTTGGGGTGAGATCCAATCAATGTCCGAATTCCACCAACTCATTCTGCTAGCAGAACTCTATCGCAATCTTAGAAGACCGCGCGAGGAGCTGGATAGACTGCAGACGAAGAGACTACGGCATATTGTTGACCATACCTACCGTACAGTTCCATTTTACCATCGCAAGTTTAGAGAGGCAGGAATACACCCCTCAATGATCCGAGGTCCTAGCGACCTCCATCTCATTCCATTCACCACTAAGGAGGAACTGCTTCGTACCCCCTTGAAGGACCTGATCTCAAAACACACCAACATATCCACCTGTGTACATTCACGTACGAGTGGTTCAACAGGTACTAACATGAGTGTGATCTATGATGCACGAGCATATGCATACGAACGAGCACTCACATATCGCTGTAATATGACCTCCGGACTCAGAGCCACAGATATGATGTTGGCCATAAGCTCTCCCAATGCTGCACTTCAAAGACCGTCGTGGTTTCAAAAGATGGGATTATTTCGCAAGACAAATGTCTCAGTTCTGACACCAGTCTCATCAATACTAAGTATTATTCAACGACTACGACCCAATGTCATCTATGGATATTCCTCGGCACTATGGATGTTGTCCACAGAGATTCTCAACTCAAATATTGTCATAACACAGCCACGATTCATCATGTCAACAGCCGAGTTACTCGACCAAAAGATGCGAGCTGACATATCAGAGGCTTTTGGAGTGCCCGTCTTAGATCAGTTTGGTTGTGTTGAGATGGGCAGAACTGCCTTTGAATGCCCCACACACATGGGATATCACATGAACATTGACTCGTTTGTATTCGAGTTCTTGCGTGATACTGAACCGGTGGAGACTGATGAGGCAGGAGAGATAGTATACACGAATCTCTACAACTATTCGATGCCGCTCATTAGGTATGCAGTTGGTGACATAGCAGTTCCTACAGATGAGAGATGTATATGTGACAGAACATTGCCACTGATGAAACAGATCATAGGTCGGAATGATGACATTATCACAACTCCTGAGGGTAAACCTGTGACTCCAATCCTATTTGCTCTGATAATGAAGTATCGGACGGATGTACGCGAATACAGAGTGATTCAAGAGGACAGACAGACACTACACATTGAAGTGGTACCTAATGATGGTTTCTCAGACCAGTCTGAACAGGAGATCATTCAGAGTGTCAAAAAGAGTGTTTCCAGAGGATTTAATGTCATAATAGAACGTGTGAGTCATATTGAGAGAACAAGTGGAGGGAAGATGCGGTCAGTCATATCAAAAACGCCCACTCGTGGTGAAATAGAACCAACACGCACCATCATGCCGTGACAGGCAATGTGCAGGATAGTCACGTCCAACAATGAACCTGTCAAGGGGGACTACAAGTGCAAGTCGACTACAAACTCGCCAGCGCGCAGGAACACTACAGCTTGCCCGGCATCCACCAACTGGTGCCGCAAAAAGTGTTGGATGGGCGCATCTTTTTCTATTGGGAGGCCAACTGGTTTGGTGGAACGACGTTCACCTTCTTTATCGGCGCGAACAACATGATGAATTACGCTTACACTCT
>FWPU01001852.1_pt1 | contig 27977 bp, 26 predicted proteins | sample 2228361 | NCBI WGS metagenome assembly FWPU01 (sample SAMEA103939777, study PRJEB20133) | metagenome
GGCAGGCGCGCCGGGCTCAAAGCCCAATCCCGCTGAAGCGGGCTGAAGAAGCGCCTCGACGGCGTAGGGGGCGCTTCAGCGCCCTTCGACTTTGCGCCGGGGGCTTTACCCCCGGCGAGGCCAGCGGGCGCGTAGAAATCTAACATTGTCAAGGTAGTTACCCCAGCCAATCTGGTGTATAATGCACCCCATCACAGGACAAGGAGGTTACCCCGATGAGAGGCTTCCTGGGCACGTCGGCCCCATTGCTGGCGGATTTGGTGCTGGTCGTCACACTGGCCCTGGGGATTGTGGCGAGCGCTGGCGCCGTGTTGGCCCGCCGCAAACGCTTCCCTCCCCATTGCAGACTGCTCGCGGCAGCGGCGCTCCTCAACTGGCTGCCGGTGCTGGTTGGGATGATGCCTCGGTGGACGAGTTTGATCGGAAGCGATCTCTCGAGTCCATTCGTCAGCGCTCCGATGATACACGGCGCTGCGGGTCTCGTCGTCCAGGTGCTGATGACCTACACCGTCGTGCGGATGAACTGGCTCAAGCGGCTGCCGCCCAGACGACCACGCTGGCTGATGCGTGTGACGATAGCGTTGTGGCTGCTTAGCGTGCTCTCGGGCGTGGGCGTTTACTTGCTGCTTTACGTTGCCTGACCGTAATCAGGAGCACGAGCATTTGGAGCGCACTGCCTCTCGCATCAAACCCGAAGCGAGTTTCTGGAAACGCCTGGCTGGCACCCTGGGCTGGAACCGGTCGAGTTATTACCTGATGAGCGCGTTCCTGGCGACGATCTTGGTGATCGCCGTCCTGTGGTGGCCGCTGGCGGAACAGTACCTGTCCTGCTTCGCCCCCGATCTTCCCTGGTGGGTGCAGATAGACTGGTTGCTCTTGGGCAACTTTGTCGCCATGTCGTTGCTGATCATGAGCGACGCCGACCTCAAGGCCGATGCCTTGATCGTGTTGGTGGGGTTCGGCGGCGGGTTGGTGATCGAATCTTGGGGCACACAGACGAATCTGTGGACGTATTTCACGAGCGAGCGTCCGCCGCTATGGATCATCCCCGCTTGGCCTATCGCCAGCCTTTCGATTGACCGGCTGTTCCGGCTGATGCAGCGGCTTACGGCCGCCTTACGTCCTCCCCTGTTTCGCGTGTTATACTGGGCTATCTTCCCTGCCTTCTATGCGTTGATGCTCGTTTTCGTCTGGCCGACAGTGGACAAGTCGCTCACGGTGATGGCGCTGATCCTATGCGGGTTCTTGATCCTGACCCCGACCGATCATCGGCTGATGGTGCTGACGTTCATAGCCGGAACCGGGTTGGGATATTTTCTGGAACGTTGGGGCACCACGCGGTATTGCTGGACCTATTACACCTGCCAGACTCCGCCGTTGTTCGCCGTGCTGGCGCACGGCATGGCGGCAGTGGCCTTTTGGCGCACGGGATTGGTGCTCAAGCAGGTATGCGTCCGCTTTGTAGGGGCCGCAAAAAAGCAGCCCGTCTTCTGCATAAGCCAAGCGGCGAAAACAGGCTGCGGTGCGCAAGAGGATTGCCTAGCGGTTCAGCAGCCGCACAATGATGTTCAACGCGATCGTCAGCAGGATGCTGAGGATGATCGAACTGGCGAGTGGAATCAGGCACGTAAAGCCCGGCCGTTCGATGCGGATGTCCCCCGGCAAACGGCCCAGAAAGTTGACCTTGGCAAGCAGCCACACTAGCCCGCCCAGGAGGAGCAACACGATCCCGGTGACGATCAGGAACTTGGCTATGGTAACAAGGTAATCCTGTGGTAGGAATGCCATTTGCCTCTTCCTCCGTTCGGTCATGGGGGATGGTTACCTGTGCTTTACTGAGTCAACCGTTTAACCGTTGGAAGCGCGCATCCCGTGCTAGCGTCAGGCGCAGCCCGTCCACGAGGCTGATGCGCGGCGCATAGTTCAACAAGCGGCGTGCGAGCGAGATGTCGGCGCAGAGGTGCGAGACGCCGCCGCTCTCGGCAGGGCTGTGCAGGACCTCGACCTCCCGCCCCACTACCTCCGCCACCAACATGGCCAGTTCGTTGATACTGGTCTCCTGGCCGGAGCCTATGTTGATGACCCGGCGGTCTACGTCGGAGGCTGTCGCTGCTGCTACGAGCGCCTCCACCACGTCATCCACGTAGACAAAGTCGCGAGTCTGCCTGCCGCCGCCAAAGATGACGAGCGACCCGCCGTGCAGGGCCTGGCTGAGGAAGCGCGGCACCACGGGCGGGTGTGAGGGTGGCAGGTTCTGACCCGGCCCGTAGGCATTGAAGATACGCAGACTCACCGTCTCGATGCCCCACAGAGCGCCGATGGTGCGGACATAGTACTCCGCCGCCAATTTGCTCACTGCGTAGGGCGACTGCGGATTGGGGGTCTGATCCTCGCGCACCGGCTGCTCGGCCTGCTCGCCGTAGACCGCGCCGGAGGAGGCGAGTACGACGCGGCGCACCCCGGCGTCGCGCATCGCTTCCATGACACTCACCGTACCGCCGACGTTGGTCTCGTCGTACTCGCGTGGGTAGAGGATGGATTCGGAGACCTGCACGCGCGCCGCCAGGTGATAGACGCAGTCCACGTCCTGTAAGAGCGTCCACAGTTTGGGCCGATCGGCCACGTCCCCGCGCGTAAACAGCACCCGCACATCCAGCCGGGCGGGATCGCCTGCGCTGAGATTGTCAATCACGCGCACCTGCTGTCCATCGCTGGCCAAGCGATTTGCCAGCGCCGCTCCCAGAAAGCCGGCGCCACCGGTGACGAGGAAACGCATAGCCATTCGGAATGCCCCATACAAGGTTGCACTATATTATAGCACGATTCGAGGCAAATAGCCGAATGCTCCTTTGACACGCTGCCCCGGCGGGGGTATACTAGCGACAATCTATTCCGACCTGCGACATCACGGACGATGAGGACCCGGTCGTTAACTATCTTTCCACTCACGGGACGACGCTGGCCATCCACTTTCGCCGCGCTGCGCTATCGCAATTACCGGTTGTGGTTCCTTGGTCAAGCCATCTCGCTGATGGGCACATGGATGCAGAACGTTGCCCAGGGCTGGCTGGTCTACCAGATGACCGGCTCCAAATTTGCCCTCGGCATGATTTCATTTGCCGGCTCGCTCCCTACCCTCTTCTTCATGCTGCCGGCCGGTGCCTTGGCCGACCGTCTGCCCAGACGGCGGCTGATGCTGATCACCCAGACAGTGATGATGATCTGTGCCCTTGTCCTGGCCGCGTTGATGGCGACGGGTATCCTGCGCGTCTGGCATGTGGGGCTGCTGGCATCTGTCGTGGGGGTTGCCAATTCCTTTGACGCGCCGGCTCGTCAGGCATTGGCTGTCGAGATGGTCGAGGACCGACGTGACCTGATGAACGCGATTGCGATGAACTCGCTGATGTTTAACCTGGCCCGCGTCGCCGGGCCTGCTGTGGCTGGGATAGTGCTTGCCGCTGTCGGCCCGACCTTGTGCTTCACGCTCAACGGGCTGAGTTTCCTGGCCGTGCTCGCGGCGCTGCTGGCGATGCGTCTGCCGCCGATCACGCAGAGGCCCCAGAGCGAGCCGCTCACCACTCAGGTCGTCGCCGGACTGCGTTACGTCTGGCGTAACGGGCCGATTCGCGCCATCGTCCTGCTGGTGGGGGTGTCATCGCTGTTTGGCCTGTCGTATGCGACGTTGATGCCGGTCTACGCGGCGGATGTCCTGCGCGTCGGGGAGAGAGGCTTGGGCTGGCTGAGTACATCCGTCGGCGTGGGTGCACTTGCCGGCTCCTTCGTTGTGGCCGCGTTGGGACGTTTCCGCCGTAAGGGGCTGCTCCTGACTTTGGGCAGTTTTCTTTTCCCAGGTGCGCTCTTGTTCTTCGCTTACTCCCGCTCCCTCTATCTATCGTTGGCTTGCCTGGCCGTAGCGGGTTTTGGCTGGGTCACGCAGAACGCGACGAGTAACACCCTGGTCCAGATGTTGGTCACAGATGAACTACGGGGACGGGTGATGTCAGCGTACGTACTTATGTTCTTTGGCACATCGCCCTTCGGTTCACTCCTGGCCGGTTCACTGGCCCAGGCGATCGGGCCGACGATGGCGGTCGTCATCGGTGCGGGGGTCACACTGGCCTTCTCAGTAGGGCTTTTCGCTACGCCGATCCTGCGGCGGTTGGAGGCATAGTCGTATGGAAGTCAAGTTCCCCCGCGCCAGCGGCGTTCTGTTGCATCCTACTTCACTTCCGGGCCCTTTCGGCATCGGTGACTTGGGTGACGAGGCATATCGCTTCGTAGACTTTTTGACCTCTGCCGGCCAAACGTACTGGCAGGTTCTGCCGCTCAATCCCACCGGTTATGCCGACTCGCCCTATCAGACGTTCTCCGCCTTTGCCGGTAATCCGCTGCTCATCAGCCCTCAACGGCTGGTGGAGATCGGTCACCTGGCAAGGGCCGATCTGGAGAATGTGCCCGCTTCCCCCGTCGAGCAGGTAGACTTTGGAGCGGTGATCCAGTACAAGACGGCGTTGTTGGATCGGGCGTTCGCCCGCTTCCGTGAGTTGGGTGACTCGGCTCAGCACCTCGCGTTCGAGCGTTTCTGTGCCGAGCAATCTGCCTGGCTCGACGATTTTGCGCTGTTTATGGCACTGAAGACGGCAAACGACATGCGTCCCTGGTATGAGTGGGAACCGGACCTCATCAATCGGCGGCCCAGCGCGCTGGCACGAGCACGCAAGGCGTTGGCCTCTACCATTGAGAGTCACCAATACCGCCAGTGGCAACTCTTCGAGCAGTGGTTGGCGCTCAAACGTGCTGCCAATGAGCGCGGCATTCGCCTCATCGGCGACATTCCCATCTTCGTCTCGTTGGACAGTGCCGAGGTGTGGGCCAACCCTCGTTTGTTTTGCCTGGACGCCAACCTGTCCCCCAGTGTCGTCTCGGGAGTGCCGCCCGACTATTTCAGCGCGACCGGCCAGTTGTGGGGGCATCCGCTCTACCGCTGGGACGTGATGGCCGAGGAGGGGTATGCGTGGTGGATCGCCCGCTTCCGTGCCGCCTTTGTCCTGGCCGACGTGATACGGGTGGATCACTTTCGCGGCTTCTACAACTACTGGGAGGTGCCCGCAGGCGAGGAGACGGCGATCAACGGGCGCTGGGTACAGGGCCCCGGGGCAGATCTATTTCACGCCGTCACCGAGGCGCTGGGGGATCTGGCCATTATTGCCGAGGACTTGGGCGAGATTGACGAGGAAGCGCGCGCCGGTATTACTGCACTACAGACCGAGTTTAGGTATCCGGGCATGAAGGTGCTCCAGTTCGCCTTTGGCACGGGCCCGTACCACCCCTTCCTGCCTCACAACTTTATCCGCGACTGCGTGGCCTACACCGGCACGCATGATAACGACACGGTCGTAGGCTGGTATCAGGCTGCGCCGGAGCACGTGCGCGATCACGTCCGCCGTTACCTTGCCTGCGATGGCTCCGACATCGCCTGGGACCTCATCCGGCTGGCGTGGGCGTCGGTGGCTCACACGTCAATCACTACCGCCCAGGACCTCCTGAGCCTGGGGTCGGCAGCGCGCATGAATACGCCCGGCACCTGTGGGGCCCCCAACTGGTGCTGGCGACTCTCTGCCGGTGCGCTCGGCGATCGGGTTGCAGAACGGCTCCTGGAATTGACCACGCTCTATGGACGGGCGGGTCGTCACTGAATGCCCCACCAGTACATGTCCGCCAGTTTCTGATGTTCCTCGCGCAAGCGCACATAACTCTCGTAGCGATGCTCACTCACTTGCCCTTCTTCGACCGCCCGGATGACAGCACAGCCCGGTTCGACGGTGTGGGTGCAATCGGAGAACTGACAATGGGCCACCAGCGGGGCGATGTCAGGAAAGTAGGCGTCCAACTCCTCGGGGTCTACATCGAACAGGGCCAACGCGCGCATGCCCGGCGTATCGGCCACCCAGCCGTCGTCGAGCGGGACGAGTTGTGGGGCTACGGTGGTATGGCGCCCTTTGCTGGTCGCTTGGCTCACCTCGCGCACCCGTAATCCCAGCCCAGGCTGCATCGCGTTGAGCAGGCTGGTCTTGCCCACGCCGGAGGGCCCCACCAGCACCGAGACCTTGCCCGCCAGTTGCCGGCGCAGCGCCTTGATCCCATCTCCAGTGCGTGCGCTCACATAGATGACGGGGTAGCCGATCTCCTGATAGATGCCGAACAGTGCGCGTGCCTCTTTCCGCTTTACCAGGTCAATCTTGTTGGCGCACACGACCGCAGGAATGTGCTGTACTTCGGCACCTACTAGCAGACGGTCGAGCATGCGCAGGTGTGGAGAAGGCTCGGCGCAAGAGAACACGAAGATGGCCTGATCGGGGTTGGCGACGATGACCTGCTCACGCTCCGCCAGGTAGCCATCGCGGTCCCAGCGACGCGCCCCGCGGCCGCCGGACAGTGGGGCCAGCCGTGCCAGTGCCCGCTCCCGCTCGGCAACTTCCTCGATCACACCGCTGCCGTCTTGGGCGAGACGGATGCGCACCCTGTCGCCAACGGCCACCAGATCGGTGTCGCGTTGTTTCTTCTTCAGCCGCCCACGCACCCGACACACGATGTCGCCCGCGCTCGTGTGAACGGTGAAGAAGCCGCTCTGTGCCTTGACGACCAGACCGTCTAGCAGATCGGGCTCTGACCTATAAAGTTCTTGCTCGGTGTGCAAGGATTCCACAAGGAAACAGCGCGCTGGTTCGGACTTGTCTGGAAATGGCCGACGGCCAAATTGTAAGCGGTTCCGTCGCTCCTGTCAACCATAGCAGGCTTGACAATCGGGCTTCTCCTGTTACAATGGACAAATGAGTCAGATTGTTCACCACAAGGCCATTGAGCGGACGGCCCTTACGATCCTGCTGCTCTGCAGCCTGTTCTCTGGCTGCCGCTTTCGTCCGACACCCACACCGGACCTGCCCCCCTCACCGGCTTCAACGCCCTATATGTTCTATCTGCCCATCGTCGGCGCCGATAGCGAACTGTTCCCGACTCTTACGCCAGCACCGACTCCGACTGCCCCGCCGACCGAGCAACCGCTCCCCGGTCCAGCGACCCTGGCTCCGCCGGTGCCAAAACCCCACTACGGCATACAAGTGCATCTCTTCGCTGGCGACATGGCACAGACTTTGGAGTGGGCGCGTGGGCTAGGCGTGGGTTGGGTCAAGCAGCAGGTGGAATGGCACGCCATCGAGCACGCGCCGGGTAACCTGAATTGGGAGCCGCTGGATCGCGCCGTCGGGGGAGCCACCGCGTTCGGTTTCAAGGTGTTGCTTGGCGTGACCCGCGCCCCCGATTGGACACGCTCTAGCCAACTGGAAGGCGGCCCTCCGGCAGACTATGCCGAGTTCGGCCGCTTCATGGGGCAACTGGCGAGCCGCTACCGGGGGCAGGTGGCGGCCTACGAACTGTGGAACGAGCCTAACCTGGCCCGCGAATGGCGGGGCGATACGCTCGATCCGGCCCGCTTCGTCGCGTTGGTTGCCGCAGGTGCCCAGGCGGTTCGCGCCGCCGATCCCGACGCCATCATCATCAGCGGCGCGCCGGCCGTCACCGGCATCAACGACGGCGTGACGGCGATTGACGACCGCGTCTTCCTGCGTGGGATGTACGCTGCAGGCATTGCTCGGTGGGTGGATGGCATCGGCGCACACCCCTACGGCTTCGCCAACCCACCCGACGAGAGTTGGCGCGATCCCACCCATGTTGCCACCGGCCACAACGATCACCCGAGTTTCTTCTTCAAGGACACGTTGGAAGACTATCATGCCATCATGCTCGAATATGGCGATACCACGCACCAGATCTGGGTTACCGAGTTCGGTTGGCCGTCGGTCGAGAGGATGGGGCCAATGGAGACGACCGGCTGGGAATACGCCCGCGAGGTCAGCGAGGCACAACAGGCGCAGTACATCGTGCGCGCTTTTCAGATGGGCGAAGAACGGCCCTGGGTGGCGATGATGTTCCTGTGGAACCTGAACCTGGCGACGATTTGGGGTTCCGGTGACCCGACTTCGGCCTACAGCCTGCTGCGGCCCGACGGCGCCTACCGACCGGCCTACATCGCCCTACGCCTGGCGCAGCCGTTACGATACCCATAGGAGGCGTGGGCATGCACAAAGCATACCCCTACGGCGCCGGGCCCGGTGTGGGGATAGGTGGCTCGTAGCCTTCTTCCGCCTGGGGCGGCAGGGGGGAGAGGGACAGGCCATAGTAGGCTTCGACGACCTGGCGCGTCAGCGGCGCGGCAAATGTCGAACCTTCGCCTGTGTGCTCCACGATCACGGCGATGGCGATTTCAGGGTTGTTGGCCGGGGCGTATGCGGCGAACCAGGAATGGGGCCTGGGGTCCAACCCGCCAGTCTCAGCCGTGCCGGTCTTGCCAGCGACCGGGATGCTCAACCCGGCGAAGCGGTGAGGCGCGGTGCCGATCGGGCTGGTGGTCACGCCCAGGAGCGCCTCCTGAATCGCCGCCAGGTGCTCTGAACTGACCGGCAGAGTGCCAACCGCCTCCGGCTGGGTCACCTGCTCGGGGATGCCCTCGGCTGCGGCGATGCGCTCGATAACGTAGGGGCGATACAGGGTTCCGCCGTTAGCGACCGCCGCCATCATGCGCGCGATCTGCAATGGCGTCACCAGAAGGTAGCCCTGTCCGATGGCAAGGTTGACCGTATCCCCTACCCACCAGGGCTCGCCGATAGCGTTGACTTTCCAGGTTGGGTCGGGCATCAGCCCGCCTTCCTCGAGTACTCCTACCACCCCTGTCGGTGCGCCGAAGCCAAAGTCGCGCCCGAACCGCGGAAGCACGTCCTGTCCCACCCCATCGAGCGTCTGCCCTACGGCATAGAATGTGACATCGCATGAGGCGGTCAGGCCATCCTGGAGGCGGATGTTGCCGTGTCCCTCTGCTTTCCAGCACGCTTTGCGCGCCGCCGGTCCCAGCCCTTCCCAGTAGCCCGGGCAATAAAAGACCGTGTCGAGCGGATCCATCCCCGCTGCCTCCATCCCCGCTGCCATCGTGACAACCTTGAAGACCGACCCGGCCGGGTAGGTGCCTTGGGTAGCGCGGTTGAACAGGGGATGACGGGGATCGCCCAGGATCTGCGAGCGTTCGACGATGCCTGCCGGGCCAACGAAGGCGTTGGGGTCGAAGCCGGGGCCGCTGGCCAGCGCGCGGATGGCGCCGGTGTGCACATCGAGCACGACGATGGCTCCTTTGCGCCCACCCAGGATGCGTTGCACCCGCTCTTGGAAATCGCGGTCAATCGTCGTGTAGATGGCGCGGCTGGGCACGGCCGGCTGCTCGGCCACTGTCGCGACCCATGCGCCGGTGGCGTTGACGATGCTGAGCCGCCCGCCATGCCGCCCGGCCAGGATCTCCTCGCCCCACGCCTCCAGGCCGGAAACTCCCACCCATTCGTCACCCCGGTAGCCCCGCGCCTGGTAAGCAGCCAGTTGCTCGGCCGGCACTGGAGAGACCCAGCCGACGACGTGTGGTGCGACGCCTTCATGGGGATAAGTGCGTCCTTCTTTCTCATCACGGTAAATGCCGGGAATGGAGGAGAGCAACTCATTGTGCTCCACGCTGACCTCAGCCGGGATGTCCGCGATGGGCACCTTCCAGTCTGCGGGCGCCGCAACGTAACGGCCACGAATCTCATCCGGTGCAAGCCCGGTGACGAGCGAGAGTGCTGCTAACAGCGCGTTCTCGTCAGCAATCTGGCCGGGGATGACGCCTACGGTGACGATAGTGCCCTGGGTTGCCAGGCCCAACCCGTTGCGATCGTAGATGTTGGCACGCACCGGAATCACATAGTCCATCCGAAAATAGTTCCTGCCCGCCAGTTGCGGCCAGATCAGACCTTCGTCCCAGTCCACCCACCATTGCCCGTCGGATAGGCTGAGCGACATCACGGTGTCGGTGACGAGCGTGCCCACCAGCGCGGTCTCCAATTCCAGATGGAAGGCAACCTGGGCGCGCTCGCCCTCGCGCAGTGAGGCTTGTAAGCGCGTGGTGACGGTGAGCACGGTGGCGGCAGCGAGCGCGTTTCGATACCGCTGCTCGAAACTAGCAGCGTCAATAGCCGCCTGGCTGGCCGGAGCAAGCCTTGCGTACATCGTCGCATAGTCGCCCTGCTGCCAGGCGTTCAGGAATACGGCGGCGGTCGCTTCGGGGGATGGGAGGGGAGTCGCGGTTGGCAGGTTGGTTGGTTGGTTGGGCGGTTGGTTGGTTGGGGAGAAGGTGCAGCCGACCAGCAAGAAGGCCACCCATGAGCCAAGCGCGATATGCAATGCGTGACAGGCAAGATCTCTCATCGCTCACCCAGTATCAGTAGCAACTTCAGACTTCGGAAGTCTTGGAAGACGACTTGGCCGATCAAAGGCTCCCAAAATCAGCGCTGTTTCGCCCAAAAGACCGCGCCTAAAGACTTCCGAAGTCTATGGTCTCACAAAACTTGGATCTACTGAGTATAGCCGCATAAACGGCGCAAGGATGGCCGGTGTGTGCCTGACAAGCAATGGGAACATTGTGGGCCGGTTCGATGCCCCAGGCGCGCAAGCAGCGGGTGAGGTGGCAGAGCGGCAGCCCGATCACGTTGGCATAGCAACCCCGCACTTCGGCGACGGGATGAAAGCCGGTGTGCTGGATGGCATAGGCGCCGGCCTTGTCCATTGGATCGCCGCCGGCGACATAGGCGTCGAGTTCGGCGTCGGTGTAGGCGCGCATCACCACCGTGGTCTCGGCCACGGCGGCCTGTTCGCGGCCGGTGCTCGGCTCGAGTACAGTCACGCCGCTGTAGACGCTATGAGGCCGCCCGCGCAACCGGCGCAACATGGCGGTCGCCTCGGCCGCATCGCGTGGCTTGCCCAGGATGTCGCCGTCCAGGGCGACGACCGTATCGCAGGCGACGACGAGGCTGCCGGAGCAGATGGCACGCGCCTTGTCCCGGCTCAGCCGGGTGACCAGTGCGGCAGGTCCTTCACCCGGCCGGGGCGTCTCGACCACGTCCGCTGCAACGATGTCGAACGGCAGCCCCAGAAGGGCCAGCAACTCGCGGCGGCGCGGGGACTGCGAGGCCAATACGAGTCCGCACATCGTGGGCGTCATTGTAACACAAAACATCGGGGTTGGGAAAGGGAAATGAACAGGGCGCGGCCTCTGCCGGACCACGCCCTGCCACACGCAGACCTACGATGACGGCGTAGGCGATGGGGAAGGCGTGGGTCGTGGTGTCCTCGTAGGCGTCGCTGTAGGGGGCAAGGTCGGCTCCGCCGTCGGCGTCTCCACCGGGCCGGATGTGGGGATGGGCGTTGGCGCGTAAGGCGGGGACGTTGTCAGGTCCAAAAGGTTTTGCAGCATATATGCCGATACCAAGTATACTTTGGGATCGCCCGCTTTCTGCACGTAACGGGAAGCACCGCCCGGGTTGGTCGTTCCGATGAACAGATCGAGCGTCGTCCCGTCACTGAGCACCAGCGTGGCCTGAGCCTGCGGCGGCTGCAGGCCAAATTCTGCCAGGTTGTCCACATCGGCCAGAACGCGGGTGTACTGCAGGGATGCCAGATCCGATGACAGCCGGATGAGGCGGGCTTCATCGGCCTCCCCTTCGGCGGGCTGGAGCACGCGCCAATCACCGGCACCGCCGTACGCAGCCGCTCGCTCCAGGCCCACCGTAACCGTGATCCCTACCACATCGCTGCCGGAAAACGTCCAAAGCGGAGCGGGCGTCAACGAGGCGCCCTCTCCCGACGGCGCCGGCAGCCTTTGTACCAGCAGTACGATAACTGTCAGCGCGGCCAGGACACCGACCAACACGAGGGTCGTGATCCACGGTTTCCGTCCCACGGTTTCACCTCCTCAGCCACCACACGATGATGCCGATCGCCAGTAGCGCCAGTGGGATGAGAACAACGCCGACCAGCAAGATCAGCGTACCCTGGAAGCGCGAGAGGTATACGGTACGCGGCTGCGTGCTCTTGGGGCCGATGGCAATCAGGCTCTCTTCTTCCGCCAGCCAGTTGACCGAGTTGAGTAACAGTACCTCGTTCCCCAGATTCTTGACGAATCCATTGGAGGCGAAATCCGAATCGCCGATCAGAACGATGCGCGTCTTGACGTTGGTACCCCCCGTTTCTGCGGTTTCACCGCCGGGCGTGGACTCGATCGTCGCCGCGAGCGCGAGGGGGCCCTGCACATCTACACCCTCATCGAACTGCACGTTGGGGGAACTCGTGTCTTGCTCGGCCCAACTCTGCGCCGTGGTATCCGCCAGGGAAGTAAAGAACACGGTTCCGCTCGTGTCCTGCTCGGTCTGCTGTACCGCGCAGGCAATGGGGAAGAACGAGGCCAGCCCCCCCATATCGCGGGTGATCTGGCTATAGTGATAGTTGCTGACGAGGGGGTAAAACTCGCTTCCCAGGAGTGAACTGGGGAGGTCCACGACCACGCCGCCGTCAAAACGCGCTTTCCAGGGAGCGAGCACCTCATTGAGGCCGGTAGCCCGGTTCTCGTACTGGATGGGCGGATCCTGCATGAGGAGCGCCTTGCCGCCCCGCGCCAGATATTCTTGTAGACGGGTGATCTCTTCGGGTAGCAGCCCGGTCTGCGGGCCGGCGACGATGACGACCGCCGCGTCGCTGGGGACGGTCGTGGTGATCATCAGGTTGAGCGTGCGCAATTCGTAATTCTGCTCTTTGAGCGAGTTGGCAACGATGGAATAACCGTCATCAGCGCCACTTTCCATGTCGCGCTCGCGGTGACCGGTGAGGAAATAGATCACCTTCTTCTCCGTGCGGGTCACCTTGAGCAACGCACTGGTGACATCCTGTTCCTCGGGCAAGTACACGACCTCGCTGCGCTCACCACACTGAATGAGCAGCCCCGTGCGCGGCGCATTCTGGTACTGGCTGGCCTTGATCGGCTCGCGGTCGGGGTCAATGATGGTGTAGGACAGTTGGCTACTGTGAGCAAGATATTGATTCAACAGCCTGTCAAAGTCCGCGCGCTGGGCGCTATCACCGGGGAAGAAACCCACAATGGTGACCGGCTTGTCAATCTCGGCCAATACCTGGATGGATTGAGGGGTGAGAGAATACTGTTTCAACTCTGTGGCGTCATAGGTGTAGTGACGGAGACCGCCCAGATAGTTCACCAGGATCAAGATGCCGACAAAGACCACGCTCATCACAACGGTGTTAGAGCCGTAGCGGGTGCTGCGCCGGAGAAGGACGCGGCGCACCTGCCCGGGGAACTCGCGCACATCGGCCGGACGCGCCCATAGGGATGCCGCGATGAACAGCACGCCCGCTACCCCGCTGCCAATGAGAAAGCCCCATAGCCAATTGTCCATCTGGCGATAGAGGACGTAGCGCAGCCCGGCGGCGAGCAGCGCCGCGATCGCCAGATAGCCCAGGATGAAAGCGTATTCCTTGACGAACTGCCTGAAGCGTTCCATTATCGCCACCTCCTCGCCTCTACTACGCGCGTGGCGATAAACAGACTGGCCGCGACCACACTCAGGTAGTAGATGACGTGCTGGGTGTCAATCAGCCCATCTGCAAAGTCGAAATAGTGGTTAAAGAACGCCAGTTTGCTCAAGAACTCGCCCACAAAGGTACCGGGCGAGCGGGCGCCGGCGAACTGGATCAGCCACAGGGAGACGCCGATGGCGATCGCCAGGACGGCGGCGACGACCTGGTTGCGGGTGAAGGTCGAGGTCATCGTGCCGATCGCCAGCAATGCCGCCCCGGCCAGGAAAAAGCCCAGGTAGCCGCTGGCGGCCGCGCTCAGGTCGGGATTGCCCAGGCTTTTCATGATGATGGGCTGGTAGAATGTGATGACCGTCATCACCAGGAAGAGGATCAGGCTGGCCAGGTATTTGCCCACGACCAGTTCCCAATCGCGCACCGGCGCCGTGAGCACCAATTCGATGGTGCCGGAGCGTTGCTCTTCGGCGAGCAAGCGCATCGTGATCACGGCACTAAATAGGATCATCAAGAAGGAGAGCCAGCCGTTGGACAGGGCGTAGCGCATCGTCGCTTCCTGGGTGTAAACGATAAACAGCCAGTACAGTAACCCCATCACCGCCAGGAATGCCGCCATCGAGATGTAGGCGATGGGGGAACTGAAATAGGCGTACAGTTCCCGCCGTGCGATCGTCCAGACGTTACGCATGTTGTCCTCCTTGCGCTTCCTCGGTGGTCAACTGGAGGAAAATGTCTTCCAGGCTCATGCCGACGCTGCGCAGTTCCAGCAGCCCCCACCCCTGCTCGACGATGGCGCGGGCCAGTTCGGCGCGGCGATCGCTCCCTTGCACGCAAGAGACCTGATAGGCACCGCCGTCCACCGGCTCGACGCCGGTGATGCCCTCCACACGTCGCAGCAGGTCAATCGCCTCCGGGCCGGCATCGGCGATGCGCACCAGCACGCGCTCGGCGCCCTGCAATTGGGCGGTCAGTTCCTCCGGCGTCCCTTCGGCGACGATCTCCCCTTTGTTGATGATGAGCACGCGGTTGCAGGTTTGGCTGACCTCGGGCAGGATGTGGGAACTGAGGATGACGGTATGTTCACGGCCGATCTCGCGGATGAGCGAACGCACCTCGGTCACCTGCCGGGGATCGAGGCCGATGGTCGGCTCGTCGAGGATGAGCACCTCCGGTTCGTGGAGGATGGCCTGTGCCAATCCGACGCGCTGGCGATAGCCTTTGGAGAGTTTGGCGATCATCTGATTGGCGCGGTCGGTGATGGCGCAGGCCTCCATGGCCCGGTCCACTGCCTGTTTGCGCTTGGGCAACTTGTGCAGCGCAGCCATGTAATCCAGATAGGCCCGCACGGTCATTTCGGGATAGAGGGGCACCGTCTCCGGCATATAGCCCACGCGGCGGCGCACTTCTAAGGAATCGTAAAAGACATCAAAGCCGGCCACGCGGGCCGTGCCATCGCTGGGGGGCATAAAGCCGGTGAGGATGCGCATCGTCGTCGTCTTCCCGGCGCCGTTCGGCCCAAGAAACCCGACGATCTCTCCCTTGTCCACGCGGAAGTTGAGGTTGTGGATGGCCCGGGTGGGGCCGTAGTAGCGGGTGAGGTTTTCGACTTCGATCATGGCGGTTTCACCTCCGGGTCTGGCAAAGTAACTGCTCACCTGTCCTCGCCAAGAGTGACATCTCTGCTATGGGCTGAGCAGGTACCTGGCAAAAACAAGAGCACCCGAACCAGGCATTGCCCTTCCAGAGTGCTCGATATTCACCGGATTGCCTTAACAGGGCATACTTATACCACCGGTGGGGGGAGTTGTCAAGGCGTGAATGTGATGCGTGACGCGCGATGCGCCTGCCAGCCATGCCGGTGGTCAGAGGAACTCTTAATACTCATAGCAACTCCCCCCAATGAACTCGCGCAGGAGTGAATCGGGTGGAATAGGGGAGTCGTCCTCCACCGGGGTGACGGCTTGGAGCAGGTGATAGACGCGCGTGGCACGCTCGTGCGCGTCCTGGCGCAGCGGGTCATCGCGGTACTGCTCGGCCCAGCGTGCAAAACGCTCGAACAGCCGCGCCCGCATAATCGGAAGTTCGTAGGGCAGGCTGCTGTTGATGATATAGTCGGCGGTGTTGACGTAGGGGATGATGTGGCGCAGTTCGCTCGCGCGCACATAGTGCCAGTGTTCCAGCGTGCGCTGGGGATCATAGGCGCGATGGGCCGCGTCGCGCTCCATCCGCCGCATCAGCCGCAGGTCAGCCCAGCGCACATAGCGTCCGTCGGGGCCTTTCATCTGCAACAGCGGCTCGATGTACAGTTTGAACTTGCGCTCGTCGTCCACGCCCTGCGTCATCCCCGGATACAGCCCGTGCAGGCTGTCAATCAGAATGATCTCGTGCGGGCCGACGCGCAGCGGGGTCTGGTCATTGTAGCGTTTGCCGGTCTTGAAGTCGTAACGCGGGAGCAGCACCTCCTCGCCGGCGATCAGCCGCACCAGATGCTCGTTGATCAGCGTCAGGTCTAGCGCCTGCGGCGTCTCGAAATCATAGTCGCCAAACTCGTCCCTGGGGTGCAGTTCGAGATCGAAGAAGTAATTGTCCACACTGAGCGGCACCAGGCTCAGGCCCATCTTTTTCAGCAGATGATCGAGTTTGATCGTTGTGGTGGTCTTGCCGGAGGATGAGGGGCCGGCGATGATGACGATCTTGACCTGCTCACGCCGCTCGCGGATCATCTCGGAGGAGGTGGTAATGTCCTCGTGATAGGCGTGATCGGATTCGCGCACGATTTCGGGGAACTCGCCGCGGGCGATGCGCTCGTTCAGCCGCTCGACGGTATGCAGGTCGTGCTCGACCGCCCAGTTGAGCACCTCCCAAATCTTGCGCCAGGGGATGTTATCCGCAGGCAACGCCGAACGTCTGGCCCGTTCGGCGCGCTGGCGGGCGCGCTCGTCACGGTAGAGGATGTAGGCCTTGGCCGTCTTGGCATGCCCGTTCTCGATCAGCACCTTCTCGACGACGTCCTGAATCTCTTCGACGGTAGGAATATGGTCGGGAGGTGTGGTTGCTTCGAGCATCGCCACGACCTGGTCGGCCAACCGTTCGGCGATGGCGCGGTCGCGCCCGCCCACCGCCACCGCCGCGCGGTAGATGGCATTGGTGATGCGCTCCTTGTTGAAAGGCACCACTGCGCCGGTGCGTTTGACGACGTGAGTGAGCCGAGTCGTCATCGTCCCTCCCCCTATCCGGCAGCACGACTCTGCCAAAGCACATATCCGGCACCTGCGCCGGCCAGAATGTCCGAGAGCGGCCAGAACAGATCGGGCAGCGCCGACGGCGGCGCGAGCGAGAGGACGCTTCTGAAGTTGATCCAGTTCGCCACGCCGTACGCGACCATCGCCAAGACCAACAGCAGTACCGCGTTTCGTTCGCTACCCGCTGCGTGTGCCCAAGCCCACACTGCGGCATACAGCACCACAGTGTCCAGGATAGGGTAAGACGCTGCCGTCGCAAAGTCGAGCAGGTGCGCAGATGTGATCCGCTCCGGGCCGAGTGCGGGCCGGAACAGCGCGAACCAGACCACCGCCGCCGCTGCCAGCGCGAGCGCCACCGCGCCCGCCCAACGCCATGGCCTGGCCCCAAGCGGATAACGCCAGAAGGCCAGGAACACCAGGACGTAACGGGCCAGGTACAGCAGGTCAACGCCGCTAAAGTACGGCAGGTCTCTGCCGGTCACGATCTCGTACACGCCCCAGGCGAGGTTGCCGAGCAGCCCCACGCCCCATCCTGCCATCAACAGCCACCAAAACGCGCGGGTGTCGGTTGACCGGCGTCCGGCCAGCCCTAGCAGCCCGATCACCGTGAGGATGAGCAGGGAGCCGAGCAGTGCATCCAGCATCATTTCCCGAGCGGTCGGGACAAGATAGGCGATCAGCCAGCCCAACGCAAAAAGTATGCCCGCGCCGCTCAGGGTCAAGACCCCCCACCTCGTTTTGCCATCGGGCTCGGACATCTACCATCTCCTTCACGACACAAGCGCCGCCCCGGCAGAGATGATCGTCGCAAGGGCAGCGCATCAAACCCCAACCGCCTCAACCGGTCATAGTTCCGAATTCGCTTTGATGAACGCGATCAGTTCGTCTACCTGCGTATAGGCCAGACAGGTCACCGTATCCGCTGCGCCATAGTACAAGGCGATGCGGCCGGTGGGGGCATCGTACAGCGCCGCGCAGGGGAAGGCGACGTTGGGCGTATCGCCGACGCACTCGTAGAGCGTCTGCGGCGACAAGATGTACGGCGCCGTGCGGTACAACACTTTCCACGGCTGGTCAATGTCGAGCAAGGCCGCCCCGGCACTGTAGACATAGCCATTGCACGAGAGGAGCACGCCGTGGTAGATGAGCAGCCAACCTTCGGTCGTCTCGATGGGCGTGGGCCCGGCGCCGATCTTGAGGCTCTGCCAGCCGCTCTTGGTCGTCATCACCAGGCGATGCTTGCCCCAGTAGCACAGGTCAGGGCTTTCGCTATAGTAGATGTCACCCCAGGGCGTGTGCCCGCGATCGCTGGGGCGGCTGAGCATCGCATAGTTGCCGTTGATCTTGCGCGGAAAGAGCACCCCGTTGCGGTTGTAGGGCAGAAAGGCGTTCTCCAACTGATAGAACGTTTCAAAGTCATAGGTATAGCCCACAACGATGGTCGGCCAGCCCTTATAGGCATTGCACCAGGTGATGTAGAAGCGATCCTCGATCCAGCAGACACGAGGGTCGTAGCCATAGTACCACTGGCCCACGTCGGGGTCGTCGCAGATCCAGTGGATGCGCTCGGGCTCGATCTCCCACGTGAACCCGTCCTTGCTGAAACCGCGGTGCAGTTGCATCGCGCGCCGCTTGTCATCGCAGCGAAAGACGCCGGCGAACTCGCCCTTGAACGGGACGACGGCGCTGTTAAAGATGCTATTCGAGTTGGGCAGCAGGTCGCGTGGGATGATGGGATTCCTGGCCGAACGCCACACCACGTCTCGGCAACCGGCGGGTTTTTCCTCCCACGGGATATTGGGCAATGCCGGCCCTATAATGGTCTGCTTCTTTTGGGTTCCCATGCGCTCCTTCCCCTGTGGATGGTGCGGTAATTGTAGCACAGTTCGGTCTTGAGACCAAATCTTGTCGGGACACACTGATTCGTGAGAGGAAGCCTCAACTTGTTGAGGCCGCTTCCAGCCTCTTGGAAACGCCCGAACGAGTTCGGGCAGAGGACCGAACGCGCCCAATTGAAATCGCGGCTACCCAATTCCCAACAGATGGCTGGTGTCGTTCAACAGGAGAACGGTATAGACGCCATCCTCCGCATCGAAGACGTTGACCGCGCAAGTATCCTGCCCCAGCCGCCAGAAGCCCTCGTTGCCCAGGCCGAGCACGGCGCACAGGAGCACGCGGTTAGTGCATGTATGCGAGACCAGCGCGACGGCCTCGCCGCGGTGACGCGTGACGATTTCTTCCAGAGCGGCCACGACGCGCCTCCGTACATCGTCGAGGCTCTCGCCGCCGGGGATGCGCACGGTATGGGGCGCCTCCCACCAGGCGCGGTAGAGGTCGGGGTAACGCTGCGCCACCTCCTCGCCCGAAAGCCCCTGCCACTCGCCGAAATGGATGTCGAGCAATCCTGCCAGCGGCCGGGCTTCCAGGCCCTGGGCACGGGCGACTGCCTCGGCGGTTTGCATAGCGCGGCGCAAGGGGCTGGCATAGACCGCAGCGACCGGCCAGCGGGAGGCCACATAGCGCCCGGTCGCCGCGGCCTGGCGCAGTCCGAACGCGTCCAACTCGATGTCGGCCTGACCGCGGAAGCGCGCCTCACGATTCCACATTGTCTGGCCGTGGCGGATCAATACGATGCGTGTTCGTTCACCCAAGTGTCACCTCCCGCAGGTCAATCCGACCTGTGTCGGTCGCACCCAACCCCAACGCTTGCGCAGTCGCCAGTTGTCGTGCCCCGTCCACGATGTAGCCAGCGCTGTGGCCCGCGGCTTGCCGGCGACGCACCAGGATGTCGCGCGCCACGGTATCCAGCGCCACCGGATCGAACGAGAGGAGCAACGTGTTCTCGCGCTCCGGCCGCTCCCAATCGCCGGGGCTGACATGGAGCGCCGCGCAGACGATCAAGCGGGTCTTGTCGCGCACGATGGGCTGGGCGTTCAGTTCGGCGATGGCCGGGTCGCACCAGTTGCCGTGCAGCGCGCCTGGATTGTCCACCGAGCCGTAATGGTTCTTCATCGAGACGCTAATACCCGCCATGCTGTGTTGCTTGGGCGTGGGCAGGTTGATAATGGCGTCACACTCGTCGAACTCGCGGTAAAAATGCACGGTTGCCTGAGTCAATGCGGCTGTCGTGCCCGTACCGCGCGCGCCATGACACTGCACGCCCGCCCCGCCCTCGTTGAGCGTATAGCCGGCATTGGCCAGTTCTCCATCTGTGCGGTCAAAAATCAGGATGTTCTCTGGCGCAAGGCCGGCATCCTGCAGACGTTGGGTCACGGCAGTGGTCACGGCAGGCTGCGTGGGGCCGCCGGAGGAGATGCAGTTGACCTTGAGCAGCACCCGCTCGCCTGCGTCGAAGAGCGCGCGCCAGACCGCCAGCACATCGGCCTGATCGGTGAGCGTGCCGAGGCCGGCGTCGAGCATCTGGAGCACGATGGCAGGGTCGGGTTGATCGCCAGCCCAAACGCCCTCGTGGCGCACCAGGACGACGCGGCTGGTGGGAGTGGCCGGCCAGTGGGCCATCAGCGCGGCGCGGCTCAGAACAGGTGTCGGTGAAGTCGGAACAGGAGACGGCGGGACGGCGGGTGTCGCTGGCACGGGGGTGTAGGTCGGCGGGAGGGGTATGTCGGTTGGAGGCGGAGTGGGAGAGAGCCTCGGAGTTGGCGTCTGGGTCGGGTGCGTGGTGGGCGGCGTCTGCGGCGTAGTTGATACGGGCGTGGCGCTAGGTAACACACCGGTGCTTCGGCAGCCAAGCAGCCAGGCGGCCAGTGTGCCCGCGCCCAAGCCGAGAAATGTGCGGCGGGAAAGTGGTTGGCTCTTTCTCGGCTTCTGGTTCGGGTGTTCAAAACGCTTGTTGGGGTCCATTATCCTTTTCCTTTCAGTGACGCGGTCTTCGCCAGAGTATACCACTTGTGCACCAGTTTGGACAAGAGTAGCCGATTAAAAAAGCCCGGCTGTACAGCCGGGCGTGAACCAAGCGATCAGGGGCATTCATCGAACTCGGTTTGAGATCCATAGTCCCCTTTCCCCTTGGGGAGCAGGAGATATTGTAGGCTGAAACGGCCTGTTCGTCAAGGCGCTCTGCCCGGCAATTCCCGCGCTTGAGTGAATGTGCTATAATGCTGTGTAGGGATTCCCATCCTCTGGGAGGAACCAATGTCATTGCCCATCACCGTCGAGCCGGTCAGGACTGTGCGCCAGCGGCGCGCCTTTTTGCTTTTCCCCTGGCGCATCTACAGGGGCGATCCCAACTGGGTGCCACCGATCGTGAGCGAGCGGGCCGCGCGACTCGACCCACGCCGGAATTCCTTGTTTCAGCACGGCGAGGTGCAGCCGTTCGTGGCCGTGCGCGATGGTCGGGTGGTGGGGACGATCGCGGCAGCGGTAGATACCCGCGCCAACCAGGCGCGTAACGAGCAGATTGCCACCTTTGGCTTCTTCGAGTGCGTGGACGATTACGCCGTGGCGCAGGCGCTCTTCGACCGGGTGATCGGCTGGGCGCGGGAACGCGGGATGAGCGCACTGCGCGGCCCCCAGAACTTTGGCCCCACCGATGAGCCGGGCTTGCTGATCGAGGGCCGCCAGACGCCGCCGGTGCTCATGATGGGCTGGACGCCACCGTATTACGTAGAGTTCGTCGAGAGGTATGGTTTCCACAAGTGGACGGATTCCCTGGCCTACCGCGTGTATCGCAGCGATCTACCCACAGGTGAGGGTGACGACATTCTACCGGCCAAGATGGTGCGTGTGGCCGAGCATGCCCGCCAACGTTATGGCTACACCTTCCGCCACGGCAACCTCGCCCGCTGGCACGACGAAATGGAGACTGCGCGCACCATCTACAACCGCTCGCTGGCCGTCCTGTGGGACTTTGTCCCGGTGGAGGAACGCGAGTGGCACCAGCAGGCCGAGAGACTACGCCCGCTGCTCGACCCAGACCTGGCCATCTTTGCGCTCGTCGAGGGCCGCGAGGTCGGTTTTGGTCTGGGACTGCCCGACATCAACCAGGCCCTCATCTACTGCAATGGGTTACGCTACCCCTGGAACTATCTCCCGTTGTGGTGGCGCAGCCGGCACCTGCCCGGTCTGAGTTTCAAGATCCTGGCCATGTTGCCCGAATACTGGGGGCGTGGGCTGGATGCGTTGATCTACCTGGAAATGGCGCGCCAGGCGCTGCGCAAGGGCTACCAGTGGATGGACATGTCGCTTACCGGCGAAGACAATCCGATGACCAACAGACTGGCAACGAACTTGGGTGCCAAGATTGACAAGCGTTACCGGATCTATGAAATCACCCTATGACATTTGCGCGACCCGCGAGGGCCTTTTCGGGCATGGATTCTCAGGGCGCCGGAGGCCGCGCTATGAAATGGAGGTGACAAGATGATCCACGATGAAGGCACATTCAAGGGCTGTGAAGGGCTGGAACTGTACTATCAGTATTGGCGGTCTGGGGATCAGCCCAAGGCCGTCCTGGCGATCACGCACGGCCACGGGGAACACAGCGGGCGCTATGGCAACGTGGTCAATTGGTTCGTGCCGCACGGGTACGCCGTCTACGCTTTCGACCTGCGCGGGCATGGTCGCTCGCCCGGCCCACGTGGCCACATAGACCGATGGGACGTGCTGCGCGAAGACTTGAAGGCATTCCTGATGCTGGTGCAAGGCCAGGCACTGGGCCAACCCGTTTTCCTGATAGGGCACAGCATGGGCGGGCTGATCGCCCTGGAATACGTACTGCACTACCCAGAAGGGCTGGCCGGTGTGGTCGTTTCCGGGCCGGTGCTGAGCGAGCCGGGCATCTCGCCGTTTCTGATCGCGCTGGCAAGGTACTGGCACGCATCGCGCCCCGGCTGACGCTCAAAACCGGACTCGACGCCACAGCGCTTTCCCACGACCCGGCTGTCGTCGCAGCCTACGTCAACGACCCGCTGGTACACAGTTTCGGCACGGCGCGGTTGGGCACCGAACTGGCCAAGGCAGTTGCGTGGACACAGGCACACGCCGCCGATCTGGTGCTCCCCTGCCTGATCGTGCACGGCAGCGACGATCGCATCTGCCCGCCCGAAGGCAGCCGCGCTTTCTTCGAAAATGTCGCCTTCGCCGACAAAGAGCGGCAGGTCTACGAAGGCTACTACCACGAGGTCTATAACGACGTGGGCAAGGAGCGCGTGTTGGCAGCGGTGGAGGCATGGATCGAGCGGCATCTGCCCGGTGAGAGCATCGGTTGACGCACCTGTGCGCTTGTGTTAGAATGTGAAGCCACGATGCTTGATCTGGGGATCGTGGTCGTCAACTACAATACCCGCGATTTGCTGCGTACCTGCCTGCGTTCGGTCTACGCCAGCCAGGGCGATTTCACGTTCGGTGTGTGCGTCGTAGACAACGCCTCGTCCGACGGCAGCGCGCAGATGGTCGCTACAGAGTTTCCACAGGCGTACCTGATCGCCAACCCGGAGAACGTCGGCTACTCCATTGCTAACAACCAGGGCCTGCGCGCCTTTGGCTTCAACGATCGATCGGCCAACCAACCGGCCAATCAGCCGGCCTTTGCTCTCCTCTTGAACCCTGACACAGAACTCCCGCCCGATGCACTGGCACAGATGTTGGAGTTTATGCGCCAGCACCCTGATGCCGGCGCAGCGGGCCCCAAACTGGTGCTCCCCGATGGCTCGCTCGACCTGGCCTGTCGGCGCTCGTTGCCCACACCCGACGTTTGTTTCTACCGGCTGACGGGGCTTTCGCGCCTCTTCCCGCGCAGCCGGCGCTTTGGTCGTTATAACTTGACCTACCTCGATCCCGACCAGGTCACCGAGGTTGGCTCCGTCGTGGGTGCATTCATGTTGGTGCGCGCCCAGGCCATCACCCAAGCCGGCTTGATGGACGAACGGTTCTTTATGTACGGTGAAGATCTGGACTGGGCCTGCCGCATTCGAGCAGCAGGTTGGAAGGTGTACTACAATCCGGCCGTGAAGGTGTTACACGTCAAGCGAGCCATCAGCCGCCACAGCCCACGGGCAAAGATCGAGTTCTATCGGGCGATGGACATCTTTTACCGCAAGCATTACGCCACCGAGACCCCCTGGTGGCTGCACGTACTCATTGTGAGCGCCATCAGATTCCGCACAGGGCTTGAGCAAGCGCGGTTGGCTCTCACACCCCAACGACCGGCGGAGGCCAAATCGTGAGATCGAAGACGCAGACTCAAGTCCTCTTCATGCTCACCCTGGCACTCACCGACATGGCGATGGCCGGGCTGGCTTTCCTCCTGGCCTATTGGCTGCGCCGTTGGATCCCTTGGCCCGACGAGGCTGAAGGCCTGGGGGGATTCTACGACTACTCCGGGATCGTGTTGGCCCACGTAGTATCCATCGTGGTCGTGTTCGCCTTCTCACGCCTGTATCACCTGGCCCGGGTACCATCGCGTGTGGATGAGTTCTACACCATCTCTGCCGCCACTACTGTAGGCACCCTCATCGGCGTGGCGCTCTCTTCACTCGCCTTCAGGGACAGCCCCCTGGAGGAACTGAGTTACTCGCGGGCGATGATCCTTTACGGTTGGGGGTTGACGATCTTGTTCGTCACCATGGGCCGCCTGGCACATGCCCAACTACGTGCCAGGTTACGCCGAAAGGGTTGGGGGCATGACCGGGTGCTCATTGTGGGCACAGGTGATGTAGGACAGATGATCTTTCAGAGAATCCGCTCGAACCCTGGGCTCGGATATGATGTGGCTGGCTTCGTCGTTGCCGATGGTCAGAACGGCACGTCGCCAGACCTGCCGATCCTCGGCCGGGTGGGCGATCTGGCGCCGATCATAGACCAGTACCAGATTGACGAGGTCATCATTGCCCTTCCGGAGGCGACGCACCAAGAGATCCTGACCCTGATCTCGGAGTGTGAGCGTGGCAAGGTGGCGATCAAGGTTTTCCCCGATGTGTTCCAGATTATGGCGGGGCCAGTGAGCATCGGCGATCTGGGGGGCTTGCCGCTGTTGACTGTGCGCGACATTGCCCTGCGCGGCTGGTGGCGCGCGGTCAAGCGGCTGATGGATGTTGTAGGAGCAGCCTGCCTGCTGGTGTTGCTCTCGCCGCTGATGCTGCTGATGGCGATCTTGATCAAACTGGACTCGCGGGGCCCGGTGTTCTACGTGCAGGAGCGCATGGGGTTGGACGCCAAGCCCTTCCAGATGCTCAAATTCCGCTCTATGCGCACCGACGCCGAAGCCCAAGGGCCCGGCTGGACGGTGAGAAACGACCCGCGTACCACCCGCCTGGGACGTATTATCCGCCGCATCAATATAGATGAACTGCCACAACTGATCAACGTGCTCATTGGCGAGATGAGCCTGGTGGGGCCGCGCCCGGAGCGTCCGGTCTACGTTAACCAGTTCCGCCGTGCCATCCCGCGCTACATGAACCGCCATTGGGAGAAGGGTGGCATGACCGGCTGGGCGCAGGTCAATGGTCTGCGTGGCGACACCTCGATTGCCGATAGAACCCGCTACGACCTGTGGTACATCGAGAACTGGTCGCTGCTGCTGGACATCAAGATCCTCATCCGCACGTTCTTCAATCTCTTCAAGTCGCCGAATGCGTATTGATGATGAAAGCGGCCATTCGATTCGACGAGGTGTCCAAGCGGTTCGTCCTGCACCATGAACGCTCTCGCTCCTTCCAGGAACTGGCTCTTGGTTTGTTCCGCCGGAATGCCGGTACGGCCGAGGAATTCTGGGCCTTGCGCGATGTTGACTTGACGATCGCGCCGGGGGAGACGGTGGGGATCATCGGGCCAAACGGGGCGGGCAAAAGCACGGTGTTAAAACTCATCTCCCGCATCATCGAACCGACCTCGGGGCAGATCGAGGTTAACGGCCGAATCGGCGCCTTGCTGGAACTGGGCGCCGGCTTTCATCCTGACTTGACCGGGCGGGAGAACATCTATCTCAACGCCTCGATCCTGGGACTGAGCCGGGCCGAAATCCGCCGACGGCTGGATGACATCATCGGTTTCGCCGAACTGGAGCGGTTCATAGACGTGCCGGTAAAGCACTACTCGTCGGGGATGTACGTGCGGCTGGGTTTCTCCGTCGCCGTCCACACCGACCCGGAAATCCTGCTGGTGGACGAGGTGCTGGCGGTGGGGGACGCGGCGTTTCAGCGGAAATGCCTGGAGCGGATCAACGAATTGCGGCGGGCGGGGGTCACGGTCCTTTTCGTCTCCCACAGCGCCGAAACGGTGCGGGCTCTATGTACCCGGGCCCTTTGGCTGGAAAACGGCCGCCTGGTCGCCGACGATGTGGCTGAGGCGGTGGTGCTTCGCTATCTGGAACGTTCTCGGGATGGAATGGGAGTAGTCCAACCCGGTTCTGATGAACGCCGTTGGGGAACGGGCAGAATTCGGATCATCCGGGTGCGGTTACTGGACGGAGAGGGACAGGAATGGCAGCGGTTTCGGACAGGGGAACCACTGACGGTAGAGATCCGTTATCGGGCCGAAGAGCGCGTGGAGCGGCCTGTCTTTGGCCTGGCCATCCACCGCAGCGATGGCATTCACATCACCGGTCCCAATACCCGGTTTGCCGGACTGGAAATCCCGTATGTGGAGGGAGAGGGGACCGTGCGGTACACCGTGGCCGCGTTGCCCTTGCTGGAGGGGCTCTATTTCATCTCCGTATCTGCCCATAATTGGGAGGATACGGAGATGTATGATTACCAGGATCGGCTCTACCCCTTTCGAGTGCTTTCCTCGGAGGGGGAGCAGTATGGGGTCATCACTTTAGAGGGAGAGTGGTCTTAGCAAGTGAGGGACGTGACGAAGGCAATTGTGAGTGTCGTGCGGACAAGGCCGGGACAGGTCTGCGATAGCGTCCGGCAAGCCATGGAATTGGCTCATTGGAAGCAGTTTGTTTCGCCCAAGGCGGAGATATCTCTTAAGGTCAACCTCGGCTGGGACAAACTCATCCCCGGCGCGGTAAGCGCGCCGGGGGTGGTAGAAGGCGTAATCCGAACAATCCGTGAGTATGTTGGCCGGATATACCTGGTTGAGTCCGACCAGGTGGTAGTAGACGTTGAAGTTGCACTGCGTCAAACCGGCCTCGACCGAGTGTGCAAGGAATATGATGTCGAGTGGGTCAATATGTCTCGCGGCAGGTTCGTGCATGTGCAGAATGCCGAGCGCCTGGTGCTCAAAGATATCTACCTGCCCGAAATCCTGACCCGCACGGAGGTAATCACTCTGCCCTTGATGAAGACTCACAACAAGACCGTCCTCAGCGGGGCGATAAAGAACCAGTGGGGTTGTCTGCAGACACTGCGCCATGCCTTCCACCTGGTGTTGTCACAGGCATTAGTTGACGTGAATGCCATCATACGGCCTCGCTTTGCCGTCATGGACGGTACCATCGCCTTGGAGGGGAACGGCCCCAAGTCTGGCCGACCAAAGGAGATGAACCTGATATTGGCATCAAGCGACCTGGTAGCTTTGGATACCATCGCCGCAGAAGTGATGGGATTTGACCCAGATCAGGTCGAGCATCTGCAACTGTGCGCTCATCACGGACTGGGCACAGCAGAACGCAAGAAGATCGTCGTGATGGGAGAGCGGCCGGAGGATGTGAAAACCCAGTTTACTCCTGCCCGGCATAACCCCGTGTCGTGGTTGGAGTTGGCACTGCGCAGATCGCTTATGCGTCGCTTGGTTTTTGACACGCCGCTGTTCGTGCTATTCTGCTGGGGCGCACGGCGCTATTACGATCTGTGGGACATTTGTGTGGGGCGCAAACTGCGACAAGAAGTACTGCGGTCTTCTGGGTATGCCGCCCAGTGGCTTTGAGGAGAGCCAAGATATGGATCTGACAACAGTGTATGCGAACCGCTTCCCACCAGCAGATCGAGCGGCCAGAGAGGCTGTCTGGCAAGTGCTGTGTCGCTACTTCTTCCAGAAGTACGTTTCTCAAGACGCTGTAGTGCTCGATCTTGGCGCCGGGTTCTGCGAGTTCCTCCGTTACATTCAATGCAGAGAACGGATTGCAGTTGACCTTGATGAACAGATAGTCCAGTTTGCTCCGGAGGGAGCACGAGTGATCGTCGGCCCCGCTCATCTGCTGACCGACAAAGTGGCGGATGATTCGGTGGACATTGTTTTTGCCAGCAACTTTTTTGAACACTTGCCCAATAAGGATATATCAGTGTGTTTCATAACCCCCTAACCCGGACAAGCCGGAACCAA
>FWPU01005366.1_pt1 | contig 27976 bp, 19 predicted proteins | sample 2228361 | NCBI WGS metagenome assembly FWPU01 (sample SAMEA103939777, study PRJEB20133) | metagenome
GGCTCAGCATGTCCAGCGTGCTGAAGGTGATCAGGGCCACGCTGGGCCGGAAGGTCCGGTAATCGCAGGCCAGCAGGGTCTCTCCCGGCTGGCAGCTTGCCAGGTTGCTGAAGATCGGGTCTGTTACGATGGCCGACGTATAGCCGACCTGGGCCGCGATGCTGTGGTTATTGAAGGGATTGGGGCCGCCGTCGTAGAGCGGTGCGCTGAAGAAATCTATGGTCTCCTGCAGGTGGCCGTGTGGCCCCAGGTCGTAGCGACCGTAGCCGATAGACTCCAAAAAGCCGTCACGGAAGCTGTTGCAGTCGCCCACCTTGGTGAAGACGTGAGGGCGGTTGCCCAACTGTTGGCCACGGGCGGAGATCTGCCGGGTGCGCGCCGTGGCGGTGGGAACCGGCGGGACCGAGGACAGTAGCGCGATCATGGATGCCTCGTCCAAGGGCGTGGCGGCCACGGGCGCGGCAGCGGCCTCGCTGCGCTGCTCCCCAAGCACGGGGAGCGCGGCAAGTTCCACGCCATCCGGCCATATCAGGTAGCGGGAGGCCACCCAGCCGCGTGCGCTGCCATCCGGCGTGTGGACCAGCACCCAGTTGCCGATGCGATTGCGCCCTTCGATGATAACGGTTGTTCCCCGTGGGATTGTGGTCAGCAGGGGGGCTTCCTCGTTGGGACCGCTGCGCACGTTGAGATTGGAGATGGTCTGCGCAGTGGGATCACCCTGGGCGAGGGTCGCAGGGAGCGCTGGCTGCAGCAGGGCAAAGCCGGCCAGCAACACCAGCGCGTAAGCGGAGAGTTTGGGAGTTGGCAAGGTGACGCATTTTCCTTTCCTCTTTCCTCAGATTCGGTTACAGGGTGGCTACGTGGCGTCCCGTTTGAGCACTTCCTGGAGAAATTTCTCCCGGTTAGCGCGGCGGGCGACCTTGCCGCTGCTGGTCTTGATCAGCCACTTGCGATCCACCAGATGCACGTGGCGCGCGACCACGTCGGTGTTCTGCACCACACGGGCGCGGATCTCCCGCGCAATGGTGGCCCGTTCGGCCACGTCTTCGGTGTCCACCTCCGCGATGATGGCGATGTCCTCCGTCCCCAACTGCTCGTTGAGGATGCCGAAGGCCACGGAGCGGCCCGGATGGACACCGGGGATGTCATTCAGCAGGTTCTCGATATCCTGGGGGTAGATGTTCTTGCCCCCAACGATGATCAGGTCTTTCTTGCGCCCGGTGATGTACAGCTCGCCGTTGGCCAGGTAGCCCATATCCCCGGTGAAGTACCAGCCGTCAGCCATTGCCTCGGCGGTGGCGTCAGGCCGCCGGTAGTAGCCGCTGAGCATCGAGTTGCTGCGCAGCGCCACCTCGCCCACGTACCGCTCCGGGAGCGGCTGGCGCTGCTCGTCCACCACGCGCACTTCGCAACCGGGGATGGGTCTGCCGCAGGAGACCATGGTGATGGCTGCCGTGCCGTCCACGGCAGGGGCGGCGCGGCGGTGCTCCATCAGCATGTCACGGGCGACCACATCGAGCGTGACAGGCTCATCGATGCCCGCCTGGGTGACGGCGAAGGTGTTCTCCGCCATTGCGTAGCAGACCGTCAGCGCCTCTGGCCGCAGGCCGTAAGGCCGGAGCCTCTCCAGGAAAACGCGGTGGCTTTCCGCGTACACCGGCTCTGAGCAGTTGATCACCGCCCGCCAGGAGGAGAGGTCCAACCCCTGCAGGTCAGAGTCGCGGATGCGCGTGGCTATGAAGTTGTAGGCGAAGTTGGGCAGCCAGCAGAGCGTGCCCCGGTAGCGATGGATTGCCTGCAACAGGATTTTGGGGTCGCGCACCCAGTGGAAGGGGGACATGAGCACCAGCGGGATGCCCTGCGTGATGGGAATGATGAAGCCTGCAATAAGCCCCATGTCGTGGTATAGTGGCAGCCAGCTCACGACCACGTCGTCGGGGGTCAGGCGGATTGAGGCGCTGTAGCTGGCGATCTGGTTGAGCACCGCGCGGTGAGAGAGCATCACCCCCTTCTGCAGCCCGGTGCTGCCGGACGAGTGTTGCAGGAAGGCTGTATCGTCGGCCTGCGCCGGATTGTGGGCCAGGTAGGCCGCTGCATCGCCCGCCGGTTGGAGCTGCCCTACGTTCAGGATGGCAGCCAGGGTCTCGATCCCGGCCAGGTGTTCCCGCAGGGCTGGCTCCAGCTCTGCATAAGTGATGACGACACGCACCTCAGAGCGCTCGACCAGCGCGCGGACGCTCTCAAAGTAACGGTCCGGATCGAGCTTTTCTGTCAGAAAGGGGAAGATCGAGGGAACCGCGCCAAGCAGCATGGCCCCCCAGAAGCTATAGAGCACGTCCTCGCCATGCTGCAATACCAGGACGACCAGGTCGCCGGGCTGCACACCGACCGCCTGCAGGGCATGGGCGTAACGGGCCGCCTGCCCAAAGAATGTGCGGTAGCTGACAGCGCGGTCGCCTGCCCGCTCGACCAGGATGAGGGCTGTATGATCGGGGCGCTCCCGGTAGAGCCAGCGCGCCTGGTCCAGCAGCGTGGCGGGGCGGTTGTCCAGACGGATGGGTAAGGGGGACATGGGACTCTGGTTAGGCGCGCTTGCTCTCAACGAAGGCCACGATGGCGTTGAGCGTGTCCATGTTGTCGGCGGTCAGCTCGGAGTCCTCCAGGCGAACGCCGAAGTTTTCCTCGATGAAGAGGGCGACCTGGACCAGGGAGAAGGAGTCGACGAGGCCGCCGGTGATCAGCGCTTCGTCGTCCTGCAAGGGGTAACTGGGGTCACGGATAAGCTCGGATGTGATGTAGGCGCGAAGTGGTTCCTTCATGAGTGATATGCTCTCCGGCTCGTTGGAAGGCCGACGGAAGGATTGGATTGGCTATGAGCCTGTTGGTCGGGATACAGATGCATAGGGCAATGGAATGGCGATGAATGCTTCGGCCTGCCCTGGGGTCATCATTATACCACAGGCCAATTTCCGAGAAAGTTGCCCTCCTGCCACCCTGTCGCAGCCAGGGTAATCCGCCGCAAGGCGCATGAAAGAAAACGGGACACGACGCACCGAATTTTTGCTCCCTCTGCTGGGTCTCCTGCTGGCAGTCGCCGTGGGTTGCGGCTCCCCAGCGCCGACGCCGGTGCCCGCGCCCACCGTCACGCTGGCTCCCCCGGCGGTGACCCTGACCCCAACGGGGACGCCCACGCCGGCCCCGACTCGCTCCCCGGAGCCGAGCGATACGGCTGGGCCGACCCTGACTTTCACCGCTTCCCCGACCGCCCCGCCCACCCAGACGCCCTCGCTGACGCCCACGCCGTCGCCCAACGCTCAGGTAGCTGCCGGGCGTGGTGGGCTGCGTCTGCGCGCCAGCCCCGGCGAGGATGGAGCAATCCTCAACAGCCTGGACGAGTTCACGCCGCTGATCGTGCTGGGTCGGACGGCAGATAATGTCTGGCTGCGGGTGGTCACGCCCGGCCAGGAAAGCGGCTGGGTGATGGCCCGGTTTGTGGAGCTGCGGGTGCAGCCGGATTTGATCCCTGTGATCGACATCCAGGGCGTCCCGGTCGGCGAGGGGGGGCGGCCTCTGCAGACGCCGTTCACCACCATCCTTACGGCCCTCCCGGCCACTTTTACGCCGCCTGCCCCCGCTGTGCCGGTGCAGCCCACGGCGGTGGCTGCCGCGCCCCGGCCTGATGCCAGGGTCGCTGCCGGGCGTGGCGGGCTGCGCCTGCGTGCCAGCCCCGGCACTGCTGGGGAGGAGCAGGTCCGGCTGGCCGAGCTTACTCCCCTGAACGTGATCGGGCGCACTGCGGATAACACCTGGATGCAGGTCATCACACCGGAGGGCAACACGGGCTGGGTGTGGTCGGCCTACGTGGACGTTTACATCGACCTGGGCGTGATCCCGATTACCGGCGAAGCGGTCGATGCGCCGCCGGTAGTGGAAGCGCCTCCGCCGCCCCCGGCAGTGCGCCTGCCGGGCAACGTTGTGTCCGGCATCACCAGCCACGCCCGGCAAATCTTCCAGCGTGGGCAGCAGCTAGGCAACCGCGCCAACGTGTTCAGCAAAGTGGGGGATAGCATCACCTACGCCACCTACTTCCTGTATCCCATCGGCTGGGGGCAGTACGACCTGGGTAGCTATGCCAATCTGGCCCCGGTTATTCAACACTTCGCAGCCGAGACGGCACGTGAGGGCAATTCCTTTGCCAATCGGTCGATGGCTGCATATGGAGGGTGGACGACGGAGAGCATGTTCACGCCTGGGCTTAAACCGGAGGGCATGCCTCCCGGCATCTGCCAGCCGGGGGAGCTTCCCCTGGTCTGCGAGTATCGGGTGGTGCGGCCCGCCGTGGCCCTGATCATGCTGGGGACCAACGACATCACCTACATGCCGCTCGAACTCTACAGGGCCAACCTGACCCGTGTGGTGGAGGTCTCGATTGAGATGGGCGTGATCCCGGTGCTCAGCACCATCCCCCCACGCGCCGACCGCGACGTGCAGCCCTTCAACCAGACCGTCGTCGGCATCGCCCGCGCCTACGATATCCCGCTGTGGGACTATTACAGCGCCATGGTCGCGCTGCCGGATTCCGGCCTTTCCCCAGATGGCGTGCATCCCTCCGCGCCGCCCGGCGACTTCAGCGCGTCCACAACGTTCACCCCGCAGAACCTTCGCTATGGGTATACCGTGCGCAACCTGACCGCCTTGCAGGTGCTGGACGCGATATGGCGGCAGGTATTGTACTGAGTCCGGGGTCGCCCTCTGCGTTGACGTGTGATGTGTAACAGTGTTTGCTTTTGCCCGGCGCTGGGGTAAAGTTGCGGGCTGCCGGCGAGGGGCCGATACGCGCCGGGCGATGTGGGTGAGCTTGACCGGGAGTGTTGTTGGTGATGGCGAGCGTGTCCTTTGTTTTGTCGAGCCGCACAAGGCTGCTCCATCTGGGCCTTGTGCTTTTGTCCCTGGCGCTGGCGGTGGTCCATTACGGGCCGCTGAACGGCGGCGCGGTGGCCCTGCTGTTGACCGTTGCCCTGCAGCTCTACCTGCCGGGCTACCTGCTGGCCCGCGCCCTCGGCAAAACCGGCGTCCCGCACCCCATCTCGCGCTTCGCCTGGGTGCTCGGCTGCGGCCTGGGCCTCACGGTGACGCTGGGCGGCATCCTGCGCTTCCTGCAAGTGCCGGTTCCGGTGTATGTTTTGCTGTTGCACCTGATTATGTTCGGCCTGGTCTGGGTCTTGCCAGCCGGCGCCTCCGTTGGGCAGGTCTGGCAGCCAAAGCGTCAGCATGTGCCACTTTACCTCGTGGTGTTGCTGTGTTGTGTGGTGGCTGTGGGCGTCAGCGCTCAGAGCCTGTATCGCTTTTATGGCTTTGAAGACCAGCCGATTTTCATCTCATTGGTGGATTGGCTGGCCCACAACCCTGACCAGCCGCCTCTGCTCTCCCGCCAGATCGGTGTCATCAATGGGGATGAGCGCTTTGATGTCGACGGCTGGACTTACAACCATGCGGCCTGGGTATGGAGCAGCGGGTTTTCTGCCTCACACCTGATCTGGTTCGGCCTGGACTTGCTGTTTGTCTGGACCATCCCCTTGATCACGTTTGCTCTGGCTTACGAAGTTACCCGCCGGGAGGAGGCCGCGACCTGGTCTGTCGCTGCCCTGACGGTGGTTGGGCTGTTGACCCTGGACAATATCGTCTATTATCCAGATTACACCGCCTATGGGCGGTTTGTCCTGTTTGAAGTCGATGTGCTTCGCCTGGCTGCCATTGCGCTCATGCTGCCGTTAGCTTTGCTGGCTGGCCTTGCCTATCTCCGTCTTTTCCAGTGGCGTGACCTGATGCTTACGCTGTTGTTCGGAATCGCGCTGGCCATGATGCATCCGGCAGTAACCATTGTCTTTCTGATCAGCCTTGCAGCTACGGCTGCGCTGCGTTGGCTGGCGCAGCCGGGACGGCAACAGCTTGGGAAGCTATTGCCTCTGCTGGTAGTGGCGCTGGTCATCCTAACCATTCCGTTTATGCAGCGGCAGAGAAGGTGGGGGATGTCGGCGGGTGACAGTATTGTTCCGGTGGATAGTTCTGAGGGGATAACTGGCGCTGCTTCCCCAGCCGAAGAGACGCCGGATGCGCCGCGCAAGCCGCCTTCTTTCCTTGTGCTGCATGATCTGCCCCTGGTCGGCACGACGTTCATCAGGAATCCCGCTTCCGTTTTCTACCATCCGTTCATCGCGCTTGCCTACCTGCTGGGGTTGGTGTGGGGGCTGAAGTGGCGGGGGAGTCTCGCTGCGCAGTACATTTTCTCGGTCACGGTGGTTTGCTTGCTGCTGTTCTTCGTGCCCGGAGTCACTGAATTCTACAATCGGCTCGTCTCCAGTGTGGGCGTTTTTATCACTTCGTTTGCTGTGCCCGTGTCGCTGGTGCTCGGCCTCAGTCTGGATCACGTGTTTGGCTATCTGCAGCGGTTTCGGCCTGTCCGGCTGTACAGGTTGTGGGGCATGGCGGTTGCCCTTGTTGTAGTGTGCTTCCTGTTGTTTGTTGAGCCGTTTCCGCTCCCTGCATCCGCGCGGGATCAGATTCGTGCTTACAACGAGATGCAGAGCCTCCGCCTGCTGCACCCCGCCCATGAGCAGTTGGTCGCCGGGCTGCGGGACAAGCTATCGAGAGGGGAGCCTGCTGTGCTAATGGTCCCTTATGACGTGGCGAATGTTGTGATCGAGGAGGTCTCCGGGACTTTCGTTACCGGTGGCCGTCCCAGCCGCAATACTGCCCACCAGGGAGATGCACGCTTCTTCGGTGAGAGCGAGCCGGTGGCTCCCTGGCTGGATGGCGCAGACCTGGCATTCATGGAGCGGTTTGGCGTCACCCACATCGTCCTGGAGGCGGACGACACGCGGCTGCCCCAACTGGTGCTCAGCCCGCAGCGGTTCCAGCCGCTGGGCGCGGCGGCGGGATATTTCATCTTTGGGGTGCGGCAGGGCACTGAGGCCATCGAGGAGGACGACCTTTTCCAGCGCATGAACGCGCTCTACGGCCAGCTTGACGCCCCCCGCTGGGATGGCGACTCCTTTGCGCTGGTCCGCCCCACGGACCCTGGGCCGTGGGAGCCGCTCGCCGCCCGCTGGGCAGCCCGGCTGGCGCAGGATTCCGAAGACGACATCGCCCGTTACGGCCTGGCCTTCACCTACCTGATGATGGGGGCCGATGGCGAGGCGCTGCCCTTGTGGGAGCAGCTTCACGCGCGTCATCCTGATGTGGCCCTCTTTGGGGAGGCGCTGGCCCACACGCAGCTTCACCTGGGCCTTGCCACCGATGCCGTGCAGACATTGAGGCTGGCTCTGGATGGCGGCAGCGCTGCCGTCCGCGTTCTGGCGGCCAGGACGTTGCTGACGGAGTCGTTCTTCTACCTGCTGGACGAGGCGCAGGTGCGGCGGGCGGTCGAGGTGGCCGAGGCCGACCGGGTCGTCTGGTCCCAACTGGCCGAGCTGGACCGCTACCGCAAGGTGAGGGAGCGGGCGGTGCTGCTGCTGGCTGCCGGGCAATGGAACACAGCGGCAGACTGGCTGGCGCGGCTGCCCGCGCCGGAGGTCAGCCCGCATGACCTGCTCATTCAGGCGCTGGCGGCGCTATGGCAGGGCGACGTTGACTGGGCGCTGGCCGTCCTCCGCCCGGCGACCGATCCCGATTGGATCGCGTCCAAAGTCTTTCTGCACCCTGACCGCTGGCAGGATAACCTGGCCGCGCAGGTCTATTACCTGTTGCTGGGCGAGGTGGCCTATCGGGCCGGGCACTGGGCGGAGGCGGAGGCCGCCTACCAGCGGGCGGCTGACCTGGGGGCGCAGTGGGCAGGGCGCTACTTCCTGGCCCAGACGTGGCGCGCTGCCGGACAGGAGGCCCGCGCCGATGCGCTGCTGAGCGAGCTTGAGGAGGCCTGGCGCGCAGCCTATGGCTCGCCTTTCCCGGAGCTGGTCTCGTTGCTGGCGGTGGCCGACCACCAGGCGCTGTACGTTCTGGATGCGGTGGTGGGCCAGGACGAGGACGACCGGTCGCTGACCCTGTGGGCTATCTTCGGCGCGCATGGGCAGCCCTATCCGGTGCAGTCCTGGCGTGTGCGGGTGACCAGCCGAGACGCCACCGAGCACTACGCCGAGGTCGAAGTCCCCGCCCTGTCTGTCAACGGGGCGCTGGTGCGCGCACCGATCTCTGTGAGCCTGCCGGGGGGGCTGCCGCCCCTGACCCAGGCGCGGGTCTTTGTGGAGCCGCGCCACAGCGACCTGGTCGTTTTTGGGCAGCGGGCGGTCGACGTCGTGCTGAACCGCCCGGACGCGGCCCGGATGGAGCCGGACGCCATCCCGGCGGCTTGGCAGGTGGGGCCGGACATTACGCTGCGCGGCTATGCAATTGACCAGGCTGCCGATGCCCTCAGCGTGACCCTGTACTGGCAGGCCGCCTCCAGACCTCCGCAGGATTACCAGGTGTTGGTGCATGTGCTGGATGAGTCCGGGCGCATCGTGTTACAGGGGGATTCCGGCCCGGTGGAGGGGCGCTACCCGACCAGCCAGTGGCGGGTCGATACGCTCATCGCCGACCGGCACGAGATGCCCCTGCGCGACCCGTTGCCGGAGGGCCGCTACGAGATCCGGGTGGGGTTGTACCGCCTGGCGGATGGCTCCCGGCTGCCCGTGACGCCCGTGGACGAGCGTGTGATCGACAACAGCGTGGTGCTGGAGACGTTTTCGCGTTGAGCTTTCCCTGCCCGGTCGAATGGCCGAATGGCCTGTGTAGCGACGGCGGGGCGGGATGCGCTACAATTTCGCCGTTGTGCGCTTGACCCGGCAGGGAGATGGATGGCAGCCGCACGGACGGTCAGGGGGACAGGGCATGTACAATTTCGCCATGACGGGTGTCGCGGGTTTTGTCGCACCCAGGCATCTGAAGGCCATCCGGGATACGGGCAACCGGCTGGTTGCTGCGCTCGATCCGTTTGACTCGGTCGGCGTCCTGGACCAGTATTTCCCCGATGCCAGGTTCTTCACGGCGGCGGAGCGCTTTGAGCGGCATATTGAGAAGCTGCGCTTCCAGTCTGATGAGGAGCGGGTGCACTACCTGAGCATCTGCTCCCCCAATTACGTGCACGATGCCCATATCCGCCTCGCCCTCAAGAGCCAGGCTCATGCCATCTGTGAGAAGCCGCTGGTGATCAACCCCTGGAATCTCGATCCCCTTATCGAGCTGGAGGAGGAGACCGGCTACAGGGTCTATACCACGCTCCAGTTGCGCCTGCATCCTTCGCTGCTGGCCCTCAAGCAGCAGCTTGAGGGCGGGGCGAACCGCCGGAAGGCCGATGTGACGCTGACGTACATCACGCGGCGGGGGAACTGGTATCACATTTCCTGGAAAGGGCGGGAGGAGCAATCCGGCGGCCTGGCCATGAACATCGGCGTGCACTTCTTCGACCTGTTGCTATGGCTGTTTGGCCCTGCGGAAAAGAGCGAGCTACATCTGGCAGGGCCGCAGCGCATGGCGGGCCTGCTGGAGCTGGAATGGGCGCGCGTGCGGTGGTTTCTTTCCATCGCGGCGGAGGACCTGCCTGCGGACTACCGCGCCAACGGGCGTTACGCGCTGCGCTCCATCGCCATTGACGGCGAGGAGCTGGAGTTTTCCGAAGGATTTACCGACCTGCATACCCGCGTCTACGAAGAAATCCTGGCCGGTCGCGGCTTCGGGATCGAGGTGGCTCGGCCCTCCATCGAGCTGGTGCACCGTATCCGCACCGGCGAGGTGGTCCCCGCCTCGTGTGATGCCCATCCTATGCTGCGCCGCCAGCCCTAAACTGCCTGTCAAGGAAGACCTGCTATGCCCCACGACCAGGTCCCGCTGCTGGACCTCGCGCCTGAAATCGAGTCCTTGTGGGAGGAGCTTAACACGGCCATCCAGGCGGTGTTGCGTTCCGGCCACTTCGTGATGGGTCCCCAGGTGCGGGAGTTTGAGGAGCAGGTGGCTGCCTACCTGGGGGTCAGGCACGCCATTGCGGTGAACTCCGGCACCGATGCGCTGGTGATCGGGCTGCGCGCGCTTGGCGTGGAGCCAGGGGATGAGGTGATCACCACCCCATTTTCTTTTTTTGCCACCGCTGAGGCCATCAGCATCATCGGGGCCAGGCCGGTCTTCGTGGACATCGACCCGCTGACCTACAACCTGGATGCTGCCCGGCTTGAGGAGGCCCTGACACCGCGCACACGGGTCATTCAGCCGGTGCATCTCTTTGGGCATGCGGCGGATATGGAGCCGATCCTGGCCCTGGCCAGGAAGCACGGCCTCAAAATCCTGGAGGATACGGCCCAGGCCTTTGGCGGCGCGTACCGGGGCCGCAGGTTGGGCACGTTGGGGGATGCTGGCGCGTTTTCCTTTTTCCCGTCCAAGAATCTGGGAGCCTGCGGGGACGCAGGGTTGCTGGCGACCGATGATGACGGTGTGGCGGAGCTGGCCCGTATGTTGCGCACCCATGGCTCGCTGAAGAAGTACCACAACGAGATGCTGGGATACAACTCCCGCATGGATACCCTGCAGGCGGCCATTCTCCAGGTCAAGCTGCCCCACGTGGACACCTGGAACACGGAACGGCGCCGCGCTGCCGCCGTCTATGATGACCTGCTCCGGGACGCGCCCGGTGTTGTTGCCCCTCACCAGGCCGCTTATGCCCGGCACGTTTACCACCAGTACACGATACGGCTTCCCGCCGGGCTGCGCGACGCGGTGCGGGCACGGCTACGGGATAAGGGGGTGGCCTCGCAGGTGTACTATCCGGTGCCGCTGCACCGGCTTCCGGTCTATGCCCCGCTGGGTTACGAGCTGCCGGTGGCGGAGGCCGCCGCCCGCGAGGTTCTGAGCCTGCCGCTGTGGCCCCGGATCAGTGCAGATGTGCAGCGGCGGGTTGTGGACGCGCTGCGCGAAGCGCTGACGGAGTAAGCGCCGTCTTCATGCGCCGGTTTAATCTTCGCCAACCACGTGATCTGAGGCGTCAATATGTACCAGGGGAGTAAGGTGGGCGTTGTCGTCCCGTGCTATAACGAGGAGCGCCTGATCACGCGGGTGCTGGATACGATGCCGGACTATGTCGATCACATCTACGTGATCGATGATACCAGCACAGACGGCACGTTCCAGGTGACCCAGGAGTACATAGCGCGCACAGGGACGGACCGCATCACGTTGCTGCGGCATGAGGTCAACCAGGGCGTCGGCGGGGCCATCATCACTGGCTATCTCCGGGCCGCCCAGGACGGCATGGATGTTATGGTGGTGATGGCCGGGGATGCCCAGATGGACCCGGAGGACCTGCCGCTGCTAATACAGCCCATCGTCAACGGCGAGGCGGACTATGTCAAGGGGAACCGCCTGATCCGGAGCCAGGCCTGGCGTCAGATTCCGCGTGTCCGCTATTTAGGCAATTTTGTGCTCTCCCTGATGACCAAGATCGCGTCAGGCTACTGGCATCTGTTTGATTCGCAGACCGGTTACACGGCCATTTCGCGCGAGGTCGTGGAGACCATCAACTGGGACCGGTTGTGGAGGCGGTATGGCTATCCCAATCACCTGCTGATCATGCTGAACATCTATAATTTCCGCGTGCGGGACGTGCCGGTGAAGCCCGTATACAATATTGGCGAGATAAGCGGCATTCGCATCTGGCGTGTGATCCCCAGCATCTCGCTCCTGCTGTTGCGCGGCTTCCTGGTCCGGATGTTTCAAAAGTACGTGGTGCGCGATGCGCACCCCCTGGTGCTGTTCTATGTGTTTGGGTTTCTCTCGTTTTTCCCCGGCCTGTGTTTTGGCCTGTACCTGTTCACCTACAGGCTGTTTGTGGGGCCGGTGGCCGGGACTTCGGCGTTGTTCGCCATGTTTCTGATCATGTTCGGGCTGAACTTCCTGATGTTCGCGCTGTGGTTCGATATGGACGCCAACCGCCACCTCAGGTGAGGCTGGCCCAGACCGGGAAGATGACCGATGGAGTACTTCGTCCACGAGTCCGCCTACGTTGACGAAGGTGCGCAGGTCGGCAGGGGGACCCGCATCTGGCACTTCTGCCACGTCATGTCCGGCGCGCAGATCGGGGAGCACTGCACGCTCGGCCAGAATGTCTTCGTGGCCAGCAATGTGAGGGTCGGCAACCACGTCAAGATACAGAACAACGTCTCCGTTTACGAGGGCGTTGTGCTGGAGGATTACGTGTTTTGCGGCCCCAGCATGGTCTTCACCAACGTGCGGACGCCTCGCTCGGCCTACCCGCGCAACACCAGCGACGATTACCTGCCGACGCTGGTCAGGCGCGGGGCCAGCATCGGCGCGAACGCAACGGTGGTGTGCGGGGTCACCATCCATGAATGGGCTTTTGTGGCGGCGGGCGCTGTGGTGACCAGAGATGTGCCCGCCTATGCGCTGGTGGGCGGGGTCCCGGCGCGGATCATGGGCTGGGTGTGCGAGTGTGGTGTGACGCTGAGTTTTGGCGGTGCTGGGGCGGTGTGCGCCGAGTGCGCCAGGCGCTATGAAAAGTCGGGGGACGTTGTGCGCAGGGTGTGGTCCCCGGACGACCCCCAAAACGACGCTTCCGCAGCTTCCCCCTGATCCCTGCTAAGCGCCGGAGTCTCTGAAGATCGCCTCGTAGAAGGCTATAAGGCGGCCCTCCTCAACCTCCCAGTTCAGCTCCTCCCTGGCCCGGCGCGCGTTGGCCCGGTAATGCGCCAGGCTGTCGGGCTGTAGAATCGTGCGGATGGCCTGGGCGATCTCCGCCGGATTGGTGGGGTCGCAGATGACGCCCAGGTCGTACCGCCGCACCAGCCCGGCCACTTCGGGGATGGGGCTGGCAACCAGCGGCACACCGGCGGCGACGGCCTCGAAGAACTTGTTGGGGAGGGCGTGATGGTAGCTATGCCCCTGAGAGGCGATCAGCACGGCAGCCGCGTCGGCCTGGGCCAGGGTGGGGGCCACGCTGGCCGGCGGCACGGGAGGGACCATCAGCAAACGGTCGGCCACGCCCAGTCGCCGCGCCTGGGCGGCCAGTTGGGGCTGCAAGGGTCCCCTGCCCATCAGCACCAGCATGATGTCCTGCGGCAGGTGCGCCAGTGACGCGACCAGTTCCGGCAGGTGTCGCCCCCCGATCAAGCCCCCGCTGTGAACGATGGCCCTGCGCCCGTTGGTCCGGAACACGGCGGCGGGCGGCCCCAGGGCGCGGGTATCCACCGCATTGCGCACAACGGTGGGGCGCGGGATGCCTAGCGTCGCGGCCAGGCGGTCGGCGATGCTGTCGCACACGGTGATCACGCCCGCCGCCCGCCGTGCCAGGAGCTTCTCCAGCGGGCGCAGGCGGTCGATGGTCCACCTGACCGGGGCCGGAACATCCGGCAGCGGGCGGTCGAAGAACAGCTCATGGGAGTCGTAGACCACGGGCCGCCGCCAGATGCCCGCGACCGCTACCTGCAGCAGGCCGGTAAAGTCGTGGGCGTGGTAGGCGCGGGCGTTGATCTGCCGCAGGCGCAGCGAGAGCAGGGGGAAGACCGGGACCAGGGGGAGCAACTGGCCCATGCGGCCCGGCAGCAGGCCACGGAACAGCCTGGGGGTCACCCGCAGGATGGCGAAGCCGGAGACCGCCTCCCGCTCCGGCAGATTCTCCGCTCCCAGGCAGACGCCCAGCACCACCACCCGCCAGCCGTGGGCGGCCAGGCTGGCGGCCTCCTTGAGCACGCGGCTGTCGTGGGCCACGTCGTTATGCACGATCATGCAGATGTCTACAGGTGGCCCCACCGGCAGACTCCTTATATTGAACCGTCCATTAAGCCGTTGGCCCGGCGCACCGGGGCTGCCGCCCCAAGCGCCAACTGGCAGCCGGACCCTCCGCCACGCGGCCAGCCCAGGGCCGGCGCAGGGATTGTACCAGCGCGGGCAGCCGCCTTCCAGGTCCGGCCAGCGCTATTTGGGGGTAGAATAATAGTAGAAAGCATCACTTGCACAGCAGGGCCGAAGGTTATAGATTCGGGTGCAAAGCGCGTGTGCCTGCCTGTGTGAAGCACAGTCGGTGGGGGACGGCAGCAGGTTCAAGATAGAGGCGGTTTCAGGATGATGAGAAAAGCGCTCGTGTTGGTGTTGGCACTGCTGATCGCTGCGACCGGCAGCGTGGCCTATGCGCAGTACGATATCTACCCGGCGGACCTGCGCATTACCCTTTCGCCGAGGCCCTTTGGCCAGAATCAGGGTTATGTCAGTGACCCTGACCAGGTCTATCCCATGAATCCTGGGCAGACTTTGCTGCCCATTGCCGGCGAGACACGTCCGGGTATGCTGCGGGTCGTCAGGGTGGAGTTCGAGCGCACCGGCATCTATCGCGATGTGCCGGTAGCGCCGAACGGCCTGTTTTTGCTTGATATGCCCCTGGGGGCATTGCCGCCTGGGGTCTATCGCCTGCTGGTCAACGGGTTTCACGCGGCCACCATTCGCATTGTCTGACCAGCCGCCAGGTTCGGGCCGCTGCCGCTCACTCGCCGGGTTTAGCAATGCATACTGCCCGTGAAGCTGCCCCTGCCCCTGTTCCCGCCAAACGTCCCCCGGCGGCGGCCCCCTCTGGCAGCCAGGCCAACGGGCTGCTGCCGCCCTGGCCGCGAGCCTGGCTGACGGTCCTGGCGCTGGGGCTGGTCGCCCTCCTGCTGCGCGGCTTCTCGGTTTTTGGCTATCCCTATCCCTCCGGTTCAGATTACGGGCAGACCGTCTTGCAGGCGGAGCTGTTCCTGGCGCAGGGCAGGCTGCCCGCAGCCGTGCCGTACTTCCAGTTGGGGCAGACCGATTGGGCGCCCATGCCGGGGGTGGCTTTGCTCTACGGCGGGCTGGCCGCCCTGGCGGGCCGCCCTGTGATCGACCTGCTGCCGCTGATGTTGCTCTTCGCCCTGGTGGAAGTCGGCGGCGTTTATATGCTGGCCTGGCAGGCCTTCCGGCGGCTGGACGCGGCGGCCATCGCCGCAGGCGTGGTGGCCGTGCTGCCCGCCGCGCCGGAGATGATGGCCTGGTCCGGCTACCCCAACCTGATGGCCCTGGCCCTGATCCCGGTGACCCTGGCCGGCTGGCTTGCCTGCTGGCAGCGCCCCACCCGGCGGCGGCTCCTGTTGACCGTCCTGCTCGTGTGTGGCGCGGTGTCGCTGCACCACGTATCGGCCCTGTGGCTGGTGGCGAGCCTGGGACTCTTTGCCCTGGTGCAGTTGGTCCGCCAGCCCGTGCGGAGCCTGGCCCGGCTGGCTCCGCTGCTGATGGGGGGGCTGGTGGTGGGCTTCCCCATCGCCTGGCACATTGCCAACGTGTACGTTGCGTCGGGCATCGTGGACGTGCTCTATGCGCCGGGGGACCGGTTTGCGGCAGCCCGCGTCACCTGGGAGGGCTGGAGCCGCCTGCTGGAGCCGCTATCGCTGGCGCTCTTGCTGGGGGGCTTCGTCAGCTTCCTGCGCATGCGCCGGGTCGCCAGCGAGGCCCGGATTTTGCTGGCCGCTTACACGGCGGTCAGCCTGGTTTTTGCCTTTGGCTGGATCGTTGGCATTCAGTTCTATTACACGCGCGCGCTGCACTACCTGTCCCTGCCCATCGCTCTGGGGGCGGCGGCGCTGCTGGTCCACTGGCGGCGAGCGGCGGTCCGCGTGGCCGTGGTGGCCGTCCTGTTGGCCTTCCTGGGGATCAGCGCGCTGTTCAGGGCGGAGGAGGTCGCCGACTACTATCAGGTGTTAAGCCCCGCCACGCTGGAGGCAGTGGACTGGCTGGACGGGCACAGCGAGCCGGATGATGTGGTGGTCGTCAGCACCTTCCTCGGCTTTCATATGCCCCGCCTGCTGCGGCGTCCGCTGATGGTGGCCATGACTCCGGAGTTGATCGGCAACCCCCAGGAGATGCCCGTGGCCCAGGACGCGCTGGCCGTCATGATGGGGCTGTACAACATGGATGAGGTCCTGGACCGGCGGCAGGTGCGCTTCGTGATGCTACGGTCCAGCTTTCCTGATATCCCCAGCCCGTTTCGCTCGCGGATGGTGATGGAGGCCAGCCCGCGTTTGAGCCTGGTCTTCAGCAACGAGGATATCCTCATTTACGAGGTGTTGGATGGCGGCGGAACGGGTTCCTCGTAGCGTCAGCCTGGCCCTGGGGGTGGGGATAGCCGTCACCCTCTATTCGATCCTGCTGGGGCCGATCTTCAGCCGCATGCCCCCGGTGCAGGAGCCGCTTTCCATCACCCAGGTCGAGCAGGTGGGCACGGCGGACGGCCCCGCAGTGGCGATCACGGTGCGCAATAACGAGCGCTATCTGCTGACCGGCGAGGTGTGGTACGTCCTCATGCGGGCAGGAGAGCAGGGTCCGGTCTACGAGCATCCGCCGGTCGCCTTTGGCCCGCTGGCCCCCAACGTGAGTGAGACCGTTCGCCTGGACCGACCGGCCTGGGCGGTTGCCGACGACTTCACCATCGAGGTTCGGGCGCGGGAGACCTTCCCCATGCTTCCCGAAACCGTGGCCGATCCGGCCCCCAGCCTGGACGCTGTGCTCGATCCGCTCTTGCAGGCCGGCATTGGCCGAGCGCGCCTGCTGCCGCCGGACGATGCGGGCGGCCCCAGCCGCTTGCAGGTGGAGGTCACGCTGCTCAACCCGGCCCAGGAGACCCATACCTACCGCGCCATCCTTACCGTGTATCCCTTTCTGACGCCGGAGACCGTGCTCTACCGGACCGAATTCCAGTACGTCACGCTGCAGCCCGGCGAGTCGGCCACGCTGCGCTTTGAGGACCCGCTGGACCTGGAGGAGGGGGCCTATGCCGTCTCCTGCTGGGTGCAGGTCGCCAGAGAAGCGGATTTGTACGAGCACGTCGCCCGCCTGGATGCGCCGGGGCCTTTGACCAAGGGCGATTGAAGGAGCAGACAGGTTCCTGTGGCCTGAGAGACGCGGAGGCTTTGCTCCTATGCAGAGGACCGATCTGCCCCAGGCACGATCCAGGCCCGGCGCGACAGGACGGGTAGCGCCGGGGCGCTGGCGAGATTCCTGGTCGGCCACGCTGGCCGGCAGCCTGGGCATCCTGCTGGTAATCGCCTGCCTGGTGATGCTGGCCGCCGATGTGAGCCGCCAATCCCCGCAGAGCTTTCTCTATGCCCTGGCGGATAACCTGTTTGTCGCCTGCGCGGTCCTGGCATTGCTCCTGGCGCTGGTTGCCCCTGCCCAGCGGGCAGTTGGGGTCGGTGGAGAGGGTTCAACCGGTCGCCAGCTTGCGGTCAGTGTGGGGGTTGGGGCCGCTGTTGTTGCGGTTGCTCTGGTCTCGGTGGCGGTGGCAGGGCAGGCTGTGGGGCTGCACAGCGTGGCCCTGAGCGTGGCCCTGGGGGTTGGCGTCGGCCTCGTCGTGCTCAGTCTGTTGCGGCCTCTGGCGGCTACAGACGGGCGCGAGCCGGTCGGCATCCGGTACGCGGCCTGGCTGTACGGCGCGCTGGCCGCCCTCGTGCTGGCCGGCGCTGTGTTGCGCTGGCTGTGGCCAGGGAACGATCTGCTCGCCTGGGTGCTTGCGCCGGTTGACTTTCTACTGGTGCCGGGGCTGAGCCTGGGGCTGGTGCTGCTTCCCCGGTCGGCGTCCTGGCCGGAGCGGTTCCTCTATGCGGTGCCGCTCGCCATATCCTTCCACGTGGTGGGCCTGATGTGGTTTGGCCTGCTGGGGATTCCCGTCGCGCTGCCGGTCTTCTACCTGCTGGCCGGGGCGGTGGCCCTGGGGGGCCTTGGCTGGGAGCTGCTGCGTTTCAGGGCGCGGCGATTCTGAGAGGTTCCCGGCGCTGGGCATCAACCCGGCTCGCCCCCGATCTGTGCCATCAGCTCTACGACGGCCTGGCCGTCCTCGGCGGCAATGCCCTGGAGCGGGCGCGGTGACTCCTCCAGGACGGCCTCGATAAAGCGTTGAAAGAGCAGGCGATTGCCGTAGTCCAGCCTGCCGCTCAGGTGGCGCACGCCGGAGACCAGCACACCCGTGAGATGGGTGCGAACCGCGTGGAAGGAGGTCATCAAAATCTGGCGGGGGGCGTGCGCGCCGTCATTGGGCAGCTCCACCAGAACATCCCGGAAGAGGTCGATCAGGAGCGTGCGCTGCGAGCCGAAGAGCACGAGTTGCCACTCGGAGAGGGCGGCGGCGAAGTTCATGCAGAGCGAGCCGACCGCGTCGTCCCCGGCCAGGAACTGCGCGGTAACGGCGTGGGGCGTGCGGTCTCCGGCCTGTAGAGGAGGACCGACGAAAACCTGCTGCGGGAGTGCGCCCCCCAGGAACAGCCGCAGCAGGTAGAGCAAATGGGGGGCTTCGTCCGTGAACAGGCCCAGGGGCAGCGTTCTGTACCAGGGGGGCAGGCGACGCGCTTGGTTGCTGCACTGAAAGCCCAGCACGCCGCGCAGGCGGCCTATCCTTCCGCTTTCCACCATCTGGCGGGCGCGGAGGGTGGCCCCGGCGAGCTGGAAGTTGTGAACCACCCCCAGGAGGCGGCCCGCCCTGCGGGCTTTGCGCGCCATCTCGTCGGCCTGGGCCACCGTCAGGGCAAACGGCTTTTCCACCAGCACATGCTTGCCCAGGTCCAGCGCCTCCATAACCAGCGGGTAGTGGGTGTCCGGCGGCGTGCCGATCACCGCGACATCCACGCCGTCCACGAACCAGGGTTCTGACATGGCATAACCGAAGTGCCGCAGCCCGAACTTCCGGGCCAGGACGGATTGCTCCTGCCAGAGCGAAGTGGGGCTTTTGGTCACCAGTCCGACGGATTGGGCGCGGGGATGCGCGGATGCCGCCGGTAGATGCCGGTTACAGGTGACCCACCCACCCCCCACAAAGCCCAGGCGCACCATCTGCCTTACCCTCCTCCTGTAGAGGCCCTGCCCGCCAGTTGACGGTAGATGTCCAGATAGGCAGAGGCAGTCCGCTCCCAGTTGAACCTGTCCAGCGCGTACTGCCGCCCGGCGCTGCCCATGGCCTGGCGGCGCCGGGCGTCGGCGAGCAGGCTGTGAATGGCGGCGCGGAAGGCGGCTGCTGAGCGCTCCGCGAACACGGCCACCGTCTCATCCAGGTAGTCGCGGTTGATCGCGTCATCGCTGACGATGACGGGCAGCCCACAGGCCAGGGCTTCCTGCACAACCAGGGGGAACCCCTCGTCTGTGGCGGGTAGGGCGAAGAGGTCCGCCGCCTGGTACAGCTCGACCAGGGTCGGCGGGTCGAGCTGGCCCAGCAGCCGGATGTTGGGGTGCGTCAGCGGCAACACGCCGCGCCCGCAGACTACCAACTGGAAGGCCTCGCTGACTGCTTCCGCCAGCAGATGGATGCCCTTTTTTTCCACCAGCCGACCGACGAAGAGCACCGTGGGCCTGGTGAACCCCCACCTGGACCGCAGCCGCGCCCTGTCGGGTGGGGCGGCGGGCCTGAACAGGCTGGTATCCACGCCGTTGTAAATCATGCGGAATGGCGTGGCGGCCCGCGCCAGGGGTTTGAGTTCTGCCTCGATGCGCCGATTGAGGACGACGATGCTGTCGCTGAGCCGGCAGCACAGCCGCCCGACCGTGGCGAAGGCCAGCCGCTCAACTGCATGCACGATCCGGCTCCTGTACCGCACAAACCCGGTATGTTCGGTCAGGACAACGGGGATGCCCCGCCGGTGCGCCATCCAGGCGGCCACCACGCAGGATTGGTACAGCAGGCCATGCAGGTGCACAATGTCCGCCGTCCTCAGCGCAGATTGCAGGGCCTGGGCCAGTTTGATCGGATGGAAGACGGGATAGGGGATGCCGTGGCCTTCCAGCGTGTTGAGGGCGGGCACAGGCATCAGCCTGACGCCGCCGGGGGGGCGGGGGCCGTCTTCAGCGATGCCGATATTGCTGGTGACCAGGGTGACGGTGCAGCCTCTATCTGCCAGGCGAGATGCCAGTTGCCCGGTGACGAATTCGATCCCGCCCTGGTGAGGCAGGGCATAGTGCGTGACCAGCACAATGTGCATGGATGGGTGGCCTCGTGTGCTGTGCAGCAGCGGACGGCGCGGCGCTGCCTGAGTGTAGCACGGCCCGGCGCTGCCAGGTAGGGGGCGTGGTTCCTGCCCTCATGGTGTCAGTTATGTGCTATAGGGGACAAGTATCGTATAATAAATGCATATAGTTTTCTATGCTTGTGGTTATTACTACGCCGTCTGTCAAGAGAGACCCGGAGTTATTGTGATGTTCCCTGAGCAGGGCCTTTGGGCGGGTGACGGGCGGTATTCCGATGAGCCGCAGGTATCGGTGATCATACCCTGCCTGGACGAGGCAGCGACGATTGCGTGTTGTGTCCAGAAGGCCCGGTCGGCGCTGGCGCAGGAGGGCATTGCCGGTGAGGTCATTGTGGTCGATAACGGCAGCACTGACGATTCGGCCTCGATTGCGGAGCGTGCGGGCGCGCGCGTGGTGGTGATGAGTGCCTGCCGTGGCTATGGCTGTGCCGTGCGCGCCGGGATTTTCGCCTCGCGTGGCCGGTATGTCATCATGGGCGATGGCGACGGCAGCTATGATTTCTGCGAGATGCCCGCTTTTCTGGAGCGCCTGCGGGCGGGCTGCCATCTGGTGATGGGCACACGCCTGAGGGGGACGATCCTGGCCGGGGCCATGCCCCGCCTGCACCGCTGGCTGGGCGTGCCGCTCCTGACCGCTTTGGGCAATTGCTTCTTCGGCACCCGGCTCAGCGATTACCACTGCGGGTTGCGTGGCTTTGAGCGCCAGGCTATCGAGCGCCTGGGGCTGCGCACGATGGGCATGGAATTTGCCACGGAGATGATCGCCAAGGCTGCCCTGCACGGCCTGGTGATCGGCGAGGTCCCCATCACGTACTATCCAGATGGGCGCTCCAGGCCGTCTCATCTACGAACCTGGCGTGATGGCTGGCGCCATCTGGTGCTTCTGCTGCTGCTCAGCCCCAGGTGGGTTTTCCTGTATCCCGGCTTCGCGCTTCTGCTGCTGGGCCTCCTGGGCAGCATCTGGCTGCTGCCGGGGCCGCGCATGATCGGCTCGGTGGGCTTTGATGTCCACACGCTGCTGGTCTCCGGCGTGGCCGTGATCCTGGGTGCGCAGGTGTTGACGCTGTGGCTGTGCGCGCAGCTCTTTGCCGGGATCAGTGGGCTGCTGCCGATCAGTCGCCTGTCTCGCTTCCTCATGGAGCGCTTCTCGCTGGGGGCCGGGCTGGCGTTGGGTGCGGCGCTGGCCGCGATTGGACTTGCGCTGCTTGGCTGGTCGTTGGGGATGTGGGCCAATGTTGACTTCGGGGCCTTGGACTACCAGGTGGCGCTGCGCAGGCTGATCCCAGGGCTTGTCCTGCTTGCCCTGGGCATTCATGGCTTCTTCGCCAGTTTCATCATCTCGCTGCTTGCTTTCAAGACCAGGGTAGAGCGCCAATAGCCCTGGCCTGCCGGACTTGTGCTGCCCGGCACGGTCAGTCCTCAGCCTCCGACGGGATGCCCCACAGCCGGGCCGGGCCGTTGCCGCTCCCAGAGGCCAGCAAAGTGCCATCCGGGCTGAAGGCCAGGCTCAGCAACCGGCTGCCCTGGTGGGCCTCCAGCGAGGCCAGGGACTCGCCTGTGGATGTGTCCCACAACTGCAAAAGCCCCTCCCGGCTCGCGGAGGCCAGGACGCTGCCGTCCGGGCTGAACGCGATGCCCACCGTGGCGTCAGCGTCCGCTGGCAGGGCGGTGATGGACTGGCCGGTCAGGGCATCCCACAGCCGGATTGTTCCCTCCTCCTCCACGGAGGCGATCACAGCGCCGTCAGGGCTATAGGTGAGATGCCGGATAGGCGTGGTGGAGTCCTCCAGCACGGCCAGGGTTTCGTAGGTCAGGGTGTCCCACAGGCGCACGGTGTTGTCACCGCTTCCGGAGGCCAACACCCGGCCATCCGGGCTGAAAGCGAGCGTATACACGTCCCCCGTGTGCCCTTGCAGGACGGCCTCGGCCTCGCGGGTTGTGGCATTCCACAGTCTCACCGTGCTATCGCTGCTGGCCGTGGCCAGCACGACACCATCCGGGCGGAAGGCGACGGCGTTGATATCACCCGTGTGCCCTTCCAGCGTGGCGAGGCCTGTGCCGTTGAAGCCATCCCATAGCCGCACCGTGCCATCCCAGCTTGCGGAGGCGATGAGGGTTCCATCCGGGCTGAAGGCCACGCCGAGCACGGTCCAGGTGTGGCCCTCCAGCGCGGCAATTGGCTCTCCGGTCTGCGTGTTCCACAGTTGCAGTGGATTGCTCTGTCCCCTCAAAGAGATACCTGCCGTGACCAGACGCCCACCGTCCGGGCTGAAGTCGGCCTGGATGACAGGCCAGGCGTGATCGGTCAGGGTGGCGCGGCTTTCGCCGGTCGTCGTGTCCCACAGCCAGATCGCGCTCTCCCCTCCGCGCCCTGTAACGTCCCATCCGGCAGCGGCCAGCAGCGCGCTGTCCGGGCTGAAGGCGAGGTGGAATACCGCCACTGTGGGAGATGGGATGGTGGTTATTTCGGCGATCTGGCTGGCGTTCTCTGCGGTGATGGGCGGCCTGGGGCCTTGCTGGGAAGGTGGCCCGCCCAGCGCTGCCGATGCGGCGAGGGCCAGCATCAGCAGGCTGGCTATCCGTATTACGGCGAGGGCGGTTGCGGGTTTCACGGGGGGTCCTTTTCTGTCCTGGGCAGGCCTGGCGTGCCGTAGCGGGGCGTTATGGCTCAACGAAGGGCACGTTTGAGCAGTCATCGGCTGCCACAACCACGCCTGAGTGCACCCATACGCCGTAAGTCAGCCGCCACCACAGGACGTTATCCGTCCCCAGCGCCTGGCCGTCCACTTCGGCGCTTTCCCCGGCGGCCAGCGTACCCCGCACAGCGGTATCTGTCCCCGGCCCCGCGCGCAGATTGACATCCCGTGTGGCCAGGACGGCGCAGACCGGGCCGGGTGCCACCTCTCCAGAGGAGGGGTACAGGCTCATCGCTGGCTGGCTCTGCGGGTCGATTGTGATCCGGTCGTAGCGAGGGCCGGAAAGCGGCGTGTCGTAGGCTACGAAGCGGGTCACCCAGGGCTGGTAGAGCGCATAAGTGGCCCGCACAAACAGGGGCGCAAGCGGATACTCGCCCTGGATGCCGAACAGCAGCTCCTCGATGGCGTGGTACTGTTCTCGACGCAGCGCCGGATCGGCCTCCTGCGCGGCCTGGGTGATCAGGGTGTCCACTTCGCCACAGGGGCGGTTGAAGGGGTTGTCTCCCTGGCAACTCACCACATCGCCTACCCAGTTGTTGGCGTCCAGGTAGTCGGGTCCCCGGACCATGGTCCAGAGGCCGGGGCGTTCCGCCAGCGTGTTGCGCGGGTCGAGGTTCTGCAGCAGCGTTGCGAAGTCCTGCTCCTGGAGGGTGAACTGGTCGGGCAGGCAGCCCAGCGCCTCCTCGAAGCTGGCGAGCAGCAGGTCTGTCCAGGCCGTGTTGCTCTGCCAGGTCGCCAGCGTGATCGGCGGCAGGCCCTCACAATTCGGGTAGCCCGCTGCGCCAAGCTCAGACCGCGCAAAGGTCGGGTCGTAGCCGACACCGATGATGTCGATGGGAGGCGCGCCGAACATCCCCGGCGGCGTGAAGTGGATCATGGGGATGCCCCGACCGCCAGCGACCTCCTGAACGAAGCGGACGCGGTCGATGGCCGCTGAGAAAGCCCGCCGCACGTGGACGTTATCAAAGGGTGGCCGGTCGTAGCTGAAGCCGAGGTAGAACACGGTGGGGTCCGTGATCTGGTAAAGCTCGGCGCTGGCGTTCGGATCGGCCAGCGCGGCCTCCAACTCACCCGCCGGGACCGGCCCGGCATCCAGTTGCCCGTTCTGGTACCAGGAATAGGCCGTGCTGGAATCACGCTGCACCGTCTCGACGATTCGCTCCAGGTTGCCCGGCCCGCGCAGCTCCTCCGGCATGTAAGGGTTCTTGAGGTAGACACGGCGGGAGCCGCGCACCCACTCGTCGAGCACGAAGGGGCCGTTGGTCACCAGATTCCCCAGCTCGCTCCATCCCTGGCCGAATTGCTGGATATATTCCATGGGCACCGGGCGGAATATCCACATGGAGGTCAGCGTCAGGAAGTACCCGGCGGGAGTTTGCAGGTTCACCACCAGGGTGGTGTCGTCCAGGGCCGTCGCCTGCACCAGGTCGTACTGGCTGTCGGTGACCTGCTCCGGGGGGGTGTTGTGGAGCTGCTCGCAGCCGGTGACGACTCTGGCGATGGTCGCGGAGAAGTAGGTGGCGATGCGCGGGTCGCAGGCGCGTTTGATGCCGTAGGCAACATCATTGGCCGTGACGTTGCGGAATATCTCTCCTCTATTGACCACAGGGTCCCAGCGCACCCAGGGCACGTCGTCTCGCAGGTAGAAGACCCATTGCCTGCCATCCTCGCTCACCTGCCAGGAGGTCGCCAGCTCTGGGACGATCTCCCCGCTGCGCGGATCGAAGGCGGTCAGGCCCAGGAACAACTGCTCAATGGCATCGATGGAGACGCTATCGGAGGCCCGCTGCGGGTCGAGCGTGGTGATTTGAAGGCTGCTTGTGAGGTGATAGGTGATGGGTTCCCCGGCGACGGCTGTCAGTGTCGGCAGGGGCGGCGGGGCGACCGGGCTTGAGTCGACGGCGGGTGTTTCCATCACCGGTGAAGTCGGCGTCGTCGTTGGGGTGGGCGTGGCGGCTGGTGTCTCCGTCGCCACAGGCGTGTTGGTGGGCGGCGGCGTGTCGGTCCAACTGGCAGCGGTGGCCGTCAGCGCCGTACTCAGCAGGGCCTGGGCCGTTGCGTCCAGGTCCGGGGTGTGGGTGGCCGTCGGTGTGTCGCTGGGCACGGGCGTTTCAGTCGGTGTGGGGGTGTCCGTCCAGCCAGCGGCAGTGGCCGTGAGCGCCGTGCTCAGCATGGCCTGCGCCGTGGCGACCAGGTCCGGTGTGGGGGTGGTCGTCGGCGTGTCGGTGGGCACGGGCGTTTCGGTCGGCGTGGGGGTATCCGTCCAGCCAGCGGCAGTGGCCGTGAGCGCCGCGCCGATCATGGCCTGTGCTGTCGCGACCAGGTCCGGGGTGCGCGTTGCCGTCGGCGTGTCGGTGGGGGGCGGCGTATCCGTCCAGCCGGCGGCGGTGGCCGTCTGGGCGGATTGCAGCATGGCCACCTCTGTGAAATCCACATCCGGCAGGTCTGTGGCAGTTGGGGTATTTGTCAGCGTTGGCGTGGTGGTCGGCGTGGGGGTGTCGGTCCAACTGGCGGCAGTGGCCGTGAGCGCCAGGCCGAGCATGGCCTGGGCGGTTGCCTCCAGGTCCGGGGTACGTGTGGTTGTCGGTGTATCGGTGGGCACGGGCGTTTCGGTGGGGGTGGGGGTGTCGGTCCAACTGGCGGCAGTGGCCGTGAGCGCCAGGCCGAGCATGGCCTGCGCCGTTGCATCCAGGTCCGGCGTGGTCGTGGCAGTGGGGGTGCTGGTGGGGATGGGTGTGGGGCTTGGCCTGGGCGTGTTGGTCCACCTGGCAGCAGTGGATGTCAGCGCAGCCTGGAGCATGGCCTGGGCCGTCGCGTTGAGGTCCGGTGTGGGCGTAGCCTGCTGGATAGTGGCGACGAAGGTCAGGTAGCGCGACTCCCTGGTCATCTCGTAGTTGGCGATGTAGGTGGCTGTGTTGTTGAGGTCCTCTTCCGTGAGGGACGGCGTGCAGGCCATCAGTCCCGTCCCGGCGATGAGCACGCCCAGCAGAAGCCCCCACAGCCACCGCGCGCCGCTGTTATATTGAGATGCCCTGCTCCGATTTTCTGGCGGCGAAATCGGATGAGTTTTTCGCATATCCTTGCCCTTGTACCTCGGCCCGGCATGAAAAGTTCACGTAACTGCTGCCGGCGCTTCCTGGTAGCGCCCTGCACCTGATGCCTGCAGATTGTTTAAATGATACTCGTTGTTTGGCATAACTGCGATTCTTCACAAAAGAAGGCCCGGTCTCATAACCGGACCGGGCCTTCTTTCGTTGCTGGCAAAACCTGGGCGCAACAGGTTTTTTTTGGGGGATAACGTTACAGCCTCACCACGCGGAAACCGATGGATGAATAGTAGAGTTGCGGTTTCAAATAATACCGGAAGGAAATCCGGGCACGTTGTGCGGGGCCAATGTAGGAACCACCGTGCACGGCGCGCTCGGCATTGCTGGTGATCTCAGGGTTGTCTCCTTTGTCGGCCTGGGTGTTCAGGCACCACTCCCAGACGTTCCCTGCCATGTCGTAAACCCCAAAGGGGCTGACGCCGTTGGGGTAGCGAATGACCAGGGTGGTCATTCTGAGCTTGTTTTCGCAGGTGTTGCAGCGGTCCTGCTCAAACTGATCGCCCCAGGGGTAGGCGCGGCTGTCGTCCCCGCGTGCCGCCCGCTGCCACCGGGTTATGGTGGGCAGGGTCACCTTGTAACCCAGCCGTGCGCCCAGCCAGTTGCAGAAGGCCATGGCGTCGTACCAGTTGACCATCTCTCGTGGGCGCTCATTGCCCTTGAACTGTGAGGGTTTGGGTTCAGGGTTGGCGATGCGCCAGGAGTGGGCATGCTGCGAGAATCGCCACCATTCCGGGTTGGCGTATCCCTCCGGGTCATCCAGAAAAACCTGAAACTGCGCGTTGGTGATCGGATACTTGCCGATCTGGAAGGCTTCCACATAGACGCTGCGCAACTGCCCGGTGCTATCCTTACCGTTGTCCTCCAGCAGGACGTACCCGGCTGGCACTGCGCACCATTCCAGCATGGGGAGCTTGAAGGATGGCGGCTTGCTGGTCACCCGGCTCGCAGGCTTGGGCGCGGCAGGCTTCTCCCCGGCGCAGACCTCGGCCAGGTTGTCCGGGTCGTAATCCGGGAAGCCCTGGCGGAAGGAGGCGAAGGCTTCACAACCCAGCCTGCGCGTCTGCTTGAACTTGACCAGCTCTGCGATCTGTCTGTACTCACGCTCGGCCTCGCGCAGGTACATCTGCCGCTTCAGCCCGGCCTCGGCTTCCTGCAAGATGGCATCAAGGTTGATGTACTGGGACTGGTAATTGTTGGCTTTGGCATGTTTGAGCAGGAAAACTGCCTGGTCAAACTGCCCCTTTTCCATGGCGGCAGCGGCAGAGCTGAGGATGGTCGCCGGGTCCGGTGTAGGGGGCCTGATGTCCTCTGAAGAGACGGAATGCATCTGCCGGTTGGGATGACTGTTGTTCTGGTGCTCAGCGATGTAGATCGAGTTGAGGAGTATCTTGACCGCCTCTGGCGTCAGGCCCTTGCTGAGGTCAGCATACTGGACCTCTGTCAGCGAGGGCGGAAGCGTGACGTCGCTGTGGATCAGGACCGGGAAGATGTGCCGCCCCAGCCCCTGTGCCAGCTCAAACTCTTTGCGACAATATTCGGACTTCACCGAGTCGGGCGAGAGGAGGTAAACAAAACCCTCGCACCAATCCAATCGCCGCAGGATTTCCTTCCACCAGTGTTGCCCGGCGAATAGCCGTTGGTCGTACCAGATATCGTGGACTTCCAGCGTGTCGACAATCTGTACGCAGTATGGCTTATCGACCCGGGCGTAGCTTACAAATAGACGCATAGCTTTCACCCATGTCACTCGATTGTCGGTAAGCGATGGGCAGGTTTCCGTGCGCGAACCAGGCGAGGGTGATTGGCTGGGAAGTTCGGCTGGTCCTGCCTTCGGGCCGATGCATCAGGGAGTGCCACCTCCTTAATCCATGCGTTTCGTCTTTTCGATGCGTCTAGTGACATTCTACCCCGCACGTCTCCAATCACGCGCCGCCATTTGTCATCCTTCCGTGGCCCTTTGTTTCCCTCCTGCGCGGGAGCCAGCAGTTATCGCAGCATGCTCGTTCCAGGCAGCCAGATTCCTGCGCGGTGTACGCTACCGATCAGGCTGTGAATACTCCCTCCCTGGGTTGGGCCGACACCTCTATATGCTGACCTTGAGGCGGCCACTTTCGCTATGGCAGATCAC
>FWPU01003771.1_pt1 | contig 27971 bp, 29 predicted proteins | sample 2228361 | NCBI WGS metagenome assembly FWPU01 (sample SAMEA103939777, study PRJEB20133) | metagenome
TGGAGATCGAGAGAGTTTTTTCATTCGTTACGCTAAAAATTCTTCCCCCTCACCCTACCCATTGTGACACAGTCTCAGTGGGGGAGAGAGTGAGGGGGCGAAAAGTTTTATTTGTCGTTAAGAGCCGAACTTAAAACATATTCAATATATTTCTGAGATGATACAATACGAAGTAAAATATAATTTGCTCTCATTAATAAAACATTATTATTTTTGAAAAGTGAAGATGGGCAAGCATTTGCAGAGAGAAGATAAGAGCCTTAATAAAATCTGCTTTCTTAGATGACCAATGTTTGAAAATAGGCTTTCTTATTGGCTTTGCGGCCGGGACGACTGGAAAATTATTGATAATTAAAGGTTTTCGCTTAATTTAATCTGGCCAAGAGCAAAGGAAAGCCTTTTTTGAGATAATATCTTGAAATCATTATAAAAAATATTGATTAAAAAATAGGCAGTTCGAATAAAACTTAAAAATTATCAAGCATTATTGGTTCTATTCGTATTTTTTTCCACAAATTATCAACAGAAATTGTGGATAAAAAGTAGAAGGTGAATTCATTTGCTCATCCTGCGCAAAAAACGAAAATTTTATAAATTAGACAAAATAATTCGCTGGGGATTTAAGTCTTGAAGAAGATGATAGAGGGAGTTTCCATCTGGACGTTCGACAAGGTGTTCCCAACCGCCAATTTGGCAAAGTACCCCCTCGGCCATGCTCTTATAAATTTGGCGAATTTTTTCAGCCATGTATTTTTCCCTTTCTAAAATCTCTTTATTTACGGGCCAAATTTTCGGTGGATTATGGAAGAAATAATTAGCTCTTGCATATTGAGCGCGAATTTCATCAAAAAAGGATGAGGGAGGCAATTTTATCAAGTTCTTCAAATTTTTTAGGGAGACGAGCTCTTCTAAATGAGCGAGTTTTTCTTGAGCATAAATGGAAAGGTCTATATCAAAAAGAGTAACTTCATTTTTTTGCGCATAGGATTCTGCGGCGCGCCACTCAAATGGTTCTTTAAGCATGACCAAGATGCCCATTATTGCTCCGTGAGAAATAATTCTCCATAAAGGAAGCCCATCTTCAATCTGCATCTGGCGAATGTTAGCGTGTAAAAGTTGGCGAATTTTTTGAGCATTCTTGGCACGAAAAGATAGGGAGTATGGACTAATTTCCACAGTAATAACATTTGGTTTTTTTCCCGCAAGTAAGCGGTAAAGCTTTTTATATCCATAAGGGTCCCGATGGACTGTACCTATTAAAAACAGGGAAGACACTTTATTCATTATTTGTTCTTAATTCCTTATCCCCAAAATCAATCATTAAAATTATTTTATTCCAGGAAAGATCCTTGGAGAAAGTAAATAGTTGGGCCAATAGGCAAATGCGGGGGAAAGTGCCTTTAATTTCGCCTTTCCTTTTGCTCCTGAATTAACCATGCTTTTCAAAAGCGATAGACGGCCAAAAGCATTGGATGGTTGACGATGTTCAATTTCCCGTGTTAACTTAAAAATTAATTAAAAGGGTGTAATTTTTCCAAAAGGTTTTATTTTTTTTCATTCTTCTTATCTAATTCATGCCTTTTACCTCCCCATCCTTACCTTCTCCCCATGGGGAGAAGGATGGAGTGAGGACTTAAGGGCAATTAAATTATCAGAAATAATTATCCGGGGCATGGATGTAAACTTGATGAAGAAAATTGCCAGTCGTGATTTGATTGTGGTTGCTGCCGCGGGCACAATAGTTATTATGGGGTTGGGGTTCATTATTCCCCTTTTCCCCATTTATGTGGCCCAAAAAGGAGCAAATAATTTTCAATTGGGGCTGATTATTTCAGGTTTTACCATCTCCCAATTCTTAGTTCAGCCATTCTTCGGAGGCCTCTCTGATCGTTGGGGGCGCAAACCATTTATGCTCGGAGGAATGGTTTGCTATGCCCTCGTCGCTTTTTTATATATTTTTGCTGATTCTTTGATCCAGGTTTTTCTTGTGCGCCTCCTCCATGGAGTTGCCGCTGGCATGATTTGGCCAGCCTTGGCCGCTTTTGTCGTCGATCAATCGCTAGTGGACAAAAGGGGAGAGATTATAGGCATTTTGTCCGCAGTAGAGATGATCGGTTTTGCCATTGGTCCTTTTTTAGGAGGTGTTCTTTATGGGTTAGGAGGCATGGATCTCCCCTTCTGGGGTTGTACTTTACTTGCTTTCTCCTCCGCTTTAATGATTTGGAGTTTCATTCAGGAGGATACTAATTCCTCTCCCCCAAATTTTATGAATTGGCCGGCGCGTTATGGTTTTTCCTCTTTACGAATTTTAGACGTGCGACTCCTATGTCTAATCGGTTTTGCAGAAGCTTTTGTCTGGGGAACAATTATTACCATATTGCCTGTCATGGCCACTAATTTAGGCATTTCTCCCGATAGAATTGGTTGGTTATTTACCTCTTATTTTCTGGTTTTCATTTTTTTGCAGAGGCCTGTAGGCCGCTGGTCAGATCGCCAGGGGAGGAAAAAGCCCATCTTCTGGGGACTAATTATCTACACCGTTGCCGTCATCCTTCTTTCTGTAGGTGGTTCTTTACTTTATTTGTTGTTAATATTAGCATTGGCTGGTGCGGGGTTGGGTATTTATTCGCCTTCAGCAAGAGTGGCCATTGCTGACCTCTCCTCTGCCCATGTTAGAGGAGCGAATATGGGTATATTCTTCACGACGCGCATGGTTGGATTTTTTTTAGGTCCTAATATCGCCGGTCTAATGTCTGATCGATTCGGTCAAGGCTTTCCTTTTTTGATAGGGGCGGTTTTTCTGGGAGGGGCGATTTGGGCTTCCCTTACTTTGTCAAACAAATTAGCGCAAAAACCTAGCACTACAGATATTTGAAATTTTGGGTTTTCGGGGAAGGGCGAGGGAAGAGAAGAAAACTAAAATTAGGTCCTTTAAAGTAAGCTGAATCTCTATTTTGGGTAAAGGAAAAATTTTAAAAGGCATTTTTCAAAAGAGGTGATAACTATGGCGTATCGCATCGAAGTGGGTTTAAAACCCGGAGTTAGGGATGCCCGGGGAGAGAAGATAAAGCGCCGGATCATTAGTGATTTGCAAATCCCGGTTTTAGCTGTGGCCACGATTGATGTTTACACCATAGACGCTGCGCTTTCCAGAGAGGAAATTGAATTTATTGCCCAAGGCCCCTTAAGGGACCCTATAATTCAGGAATTTTCTATTAATAAACCTTTGCGCCATGATTTTGATTGGGCCATTGAGGTAGGTTACAAGCCTGGCGTTACAGACAATATTGCGCGCACGGCTAAAGAAGCTATCGAATTGATTAGACAACGCAAATTCGAGCCCACCGAAGGAGTTTACACTTCTATTCTTTATCTCCTTAAGGGGAATTTAAGCCAAAGCCAGGTTGAGACTGTTGCTACTGGCCTTTTAGCTAACACGCTGATTCAGAGGTTCGAAATCAAAGGCAGGTTTTCTTGGGATCAAGAAGTAGGCATGGGCATTACTATTCCGCGTGTTATAGGGAAGAAAGAGATCCGCGTCGAGGAGATTGATTTAAAAATTAGCGATGAAGAGTTGATGAAACTGAGCGCGCGCCGGGTTTTAGCTTTGAGCCTTAAAGAGATGAAGGCCATTCGCCAATATGCTGATGATCTTCGGGTCAAAGAAGAGCGGCAGAAAGTAGGTTTAGGTGAGAAATTAACGGATTGCGAAATCGAGGCTTTAGCGCAGACTTGGTCTGAGCATTGTAAGCATAAGATTTTTAATGCCCTGATTGAGTACCATGATGGAGAGAGGAATGTGCTCTTAATTGATAGCCTTTTTAATACTTATATTAAACGCGCCACCGCAGAAATAAGGCGGGCCATGGGGGCTAAAGATTGGTGCTTATCTGTTTTTAAAGATAACGCGGGAGTCATTCGGTTTAATAAGGATTGGAACTTAGTCTTTAAAGTAGAGACACATAATAGTCCGTCCGCCTTGGATCCTTACGGAGGTGCTTTAACGGGGATTGTGGGAGTTAATCGCGATCCCTTCGGCACGGGTAAGGGAGCCAAGTTAATCTTCAACGTGGACACTTTCTGTTTTGCTCCGCCAGACTATAATAAACCCTTGCCTCCCCGGATCCTCCATCCCAAAAGAATCTTTGAGGGAGTAAGGGAAGGAGTTGAACATGGAGGAAACAAAAGCGGAATTCCCACCGTTAATGGCTCCATCGTCTTTGACGAACGCTATTTGGGGAAACCATTGGTATATTGTGGCACGGGAGGAATAATGCCCCGAGAGATTTTAGGGGAACCGGCTCATGACAAACAGGCTCAGCCAGGAGACTTAATCGTCATGACGGGAGGACGTATTGGCAAGGATGGTATTCATGGGGCTACTTTTTCTTCCGAAGAATTGCATGAAGAGTCGCCCACAAGTGCGGTGCAAATTGGTGACCCGATTACCCAAAAAAGAATGACCGATTTCTTATTGCGGGCCAGGGATTTGGGACTATACCGCTCCATAACTGATAATGGGGCGGGTGGTCTTTCCTCTTCCGTGGGGGAGATGGCTCGCGATTGTAATGGCTGCCGTCTTCACTTAGAGCGAGCACCGCTCAAATATGCCGGGCTTGATCCTTGGGAGATTCTCCTCTCCGAAGCGCAAGAAAGGATGACCCTGGCGGTATCCAAGGAGAAGATAGACACTTTCTTAGAGCTGGCCAAGAGAATGGAAGTGGAAGCCACGGTCCTGGGGGAGTTTACAGACAGCGGCTATTTTCATGTTCTTTATGATGGCAAAACAATAGCTTATTTGGACATGGATTTCCTCCATAATGGCTATCCCCGGATGGAACTTTGCGCCCGCTGGGAGAAGAAAATTTATCCAGAACCCGATTTTCCTGATCCCCACGATTTAACTCCTTATTTAAAAGAGCTGCTTGCCCGCTATAATGTTTGTAGCAAAGAGAGCGTCATTCGCCAGTATGATCATGAGGTGCAAGGCGGAAGTGTGATTAAACCCTTGGTAGGAGCTTTTAACGATGGACCCAGCGATGCGGCCGTTTTGCGGCCTCTTTTAGATTCCTGGGAAGGAATAGTTATATCTTCGGGAATTTGCCCCAAGTACAGTGATATCGATACTTATCATATGATGGCTTGCGCCATTGATGAAGCCATTAGAAATAATATAGCGGTGGGCGGAAATTTAGAGCACATGGCCGGACTGGACAATTTCTGCTGGTGCGATCCAGTAAAATCAGAAAAGACCCCCGATGGCGAATATAAATTAGCTCAGTTGGTAAGGGCCAATATGGCCCTCTATGATTATACAACTGCTTTTGGTGTTCCCTGCATCTCAGGTAAAGATTCAATGAAAAATGATTACTTGATCGGTGAAACCAAGATTTCTATCCCGCCCACCGTTCTATTTTCTGTGGTGAGCGTGGTTCCCGATGTGCGTCAATGCATTACCATGGATGCTAAGCGCCAGGGTGATCTAGTTTATATATTAGGAGAAACTTTTGCGGAAATGGGTGGCTCAGAATATTATGCTTTGTGGGGTTACATTGGCAATAAAGTCCCTATGGTCAATGTCCAGAGAGCCAAAGCTCTTTATCAAGCTTTGAGTAAGGCAATCCAGCAGGGATTAGTAGCTTCCTGTCATGATTGTTCAGATGGAGGATTAGGGGTAGCTTTAGCCGAGACCGCCTTTGCTGGAGCTTTAGGTATGGAGGTTGATTTGCGCCAAGTACCTTCGGCTGTTAAAGGGCGTAATGATCTTCTCCTTTTTTCTGAGTCAGCCAGCCGTTTAGTAGTTACTGTTCATCCTGAACATCGAAGACATTTTGAGGAATGCCTTGCCGGCCATGTCTTTGCCGAAATCGGCAGAGTTACTGACCATGATTATTTAGTCATCACTGGGCTCTATGGCCAAAGAGTAGTGGAAGCCAATATTTTTGAACTAAAAGAAGCCTGGCAAAAACCTTTAAGATGGTAAGAGTTGAGGAGGAAAATGCCAAAAGTAAAAGCTTTGGTTCTTGCCGGAAATGGAATTAATTGTGAAATGGAAATGGCCCATGCTTGCCGGCTGGCGGGCTGCGCGCAGGTAGACATAGTCTATATTTATGATCTCCTCTCGGGGGAAGTAAAATTAGAAGATTACCATTTTTTGAACCTCCCTGGAGGATTTTTAGATGGTGATGATTTAGGTTCGGCCAAAGCGATGGCTAACCGGTTGAAGTTTGCCCGTATTGCCGGGGAAGGGGAGAGATTAGAAGAAGCCATTCATCGCTTTATCCAAGATGGCAAAGTGGTTTTAGGGGTATGCAACGGCTTTCAGCTAATGGTTAAGGCTGGGCTTATTCCAGCTCTGGATGGGAAATATGGTCACCAGCAAGTCACCCTTACTTTTAATGATTCGGGGAAATTTGAAGACCGTTGGGTGCACTTGAAGGTTAATCCCCAAACCCCATGCATCTTCACCCGAGGGTTGGAAAAATTATATTTACCGGTGCGCCATGGTGAAGGGAAGTTTATACCCGGCAATGAGCAAGTGTTAAAAGCACTGGCCGAAAAAAATTTAATTGTTCTGCAATATACTAAACCAGATTGTAAACAAGAGACTATGGAGTATCCTTGGAATCCCAACGGATCAATGGCAGCTATTGCGGGCATTTGTGACGAAAGTGGAAGATTATTTGGCCTTATGCCTCACCCGGAGGCTTATCTGAATCCTTATAATCATCCACGCTGGACAAGAGAAAAAGTTCCAGATGAAGGCATGGGCTTAGCCATTTTTAAAAATGCGGTGAATTATCTGCATCAGAATTTATAAAAGTAAGCTAAAGAGTTATTTAGAGGCAAAATTACATTTTAGCTGCAAAGCTCTGAGCCATGGTGAAGGAGGAGGTAATTGCTTTAAAAACTTAAGAGAGTTTAAAATACAAGAAGGTTTATCCATACTCTTATTATTTTAATTCGCCTCTCCCTCTCGCGCCTATTTCATCATGGTGAAAAACATTAAAATTATTAGACGCTGAAGAAAAATAATTGAACTTTTTTAGAAAATAAGATATATAGGATTTTGAAATTTTGATCTTGAAAAAAAGAAAAATTTTTGAGATCAACGAAAAAATAAAATAGGGAGGGAAATTTATGAAAAAATTTTTTAAGATTAACTTTTTAGGCTATTTAGCCGGGGTTTTTTTATTAGTTTTTGTAGTGGGACTTGCTTGGGCCGCTGATCCTGATCCTAAGAAAATTAGCGCTGTGCTCAAAGCCGGGGGAGGGACCGTTGGGGGCGTCGGCTTTGTCATGATGACGGGCATGTCCAAGGTGGTTAAAGATGCCTATCCGCGTATTGATATTTCGGTAGTACCAGGTGGATGGGTAGGCAATATTCCCCGGCTAGATAAAGGTGAACTCGATATTGCCCATACAACAATTGCCGCCGCCAGCTTGGCCAAATTGACCAAACCCCCTTTTGACAAACCTCCTAAGAACGTTAAGGCACTCTATGCCACCCAAGAAAGGCTTTTCTACGCTGCTTTTGTCCGCAAAGATTTTCCAGTGGATACTTTGGAGGATATTTTTAAAAAGAAGATTCCTGCTCGTCTTTGCACTTTAGCTTTAGGGAATCTTACTGAGCTTATGTGGCGCCAGTTCTTTCTTTATCACAATACATCTTGGGATGACGTTTCCTCAAAGTTGGGTGGCAAGATGAATTTTGTAGCCTGGGGAGATGCTGTAAATTTGGTAAAAGATGGGCATGCAGATGGGATTTTAGCAGTCGGTACAGAGAAAATCGGATGGGCAATGGAGCTAACATCTTCCCGGCCCATGAAGATTCTGAAATTTAGTGAAGCAGACCTAGATTATATGAGCAAGACATTCGGGTTTGGCCGCGGAGTAATCAAGGCAAATACTTATACTGGAATTACTGAAGATATAATTTGTCCTACTGATTCAGGAATGACCATTATTAACAGTCGGATTGAAGATTCCCTTGTTAAAGCTATCCTGGCTGCTTTGTGGAATGGAGCAGATAAATATGCTAAATATCATGCAGCCTTGACTAACTTCAAAAGGGGAGGTATGTGCAAAGGCATGCCTCTTCCTCTGCATAAAGCAGCCGAGAATTTTTATAAAGAAAAAGGCTGTCTTAGATAAGCAGTAGTTCAAAGCAGTAGTTCAAAAATTATAGGGCCATTAATTGTGCCTCCCGAAATTGTCGGGAGGCACAAAATTTTTTAGTGAGGCAAAAAATCAATTCTTAAGAATTAGGAATAAAGCTAAAATGGATAAAAATTTTCCCCCAGAAAAAAAAGAAAAAATTGGCCGTGATATTCTTTCTTCCGCGGTCAAGATCGGCATTGGAGCAATCGGCGTGGGCATAAGTCTTTTCCATCTTTATACTGGAGCATTTGGAACATTGGAGGCTTATTCCCAGCGCTTCGTTCATTTACTTACCCTCATGACTCTTACTTTTTTAATTTATCCTGCATCTCCCAAAGGGTCTTCCAAATTAAATATGCTCACCGGGATTCCTTTGGCCGCATTATGCATTATTATTGAAATTTATCTATTTGTTAATCACCAGCGTATTGTAAGCCGAGAATGGTATTACGGGCCCATGACTATTGGCGATTTTATCTTTGGGGTTTTACTGATGCTCCTTTTGTTGGAAGCAGCTAGAAGAGTCGTTGGTTTAGCTCTTCCTATAATAGCTATCTTTTTTTCAATTTATGGGCTATTGGGAAACCATTTCCCTTACCCTTTTACTATTCGGGCCCCTTCCTTCCAAGTTTTTTTGGATCATATGTTTCTAACCCCCCAAGCAATTTTTGGTATTCCCACCGGAGTTTCCGCAACTTTTGTCTTTCTTTTCATTCTCCTGGGGACTTTTTTAGAACAAACCCGGGGAGGACAATTCATCATAGATTTTAGCATGTCCCTGGTTGGCCGTGCTACTGGGGGGCCGGCAAAAGTAGCCGTTGTAGCCAGCTCTCTTTTTGGAACTATTTCTGGCCATTCTGTAGCCAATGTCTATGGCACGGGAACCTTCACTATACCTCTCATGAAAAGGATGGGTTATAAGGCTGAGTTTGCTGGCGCAGTAGAGGCTGCGGCCAGCACGGGAGGGCAAATCATGCCCCCGGTAATGGGAGCGGCCGCCTTTATCATGGCCGAAATCCTGGGCATATCTTACCTTAGTATTTGTGTGGCGGCCATAATTCCTGCGCTCTTATATTACGTAGCTGTTTTTACTTCCACCCACATAGAAGCCTTAAGACTTAATTTAAGAGGGATGAGTGCTGAAGAAGTTCCGCCTTTCTGGGTGACCTTTAAAAATGGATTTCATTACTTCATCCCCATTGTTGTTTTGATTACCGTGCTCATGCTTCAATATACCGCTTTTCGCGCGGCTTTTGTTTCGATCGTCGTTCTTTTAATCGTGGCCCAGCTCCGGAAAATTAGTCGGCTAAAATTAGAAGGATATTATGAGGCTTTTTTAGGAGCAGCGAAAAACGGATGCGTCATAGCTATCTCATGTGCTTGTGCGGGTATTGTGGTGGGCGTTTTGGACGTAACCGGTTTGGGTATCCGCTTCGTAACTATTGTTACAGAACTTTCCATGGGAATTTACCCTTTGGCTTTAATCTTAGTTATGGTTTCGTGCTTAGTCTTGGGAATGGGAGTACCTACGGCTCCAGCTTATATCATTGCGGCCATGATTGCTGCTCCAACCCTGGTGCATTTTGGAGCCAATCCCATTGCTGCCCATATGTTTGTCTTCTATTCAGCCCTCCTTTCGGCCATTACGCCACCGGTGGCCTTGGCAGCTTATGCCGGGGCGGCCATAGCCGGTGCCAATGTCATGGCCACAGGTTGGAACGCTTGTAAGCTGGGATTCATTACTTTCATTGTGCCCTATATTTTCATTTACAATCCAGCCCTTTTAGGGATGGGCTCTTTTCCGTTTGTCTTATGGAGTTTTATCACTGCAGTACTGGGCACAGTGGCCATTGCTATGGGGTTATCCGGATATCTCTTGACCAATATTAACAAGTGGCGGCGTCCATTCTACATTTTTGCCGGATTTCTCTGCCTTATTCCCGAGACTCTTACTGATACGATTGGTCTCATTTTAGTTGCTTTGTTAATTGTTCTTCACTACAAAAAGTGGAAAGAAGAACAAACTTAGCCTGTTTTAGGTTAATTGCCTTAAGAAGTATTCTCTTTTTCATTCTTTCTTGCGCACTTTTTTCTCGGGCCTGCCGATTAGTAAACCGGTTATAGACGGGTTGCTGAAAAGTAAAAAAGGTGTCCGGGGAGATAATTTTCCCCTTGAAGAAATTTTTGAGAAAATAGATTATCCTTTATCTCCAGCCCATTTTTAACAATAAAGTGAAAATTATTTTAACCTAAGTTGAGTAAATTTTTTTATTAGGAGCCCATGAACCTCATCTTTTCTTGTCATTCTGAGTGCAACGAGGGATCTCTTATAAAGTGAATTAAAATCTAAGATTCTTCGTCGTCTGTCGGCTCCTCAGAATGACCTGAAAGAGTAATGGTTCAATTCACATTTATCTTTTCTCAGGCAATTTGTCGAGGCGATCCTGAAGGGCATGGCTGTCTCGTCTGGCAATTGCTTTGCAACTCTGCTGCTCCTCATAAACCATAGCTTGCCTTGTTATAATTGCATTCATTGATGAGTCTTTTCTGGATAATATTTGATAAATACCTACCTGCTATTTTTTTCACTCACTTAAAATTTCTTTGACCCCCACTCAGGTCCATGTAGGATAAGAGGATAATGACTGTGAAAAAGTTGCAAATTTAAATAGATCAGGTTAAATTAGTTGCATCCTCTGGGAGTTTTTAAGAGCCTAGCCTTATGCTTTCTTATGAGCAAGAAAAATTTATACAGCAGTATGCCTATGTGCCCGAACATATAATCAGTTTAATGGTTGGGCTCTCGCAGGCAGAGCCATTTTATGAAAATGGTTATATGTTTTTTGTAAAGAAAGGGATGCTTATTTTTATAGGCTATCGTTTGCCGGCAATTTCTCCCACCGATAATTTTGGGTCCTTGCTGCGGCAAAGTATGAAGAAATTTCGTCCCCAAGTCGTGTGGGTTATTGCTCCGGAAATTCCTCCCTCTTTAAGGGATGAATTAGAGGAAGAGGAACGGGATATTTATTATATTTTAAAGATAGAAACCGTCAGTTTTCCTCCAAGATTGCTGCGGGCAACTCAAAAGGCTGCTCAACAACTTACGGTGGTAAAATCACGGGATTTTTCCGCGGAACATATTTCGCTTAGCCACCAGTACCTAACTCAAGCCGCTATGCCCTCCAGAATTAAAGAACTTTTTAGGCGCTTGCCCGCATATATTAATTATTCCTCGACTGCTCTGATTCTAAGTGCTTGGGATAGAAGGGGAAAGCTTAGTGCCTATTATGTGTTAGAATTGGCTGGAGAAAAATTTATAACTTATGTCCTGGGTGGCTATTCTAAGGAAAATTATGTTCCCCATGCTTCTGACCTCTTGTTTTATGAGATGTATAAAATGGCCAAAGAGATGCGTAAAGAATACATCCATTTAGGGTTAGGGGTGAATGAAGGAATCAGGAAATTTAAAATAAAGTGGGGAGGGGTTCCCTACCTTCCATATGAAGCTGGGGCCATCTTGAGCAAAGAGAAATTTTATATATCAATATTTAATAGCTTCAAAGAGAAATTATGAAATTGACAGAGATTTTCGCCTTGCTTTTGCCCAAGGGAGAGAGAAAATTAAGGATGGTCTGGGAAGTGAGTAAAGAAGATAAGGTAAATTATCTTATAGGCACGGCCCATTTCTCTCCTTATCATTATCGAAAAGAACTGCGCCATTATATAGAAAGAGCAAATAAAATTGCTTTCGAGGGTCCCCTTGATGAAGAGAGTAGACAGCGGGTAGTAGCTATGGGGATGCAGAAGAATGGAGCAGATCTTCTAAAAACTTTGGAGGAAGAAGCCGCCATAAAAATAAAAAAAATTATCGAAGATCTCTTTGTTTCGCCAAACGCTTCTTTTATTTTATCTCCTTGGCCTTTAAATAAAGATCAATTTTTTTCCGATTTTTTTCAGAATCGGCGTCCTTGGTTAGCTTTTTTTCAAATATGGGCCCATTTTTTAAAGAGACAAGGTTGGTCATATTCCCTTGATCTGGGAGCGTGGCAAATTGCGCGCCATTTGAGGAAAGAAATTATCTTTTTGGAAACCATCGAAGAACAGATTGTTGCTTTAGAAGGTATTCCCCTAGAAAGGATTATTAGCTTTCTAAAAAAGGTAGACTTTTGGCCAGAAATGATAAAAAATTATGCTCAACTTTATGCCCAGGGAAACATAGAGGCCCTTCTGGCGGCCACGAAAGATTTTCCTACCCGGTGCCCTTCTATTGTGGAAGATAGGGATCCGGTGATGTTTAATCGGTTAAGAGGTATTTTTGCCGAGGGGCAAGGGATAGCATTTTTGGGTACAGTTCATCTTCCAGGAATTAATAAAAGATGGCAACAGGATGGGTACAGGATAAAACAGATCTAAAAACCAGCTAATGCTTAAACCTCAGGAAGAAGAATATCTTAAAGACAGAGCTTACATTCCCGAGCATTTGCCGGGATATGGAGCAGTTATCTCCCAGACTGAGCCTCTGCTGATAAATGACTTTCTTTTCTATGCCGGCCAAGGATTTCTCATTTTCGTGGCTTATCCTCTAAAGGGAAAATTTAATAAAAAAGAGGCGCAAAAGATTTTACAAGAGATGATTAAGCGGTGGCAACCAGCCCAAGTGGCTATATTAGGGAGCGAGATACCTCTCTCCCAAGCCCCGCTGCTGCAAGAGGACTTCTATTTTCGATTGGCTTTGGCCAACCTGATTATTCCAGGCAAAGTTAAAAATATGATCGCCAGGGCGCAGAAGGAGATCCAGATAGAGATAAGCAGAGAATTTAAAGATGAACATCAAGAGCTCATCAACGAATTTTTGCAAACTCATCCTCTCGATGAAGCCACAAAATATATTTATCGCAGAATCTCTCAGTATCTGTCGGCGACCTCCTCGGCTTTTCTTTTTAATGCCCGCACGAACCAAGGAAATTTAGTCGCTTTTGATGTGGCCGAATTTGGAGCCCAGGCCTATGCCTTTTATATGTTTAATTTTCACTCGGCCCGCTACTATATTCCGGGCACTTCCGACTTCCTTCTTCACTCCCTAATTAAAGAAGCTCAAAAGCAAGGGAAAACTTTTGTAAATTTGGGGTTGGGCATAAATGCTGGCGTCACTTTCTTCAAGAAAAAATGGGGGGGTATTCCATTTCTCCCGTATAAATACACTGTTTATCATCCTGATTATCCAGCTTCTTTAGATGCCCTTTGGCAGAAGATGTAATGAAAATGAGCATACCTTTTTGGAGAAGATTTTGGCCGAGACAACCCTCCAAGAAATTTGGCGCTTGGCAGATAGATTTGACTTCCCGATGCCCGCTGCAATGTAAAATGTGCAACCGGATTGAGTATCGAGATTTTCCTCGGCGCGACCTGCCTTTTGATGATTTTAAAAAGATATTGCCTTATTTGCGAGAAGTCGAGACAGTTATTTTGGAGGGATGGGGAGAATCGCTGCTTTATAAAAATCTTCCTGAGTGTATCCGTTTAGTTAAAAAGGAGGGCAGTCAGGTTGGATTTGTCACAAGTGGACAAGGATTGAATGAAGCATATATTAACGAGCTCCTAACAGCTGGGGTAGATTTCATGGGCTTTTCCTTAGCCGGTGCGACCCCCCCAACTCACAATGCCATTAGAAAGAATTCTTCCCTGACCGAGTTATTAGCTAACATTCGACTATTACAGGAGATAAAAAAACGTCGGCAAATTTTCTCCCCCCGCTTGCATATTGTCTATCTAATCCTAAAGGATAACATTAGTGAAGTTCCCCAATTAATACCCCTCTGCCAGCAGTTAGAAATTTCTGAGATCATTGTCATTAATTTAATTCATATAACCAATTCTTGGCAGGATGAACAGAAGGTCTTCGGGCCCATATCAGCACAGGAATACCAAAAGCTTTTAGCTGAAGCTGAGCAAATGGCTCGAGCCAAGAAGATTAAAATCACCTGTCCAAGCTTGACTTTTCAAGAAGTGGGATTATGCTCGGAAAATCCTTTGCGTAACCTTTATATTTCGGTAACCGGGGAAATTTCGCCCTGTGTTTATTTGAACCCTCCTCTTCCCTCTCCTTTTAAACGGATATTTATGGGGCAAGAATTTAATATTTATCCCGTGCAATTTGGGAATATATTTCAAAAAGATCTTAATGAGATTTGGCAGGACACATTGTACCAGGCTTTCCGCAATAGCTGGATCGCTCGCCAACAGGCAGCGAGGCGAACAGCTTCCTTGCTCTTCGATCCGGACCGCTACAAAGAATGGACTTTTTCTCCGCTGCCCCCGCCTCCTGGACCCTGTCAAACTTGCTATAAATCGCTGGGAGTTTAACTTTCTAAAAGGTCTAAGCAATATTAAGCGTCGATCCCATTATTCGTAAATTTAAATATTTAAGGGAACCCCTTGCGGGTTAATCAGGCCGGCAAGGGATAACCCCCTGCCCTATATCTTCTCGCTTACTCTAAACAGGGAGGATATTTTTAAGCTCTCCTCCAGAGACGAACTTGTCCCTGTCGCTCTTTTACGTTCTCAGCCCATTTTATTTACCCATAGTTTGCTCTTAGCTGGGCTATATTAAGCTAATTATTTAGAAAGGGCTCAGCGTAAGGAAATAAAAACCTTGACATTTAATGCTACTTTTAATATATTTGTGCCATTAACACAAAAAATATATCTGTAACACTAAATGTTAACCGCGAAGAAAAGAGAGAAAAAATAAAGAAAGGAGCCTAAAATGAACAAGAAGATGGTGCTATCTTTCTTAATTATACTGACTTGGGTGTTGGGGGTAAATTTATTCTTGGGGGATACTTATGGCCAAACTTATCGCCTGGAACCTGTAGAGGTGGTGGCCTCACCCAGCATCGCTGGAGAAAATTTGACCAATGTCTCTTATGAATATCTCAAAGGTTATTCAGCGCCCGGAATTACGGTAATGGGGGGAGTTAATTTTTTATTTTGAAGGAGATGAAGATGGATAAAAAACAATTTTTTAATGAAATGGCCGCCACCTGGGATCAACGATTTTATACTCCGGAATTAAAACAATATTTGCCGCACCTTGTTTCTCTTTTCCATCTTACTCCTGCGGCCAAGATCCTTGATGTGGGTGCAGGAACGGGAGGCATAATCCCTTTTCTCCTTCAGGCTCTGGGGGAGAAAGGGAAAATTTGGGCCATCGATTTCGCCGAAGAAATGATCAAAGTGGGAAGGAAGAAATTCCAGGGAGAACCTCGGGTAATCTTTGAATTGGCGGCGGTGGAGTCGTTACCTTATGCTAATGAATTTTTTGACCATATTGTTTGCTTCGGCGCTTTTCCTCACTTTGCGGATAAACTCAAAGCCTTAAAGGAAATGGTTCGGGTATTAAAGGGAAATGGTACTCTGATCATTGCTCATGCTCTGAGCAGTTTCGAACTTAAAGAGCGCCATCAAGAAGTTGCACCAGTGGCCAAAGATTTTCTTCCGGAGGCAGCAGAGATGAAGGTTCTCTTGGCCCAGGCCGGTCTCCGCTTGTCCCGCTTGATTGATCAGTCCCGGTGCTATTTATGTGAGGGAGTGAAATGACCCTTTGTCCCCAATCCTGGTATTCCTACAAGGTAGAAACCGCTCATGAGAAGAAGTTGGCGCCGCAAATTATCAAGGAAATATGGCCATTCTTTATTCTTCTTTTTTATGTTTGCGGCGCATAATTTCCAAACTCAAGCGTGGAATTTTTTCTTTTGCTTCCAGAGATTCGGGATCTAATTGATAAATAATTTTGTATTCCTTCAAGGCCCCATCTAATTGGTCGGTCTTTTCCAAAAGGCGAGCCAAATTGATTCGATAGGCTAAATTTTTAGGGGCTATTTTAATCATTTGTTCATACTCGGCAATTGCTTCTTCAAATTTACCTATCTTCTCCAAGAATTGGGCCAGATTGTTACGAAACTCTGTATTCTGCGGAGAAAGGCTTACGGCCCTCTGATAATGCTGGAGAGCTTCCTCTTCTTTATTTAATTCCTCAAAAATAACTCCTAAGTTGTTCTCAATTAAAGAATTTTGGGGCTCTACTTTGAGGATCATATTATAAACCTTTATCAATTTTTCTTTTTCTTCTGATTTATATAGAAGATCGGCCAAGACATAAAGAGATCGCACATCGTTAGGTTTTTGAGAGATGACTCTTTCATATTCGACAATAGCTTCCCTCGTTTTTCCCGTATGCCAATAGCAGGAAGCTAGGGCCTTCCTTAAGTCTAAATCTTTGGGGTTTAGTTTTAGGCCTTCCTGGAATGATTTTATGGCTTTATCCCACTCATTTTCTTCCTGATAAAGGAGTCCGAGATTATAATAAAAAATTGGATTATTTGGCTCTAATCCTATTAGCTTTTCATAGGTAGTAATCAGTTTTTTAGTATTTTTAATTTGGTTATATAGCTCCACCAGGGCGTAAAGAATAGCCTTATCATCTGGGCTGAGTTTCAAGACTTTCTCATATTCTGCAATAGCTTTAGAATAATTTTTCTTTTTCTCGGCCAAGCGAGCTAAATTTTTACGAAAATCAATATCCTGCGGAGCATACTTCAAGGCATTCTCATAAGCTTTTTCAGCTTTGTCCATTTCTCCCTTTTCCAAATAAGCAAAACCCAGGTTATTATGAATCACGGCATTCGTTGGATCTTGCTTCAAAATCCGCTCGTAGGTTTGGATAAGGCCTTCATTATCTTTTTGCCGAGCATATAGCTCAGCCAGGAGAAAAAGGAGATCCTTATTCTGCGGATCATTTTTAAAGGCTTCTTCATATTCCTGTATGGCTTTCTTAAATTCTTTAAGAGTTTGGTAAATTTGCGCCAATTGGATATTAATTTCTGAGTTTTGAGGATTAAGGGTACGAGCATATTGAAGGAATTTTATTTTCTCCTCTATTTTTTCAGTCCTTTGGGCTTGTTGCAGCCAATCATAATCACGCAATTTTATTTTAATCTTAAGCGAACCTACGACCGTGTCTTCCTTTTTAAAGACTAGCTGATACTCTTTGGCTTCTCCCGGCGGCGAGGTTGTCAACGAATCTTCAATAATTTTTTCCAATTCTATTTTTTGCCCAGGCCGAATATCATATTGGAAGTTAACTAAATCCGCCTTAACCCTCCTTTTAAATAAATCATTTGTCTGCACGCTGATGAGATACATCTCGTCTGCGGAACTCACTTCTATGGTATCCCCATCATTAAGTTCTTTTTCCTGCTCATTCACTTTTATTAAAACTTTATGCAACTGCGGTTTGCCCAAATTAATTGCGCTAATTATTCGAAAAATGTGTTCTAATTTTTCCGGAAAATAAATAAAAATTAAACTGGCAATTAGAGTCATAGTGGCCAAAAAATAAAAGAATTTGGTAAGTCTTGTTTTAGAGGGAAGGCGGCGTTTATAAACTTTTCTCTTTATTTCTTTTTCTTTTCTCAATAGCATTTATTATTCTCCTATTATCTGATTAGGGGAAAGGCGAAGAGAATAATTGTATCTTAAGATGAGACCTTTTATTATTTCTCTGCTGCGGTCTGAGCCAAACAGATAATAAAATGAAATCAAACCGCCTAACGCCTTTACTTTTAGATACATACATATAATACCCAAGTGACCATGAGTAGAGAAAGTATCATGGCTATTGAGCCAAGGCCTTTAGTTTTCGCCATAAGGTCACGACCGAGATGCCTAATTCCGCGGCCGCTTTTTTTCTACTGCCCCCATGTTTTTGTAGGACCCTCTGGATAGCTTCCCATTCGGCGCGTTGAAGGGGATCCTTTACTTCTTCGGCACAAATAGGTTGAATGCGGGCGAAGGATCCTAATTCCATTGGTAAATCATCTAATTTTATCTGGGCACCTTTACCTACCACAAAAGCGTGTTCTAAGGCATTTTCCAGTTCCCGAATATTTCCTGGAAAATCATAGCGCATGAATAGATCCATAACTTCGGGGGAGATGCTCAGGAGGCGCTTATTCATTTTCAGGTTGAAACGTTTGAGAAAATGTTCCACTAACAAAGGAATATCTTCCCGCCGTTCTTTTAAAGGAGGCAGTTCGATTTTGATTACATTTAATCGGTAATATAAATCTTCCCGAAATAATCCTTGTTCCACTAAGCGGGATAAATTTTTATTAGTAGCCGCAATAATGCGGACGTCAGCCTTTATCGCCTTGGTGGCGCCTAAAGGCTCATACTCTTTTTCTTGCAGAAAACGCAACAACTTCACCTGCAGGGCCGGAGAAATGTCTCCAATTTCATCCAAGAATAAAGTCCCTTTCTCCGCCAGCGCTACTCGACCTGGCTTATCGCGCCGTGCATCAGTAAAAGCCCCTTTTACATACCCGAAAAGCTCGGACTCCAAGAGAGTATCCGGAAGGGCGGCGCAACTTACGGCTATATACGGGCCATTTTTGCGGGGGCTTAAAGAGTGAATCGCCCGGGCGAGCAGCTCTTTCCCCGAACCACTCGGTCCTTGGAGGAGTACCGTGCTATTACTCTCGGCAATACTTGGTAATAAGGAAAGGATTTTTAACATCTGGGGATTCTTGCTCACGATATCGCCCAGAGTATATTGTTTAAAAAGTTCCCGCCGCAAAGTTTCGATAGCGGAAAGATCCCTAAAAGTTTCTACACCGCCAATTACCCGTCCTTTGCTATCCCGCAAGACGGCGGTACTGATGCTAATCGGGATCGTCTCTCCCGCACTATTGAGAATATCAACTGGCAAGTCGATAATTTCTTTCCCGGTCTCCAAAGTTTGTTTAAGGGCACAAGAGGTCTGGCAAATGTTGGCGTGAAAGACGTCAAAACATTTTTGCCCAATTGCTTTGGCTCGCTCGATGCCAGTTATACGCTCCGCCGCCCGATTAAAGGAAGTTATCCGCCACTCTCGATCAATAGTAAAAACTCCATCAGCAATACTTTCGAGAATAATGGGCAACTGAAATATTTCCTTATTTTTCTTGGGCATTTTAGCTAAATTTAATTAGAACTACATTTCTCATTATATTATTTCATATTCGCAATATATTTCAATCTTAAATTTCATAAATGAAAAGGAAGTAAAAGAAACATTCAGATTTTATAAATAGGTTATAAGCATAATTTCCCAAAAATATTAGACATTTTGAAAAGCTGACGAGATGGCATAGAGCTTGCTCTTTTAGTAGCGAGAATTTATGAAAGTTGCCATCCCCATATTTGGACCGCGTGTTTCGCCGCGTTTTGATTTTGCTCCGGCGCTCTTGATATTTACTTTACAAAACGGGAGAGTCATTGAGCGAGCCGAGATCCCTTTGCATGCTTGGAATTTATGGCAGCGCTTAGAAAAGATAAAAGAATGGCAAGTGCAGACTCTGATCTGTGGTGGAATAGATGGAAATTCCGAAAGAATGCTCAGGAATCAACAGATTGAAGTTATTCCTTGGGTAGCCGGGGAGGCAGAGAAAGCGCTGGAAACTTTTTTAAAAGGGAGGTTGCAGCCAGGGATGGTAATATATCCTGGATGCGGCCGGCGACATCGGCATTGGGGCTATAAATATTGGCGAAGAAAGATTTAATTAGCACTCTTCCTGGGCCCTTTAGGGATAATTCAGGGAGAGGAAGATGTTAGCCTAATTATTATAAGCAAGGAGGATTTTATGCGCATTGCTTTTGCCAGCGAGGACAAATTGGGTTTAGAAGGGGAAGTGAGCATGCATTTCGGGCGTTGTCCTTACTACACCTTTTTGGAAATAGAGAATGGAATAGTTAAAAACTGGCAGGTTATCGATAATCCGTATTTCGGGAACCATGTCCCTGGAAAAGTCCCCGAATTCATTCACTCGCAAAAAGCAGAAGTGATGATTGCCGGGGGCATGGGCCCGCGCGCCATCGAATTTTTTGATGGTTATGGTATTGAAGCTGTAACGGGGGCTTTCGGCAAGATTAAAGATGTCTTAGCTGCTTACTTAAGCGGAGAATTGCGGGGTGCGGGATCTTGTCATCACGATCATCCCGAAAGTTGCCGGCATGAATGAAAACCCGGAGCAAGGAGCTAAAAACAGGGAGGGGAAAATGATCCTTACCCTGCTGACCGGAATCTTAAAGGGATCTCAATGATAATTTCAATTGCCAGTGGAAAAGGCGGAACAGGCAAGACCACCGTCGCTTTAAACATGGCTTTATCTTTAGAGAATGTCCAATTATTGGACGCCGATGTGGAGGAGCCTAATATCCATTTATTTATTCCCCTGCGGGAAAAAAGAAAGATTCCGGTTTGTCTACCTGTGCCGCAGGTGGATGGGACAAAATGCAATTATTGCGGGAAATGCGCGGAAGTTTGCCAGTTCCATGCTTTGGCGGTAATCAAAGAGCAGGTGCTTGTTTTCCCTGAAATTTGTCATGGTTGTGGAGGGTGCACCCTCCTCTGCCCAGAGCAAGCTATTTCCGAAATGTCCCGAAAAATTGGCTGTGTCCAAGAGGGAGAAGTTAGAGGACTATCTTTTATCCAAGGCACCTTAAATGTTGGTGAGCCTATGGCCACGCCAATTATTAGGAAAGAAAAAGAGCTAATTAATAAAGAGAAGACCGTGATTATCGATTGTGCTCCGGGCACCTCTTGTCCAGTTATAGAGGCAGTGCGCGAAAGCGATTTTTGTTTATTGGTTACCGAAGATACCCCTTTTGGACTTCATGATCTGCAATTAGCCGTGGAGATGGTTAAGGTTTTAAATGTCCCCTGCGGCGTTTTGGTAAATCGCCAAGATCTGGGCCAGGGAAGCGTGGCCGAGTATTGTCAGAAAGAAGGAATTCCCCTTTTAGGAGGTTTACCATTTGACCGGCGAATTGCCGAGGTTTATGCCCAAGGGAAAATTGTGATAGATGAAATTCCCCAATATAAGAATTTGTTCTTAGATCTTTTTGGGCAAATAGAAAACTTATTGAGGGCACGGAGCGGCCATGGATTGGAAAGAGCTATATAAGAAAAATGAAGAAGCGGGCCTTTATGAACCAATTGTTTATACGCCCAAGGCCCTGGAACATTTCCAGCATCCGCGTAATGTAGGGCAGATAGAAAAGCCCAGCGGCAAAGGAGCCTTTGGCGATCCAACCTGCGGGGATTATATTGAAGTGACCATTCGGGTGGATGAAAAAGAAGATCGGCTGGTGGAAATAAAATTTTTAGTCTACGGGTGCGCTGGAGCCATAGCGACTTCAAGTGTCATGACGGAATTGGCTACGGGGAAGACCATTCAAGAAGCCCTTGGGCTAAATGATGACGATATTATCGAGGCTTTGGGAGGACTGCCGCGAAGAAAGAAACATTGTTCACTCTTAGGATTGCAAGCTTTACAGCAGGCTATACTTGATTACCTTTTTAAAAGGCATCTTATTCGCCAGGGAATAGTGCAGAACGAAGAAGAGTATGAAGAGATGAAAAGGCAGCTCAATTTCACTTTTCAGCCCCACAGTTGTGATGGTAGCTGTGAGGAAGGACCAAAATGAAACAGCTTACCGTCATCAGCGGGAAAGGGGGAACAGGAAAAACTACTATTATGGCGGCGCTTGCTGCCTTAGCTAAGCGGGCCGTGCTCGTTGATGCCGATGTAGATGCGGCCGATTTGCATCTGCTATTGCAACCGCAAATAAAAGTGCGCGAAAAATTCATAGCTGGTAAAAAAGCAGTCATTGATAATGAAAAATGCGCTGGTTGTCAAAAATGCCTGGAGGTATGCCGTTTCGCAGCTATCGCCAACTTCCAAGTTGATCCCATAGCTTGTGAGGGATGTGGTGTTTGTTATAACCTGTGCCCCCGTTCAGCTATCGCGCTTATCGAAGTTCAAAGCGGGGAATGGTTCATATCCCAAACCCGCTTTGGGCCTATGGTTCATGCCCAACTGGGAGTAGCGCAGGAGAATTCGGGGAAATTGGTGACGCTAGTAAGGAAAGAGGCAATAAAAATCGCCCAAGAAAAAAATTATTCCCTGGTGCTCATCGACGGGCCTCCTGGAATCGGCTGTCCAGTTATTGCTTCTTTGGGGGGAGTAGACGCAGCTTTGGTGGTCACTGAACCTTCTCTTTCGGGAATCCATGATCTGCAAAGGATTTTGGGTCTCTGTCGCCATTTTAGCATCCCTGCGTGGGTTTGCATCAACAAAGCTGATATTAGTTATGAGAATGCCCGGAAAATAAAAGATTTCTGCCAAAAGCAGGGGATAGAAGTAATTAGTGAGATTCCTTTCGATGAGGTGGTAACTAAAGCCATGATTAAAGGGAAGACAGTAATAGAATATGCGGCAAGTCTGGTCAGCTGGGAAATTGAAAAGATATGGAAGCACATTAGCCAAGCATGGAACCGGCGGGAAGAAAGTTTATCCGCCTCTATTTAAAGGAATAAGATGAAAAAAGGGGAAAGCCTGGGAAATTTATCCGAACAAAAGAACGTTGCTATTTAAATTTAATTAGCCATAAGGAGAAAGAATGAGCGTGAAGGGAAAATGTGATTCAAAACAGGAATGCCAATCTTGTCAACAGGCTAATAAGTGCTCGGAGGAAGAAAAACAGGCGCATCGCGAAAAACTGATGCGTGAGAAACTGAGCCATATTGAACATAAACTCATAGTTATGAGTGGCAAAGGCGGGGTGGGGAAAAGTACAGTAGCTGCCAACTTGGCCGTAAGTTTTGCCCGCAAAGGATACGAGGTCGGTATTTTGGATGCCGACGTCCATGGCCCCAATATTCCCAAAATGTTGGGCTTGGACCAAGCCCGATTACAGGGTATTCCCCAAGGAATGCTTCCCGTGCCTCTTTATCCCAACTTGAAAGTTCTTTCTATGGCTTTCCTTTTACCCAGTGCTGATTCTCCTGTTGTTTGGCGAGGTCCCTTGAAGCACGGGGTCTTCCAACAGTTTTTAGGAGAGACGGAGTGGGGAGAACTGGATTATCTAATTGTCGACCTGCCTCCAGGAACTGGGGATGAACCTCTTTCTATTGCTCATTTAATTGGCCAAGTGGATGGTTCAATTATCGTGACGACTCCGCAGGAGGTCGCTCTTTTGGATTCGCGCAAGGCCGTAGTTTTTAGCCAAATGGTGCAGGTACCAGTGGTAGGTATTGTGGAGAATATGAGTGGTTTTCTCTGTCCTCATTGTGGGAAAGAAATTAATCTCTTTAAAATGGGCGGAGGTGAAAAAGCTGCCCAGGAGCTTGGGGTGCCTTTCTTGGGACGCATTCCTCTGGATCCAGAGATTGTACAAAATTGTGACCAAGGTAAACCTTTTGTGGCGGCTAATCCAAATTCTCGCGCAGCTCAAGCCTTTTTTGAAATCACAGAACGGATTGAAGAATTTATAAATAATCATGGATCATTTCCGAAAGACAAGAAGTCATCTAAAAAATGAATTTTCATTGGCATTAATCTGTGTCCAAAATTTTAATGAGGAGCGCAGTAATTCAAGGGTTCGTCCCTAAAATTCAAAATGCAGGGCCAGGGCCAAGCCCTTGCCCTGCAAATCATAAAATAAAAAGGAGGTGTTGATAAATGCCCGCTTTGGATGGAACTGGGCCCATGGGCATGGGTCCGCTGACCGGGGGAGGAAGAGGATGGTGTAATCCATATTTTTATGGAATAAGACCATCCTTATGGGGATTTCCTGCCTATCAGCCTTGGGCGTGGCAAGGGATTCCTTATGGATTGGGAAGGGGATTTTTAAGGCCTTATTGGCCAGGTAACTTTATGGTTTTTCCTTACCGTTTCTTCGGCCGCGGTCGCGGCTTGAGGAGATGGTGGTGAAAGAAAGGAGGTGAACAGATGTATTACCGAGGTGGTTTGGGCAGAGGTTTGGGCTTTGGCCGGGGAATGGGTTTTGGTTTTCGCGGTTATTCCCCGCCCTGGCCTTATGTAGGAATTGGTCGAGGAGGCCTGCCGCGCTGCTGGGCCTATGGCGCATATGGCTGGCCCGCTCCTGGCTTTGCTCCAGGAATTTATCCTCCTGGAGGATGGCCTTTCTCCGGAAGCGCTTATTCTCGGGAAGAAGAGATCCGCTTCTTGAAAGAGCAGGCTAATTTTATACGAGAAGAATTAGAAGCCATCGATGCCCGTATAAAAGAGTTGGAGAAAGAGAAATCCGAGGGAGGTGCAGGATGAAAGTCTGCATAACCTCCACGGGACCCAGCCTGGATGCAGAGATGGATCCCCGTTTTGGACGCTGCCAATATTTCATCTTTGCTGATCCCGAAACTTTGAAATTTGAAGCAGTAGAAAATCCCCATATAGGAGCTGCTGGCGGAGCGGGGATCCAGTCAGCCCAATTCGTCATTAATCGGGGGGTGGAAGCATTAATCACGGGCCAGGTCGGGCCTAATGCCTTTACCACTCTGCAGGCCGGGGGTGTAAAAATAATCACGGGAGCAACTGGGCAAATAAAAGAAGTGCTGCAAAAATATAAGAAAGGAGAATTTACTTCAAGCGCGGCGGGGCCAACTGTAGGTGCTCATTTCGGAATGGGAATGGGAAGAGGTCGAGTAGGGAGCATCTCGCCCCCGACTCCCCGTACTTCTAAGCCCCCAAGCGCAGAGCTTAATGATTTAAAAGAACAATCCCGTCAACTAAAGGAGCAGTTAGATGAAATAAGCGCGCGCCTGGAGAAGCTTGAGGGTAAGAAATAGAGGATTTTCCTGCAAGCGCTTCGCCCCTTGCGCTTTGCGGTACTTTAAGAAAGGAGAAAAAAATGCCTAAAAAAGATGGTACGGGTCCTCCCTGGGGGAGTGGCCCAGGAACTGGAAGAGGACGGGGACAAGGACGCGGTGGAGGCGGGGGAAGAATGGGAGGCACGCGACCCGGCGCTGGCCCGGGTGGAGAGTGTTTTTGCCCGAAGTGCGGAACTACGGTTCCCCATCAAGCCGGAAGGCCTTGTTCTCAGACAATGTGTCCCAATTGCGGAACGGCTATGGTGAGAAAATAAGGGATCAGCATTTATTCTGGTAATGGCCTTTCAATTCTGGGCCAGTAGAAGCAGTACCTGAGCTGAGGGCCCTAAAATTGAAACCGCAGCCCTCTGGTTAGAAAAAATAGGGCCAGAAAGTTATTGAAGATAAGATTTAGGACTTGGACGTTATCTCAATGGGGAAAAGGACCGTTTATATCTCTGAAGATGATATGATTGCTGATATCATATCGCGCTGTCCAATGGCTATTCGGGTAATGGAAGAATTCTTCGGAGCAGATTTTCTTCGACGAGATGATCTGGATAAAATTTCTTTGCGGATAGCGGTCGTCCTTTTCCGTCAATATTTACAGCCTATTTTAATTGAACTGAACCGCATTTGTATCTAAAGAGGATTAATATGGATGAAAAGAAAAAAATCGCTGATGAGTATATGAATATTTTGAGGCTTAAGACTTTACCAGTAGGGGTGAAGCTGTTAGAAAGAAGACAAGATTTACCTCCCCAAGGCGAGATTTTAGAGCAACCATATACTTTTTGCCAATTTGTAACCTTGGCTCGCGTTTATGGCCGGACCCTTGGCGTTACCAATGAAAATTTAGTTTGCGCTATTGCTAAGGCTTTTCTCGGTTTCGCAGATTTTCCAAAAGATCTGGCCCAGAGGTTTGCCTTCGTGCGCACCTCAACTGCGGAGGCCTTTGAAAGGATTTTGCAGTCTGGCTTACGTCTGCAACCCAACCAGACGCAAGCCGCTTTGGTTGCTCCTCTGGAAGGAATTCCTGGAGACCCAGATGTGGTTCTCTTATTTGGCGATGGAGCGCAAATGACCCGCCTTATATATTCGGCCACTTATGAGACTGGTGAAAGGCTAAATATTAGTACCGCTGCTGAATGCGGTACTTGCGGGGAAGGTGTGGCGGCAGCCTTCATTAAAGATAAACCTACTGTTTCGTTTCCTTGCTATGGAACAAGGCGTTTTGCCCTGGCGGAAGATAATGAAATAATCTTTTCTTTTCCTTATAAATATAGCCGGCAAATTTTACGGGCCTTAGAGATTACCCAAAGGGGCGGATTCAAGTATCCTATTTTACGGCAGATTTCTTCTCCGCAACCACCAGCTCTTTATCGCATTCGCGAGGCCAAAGCGCCGGATGAATATTGGGCAAATTTGGAGAAATTTAAAGAAGAGATAAAATAAAAGAAAGCAAGAGGACGGAGAGTTTTAAATGCCCATCTATGAATATCGCTGCTTATCGTGCGGGAGCATTTCCGAAATCTGGGAAGGAGTGGGAACACGGCGGGATTCTTTAACTTGTCAGCATTGTGGGACAGATAGGTTGGAAAGAGTTTTGTCCGTTTCTCACATGATAAGAAACCCTCGGCCTAAGGGGGGAACTTGCTGCGGTCGGGATGAGCGATGTGCTAAACCTCCGTGTTCTTCAGGAAGCAGTTGCTCTCGAGATTAATATCCTGAGCGTCGATCACTTTTTGAAATCCGTAGCTGATAAAGGCGGAAGAAGGAGAGGTTTTTTCGTGCTTTTCCTCTTTCCGCCTGGGATGCGGGGATAGAAAAATTAAAACTGACAGACGGTCAGATTAATATCCACTTGAACGTAGAATCGTAGCAGATTAGTATAAAGTCTGGATGTTATTTTGCATAAAGCTCGGGGTGTTTTAAAAATTTTATTGAGGGGGTATGATGGAATCAGCCAAACCAGAGTGTGCCAAGTGTTCCATTCCTTTGCGAGAAAAAATTTGCCATTCTACCCGTGGTCATGGGCCTGATTTCTGCCCTACTTTACATCATAAAAAAACAATTGAAAAAGCCAATTTGGAATATGCCAAGCCCGCCATCTGGCAGTTTGCGCGCGAAGCTTCCATCCAAGAGGCAGAGTGCTATGCCAACCGCCATGAAAAGCCTTATGTGCTGCAGCCCACTAAACCGCGGGTGCAAGAAATATGTGAATTCGCCCATAAGATGGGCTACCAAAAGTTGGGAGTTGCTTTTTGCGCCGGTTTGCATAGGGAAGCATCATCTTTAAATAAGATCTTGGAAGCCCAGGGATTTGAAGTTGTTTCAGTAGCCTGCAAAGCCGGCTGTACCCCCAAAGAGACTATTGGCGTGGGCGATGAAGATAAGATTCGCATCGGCGAGTTTGAATCTATGTGCAGCCCTATTGCTCAGGCCATGATCCTCAATGAAGAGAAGACTGATTTTAATATAATGTTGGGGCTCTGCGTGGGCCATGATTCTCTTTTTATGAAATACGCGCAAGCTTTTTGCACTGTGCTTGTAGCTAAAGACCGGGTTTTAGCCCATAATCCCTGCGCTGCCCTATATACGAGCAGTTCCTATTATAGTCGTCTTTTGAGGAGAGGCTTTTGAAAGGGAAAGTGGTCGCCATTTGCCGGAGCCAGGAAAAGGGGAAACCTAAGGAAGATGTCGGTTCTGGCTTTTTGGAAAAAGACTTTGGTTTGGTAGGGGATGCCCACGCGGGAACTCCTCAACAAATTAGTATTTTAATCAAGGAGAAAGTGGACCAACTTGCCCGCCAAGCTACTTTTGCCTTTCCTCCTGGAGCCTTTGCCGAAAATCTATTAATTTCCGGCCTGCGGCAAGAAGAGATAATTCCCGCCAAAATTTTAAGAGTAGGGGGAGCTCTATTACAAGTCGTAAGAATTGGCAAAGAACCGAATCTTCTCCATTCTTACAATTACCGTGGCTACAGCCTACTTCCGCAATACGGAATTTTTGCCCGGGTCCTAAAAAGCGGGATAGTTAAAAATAGCGATGAGGTGGAAGTGTTAGATTGATTACTTGCAATCGAAAAAATTTTCCCAAT
>FWPU01005369.1_pt1 | contig 27966 bp, 29 predicted proteins | sample 2228361 | NCBI WGS metagenome assembly FWPU01 (sample SAMEA103939777, study PRJEB20133) | metagenome
ACTATGAGATCATTGTTGTGGATGATGGTTCAGATGATAACACAGCAGCTATAGCCAAGAATTTCTTGAATATAAAGTTGGTGCGTCATGAACAAAACTCTGGATACGGAGCAGCTATAAAGACCGGAATTAAATATGCCACAGGTGATATTGTCTTAATCATTGATGCAGATGGTACTTATCCATTACAGCAAATCCCCGATTTAATCAAAAGCTTAAAAGAAGGTAATTATGCAATGGTTGTTGGGGCAAGGACAAAGAAAGATGTAAAGATTCCAATTATAAGAAGACCCGCAAAATGGTTTATTAATAAGCTCGCTAATTATCTATCAGGCATTAAGATACCTGACCTGAATTCTGGCATGAGGGCAATAACCAAATCTGCTATTGAAAGGTTTATGCATATCCTGCCCGATGGTTTTTCATTTACAACAACAATCACTTTGGCAATGCTCACGAATGGATACAGGGTTAAATATATACCCATTGATTATCATAAACGTGAAGGAAGGTCAAAGATAAGGCCCATACAGGATACCCTTAATTTTATGCAATTGATTATCAGAACCATCTTATATTTTAATCCCTTAAGGGTGTTTATCCCTTTAAGTATATCCCTCGTAATACTTGCCTTTTTAGTATTGATCGGAAGCTATCTTCTCTTTGGCAGGGCTGTGGATGTGACATTTGGCGTAATCTTGATGACAGCAGTTATGGTAATGGCAATTGGGATGCTGGCAGATCTGATAGATAAAAGGTTCAGATGAGGGTACTTTTAATCAACCCCCCAAGGATAAACGAGATTATAGGGAACAATCCCCCGATTATTGAGGAAGAAAGGGGCCACAATCCACCCTTAGGCCTTCTGTATATTGCCGCTTATCTCCAGAGGTACACAGACCATGATGTCTCGATAATAGACTCTCAGGTGGAGGAGCTTGACTATGATTCTTTATCTACACGCATTGCTTCAGCTAAACCCGATGTAGTAGGTATAACAGCAATGACAATGACCATGATTGATGTGGTGAAGACAGTGGAGGTCGTAAAGAAGTTAAATAAAGAGAGTAAGATTGTTTTGGGTGGTCCTCATGTCCATCTCTTTCCTGAGGAGACGATAAATCTGAAGGATGTGGATTATCTCGTTCTTGGCGAAGGAGAAGAGACATTCAAGGAACTTTTAGAAAATATTGATAATCCATCGAGATTAAGAAAAATGCCAGGCATAGTTTTTAAGGCTAATGGTGATATAATTAATACAGGTATCCGTTCTGCGATAAAAGACCTTGATAAACTTCCCTTCCCTGCCCGCCACTTGGTTCCTTACGAAAAATACACTTCATTACTCTTAAAAGGGGATATCGCAACAACGGTCTTTACAAGTCGGGGCTGTCCATATAAATGTTCATTTTGCGATCGTCCACATCTTGGAAAGGTCTTCAGAGCCCGAAGTGCTAAAAATGTTGTTGATGAGCTTGAGGAGTGTTATAAGATGGGAATAAAGGATTTTCTCTTTTATGACGACACATTCACAGTAAACAGAAGGAGGGTCATAGATATATGTAATGAAATCATAAGGCGAGAATTAAATATAAACTGGGATATAAGAACAAGGGTGGATACCGTTGATGAGGAGATGTTAAGACATCTGAAGGATGCTGGGTGTCAGGGGATACATTATGGTGTAGAGGCTGGAACAGAGAAGGTATTGAAGGTATTAAACAAAGGCATTTCAATAGAAAGGGCAAGGCAGGTTTTTGATCTGACGAGAAGATATGGGATCCCCATACTTGCCTATTTCATGATAGGTAATCCTGAAGAGACAAGGATGGATGTATATACAACATTCAAGGTGATGAAAGAACTTAATCCAGACTATGTCCATCTGACTATCTTCACGCCATTTCCTGGCACAAAGATATATCTCGACGGACTGAGGAGTGGCAGGATAAAAAGGGATTACTGGAGAGAGTTTGCAAAATGTCCTATTCCTGAATTTGTTCCACCACACTGGGATGAGATATTTACGAGGGAAGAACTGCAAGAACTAATAAAAGAGGGCTATAAACATTTCTATATCAGGCCATCATATATCCTGAAAAGGATACTCAGGGTGAGGTCGCTTTACGAGTTAAGAAGGAAAGGCTCTGCCGGGTTAAAGGTATTATTCATGAAATAATAATGAAGAATTTGGGCGTTTTGGATAGAACATATTATCAGAAAAGGAAAAATAAAAGGTCTTTTATCTATAGGCTGAATCGAAGGACGCATGAGGTAATACAAGCGATTAAGCAACATTACTTAGAAAAACCTTCAATAATTATTGATCTGGGGACTGCCGATGGCCTAATGTTAGGTAAAATAAAAGAGGCTTTCTCTTTCGCACAATGTGTCGGGATTGAGCTTTCAGAAGAGTTATTAAAGAGCAACCCTGACAAAAATATAACCCTTTTACAGGGTGATGTGAATTATTTACCAATATCGGACAACAGGAGTGATATCGTAATTGCCACCGCTGTTATCGAACATTTACAAAATCCTAAAAGGTTTTTACAAGAAACAATACGGGTATTAAGGCCAGATGGTCTTTTGATACTCACATCGCCTGACCCTTTCTGGGAGAAGATAGCCACAATGGTAGGCCATTTACAAAAGGATACTCACCTTCATGTAATGAGATTGCCTCAGTTGAAGAGACTATTTGAAGAAGTAGGCTATACGGTGATAGAGCAAAAGAAATTTATGCTTTCACCTATTGGTGTGCCTTTTGAACTCTCAATAGAAAATCTGATACGGAATATAGGCCTGGACATCTTATTTGCGAATCAACTCGTTATAGGGAAAAAGGTTGTTTGAATCTTTATTAGACCTCCAAGGGATCAGGCTTGCATTTATGTATTTATATTTATAATTGCACACTTCCAATAATGACCCTGATTCCATCATTAAAAATAAGCCTTTAGTTCCTGGGTAGGGTAGGATGGTATTTTAGCTCAAATTCAAAGCTCTTAACCATCCTTATCTCAGGGTATCTCTTTCTCAGGTAATCTTCAGCCTCTGGAGAGTAGTAAAACCCCACTATAAAACCCTTCACATCTGCTCCGAAGAACTTCTTGAGCCTGTTGAGCATCTCTGCAAATCTCTTTATGTCCTTCTTTCCTGGTCTTGACTTGCACTCTCCTGTCAGATAGACCTTTTCTCCATCTCTCCTTCCCTCCACATATATATTAACCTCATCAAACCTCCCATCAGGGTATGTTACATTTCTGCGGTCAAGCACCTCTACCTCAAGACCATACTCCTGCATTGCAAATTCTTTCATATAGGGGAATATCCTGTCCTCAAGACCGTATCCCACTAAATCTGAAAGCCCTGCCAGTATATCCCTGGTCTTTTTGTGCTCGGAGACGAGTGTTCTCAGTTCTTGCTCTGTCCTCTTCTGAGCCTCTGCCAGCTCCTCAACCCTCTGCTCTGTCCTCTTCTGAGCCTCTGCCAGCTCCTCAACCCTCTGCTCTGTCCTCTTCTGAGCCTCTGCCAGCTCCTCAACCCTCTGCTCTGTCCTCTTCTGAGCCTCTGCTAGCTCCTTCTGGCTTTTAGCCAGATCTGAGACAACTTCTTTAAGACTCTCAAACTCTACCTTTGTAACTGTATTGCTCAGATCTTCATAAAGCCTTCCCATCACCTCTGCTATCTTCCTTGCAGCAGAGGGCTCGAGGGCCTCTTTCAGATCTTCAAATAATTTAAGGGTGTTTATCATGTAAATATTATATCAAAATACTGAAATTAACGAAACATTCATTAGGTATTATGGGTTGGAAACTATAGAAGATGAGTAAAGACAAATCAATCATTGTTCTTTGAGGGTTGAAGAGTAGGTTTTTTAGCAATTCCAATTATTGATGTTCCTAAAGGTAGGGGTATGGCTTTTGAAATAATTCTCTCTATATCCAAAAGTCCTGTAAGCAAGATATTAATTATTCTGCTTATCCTGAATGGATTGTCAACCTTTTTATTACCCTGACGCAAAAGTTTCATGGGAAGATAAAGAGATAAAAACATATATTCTACCAATATGGGTATAAGTCCAGCATCGTAAAAGACTTTTCTCAATATGTCTTTTGTATATCTCCTTTTATGCAATGACCTATCATCAATATAGCTCCATAGTTCCTTTCTGGCTGGTACTGTTATTACTATAATCCCTCCCCTCTTTACAGCTCTAACAGCTTCTTTAATAAATGCAACATCGTCCTCAAAATGTTCAATTGCATCAAAAAGACATGCTATATCAAAGCCATTGTCTTTAAAAGGAAGATTAATAGCATTTCCCTGAACTATCTGAAAACCTGGCCATGCCATCTCTATTGCTTCATGATAATATTCACATCCTGTAACTAAGTAACCTTTTTGAGACAAAAACCTACTCACATTGCCTGTACCACAACCAATCTCGATAAGACTCGCAGGAGGAGGGATAAACATTTTTAATCTATCAAAAATCCACTTTCTCCTCACTTGAAACCAGAAATATCTATCTTCCGCCTTCTTTAGACCTTCAAAGAAGAAAGGATCGAATGTCTTTACCTTGTTCATGTAGTTGGAGATCTCAAAACGTCATCGGCGTGTCTGATCTTAACACCTTCTGGTTTTGGAATGACTTTCTTACCCATAAGAACATCAAGGGAATCACATCCATGGTTAAAAAGTAGATCAACTATTGAAAGATGAGTTATAAAACCTTGTTCTCTTAGCCAGAGTTGATTGTAGAAAGGATGGCAATAATTATGCCATCCTACCGAAATTCCCTCGTCATTAAAGATTTGTTCTCTTAAGTATGTCTTAGCAGTATTGCCACTCAAATAAGACGAAGCATTAAGATACTCGCATATAGACAGGAGTCTTTCATCCTTTTCCCCTGTTGATGGAATTTCTGAAGAAAATTTAATATCAGTTCTAACAGATAGATATTCCTTTATAATCATGATAAGATCCATATCTATATCAATGAGAAATCTATAGTTTTTCTTATAAGGATTAGAAATAAGATTAAAAATTTCATCAAAGTATCTAGCTTTCTTATAAAAATTCTCAAGACTTTTTAAATGTTTTCTCTGCCATTGCTGTGTATTGTCAATCTCAACATCCTTGATTAATTTCTCTCTTACACCCTTTGCCTTAACAGGAACAGATAACCACATCACGCCGTTAGGTGTTTTAATCCTATTTCTATTACGCCAGTCACGAACGGTATACTGCACATCATCAAAAACAACAAAAATATCCGCCTTATACATTAAATCAAAGAACCCAAGCCACGGCAGGTAAGAAGGCTGAAGGATGACTAACTTTTTGTTGTGACTCATCTCTCTAAAACCCATAAAAGATGTCTTAAATTGTTAATTTTTTTAAAATTGTATCTCTCCCCAAATAATTTATCGAAAAGCCTCTGTTCAAAATTTAAAAAGATACCATTCCTAACTAACCAGTATGCAGTTCTATAATTTGCCTCCAGTGCTCCAACAATATCTTTATATAAATGATCACCTACCATAATTAAGTTATTAACTGGTATTTTTAAAAGCCTTGCAGCTTCATTAAAAACTATTTTATTTGGTTTTTCTTGATTTAATTCCCTCGTATAAATAATTAAGTCAAAAATTTTATCAAGATTGCATACCTTAATTTTTTGTTTCTGCGATTCTGGAGGATTATCGGTCAGCAATGCCAATTTAAAACCTATTCTTTTTAACTCCTTTAAAGTAGGCAAGGCATCAGGGAAAAGGGGACAATGTTCAGGTTCTATTTTACGATAATCCTCTATCAATCTCTTTCTTGTATCATTGGTAAAATGAAATTCTTGTGATAAAGCATCAAATACTTTGCTTCTGTTTCCTTCCTCAATTATCTGAATTGCTTTTAAAAGAAATTCTTCCTTTTCAGGTAATATGCTTATAAATTTAGACCATAATGCTTCAAGTTTACTGATTATCCATATTTTCTGATTAATAAGTGTGTCGTCAAGATCGAAAACAATACCTTTAATTTCAGCAGGATTCTCCTTCTCGATCCAAAGCTCTTCTAAATATCTTACCATCTTTATTTTTTTAGCTTTAGGAACGCTCTGTGGCTTATTATATACCTTCTGATTTATAGCGGAGCATAAAAACAATGGAAAGTTTATACCTAATTTATATGCAAAGACAGCTGATGTTCCTATCCTTGGATTGATATCAGAAACAAAATATTTATGCCCCTTCCGTAGGATTTGTATATTGAAAATCCCTCGTCCACCTTCGCTCTTAATAAGATTTAAGAGTTTAGCTGACATTTTTTTAAGCATTGAATCGGATTTGCCTTCAGTGATTACAGCAAAACCACCAACGGTCTTCACCCTTTGTCTTATTACAAATTCTGATATGTTACCTTCAAAATCTATGGCAGAGTCTATAGAAAATTCATCATAATCTTTTAAATAAGGTTGCCATACATAATCTTTTTTTAATACTGAAAACTTGTATTTATACATTTCTTTTGGAGAAATTAAAATAATCATATCTCTACTGCCCCAACCATAAACCGGTTTTCCTATAATCGGAAATTTCAAATTATTATCTCTTATATCTAAGATTGGGAGAACAGGAATTTTTCTCTCAGTTAAAAACCTATAAAGAGAAAGTTTGTTGCTTACAATGGTTAATAAATTTAGGTCAGATACTGCAACTCTGATATTTTTAACTATGAAGAGTTCTAAATTTTCCGCTAACAATAAAAGTTCGATGTTGGTAGAGGGTATAATTATATCAACTTTCTCTTTGTTGCAAATCCCTAATAGAGATTCTAAAAATTGTTCCTTCTTTGCTACTTCAGGCACGCGATAAAAACAATCTACAAAATATCTTCCTAAATTTTCATCCGAGCTATCAGTCATTATGATTCTAACAGAATCGGAATATCTGAGGCCTTTAATAACTGTAAGCCCCTGAAAACTACCTCCGGAAACCACTAAGACGGTTAGGGATTTAGATTTCATTCTTTAGGGTCAAAATTTGCTTCAAGATATATAGCATTCGAGATTTCTGGGTATTCTACCCCGATGTGACATAATGCATTAAGAACCTCAGATGAAAGGTTTAAGGATTTTAACTGGGATGTAGAAAATGGTTTGAGAAAGATTCCTTCAACATTTATAATTTTTAAGTTTGACGCGAGAACGAGCTTAATAAGCTTACTCATATCAAAATACCGTTGATGTCCATACTTGAGGTCATGCTCTCCTAATCTATAAAGGTTGTCTAATATTCCAGCCTTTTGACCAATTAATCTATGTAAGGACCTAGCATTAGGCACAGCTATAAAAATTGAACCATTGGGTTTCAAATAATTTACGTATTGTTTAATCAAAGACAACGGTTCGTTAACATGCTCTAAAACAAACCCCATCTCAATTGCATCAAACCTTTCTTTTGTTTCAAACTTTTCAAAAAGGGAACAAACTAGAAAAACATTAGATGGTAATGTAACCTCATTACAAAATTCTTTTATTATCTTCTGAGAGCCTTCAATTATCAAACATCTTTTAAGATATGGTGCTAATTCAGAAATTATTCCCCTGCTGACTATTTTATGTCCTATACCAAGACTAATGATGGATTTTATATTATTATTTTTAATTCTCTTTGCTATTCTCTGCACATACCATGATAACATCATTATATTTTCATTGTAAAATTTTAATTCTTTGTTATATGCGTCCTTATAATTATCAAGGGTTTCATTCATCCTAATATCTCCTCAATTATATATATTGGCCTCTTTTTAACTTCATCTATTATTATACCTATATATTCACCCATGATACCTAATATTAAAAACTGAATACCAAAAAAAATAGTTATAGCGATGAAAAGAGAAGCATATCCAGGTGCTGATATTCCAAATAATAATTTCCTGAGTAAGATATAGAAACCAAGCAAAAACCCGGTAAATGACATGGCAAATCCAATAAAACTTGAGATTTTCAATGGAAATTTACTGAATCCTATCAGTCCTACCAATGCTAAATTTATTCTTTTGGGGAAATTGTACTTTACTTTACCTTTAAATCTTTCCTTTTTATCAACCTCAATAAAAGAAGTCTTAAACCCTACATATGTCCATTGCGCAAGAGAAAATTGTCTTATTTCTTTTAACCGTTTGATATTTTCTGCTACTGTCCTACTACAACCAACAATTACTGCTTCTTTTGGAACTTTAATCCCTGAAATCTTATTAAATATCCAATAAAAGACCTTTGAACCAAGAACAACGAGGGGACCATCCTTTCTTTCTTTTGCCACACCCCAAATTATTTCAAACCCTTTGGAGAATTCCCGCAAGAGCTTTGGGATATCCTCTGGTTGTGCCTGTAGGTCGGAATCCATGTATATAACGAAATCTCCTTTTACATAGTCAAGACCTGCTGTTACGGCACTGTGGTGTCCAAAATTTCTGCTGAACTTTATACCTCTTATCTTAGTATTTCTTAGGTAATTTTTTTCTATAATATTCCATGTGTTGTCCGTTGAACCATCATCTATAATAATTACTTCATAATCTTTTATTATCTGTTTTTTTAGTAAACCTTCACATACATTTTCTGTTCTTTCAATAAAATAAGGTATTACCTCCTCTTCATTATAGGCAGGTGAAATAATCGAAAGTTTCATATATCCTCCGATATCCATACTGATATCTGTTCATTAAGTTACATACTTTAAAGCAATGTAAGACTTTATAATAAATATTTTATAATATGCTATATGAAAAAGATAGAATTCTTCAGACATTCCATTGATGATGAAGATATAGAACGTGTAAACAAGGTTTTGCACTCCATCTTTCTCACAACAGGCGAAAAGGTTGCCGAGTTTGAACAGGCCTTCTCCTTATATACTGGCTTGAAATATACGGTAGGACTCACAAGTTGTACAGCTGCACTTCATCTGAGCCTTGTCGCCCTTGAGATAGGTGTGGGGGATGAGGTTATAACCACACCCATGAGCTTCTGTGCCACTGCAAATGCCATAATCCAGGCAGGTGCAAGGCCTGTTTTTGTTGATGTTGAAGAGGATACAGGTAATATGAACGCTGAACTCATTGAATCCGCAGTTACCAAAAGAACAAAAGCCATTATGCCTGTTCATCTTTATGGACAGATGTGTGATATGAGGAAGATTAAAGAGATTGCGGAGAGATATAATCTCAAGATTATAGAGGACGCAGCCCATGCCCTTGAGGCATCAAGGGATGGTATAAGGGTAGGGCATCTTTCTGATATGGCATGTTTCAGTTTTTATGCAACAAAGAGTATAACATCAGGCGAAGGCGGGGCTGTATGTACCAAGGATAAAGATATGGCTGAATATCTGAAGATGCTGAGGATTCATGGTATTGATAAAGAGGCAGCAGATAGATATACAAAACGCTATAGCCACTGGGACATGCCTGTTTTTGGATGGAAATATAATATGGATAACATACACGCATCCCTTCTTATTGGTCAATTAAAGAGGATAGAAGGATTATGGGAGAAGAGAGAGAGGTTATGGCGTCTTTATGAGGAGGAAATAGTTAAGATAGATGGTGTGAGACTTCTCCGAACCCTCCCTGATTCCAGACATGCCCGTCATTTATTCACTGTGCTTGTACCACAAGCAAGAAGGGATTCTGTCCTCTGGGCGCTTCAAAGTAAAGGTATCGGCGTAGCTGTAAATTATCGACCAATTCATCTGTTAAAATACTACAGGGAGACCTTTAATTACAAAAAGGGTGATTTTCCTGTAGCTGAAATGATTGGAAGTTCCACTATATCTCTTCCCCTCTATTCTTCCCTGAAGGACGAAGATGTAGGATATGTGGTAAAGTCATTAAAGGAAGTTTTAAGGAGAGAGTTATGAAGACCATACTGGTTACAGGTGGTGCGGGCTTTATTGGCAGTAATTTTGTGAAATATATATTCAATAAATATCCTGACTATATGATTTTAGTCCTTGATGCCTTGACCTATGCAGGCAATCTTGAGAATATAAGTGCTGAGATCAGGGATTCTGAGAGGTTCGAGTTCTGGTATGGTGAACTTAATAACCTTGACCTCGTCTCTGACCTCGTTCAACGCTCACAAGTGGTGGTCCATTTTGCTGCAGAAACTCATGTGGCAAGGTCATTGTATCTCAACAGAAAGTTCTTTATCACAGATGTTCTTGGCACACAATCCATTACAAATGCAATTGTGAAACATTCAAAAAATGTAGAGAGATTTATACATATTTCAACCTCTGAGGTATATGGAACCGCCCTCTATGAACCTATGGACGAGGATCATCCACTCAATCCAACAACCCCTTATGCTGCTGCAAAGGCAGGTGCAGATAGGCTTGTATATTCTTACATCAGATCATACGACCTACCCGGTGTAATCATAAGACCATTTAATAATTATGGTCCCTATCAGCATCTTGAAAAGGTAATACCAAGATTTATAACAAGTGCAATACTCAAAGAGCCCTTTACCATTCATGGAGATGGTTCAGCAGGAAGGGACTGGATATATGTTGAGGATACAGCTGTTGCTGTTGACAAAGCGATACATGCACCTCTTAATGATGTAAAGGGCGAGGTCTTCAATATAGGCACCGGAACAAACATAAACGTCCTTGATATTGCAAGGATGATACTCAAGAGGTTTGGACTGGATGATAGTTACCTGACATTCATGGAAGAAAGATATGGTCAGGTTCAGAGGCATCTCTCCTCGACAAATAAAGCAAAAGAAATCCTCGATTTTAAAGCATCTACAAGATTTGAGGACGGGCTAAATAAGACAATCCAGTGGTATGAGAAAAATAGGCAATTCTGGGAAAAGTATTTACCAATGCGTCGGGTTCCTGTTAAGAAAGTAGATGGTTCGGTTATATGGTATTAGGATAACTAAATACCCTCAAACCCATTTATGCTGGAGCGTATTAAGATAAAGGTTAAGAGAATATTTACATATATTAAGAGAGAGACCCCGATTATAAACTATGCCCTCTGAGTAAAGTTATCCGACTAAAAGTTCGGATGGCTTTACTTTACCCTTCTTTTATCTCTATCCGTTTTGTTCGGGATAAACGCTTTGTTTTTCTTTTGACAAGGTGCCTTTAATTGGTGACTCCACCCCCACGTTAATTAGGGACACAAGGTTACCCCAAAACGCATTCTGAACGTAAAAAAGGGGGACTAAGGGCATTGTCAATACCTGCGCAAGAATGACGGATATAATCATGGGTCAGGGCATGTTTATACTTATCTCGTATGTCCCGATAGATACCTTATCTGCTATCCCCATCTTCCAGAGGAGTTCAAGGGTTTTTGCCCTCAAAACCTTTGGCACCATCAATATTAATTTAACCCCCATCCCTGAGAGGGCCTTCCATTCCTCAGCCTTTTCTGGTGTAAGACTGCCCTCTGTCTCAACCTCCATAACCGCAAGGACAATACCATGATTGCTAAGGATGAGGTCAGGATAATGACCCTTAAACTCGTTCTTCTTCTCAACCTCAAGGTTTATCCTTATCTCCTTATAGTCCCTTGACAGCCTCTGTTTAAGATGTGATACCATCCAGTCATGAATCAGTCTTTCTTCGTACATCTTATATCTCCATCTTATATGTAATATTCAGTATAAAATCAGGTGCAGCACCCTCACTTATATCCTCTGTAAGTGAGAATTCAATGGTCTTATCCCTGAAATAATATCTACCACCAAAGGCAAGCAGGCAAGCGCATGTATCAACAGCCTTAAGACCTGTCTCAGGATATATTGAACGATGCCCTTCAAACTGAACAATAAAACTCAGGTCTCTCCTCAACATTGCCTCAACAGAAAGACCTGTATAAAGAAAGTCTCGCAGGTTTAATCTTTCTGATGCAACAAGGGCGCCTGTAAATACAGTACCAATATTCCAGTAGGTCATAAACCTATCTGATAGGGTCTTATCAATGAGGATGGCGATGTCTCCATCAATGCTGCCGTTTCCAAGGCCTTTATCAACATCTCCTGTGGGAAGTTCAAGCCCTCCCCTGATGCTTATGTTTAATCCATCCCCTGAAACCAATGCCCTTTTAAATCCAAGCCTTATATCACCAAGGCCAACCCCTTCTTCTCCTTCTATAATCTTCGCTCCGTTTCTCCTTATTTCATAAAGAAAGCTATTTAATGGCCTGTTGGGTCTTCCATAGTCATCAAAACCGAATGTGCTATGATAGGCATTAAGAAAGCCATCCATAAATCCATTACTAAGGATAAAAAGAGGGATATCAATATCGAACTCAAAAAATCCCTTTATATCCTGTTTATACCTTATGTTAAGTTCTGTTATCTCCATATCGAGGTTAATCAACCAGTTCCCTGATTGCTGGACAATATGTGTGCTTGAATGGGAAAGGCTTAATGACAGGGAATCCTCGGTCTCTGCCTTTTCAATATATGGCTGATCAGCATGGAGGAATATGGGAAGTTGATTCTTTACCTGCAGAGGGCCGTCAAAGGAGTGAGCGATCGAGATGGATAAGAATATGATAAGAATGCAAAACAGAATGCATCTGGTCTTCATGTTAGTAGATTTTAACAAATGAAGAGGTATTGATAAAGGGAAAACTGTATAATATATCAATGCCATGGGTGATATGGATAACAGGTCTACCTGGTAGTGGTAAGAGCACCATCGCAGAGGCTGTGAGAAAGAGAACGCCTGATGCAGAGATTCTAAGGATGGATGAATTGAGAAGGGTAATCACACCTGAGCCAACATACTCTGATAGTGAAAGAGAATGTGTTTATAGAGCGATTGTGTATACTGCAAAGAAACTCTATGAGATAGGCCATAATGTAATTATAGATGCAACAGGAAATAGAAAGAGATGGAGAGAGCTTGCAAGAAGATTGATCCCCGAATTCTCAGAGGTCTATTTAAAATGCCCTGTTGAGATATGTATCAGGCGTGAAGAGCAGAGGATAGAGACACATGCAGCACCGAAGGATATATATAAGAAATCAGAGAGGGGATGGCCTGTCCCTGGGAAGGGCGTTCCCTATGAGGAATCCGAGAACCCCGAATTGACTATCCACACAGACACAGAATCTCCTGATACAGCGGTAGAGAGGATATTAAGAATGCTTCATGGTTAAAGCAGAAGCAAAAGATTCCTTATTTCATCATAAAGGCCGTGAGCCCTCTTGAGTCTGCTATCCTCATAAGTCTTTATTGAATATCCATTACCCTTCAGGGTAATAATAACCGCACCATCATTGTCTGTCCTGTAAATCTTCACGCCACTACTCCTGTATCTATTGATTGTCTCCATGTGGGGATGTTTAAATAAATTGTATCTGCCTGCACTTATAACAGCCACATCAGGGTCAACAACCCTGATAAAGTTCTTTGAGCTTGATGTCCTTCCACCATGATGTGGAACCTTAATAATGTCGCTCCTTAGCCATGCACCAAGATGTACTATATTATCCTCTGCCTCTGATTCTATATCACCTGTAAGGAGTGCAGAAAATTCTCCACTTTTTATCCTCAATACAAGGGAGTCACTATTTTCATCCGAGAAATCACCCCTTTCAGAACCTGCGTAATATTCATCATAGGGATGAAGAACAATAATCTGATAACCACTGGCAACAAATGCATCTCCCCTTCTTAATATCCTGTAAGGTATTCTTTTCTTAATTAGCCTTTCAAAAAATGCCTCTGAGCCTTGAACAAACCTTCCATTCACCCAGACCTCCTTCACGTCAAAATTATCGAGTATGTAGATGAGGCCACCATAATGGTCATAATGTGGATGGCTCATGACAAGGATATCAATATTCCTTATACCCCTTGACCAGAGATAGGGTGCAACAACTCTCCTTCCTGAATCATTATTCTCAGACCCTCCATCAACAAGCATAACCCTTCTGTCGGGCAGTTCAATAACCGATGAATCACCCTGACCAACATCAAGGAATGTAATCCTCATCTCATGATTGTGTATATAGGGTCTGACTATAAAGACCATAATCACAATTATAGCAGGTAAAAATCGCCATCTGTGCCTGCCTCTGATTATGAAGAAGAGTGAAAGAAAATACAGAACCATCATCACAACGGAAGGGTTTGAAAGGTGAACACTGGCATAAGGTATATCAGAGAAGAATGCTATAAGATCGAGGGTAAACTGTGTAATAGAATTGATCAGATAATTAAAAGGCAATGATGTCATATTAAAGAGAAGTGCAGTGAAACCTGAGAAGAATCCAAGTGGAAGGATTATAAAGCAGACAAGAGGTGTAATTAATAGATTTGTTAGAGGCGATATGAGAGGAAACTGTTTAAAGAAGAGTACAACAAGTGGTGCTGTGCCAAGTGTAGCAGAGATGGTTATGAGGGATGCGGTCTTTAACCGTTTAGAGACGCCTTTTATAATATTAGTATTGCTTGCTTCCTCAACCGAGATACCCTTTCTCTCAAGGACAAGCCCTATTGATAAAACTGCAAGGAAGGAGAGTTGGAAGGAGACCTCAAAGAGGGTGGCAGGATCCCACAGGAGGATGATAATCGCTGCAATGGAAAGGGAGTTTATCCATTGGTCCTTCCTCCCGATAAACAGGGCAAACATGAATATAGATATCATGACGAGTGAGCGGATGGTTGGGGTGCTTGCACCTGAAATACCAGTATAGAGAAGAAGCACAGGCATGGTCAACAAAACAGCGATCTGCGATGGTGTCATGTAAAGGGTTATCCTGTTAAGTATCCTTATTGGAAGCAACCTCACAATCATCCTTACTGTCTTAAAGAGTATGAAGGCAAGTAACCCGAAATGTGTACCAGAGATACTCAAAATATGTGCAAGACCTGTTGAGCTGAAATCATCCCTCATATCCTGATTTATACTCCCCTTTAGTCCAGGGATTATTGCCTTGTGAAATGATGCACTTTCAGGTGAAAGGCTTCTCTCCATTATCCATCCAAGCCTCTGTCTTAGCCTGTTGACCATATGGATTATGCCATTATCTTTATCCAACACCTTCAATCCTGATACACTACCCCATGCCAGTATTCCATCCTCCTTTAAATCATACGAATATACGCCAGGGTTTCGGGGTAGACCTGTATCTCTCAAACTGACAAGGGCACTTATCCTCTCACCACTTTGAAGTATGGGATATTCTCTTACATTATGAATATTGAAAGAAAGTTTCACCTTCCCATCAGCCCTTACATCATTTATAAATACATCATCAACAGTAAACCTCATCCTTTCATCAACTACCTCTGGCACATCAATGATTGTGCCAATTAAATAGGCATCATCAGGTGGTATTGTACTCTCTGTATTACCATGCCTGATAAATCCGTAAATGATACCAGAGAATAATACAAAAGCTATAATCAGAAATCTCCTTCTGTTAAACCTGTATAAATATAGAAACAAGAAAATCAATAATGCAGTGAATGTGAAAGGGAAAAAGGGAAGGAATTTATGGACAGCTATACCACATATGAATGAGACAGCAGTTACTAACACTAACCCCCTATCTTTGACATGGGTCTTGGTCTCAAGAATGAAGAGCCATCCCTACAGCCGATATTATGCTCTTCAGGCTTTACCTTAATAGAGAGCCTCAGCAGACTTTCAATCTCTTTATCAGATGCACCATTTCTCATGGGTGTCTTCAGGTCGATCTCAGTCTCTGAAAAGAGGCAAGGCCTTAAATTACCATCTGCAGTCAGACGCAGGCGGTTACATTCCTTACAGAACTGATGAGTCACTGCATTGATAAAGCCAACAACCCCAGGCGCACCATCAAACCTGAAATACCTCGCAGGCCCTGATCTCCTCAACCTGACAGGACTTAGTCTGCCTACCCTTCCAACAATAGACCTTATCTCGTCAATGGATATGTACTTTTCAGGGCTCCACAATTCTCCTGAACCAACAGGCATAAATTCTATAAAACGCACCTGATAGGGTTCGTGAAGGGTTATCCTTGCAAAGTCCTCTATCTCATCATCATTAAGTCCCCTTATTGGCACCATATTTATCCTAACAGGTTTCAGTCCAACTTTATGTGCCTTCTCAATCCCACTCATTACAACGTCGAGAGAACCACCCCTTGTTATCTCCCTGTATCTTTCAGGCCTCATGGAGTCGAGGCTCACATTGACCCTGTCAAGGCCTGCACGTACAAGATCATCTGCGCACCTCTCAAGCAATACACCATTTGTAGTCAGGCTTATATTCTCAATACCCTTTATCTCCTTCAGGGATGCAATCAGAAAGGTGATATTCTTTCTTGAAAGCGGCTCACCACCTGTAAGCCTAACCTTCCTGATTCCCAGAGGTACTGCAATCCTCACAATCCTTGTTATCTCTTCATAAGTGAGTATCTCCTTATGCATTAGAGGTGTTACCCCCTCAGAGGGCATGCAGTAAAAACATCTGAGGTTACATCTGTCTGTCACAGATATGCGGAGATAATCAATCCTTCTGCCATAAGTATCATACATCATCTATCTTCCCCTTCGGGAAAGCTACTTCGTTTATCTTCCCCTTCGGGGAATCTACTTCGTTTATCTTCCCCTTCGGGAAATCTACTTCGTTTATCTTCCCCTTCGGGAAATCTACTTCGTTTCAGGATTCCTTAAGCTTCTTCTTTGCTGTCGTTGCCTGCTCAGAATCAGGGAACTTCTCTATAAGCCTCTCAAGTATCAGCCTCCCTGTCTTTTTGTCCTTTAATTCATAGAATGCCATGCCCTGTTTAAGCATTGCAGCAGGTATCTTATCACTTTCAGGGCTCTTCCTGAGTAATTCCTCATAGGCAAGTATGGCATCATCATAATTGCCATCCTTATAATAACTCTCGGCGATCCAGAAGCGGGCATTATCAGAGTATTCATTATCAGGATAATCCTTCAGAAATGAGATAAACATATCCCTTGCCTCTTTTGTCTTTCCTGCCTTAAAGGCCTCATAGGCAGTCATGTATACCTCTTTCATATCAGGTTTTTCAACCGTCTTCTCTTCAAGCCCTTTAACCTGCCCCTCTTCCTTCTTTATTGGAGCGAATGACTGTTCTAACTGCTTTACCTTTTTATTAATCTCCTCAACAGCAACCTTTAAATTATTGAGTTCATTCCTTAATGCCTCATCACCCTTTATCGATTCCTTCTTATTCTCCTCGTAGGAATGTCTGAGTTTTTCAAGATTGCCTGTTAGTTGCTGGATGTCCTTTGTGAATGATTGTGCCTTGAAGAAAAGGTCCGAAACCGCCTTTGAGGTGGCTTTCTGTGAATCCTCAACACCTTCTATCCGGTTTTCGATTTCTCCCTTTTTATCAGGTAACCGAGCCTCCATCTCCTTTACCTTCTTCTCAAGGGCATTCATGTCAGTCCTCAGGTTATTCACCATCCACTGGAGTTTGCCTATATCATCTTTTGTAGCAATGCCAAGGCCTGATGTGGCACAACCTGTAAGAATGAAGGCAGACAACAGACAACAGACAGCAGACAATAGACTAATTTTGGCTGTCTTCTGTCTTTTGTGTTCTAAGTTTTGAATCGTTTTACTCTGTAACAACAAAGTGTGCCCTTCTGTTTAACTGCCAGCACTCTTCATTGTGCTCTGTGCATTGAGGCTTCTCCTCACCATAGGTAACAATATCGATCCTTGATGGAGATACACCCAGTGAGATAAGGTAGTCCCCTGTTGCCCTTGCCCTCTTCTCACCAAGCGCAAGGTTATACTCATTTGTGCCCCTATCATCACAGTGTCCCTCTATTATGATATTTGAATTGTTATTCTTATTCATCCACGAGGCTATCTCATCCAGAACGGGTCGGGCATCAGGCCTTATATCATATCTATCAAAGTCAAAATATATATCCTTAAACACATCCTCCTTACTAACTATACCTGCTCCTTCAGCAATCTCTCCCTCGCCGATCTTGCCTTCCTTGGCATCGTAAATCCGTTCTTCTACTACTTCCTTTTCTGCCTTCTCAGGAAGGCCTGCCTCCTCAATAGCGGTCTCTTTCTTTGCAGGTTCTTCAGCTGTCTCCTTCACATATTTCTTTGCACAGCCAAAGATTAGAAATACCATCAGGACAATCAAAATCTTTTTCATCTGCTACCTCCCTTTTATTTTTTTAATTCTTAGTCCTTATAAGGCGACCATCTAGGTGCTCTTGCTACTACACCTTTTAGAGATATCCTCCTCTGCCCTTCTCCATCAATGCGCATCACATAAACACCCCATTCACCATCCCTGTCTGAATCAAAGGCTATAAAAAGACCATCAGGTGAAAAACTCGGTTCCTCGTTATTTCCCATATCAGTAAGCTGTCTTAAATCTGTACCATCAGATTTTACCATGAATATCTGATTTTTACCATTAATCCTTCCTGTGAAGGCGATCCATTTGCCATCAGGTGACCATGCAGGAGATGTATTATAATTGCCCTCAAAGGTGATCCTCTTGGATTCTCTGCTCTGGATGTCCATAACATATATCTGTGGATTACCTCCCCTGTCTGAGACAAAGGCAATCCTTGAGCCATCAGGGGAGAAAACAGGAGAGACATCGATACCATAAGAACGAGTGAGTTTCCTGTAGTTTTTGCCATTTATATCCATGATATATATCTCAGGGCTTCCGTCCTTTGATGATGAGAAGATAACATGATAGTCCTTTGATATATTTCCAACAAGGTTAAGCCCCTTTGATTGAAACAGCATGCTCTTGTCATATCTCTCGAGGTCAATTAAGTATATCCTCCAGACCTTGCCAATTTCAGAAGAATATACGATATATCTTCCATCCATTGACCAATGATGGCTTGAGATCAATCCACCTGAGACAAGAGGCCTTGGATTGTGTCCATCCCAGTCCATCAGGGATATCTCCCTCTTACCTGATGAACTCTGTATATATGAAATCCTTGTCCTGAACACACCCTTTCTTCCTGTTATGGCCTCAAAGATATCATTGGAGATACTATGAGCCAGTGCACGGACTATATCCTTTGGTGCCTCGTATCTCTTCTTGAGGATATTCCTGTCTTCAATTACATCCATCACACTAACAATAGCCTCGATTTTATCTGAACTATTGATCTTTCCCTTCGGGAAAGCTACTTCGTTTAATTCTATCTCCACCCTTATCTCGGCACCAGGGATATCAGGAGCAACATCGGTAAAAAATCCTGTGTAAAAGAGATCATCCCTGACAATCCCTTCAACAGCCTTTGCCTCCTCTGCACCCTTAGAATCTATTGATATGGGGAGTTTTCTTAATGCAGGCGATGTTATGTCAATATAAATCTTTGCATCAACAAAAGCGAAAAGTGAAAAATGAAAAATGGGAACTAAAAAAAATGCCAAAACTTTAAACTTTATACTTTTAACTTTTAACTTTTCTTTCACAGATAAAACCTCACCCCTATATCTGTTTCCATACCCATTGGTGGTGATGGCAGTGGATTGGCCTTTGATATCGCCCTTAGTGCCGACTGGTCAAAAAGTGTATTGCCTGAAGGCTTTTCTATCTCCTGTGAGACTATATTCCCTTTTCCATCTATCTTTATAGAGACAATCACCTCAAGCCCCGAAGACTCAATGGCAGGGTAAACCCACTGACTCCATATTATCTCACTTATAATTGCATAATAAGAATCTGCATCAACACCTACTCCCTCACCAGGTATCCCTCTCCCCCCAGCGAAGTTCTCATGCACCTTCTTTCTTATAATCTCTATCTCTTCGCTCTTCTCCTTCTCTTCTCTCTTATGCCTTGATATTTCTCTTATGGCACGGAGCCTCTCTATCTCCTTTGCTACTATCTCCTCTGCCTTCTTCAGTGCCATCTCTGAATCAGAGTTTGATTTAGTCTTGACGGTTTTATCAGGAATAGTCTTCTTTTTATCTATACCTTCCTTTGAAGGTGGCAACATCTTCTGGGGTATAACTCTCTTTGTCCTGCTTCTTGAACCTGCAGTATCATCTTTGATATTCCCCTTCGGGAAATCTACTTCGTTACGCACTTCAAGAGGACCAACGAGGTTCACATAATAGCTTTTGAATTCTCTCTGCCCTGTTTTCAGGGGAACAAAGGCAAAGATGATCATGATAAGATGTAAAAGGGCAGAGATAACCACAAGCCTTTGAAGATTTGGCTCTTTACCAGTGGTTATGAATTGCCTCATCTAAATCGTGCTTTTGGCTCTGTCACCATTCCGAGTCTCTCAACCCCTGCCTCCCTTAACTCTCCCATGACCTTCACAACAACACCATATGACACATCCTTATCAGCCTTGAGAAAGACTTCTTTGTTCGTTCTCCCTGAGAGTAGGGATTTGAGAGAATCGATACTCACAGCAGATCTGTTCAGATATATCTTGCCATCCTTCTTTATGGTTATAACCAACCTTTCTGCAGGGGTCAATGCCTGGCCTGCTGCCTGTGGAAGGCTTACATCAACACCCTGCTGAAGCAGTGGTGCAGTTGCCATGAATATCACAAGCAGAACGAGCATTACATCAACAAAGGGGGTGACGTTAATTTCCGAAAGTGCCTGTCTTCGCCTCTCCATACCTTTTCACAAAATGTTCTATCAATTCCTGAGAGAAGTCCTCCATCATTATGGTGTTTCTGCGAACCCTGCTCAGGTAATAATTATAGGCAATTACTGCAGGTACCGCGGCAGCCAGACCAGCAGCAGTGGCTATCAGTGCTTCTGCAATACCAGGGGCAACAACAGCAAGGGATGCAGAGCCGAGCCTACCAATCCCTACGAAGGAATTCATAATTCCCCAGACCGTACCAAAGAGTCCTATGAAAGGTGTAGTTGATCCTGTTGTTGCAAGAAACGTTAGATACCTCTCAAGCCTTGCTGCCTCTGTTGCCTCAACCCTCCTCAGTGACCTCTTAAGACTATCCCTGTCAGGCTCCTCCATCGAATAAACAGCCCTGAAGAGGTTAGCAAGCGGTGTAAGTCTGAGTGTCCGTGTTGTCTGATAGAGTGTATCCCACTCTTTGCCCTTCAGAAAGGCACGCTGAAACTCATCAGACTCTCTCTCAACCCGTGAGAACAACCTGTATTTATAAAGGATAATGGCCCATGAAAATATGGAAAAGAATAGGAGTATCAGGAGGACAAGTTTTACTACTATTCCTGCTTTCAGAATAAGTGATATAATGGATATCTCACCAACCATGGTCTATATTAAAGTGAAGGGGGGTAAAAAGTCAAAAGCAGGACATTTATAAGTTTCATAAATATGTTTATAGGCTTGTTGACAAAAATATCTTGCCCTGCTAATTTGTATGTTACTATTTTTTCTGGCTTAACTAATTCAACTTCTCAGGTGATCTTTTCCGACACAGGCGAGGAGGGGTCTGGAAATGTTAGAACTTAACAAATGGTTCTTTGTTCAACTTATAAACTTCCTGATACTGCTTGTATTACTGAACACTATAATCTTCAAGCCCCTTCTCCAGCTCTTTAAAGAAAGAGATAACAGAACAAAGGGCTTTCTTGATGATGCGAGGAAGATGAATGAGGAAAAGGAGAATATCCTCGCGCAGATAGACAAAAGGATATCAGAGGCAAATGAAGAGGCAAAGAGAATACATGAGCAGTTACGCGCTGAAGGGGTGAAGTCAAACAAGGAGACCCTTGAGATTGCCCAGAAGGAAGCCTCAGAGATGAGTGAGCAGGCAAGAAGGGATATAGAGGCTGAGGTGAGGAAGGCAAAGGAGAGACTGAGGAGTGATATAGAATCGTTTGCAAACAATATAGTAGAAAAGCTGATAGGGGTATGAGTAAAAATCTCAAAATGCAAAATGCACAATTTAAAATTATTTACTGCTTACTGCTTACTATTTACTGCTTACTACCTACTGCTATAGTCTTTGCTGCTGGAGGTGGTGAACATCATTCAACCACATGGAAGGACTGGTTCTGGCCTGTTGTAAATTTCCTTATACTCATTACGGTCCTCGTATATTTTGGCAGGAAACCCATCAGGGAATATTTTAAGAAGAGGACAGAACTGATAGAGAAATCTCTCAAAGAGGCTGAAGAAGCGAGGGTCTTCGCAAAAAAGGCACTTGATGAGGTCCAGGAGAGGCTCAGAAATACAGACAGGGAAATTAAAGAGATAATAGAAGGTGCAAAACAGGCAGGTGAGAGGGAGAAGGAGGCACTCATTGCAGAGGGTGAGCGGTTGAGACAGAAGATAATTGAGCAGGCAAAGACAAACATCGAATTCGAACTTGAGAAGGCAAAGAAGGAGATAAAATCAGAGGCTGCCCTTATAGCCATTGAGCTTGCGGAGAGGCAGATAAAGGAGAAACTCGGCAGGGAAGAGCAAGAGGCACTTATAGAGGAATATATACAGAAGCTCGAAGGTAAGAAATGACAAAATCACAGATTGCCAAAAAGTATGCCAGGATATTGATTAATACAGTTAATATAACAGAGGTCCGTTATGTTATCGAAGAACTCAAGGTATTTTCAAAGGCAATCGACTCTGATAGAAGACTCAGACTCCTGTTTATAAGCCAGATATTCTCAGAAGATGAAAAGAACAGGGCGTTAAGCGACATCCTCTCATACATGAAGTCAAGAGGGGAAACGGGGAAGTTCCTTAATCTTATAATCACACAGGGAAGCCTACATGCAATTAAGGAGATAATCAATTCTGCTATCGGTTTATATCAGGAGAGGATGAAGAGAATAACCGCTGAGATATCTGCACCTGTGCCACTGGGGGAGAACCATATTAATAGACTTAAGTCTGCATTAAGCTCCTTAACAAATCGGGATGTGGAGATAGAAAGCAGACTCGACCCTTCTCTTATCGGGGGTTTTATTGTTAAAGTAGGTAGTACCATCTATGATAGTAGTCTCAAAGGACAGCTCATGCTCCTGAGAGCAGAGTTAACTAAATAAAAACTGACAATTATCCAGGGGGGGTTTCATGGAGATTGCAGAACTTAAGGCAGAGGAAATAAGTGAACTGATAAGAAGGCAAATCGCTGACTTTGAAAAACGTGTTGATATTAGCGAGGTTGGCACAGTCATCAAGGTCGGTGATGGAATTGCTCAGGTCTATGGGCTTGATAAGGCTATGGCATCTGAGCTTCTTGAATTCCCTAACGGTATCTTTGGCATGGCCTTAAACCTCGAGATCGACTCAGTTGGAGCCGTTCTCTTTGGTGAAGATACCCTTGTCAAAGAGGGTGACCTTGTCAAGCGAACAGGCAGGATCATGGAGGTGCCTGTTGGCGAGGCACTTATCGGAAGGGTCATTAATGCAATAGGCCAGCCAATTGATGGTAAGGGCCCAATTGAGACAAAGGAGAAGAGGGTTGTTGATGTCGTTGCACCTGGGATCATTGACAGACAGCCTGTTAAGGAACCATTGCAGACAGGGCTGAAGGCTATCGATTCCATGATTCCCATTGGAAGAGGCCAGAGGGAACTCATAATAGGTGACAGACAGACCGGGAAGACAGCGATAGCACTGGATGCCATCATCAATCAGAAAGGCGGAGACGTGATATGCATATATGTTGCTGTTGGACAGAAACGTGCAAATATAGTGCGTGCGGTAAAGAAACTTGAAGAGGAAGGGGCGATGGAGCATACGATAGTGGTCTCTGCCTCTGCGAGTGAACCTGCCCCTATGCAGTATATAGCACCATATTCAGGTTGTGCCATTGGAGAGTATTTCAGAGATAACGGTAAACATGCCCTTATAATATATGATGACCTGAGCAAGCAGGCTGCTGCCTATAGACAACTTTCACTTCTTCTGAGACGTCCGCCAGGACGTGAAGCGTATCCTGGTGATGTATTTTATTTACACTCAAGACTGCTGGAGAGGGCTGCAAAGCTTTCTGAAAAACTTGGTGGAGGTTCCCTAACAGCACTTCCAATTATCGAGACACAGGCGGGTGATGTCTCAGGTTACATACCAACGAATGTCATCTCAATCACTGATGGCCAGATATACCTCGAACCTGAACTATTCTATGCCGGTGTAAGGCCTGCTGTTAATGTTGGACTTTCAGTAAGCCGTGTTGGTGGTGCGGCGCAGACAAAGGCGATGAAGCAGGTTGCTGGAACCCTGAGGCTTGACCTTGCCCAGTACAGGGAACTTGCAGCATTTGCTCAATTTGGCTCAGACCTTGACAAGGCAACCCTTGCACAGATAGAGCGTGGTAAGAGGATGGTTGAACTGCTGAAACAGGATCAGTATGTCCCCCTACCACTTGAAGACCAGGTGGCTGTGCTCTTTGCAGGTACACAGGGTTATCTTGATGATATTTCTGTGGAGGCTATCAGGAGGTTTGAAACAGAGTTTCTAAGATATATGAAGGAGAGGAAGGAAGATATAAGGGCAGAACTCAGGGAAAAGAAGAATATCGATGATGAACTGAGAGGGAAGCTTACAAAGGCTGTGGAGGACTTTAAGAAAGAATTTAAGGTATAAGACAGGAATATGGCAACATTAAGAGATATAAAGAGAAGGATAAACGCTGTCAAGAATACCCGTCAGATAACAAAGGCAATGAAGATGGTGGCAGCTGCAAAACTGAGAAAGGCACAGTTAAGGATGCTACAGATGAGACCCTACGCTGAAAGGATGGAGGATGTGCTCAGTGCACTCTCTGCTACCTCTGATACAGAAATCCATCCCCTCCTTGCCTTCAGACCAAGAAAGACCGTTGAACTCGTTGTAATAACAAGCGATAGGGGACTATGCGGTGCCTTTAACTCAAATATCCTGAGGACAGCAAGTCGATTTATTAATGAGAGGAAGGAAGAGGGTTTTAATAATATAACCATTAGTGTAATCGGGAAAAAGGCAAGGGATTATTTTAAAAGACGCAATATAGAGATTCGAAGATCATGGACAGGTCTTTCAGGTAACCTCACATATTCAGATGTTCAGGGGATAGCACATGACATAATAAACAGCTACCTTGATAATGTAATGGATGAAGTCATTCTCCTTTATAACAAATTCAAAACAGTTATGACACAGGAGGTTACCCTTTTTAGACTACTTCCTTACGCATTACCTGAGGGCCATACTGAAAAAGTAGAGACAGCCCCTTCCTTATTTATATTTGAGCCCTCACAGGAGGAAATATATAATCAGTTATTACCAAAGAATATAGAGATACAGATTTACAGGGCTCTACTTGAATCACAGGCCTCTGAAGAGGCTGCAAGGATGACAGCTATGGAGAATGCGACGAAGAACGCTGATGATATGATTGACAACCTCACTCTCCAGTTTAATAAGGCAAGACAGGCAAGCATTACCAAGGAACTCATGGACATCGTGGGAGGAGTGGAAGCTTTGAAATAGATGGTTTAAGCTGTTGAAACGGTTTAAACAGTTTTAACGGCTTAAATGGTTTGAACAATTAATCATGGAGGGTCAATATGAATGAAGGTAGGATTGCAAGGGTTATAGGTGCAGTTGTTGATGTTGAATTTGAGAAGGAACTGCCGCCTGTATTAAATGCCCTAAAGGTTGAACAGCCGGCTGACCCTGAGAAAGGAATGCCAGAGATTAATCTTACACTTGAGGTAGCGGCACATATTGGGGAAAACACGGTCAGAACCGTAGCCATGTCCACAACAGACGGTCTCGTAAGGGGGATGAAGGTTATTGATACAGGGCAACCTATTACAGTGCCTGTTGGTGAAGGCACCCTGGGAAGAATAATGAATGTTGTCGGTGAACCATATGATCAGCTTGGCCCTATTGATGCCAGCGAGAGATGGCCAATCCACAGGGAAGCACCTGAGTTTATAGAACAGGAAACATCCACAGAGGTCTTTGAAACAGGTGTTAAGGTCTTTGACCTCCTCGTGCCATTTGTCAAGGGTGGAAAGATGGGGATGTTTGGTGGTGCAGGCGTTGGTAAGACGGTCATCATAATGGAGATGATTCACAACATTGCAATGGTTCATGGTGGTGTCTCTGTCTTTGCAGGTGTTGGCGAAAGGACAAGGGAAGGAAATGACCTCTATCTTGAGATGAAGGAATCAGGCGTTTTGAATAAGACAGCCCTTATATACGGACAGATGAATGAGCCACCTGGTGCAAGGGCAAGGGTAGGACTCTCTGCACTGACCGTGGCAGAGTATTTCAGGGATCAGGGGCAAGATGTACTCATATTCATAGATAACATCTTCAGATACACACTTGCAGGCTCAGAGGTCTCAGCACTTCTTGGGAGGATGCCCTCTGCTGTTGGATACCAGCCAACACTTGCAACGGAGATGGGTATATTACAGGAGAGGATCACTTCAACGAAGAAGGGATCCATTACCTCCATGCAGGCTATATATGTCCCTGCTGATGACCTTACGGACCCTGCTGTTGCCACAGCATTCACCCATCTTGACGGAACGGTTGTTCTCTCGAGGCAGATAGCAGAACTTGGTATATATCCAGCAGTTGACCCCCTTGACTCAACATCAAGGATACTCGACCCGAATATCCTTGGTGATGAGCATTATACGGTTGCAAGAAATGTTCAGAAGATACTCCAGAGATATAAGGAATTACAGGATATCATAGCAATACTTGGTATGGAAGAACTCTCAGAAGATGATAAACTGATCGTTGCAAGGGCAAGGAAGTTACAGAGATTCCTGAGTCAGCCATTCCATGTTGCAGAGGCATTTACAGGGACAAAGGGTAAGTATGTAAAGCTACAGGATACGATAAAGGGGTTCAAGGCAATAGTCAATGGAGATTATGATGACCTTCCTGAACAGGCATTCTATATGGTGGGCACGATAGAAGAGGCAGAGGAAAAGGCAAAGAAACTCGGCTGGAGCCGATAAGATTTAAAAACTCGGAGACAAAATTTATTTATGGAAGATAAACTGAAATTAGAAGTCGTTACTCCATACGGACTCGTTTTCAGTGAGGAAGTGGATGAAGTAGTGGCATCAGGAAGCGAGGGTGAGTTCGGGGTTTTACCAAACCATGCCCCAATGTTCACAACCTTGAAGATCGGAATGCTTATATACAAGAAGGGGAATCAGACAGGGTATCTCTTTGTTAACTGGGGACATGCAGAGGTTAGCCATGACAGAGTTTTAATACTTGCAGACAGTGCTGAGAAGGCAGAGGATATAGATGTTGAAAGGGCAATCGCTGCAAAGAAGCGTGCTGAGGAGAGGTTAAAACAGGCTGAGAAGTTTGACTATACCCGTGCAACAGCATCCCTGGAGAGGGCAGTTATAAGGACAAAGGTCGCGGAGAAGGTCAGGTAGGTCTCGGGGTTCAATCCATGTCAATCATATATGCTCAAGCTCTTAATATTTGACCTTGACGGTACACTTGCAGATACAAGTATTGATATAACCAATGCAGTCAATTACGCACTCAAGCCCTTTGGAGTAAGACCATTCTCAGTAGAAGAGATAAAGAGAATGGTTGGCTCAGGTATTACAAATCTTCTCCACTCTCTTGTCCCTCCTGAGCGGTCATCTGAGAATACACTGAAGGATGTGGTTGAGAGGTTTCTCGGATATTATTCAAAGCATATCCTCGATAACACCATCGCATATCCAGGTGTAAAGGAGACCCTTCAACAGCTTGGTCAATATAAGAAGGCAGTGATATCGAACAAGCGGGAGTTATTCTCAAAAAGGGTGCTTGAAGGTCTGGATATTCTTCAATATTTTGATATAGTTCTGGGCAGTGATAGCGTAAAGGAGAAGAAGCCCTCACCAGTGCCTGTCTTTGAGGTTTTAAAGAGACTTGGTATCTCAAAGCATGAGGCAATAATGATAGGTGACAGTAATTATGACATAGAATCTGCACATTCAGCAGGGATAAGGATTATCGCGGTCAC
>FWPU01005370.1_pt1 | contig 27964 bp, 25 predicted proteins | sample 2228361 | NCBI WGS metagenome assembly FWPU01 (sample SAMEA103939777, study PRJEB20133) | metagenome
AAACACTAGCGGTTAACGGGCTTTATTGCACAAGCTGGTACAGCGAACGACGCGCGCCGGCGTGTTGCGGTACCCCCACAAGAGACTATCCTGGCGCTGCCTGCCTCCTTTCCAGGTGTTGAAGCTGCCACAGCAGTTACATTTACTTTGTTGTGGCAACCAACTAATACCCATTCTAGGATTAGGATGGCTCAAATGTCAAGTAGGTGCGACAAAACTGTCCGACGACTGTGCCGCGGTACACGCACCTATTGAGTTGTATTGTACTGCATCTTAACGGGTGGGCAAAGTAGTGGGATGCGACAATTCGGCAGCCCTCATCAATCGCGGAGGAGGGGGCACGCAAAGGGTATCAGCGACTTTACCTCGCTCGATGGCCCTCATCCCTGGCCCCTTTGCTGGCAGCGCGGGAAAAGGGGAGCACTCGCACGAGACAAAGTAAGTTCCCTCGCCCCGCGATGCCGTCGCGAGGGAGAGAGGCAACAGACCGCAGCAAACCGCCACATTTTACGCGCGCCTCGGACGAGCGCAGGGCGGAAGCTCTATCGTTTATAATCAATAACACGAGGGGTTACATATCAGGGAGGTTTGTCTCATGAGGTGGTCCTGGCGGTTGGGCAGGTTTTTCGGCATTGACGTATTCATGCACGCCACATTCTTGATTCTGATTGGCTGGGTGTTACTCTCACACTGGCTAACAGGGGAAAGTCTGACGGCGGCGCTGGAAGGGGTGGGCTTTATCCTGGCCCTGTTTGGCTGTGTGGTGCTGCACGAATACGGGCATGCTCTCACGGCGCGCAGGTACGGCATCAAGACCCGCGACATCACTTTGTTGCCCATCGGCGGGGTGGCCCGCCTGGAGAGAATGCCCGACAAGCCCATGCAGGAACTAGGGGTGGCCCTGGCTGGCCCGGCGGTGAACGTAGTCATCGCTGTCGTCCTCTTCGTCTGGCTGCAACTGACCTCCAGTCTGGTGCCGGTCTCCGAACTGGAGGTGGGCAGAGGTTCGTTTCTCGAACGGCTGATGGTCGTGAACTTGTTCCTGGTAGGCTTCAACATGGTACCGGCTTTCCCAATGGACGGCGGGCGCGTCGTGCGGGCCTTGCTGGCAATGCGCATGGAATACACGCGGGCCACGCACATTGCTGCCAGCCTGGGGCAGAGCATCGCCATTCTGTTCGGCTTTCTGGGCCTGCTGTCCAATCCGTTTCTGCTGTTCATTGCCTTCTTCGTGTGGATCGGGGCGGCGCAGGAAGCGAGCATGGTGCAGATGAGGTCGGCTCTGGCGGGCATTCCTGTCAGCCGTTCTATGTTGACCGACTTCCGTACGCTGACCCCGCACGATACTCTGGCCCATGCGGTGGAGTTGATCCTGGCCGGTTCGCAGCAGGATTTCCCCGTGATCAGTGACGATGGGGTGGTGGGGATTCTCACACGCGCCGATCTGCTGGCAGGACTCACCCGGCAGGGGCCACAGACACCGGTGACCGAGGTCATGCGGCGCGAATTCGAAGTCTTCGACTCCTACGACATGCTGGAAGCCGCTTTTGCCCGGTTGCAGGCGTGTCAGTGCCAGAGCGCTCCGGTGACGCACGACGGGCGGCTGGTGGGCCTGCTCACGCTGGACAACGTGGGCGAGTTCCTGATGATCCAGGCGGCAACCAGAACGGTCTGAAAGAAGACTTCGGGAGTTGAGCGCGGACTCCCGAAGTCTGTTCATCCTACTTAACCCGCGTCATATCCCAGTCGCAGAGCATCTTGGCCAGCAGCGCCGCCCGACGGGGCAGGGTGCGGATGTGCACCTGTTCGTGCAGCACCTCTGTCTAGCCGTTCGTCGGGCGGGCTGACGGCTGCGTCTTTCCTGCGCCTTATTGGTGTACAACGTAGCCTGCCATATAGAGACGACCGCCTGAAGATGGCTTCGCCGCGTGATCTCTGGCTGTAGCGCCTGAAGCAGTCACAACCTTTTGGGTGGTAGATCGTTGCTCTTGCGTGGACACTCAAAGCACCGGTATGCAGAAATTCACTTGTTTTGTTGATGAGAGCGGTCAAGATACCAAAGGCCAGCTTTTCGTTGTAGCAATCGCGATCTTTCGTGATGATGGAGAAGTCCTGTCGAGTACCTGCGAGCAATTCGAGCGGGAATCCGGCAAGGGGAAATTCAAATGGGGCAAAGCAGAATATCGTCGGCGGAACGAATACCTGCGCCGCGTCTTCGCCCACAAATCCTTCGAAGGTTGCCTGCGATACGCGGTATTCCAACAGACAACCGACTACGACAGGGCCACTATCCAGGCCATAGCGAGGGTGCTCCGTGACCAAAGCGCTGGCCAACCCTACTGTGCAATCGTACACGTTGATGGACTCAGCAAAACCAAGGAGCGTGAATACACACGAGAATTGCGCAAGCTGGGCGTTCGGGTCCGCAAAGTGAGAGGCGTTGCTAAAGATGAAAACAATGCCCTCACGAGATTGGCCGACGCTATCGCCGGATTTGTGCGTGATGTCTTGGAAGGTGCCGGGGGTGAGTTGCAGACCCTGTTTGCAGAAGCCAGTCGCGCGGGAATGCTGAGCGAGATTCCGGGGTAGTTGCTTCTAAAAAACACCACCCCTGAGGGGGTGGCAAGAGCCTACTTCCCACTTGCGCGGGACAGCTTACCGGTACGGCCAGTCTTCGGCTCTCCTGGAATTTATTATAGCACGGTTTGGCAGAAAGCGAAGCGATGGTTGACGCTTATACTCGTCTCACTCACACCCGCGTCATATCCCAGTCGCAGAGCATCTTGGCCAGCAACGCCGCCCGCCGGGGCAGGGTGCGGATGTGCACCTGTTCGTGCGCGGCGTGCAGACCCGCGCCGCCCGCGCCCAGGCCGTCCAGCGTGGGGATGCCCATCGCGGCAGTGAAGTTGCCGTCACTGGCTCCGCCGCTGCCGTCCTCGCGCAGTTCCAGCCCGACGGACGCCGCGATCTCTTGCGCCTGTGCGAAGGCCCGTTGCATCCGCTCGTCCCGCTCCATCGGTCCGCGATCGATCTCACCCTCTACGGACACGCCCGCGCCGGGCAACACCGGCTGCAAGCCCAGAATGGCGCGATGCACCCGCTCCGCTTCGGACGCTTTCAGGAAGCGCACATCAACCTGGAGGGTTGCCTCTGGAGGGATGACGTTGGTGGCGATCCCGCCCTGGATCATGGTCACCGAGACAGAGGTGCCCTTGGGCAGATCGTTGAGGCTGTGCAAAAAGAGCGCCTGATGCGCCGCTTCGATCACGGCGTTGATGCCTGCCTCCGGAGCCTGTCCAGCATGTGAAGCCCGCCCGCTGGTGCGCACCGTGTAGCGGGCGATGCCCTTGCGCCAGGTCTTGAGCGCTTCGCCGTCTGCCGCTGGTTCCATCACCAGCACCAGACCAGCCTGCGCCGCCAGCGTGCAGATCAACTCGCGCGAATGATGGCTGCCCGTCTCTTCGTCGCTGGTGAACAGTACCCAGATGGGGCGCTGCGGCATGGCTCCCAGGTCGCGCAGACCCCGCATGGCTTCGAGCGCGACCACGATGCCGCCCTTCATGTCTACCACGCCCGGCCCATAGAGCACCCCGTTTTCTTCGCGCAGGGGCATGGTCGCCAGCGTGCCCGCTGGCCAGACAGTATCCATGTGCGCCAGCAACAGAATCGGCTTTCCGGGCGCGCCGTCGTTCCAGCGGGCCAGGCGCAAATTGCCCACTGCCTGGCGGGGATGCACTTCTACCGTCGCGCCCAGGTCGCGGCAACGCTGAACAATGAAATCGCCCAGCACATCTACCAGAGCCTTGTCGTGCGAGGGCGATTCAAAGAGCACCAGTTGTTTGAGCAGCGCTACCATCTCTGGCGTCCGCGCATCGAAGAAAGAGAGCCATTCGGACATCTTCGCCTATCCTTGGCAGAGCAACAGCAGGGAATTCGCAGCGCAATTGTAGCACCGCGGGGCGGGTGCTCCCAGGCGCAAAGCGGGGCATTTGGTCATTTTCCACGAATCCAATTGCCCGCGCCTGAGCAAATTTCGCGATCTTCTAATTTGACTTTTTGGAGCACCTAAAATATACTTTCATATGACGACCATTGCATGATTTGATGATGTGAATTTATGCAAGGCAGACATTCGATGAGCCTCACGCCGCACACACCCGCCGCACTGCGCACCCTGGCAGACCTGCAACCCGGCGAAACCGCCGAGGTCGTGGCCGTGCATAGCCAGGGGCCAGAGCGCCGCCGCCTGCTCGACCTGGGCATTGTGCCCGGCACGCGCATCACGGCTGAGCTGCGCAGTCCACTCAGCGATCCGGTGGCCTACCGGGTGCGCGGCGCATTGATCGCCCTGCGCCGCAGTCAGGCGGCCCAAATCGAGGTGCGCCCTGTTTCTGAGGAGAAACAGCCATGACGATGACAACGGACACTTTCGCGGGATCGGCTTGCGCCAGTTGTCCCATGAACCGCCATCTGGCCCGTCTGGGCGTCAGGATGGACTCCTGGGATTACGTGGTAGCCCTGGCTGGCAATCCTAACACGGGCAAGAGCACCGTCTTCAATGCCCTGACCGGCCTGCGGCAGCATACCGGCAACTGGCCGGGCAAAACCGTCACCAGGGCCGAAGGCGGTTTCGAATATGGTGGCAAGCGCTACAAGCTGGTAGATTTGCCCGGCACCTATTCTCTGCTGGCCGCCAGCGTGGACGAGGAGATCGCCCGCGACTTCATCCTGTTTGGTCAGCCGGACGTGACGGTGATCGTGGTAGATGCTACCCGCCTGGAGCGCAACCTCAACCTGGCGTTGCAGGTGTTGGAGATCACCGATCGGGCGGTGATTGCGCTCAACCTGATGGACGAGGCCCGCCGTCATGGGCTGCGCGTGGACGAGCGACGGCTGGCGCGCGACCTGGGTGTGCCCGTGGTGCCGATGGCCGCGCGACGCGGCGAGGGTCTGCGCGAGCTACTGCAGATGGTGCATGGCGTGGCGACTGGCGAGATCAAGCCCCGCCCGCACCGCCTGCCCTCGACGCTCGATCCGCAGCTCGATCGCGCCGTGAACGAGCTGGTCGCGGAGATCGAGCGAGCCTTTCCGGGCTTGCCCAATGCCCGCTGGGTGGCACTGCGCCTGCTCGACGGCGATCCTTCCATCGAACGGGCCATTGCCGATGGCAGCCTGGGCGATCTGTCGCGCAGCGCGCCGACCGTGCCTGTCACCGCGCCGGTCGCTCTGGAGGTGGCTTCATGAACGACCCCGGCGTCGAGATTCTGCGGCGGGCGCAGGCCCTGCGCCAGGAACTGGGCGGGGGCATTCACGACCAACTGGCCGAAGCGCTCTACACCGACGCCGCGCGCCTGACCGACCGGGCGGTGATCCGCCCTGATGCCCCGCCGCGCTTCGACCTGGATCGCGCCATTGACCGGCTGGTCACCAGTCGGACATGGGGCTTTCCGATCATGGCCCTGCTGCTGACGGTCGTCTTCTGGATCACCATTCAGGGGGCCAATGTGCCGTCCAGCCTGCTGGCGACGTTGCTGCTGGATACGATACATCCGGCGCTGAAGGAGGGGGCGAGCGCGTTGGGCTTCCCCTGGTGGCTCAGCGGTGTGCTGATTGACGGGGCGTACCTGGCCGGAGCGTGGGTGGTCAGTGTGATGCTGCCACCGATGGCCATCTTCTTCCCCCTGTTCACATTGCTGGAAGATTTCGGCTATCTGCCGCGCGTGGCCTTCAACCTGGATCGGCTGTTCAGCCGGGCGGGGGCGCACGGCAAGCAGGCGCTCTCGATGACCATGGGCTTCGGTTGCAACGCAGCGGGGGTGGTCGCCACGCGCGTGATAGACAGCCCTCGCGAACGGCTGATCGCCATCATCACCAACAACTTCGCCATCTGCAACGGGCGCTGGCCCACGCTGATCATGGTTTCGACCATCTTCATCGGCAGCGCGGTGCCCGCAGCGCTGGCCGGATTGGTGTCGGCGCTGGCCGTGGTGGGGGTGGCGGTGCTGGGAGTGCTGCTCACCTTCGTCGTGTCGTGGTTTCTCTCGCACACCATGTTGAAGGGCGAGGCGTCAGTCTTCAGCCTGGAACTGCCCCCCTATCGCCCGCCGCGCATCCTGCAGACGCTGTACACCTCAGTCATTGACCGCACGCTGATCGTGCTATGGCGCGCTGTCACCATGGCCCTGCCCGCGGGCGTGGTCATCTGGACGATCTCCAACGTGCACGTCGGCGGGCAGAGCGTCGCCGAGCACCTGGTTGCCGCGCTGGACGGCTTCGGCTGGTTGCTGGGGCTGAACGGCGTGATCCTGGTGGCCTATATCGTCGCCATCCCCGCCAACGAAATCGTCATCCCCACGGTGCTGATGCTCACCGTGCTGACGGCAGGGCTGACGGGCGTCGGCGCGGGGGCAGGGGTGATGTTCGAATTGGAGTCGGACAACGCCATTCGCACCGTGCTTCAGGCGGGCGGCTGGACGACGCTCACAGCGATCAACCTGATGCTGTTCAGCCTGATCCACAACCCCTGCAGCACGACCATCCTCACCATCTACCACGAGACGCGCAGCCTCAAATGGACAGCAATAGCGACGGCCCTGCCCCTGGCGCTGGGCGTGCTGGTGACTTTCACCACGGCTTCGGTGGCGCGACTGCTCGGCTTGGCGTGAAGGTAGGGCGGTTAACCGGCTCGGCGCTGGCGAGCCGAGCGAAGCGAGGCTGGGGGTGAGGTACCCCAGAAAACGACAATCGCCGGTCATGGCACCGGCGGTGTTCTTGTGCGTCACCGAAGGGGAGCTATCCTCCCATCTTGGCGTAGGCGTTGCGCACCATCGTTAGCAGTTCGTCGAAGGCTTCTTCGCTCACCGGCGCGTCCTCCGACTCGGCGATGGCATTGATTTCGACCACGATGTCGCCTTCCTGGAACAGCGCATAGCGCACCAGGGGCGTTTGCGCCACCAGCGCCGTGGCTTTCTGCGCCACGCGGTCGCGATCCAGGGTCAGGCCCTGCAGCCGCCATTCGCGCTCGCGCGTCGTATAGGCAACCTCGGCGGCATCTACGCCGGGGTGTGCCTCCACCACCACATAGGCGATAGCGTCATCAGCCCCTTCGTAGTACAGGGTCACGTGACCCTTGTTGGTGACGGTGCTGGAGCGCAGCCGGACGGTCTCATCATCGTCGCGCTCCCAGTCGCCCACCTCGGCGGGCAGGTAGCGGGCGAATTCGTCGGCACGGGCGCGCGGGCTGTTGCCACAGGCGGATAGCACCGCGCCCGTCAGCACCACCAGGGCGATCAGCAGGAAGAAGCTCGCTCGTTTCACCGGTCTCTCCTCCTGTGTTGCCTCAGTGCTCGCCCAGGTAGGCGGCCCGTACCATCTGATTCTCGCGCAGCGCCGCCGCCGTATCGGACAGGATGATGTTACCCGTCTGCAATACGTAGCCGCGGTGTGCCACGGCCAGCGCCATCAGCGCGTTCTGTTCTACCAGCAGGATGGTCGTGCCGTGCTCGTTGAGATACTTGATGATGCGGAAGATGTCGCGCACCAGCAGCGGAGCCAGCCCCATCGAAGGCTCGTCCAGCAACAGCACGCGCGGGCGACCCATGAGCGCCCGGCCAATGGCCAGCATCTGCTGTTCACCGCCCGAAAGCGTGCCGCCCAGTTGCTTCTGGCGTTCCTTCAGGCGCGGGAACGTCTCGAAGACGAATTCCAGGTCTTCGGCGATGCCGTGCACGTCGGAGCGGCTGTAAGCGCCCATTTCCAGGTTCTCCAACACGGTGAGGCGCTGAAAAATCTTGCGCCCCTCCGGGGACTGCACCACGCCCCGACTGGTGATCACATGGGGCGGCAGATGCGTGATGTCTTCGTCGCGCAGCAGCACGCGCCCTTCCGACGGGCGCACGATGCCGCAGATCGTGTTGAGCGTAGTGGTCTTGCCTGCGCCGTTGCCGCCGATCAGCGTCACGATTTCGCCCTCTTCCACGGATAGCGAGATGCCCTTGAGGGCATGAATCTTGCCATAGTAGGTGTGCAGGTTTTCGACTTCCAAAAGCGCCATGGTCGCGTTCCTTTTGCGCCTTGTCCGCTACGACGCCAGCAAGTCCACATCTACTTTGTCGGCGGCAGTGCCCAGGTAGGCTTCGATGACCAGGGGATCGTTTTGCACGTATTCGGGCGTACCTTCGGAGATTTTGCGCCCGTAGTCAAGCACCGTCACCTGGTCGGAGATGTTCATCACCACGCTCATGTCGTGCTCGATGAGCAGGATGGTCAGATCGCGCTCGTCGCGCAGGCGACGGATGAAGTGCATGGTATCTTCGGTTTCCTGGGGATTCATGCCCGCCGTTGGCTCGTCGAGCAAGAGCAGGCGCGGGTTGCTGGCCAGCGCCCGCGCGATCTCCAGCCGGCGCTGACTGCCATAGGGCAGGTTGGTCGCCAGGATGTCGGCGGCATCGGCCAGGCCCACGAATTCCAGCAATTCATAGGCATGGGCCAGGGCCACATCTTCCTCCTGGCTGTTGAGGGGTAACCGCAGCAGCGCGCCCACCGGCGTGCTGCGCAGGTTGGCGTGTACGCCCACCAGCACGTTTTCCAGCACGGTCATGCCCTTGAAGAGGTGAATGTTCTGATAGGTGCGGGCGATGCCGCGCGCCGTCACCTGGTCGGGGCGCAGGCCATGGATGGGATGGCCCAGGAAGCGGATCTCGCCCTCTTCCGGGGTATAGAAACCGCTGACACAGTTGAAGAAGGTGGTCTTGCCTGCGCCGTTGGGGCCGATCACGCTGGCAATCTGATTGGGCATGATGGTCAGATCGAGGTCACCTACGGCCACCAGACCGCCAAAGCGCTTGGTCACGCCGATGGCCTGCAGAATCGGCTGATGATCGGTGTGTTCTTTCATCAGTCACCTCCTCCGGCCTGGTAGCGACTCTGCACCAGGGCGCGTGCTCGCTCGCGCAGTTGTGCGGTCGGGGCGGGCAACAATCCCTCTGGCCGCAAGATGACCATGGCCACCAGCAGCGCCCCGAAGACCAGGATGCGGTATGTGGCCAGTTCGCGCAGCACTTCCGGCACACCAATGAGCGCGATCGCGCCCATGATCACGCCGGGGATGCTGCCCATCCCACCGATGATCACCAGGCTGAGCACTTCGATGGACACATCCAGACGGAAGTCGTTGGGGTAGATGTTGCGCTGACGGGCCGCGAACAGCACGCCGCCCAGTCCGGCGAAGGCTGCACCAATGGCGAAGGCCGTCAGCTTGGTCTGCACCAGGTTGATGCCCATGGACTGCGCGATGTCCTCGTCGCTCTTCATGGCGCTCCACGCCCGGCCTATGCGCGATTGCTTGAGGCGCGTCGAGAAGAAAGCAATGATGCCCACACCCAGCAACACCAGATAGACCATCCACAGATAGCCCACCGGGCCGGTCGCGCCAGCAGGCAGTGGGCGCGGGATCTCCAGCACGCCCTGGGGGCCGCCGGTGTAGTCGCGCAGGTTGGTGAACAGCAGACGGATGATCTCGCCAAAACCCAGCGTCACAATGGCCAGATAGTCGCCGCGCAGGCGCAACACCGGAATGCCCAGCATGATGCCCGACAGCATGGCCACGATGACCCCGACGATCACGCCGATCACAAAGGGCGAAGCGCTCTTGAACAGCCGGTCGTAGAGGTCGGTGCCCTCCAGGGCCGAGGCCACGATGACGCTCAGGACGATGGCGATCACAGTCAATAGCGTGGCAAAGCCGCTGCCAGGATACGACGGGAAGTGGATCAGCGGCGGGCGGTATGCCCAGGGCCGATGGTTGGCGTTGCGGCGCTGCCACCAGCGCACGCCCACCAGGACCACCAGCAGCGTCACAATGACGGTGATGGGTATCCAACCGGCCAGTTTGATCACCATCTCGTCGTTGCCGGCGAACTTCAGACCGGCGGGCTGCCCATCTGGGCCGGCCTTGATCTGATTCGACGACAGAAAGGCATAGGCGTAGGCGCCCAGGGCGAAGAAGGCCACATAGCCCAGGTCGAGCAGGCCCGCATAGCCCACCACGATATTCAGCCCCAGACCGAGCATGATGTTGATGCCCACGATGATCATCACATCGTTCTGGCCCTGGTTGAGGAAGAGCGGCATCAGCAGCACCACCAGCAGTGCTTGTGTGCCCGCAAACTGTGCCTCGAAGCGACCGGGCGTGCGCAAGGCCCGCGCGTTCTGCACGGCCAGTAGAAGCCCTATGGCGAGCAAGATCGAAGCGCTGAGTGTCTCGCTACCCCGCAGCGCCCGCGACGTGGCGACGAAGTAGGTATCGCTGCCCAGCACGCGCCAGAGGCCCACCCCGATCAACAGGGCGATCAGGCCCAGGCATACGCCCAGCCGCGCCGGGTAGCTGAGGCCCTTGTCGTTGGGTTGGGCGGCACGCACGGACACCAGCCCCCACAGGATGATGCCGAAGCCAATCAGCAGTTGCACTTCCTGCGCGCTGCCGCCCAGGTTAATGACCGGGTTGAGGATGCTGTAGGTGGCTTTGCTGGCGTTGTACAGACCGTGACCGACCGTCAGCCACAGGAGCGCGAAGAAAGCGAGCGGCAACAGCAAGACACTGTTATGCGCCGCCGGGCTGGTAGAAAGATAGGCACGGGCGGCTTTCCAGCGCCGCCCCGCACGTGCTGCCAGGAAGACCCAGCCCAGCAACGTACCGGCTATGCCTGTCGCGATCAACGCCAGCAAGAAGCCATAGAACCCGCCGATGACTACGTTGACGCCCAGCATTTCCAGCCCTGTTTTCTCGTCGAAGGTCAGGCGCATGGGGTTGGTGCGCAGCGCTTTTCCCTGCGGATATTGGCCGGTGAGAGGGTCGCGCGGCGGGTTGGGGAATAGTTCCGACGCGGGCACGCCGGAGAGCACCGTCATCGTATCGGTCGTGACGGAGGGAAAATAGTTGGCAACGTTGATGCCGCGCTCTTGCCAGCGGTTGATCAGCGCCATCAACAGGTAGGTCAGCAGCGCGGCTACCACGCCCAACACCAGGGCGTTGCGCAACATGTGGAATAGCCCGCGCCCGTACAGACGACGCGCCAGCCGCATCCCAAAGATGAGCGGGACCAGCAAGATGACGAACAGGGCGATATCGCGCAAATTGATCGGAATGCCCAGCAGGATCAGGAAGATCACCAGCACGCCGCTGATAAAACCGGCGCTGATCCCCTCGCGCACAGAGGCAATGAACTGTCGGATGCGTGTTTGCAGCATGGCCTACACCTTCTTTTCTGCCAACACTTCGCCGAAGATGCCAGTAGGCCGGAAGATGAGCACGAGCACCAACAGGCTGAAGGCGATCACATCCTTATATTCCGCCGGAATGCCCAGCATGGTTGGTCCCAGCGCTTCCACCAATCCCAGGAAGAAGCCGCCGAACATCGCGCCGGGGATGTTGCCGATGCCGCCCAGCACGGCAGCCGTGAAGGCTTTGAGGCCAGGGATGAAACCAGCGCGGAAGTTGAACGACTGATTGTGAAAGCCCATCATCACGCCGGCTGCGCCCGCCAGCAGCGCGCCTAGGGCGAAGGTGATCACGATCACCCGGTCAACGTCTACTCCCATCAGGGCGGCGGTTGGTTTGTCTTCGGCCACGGCGCGCATGGCCCGCCCTGTCTTGGAACGCTGCACGAACAGGTACAGGAAGACCATCAGTAGCAGGGAGAAAATGACGATGATGATGCCCGTCTTGGTGACGGGGATGGTGCCCAGGTCACCCAGGCGCACGTCAATGGTGCCATCAATCAGCTTGGGGCGGCTGTAGGCGCGCTTGGACGGGCCAAAGACGTTGAGCATGGTCTGTTGCAGGAAGAACGATGCGCCAATGGCGCTGATCAGCGGTGTCAGGCGGGGAGCGCCGCGCAGCGGGCGATAGGCGATGCGCTCGACGGTGACCGCTACCAGCATGGAGACGATCATCCCCACCGCCACAATGAACAGCAGCGCCACAATGGTAGTCACCACCTCGTAGATGTGCGGGGCGAAGCCGCCCAGCGCCTGCAGCAGGCCATAGCCAACCAGCGCGCCGATGAGCATCCGCACGGGCAGGCTGAGCAGGGTGATGAACCAGGTGGGGTCGGGTTCGGCGGCGCGGGCCGTATGACGGCGTCCCGCACGGGCGGCGAGAGTCTCCAGAGGCAGGAACAGCACGGCGAAGATCAGCGGCAGCAGCACCCCGGCCACGGCAGCCGCGCCCACCTCGAAGGTTCCCCCGCCTGTCTCAATCACATAGGTGAGCGCAAACCAGCCGCCGAACGTTCCCATGACCAGCACTTCGCCGTGCGCGAAGTTGATCATGAACAGGATGCCATACACCAGGGTATAGCCCAGCGCCACCAAAGCGTACATGCCGCCCAACACCAGCCCATTGACCAGTTGCAGCCCCCATAGCGTGATGGGGAAGCGGGCCGGATCGGCTTCAATAACGGTGACCACGCGGATCGAGGCAGCCAGGAAGAGCAGCACCCCCAGGTAGTTGATGATCACCCGTGTCGAGGAGGTGGCCTCTTCACTGCGCGACCGCGCGTAGAGCACCGCTCCCAGACCCACCAGCCCGATCAGCGCATAGCCCCACAGCAGGATGCCCAGCCAGTCGCCGATACGGACGTAGATGTCGTCTGGCGGCGAACCGAATAGCTTGGCGTTGACCGCAATCACCCAAAAGATGCGCAGGGTGGCGATCAAGGCCCCCCAACCGAAATACTGGCCGCTGAGCTGGTCGGCATTGAGTTCGATGCGTTCCAACCGGCGAGCCTGTGTGATGTGCGCCATCCAGATCTCCCTCCCCAGGGCGCTTAAGGCCCGCGCCAAGCCAGAGCTACCCCCAGGAATGCGCTTCAAGACACTCTGCCTGGCTCAGCGTGCGAAGCCTGCAGATTAGGGCGAAATTGTACCAGCGCCACAAGCAAAACTCCAACTTATGGCGCTGGTACGCTACGAACCACTCTGGTCCGCCTGGGTCACAGGCGGGTTACTCGACTTCCATCTCCAGCAGGTCTTCCGGCACTTCCTCCGGCACGAATTCGCCGTCTTCCACCACGTAGATATTGAAGACGGTCGCGCCGCAGTCGCCGTTCTCGGTGCAGGTGAGCGTGCCCGTCAGGCCCTCATAGTCCTTGGTCTCGCGCACCGCTTTGATGAGCGCCTCGCGGTCAATGACCAGGTTGCCGTCGGCATCAATCTCGGCCACCTTCTCCAGCGCGGCGAAGATCAGCCCTGCGGCGTCAGCAGCGTGATAGTGGAACGGGCCGAGGAAGTCTTCGGTCGGGTTGATGCCAAACAGTTCCTCGTAACGGGCATCCCAGTCCTCATAGACAAGCTGTGGCGGGAAGCTGGCGTAGGTGCCTTCTGCCGCCTCGCCCGCGCCGTCAATGAACGCCTGGCCGAAGATGCCATCGGGTCCGAAGAAGATCGCATCCTGCAGGCCCACGTCGTTCTTTTGCGGGGCCAGCAGCACGGCCTGCTGCTCGTAGCCGCCGAAGAAGATCACTTCTGGCTCCAGCGCCACCAGCGGGGTCAGCACTGGGCGATAATCCTGGTCTTCGGGGTTGATGCCTTCGAAGGCCACCACTTCGCCACCCAGCCGCTTGAACTCCTCGGCTACGGCAGTGGCCAGGCCCAACCCGTAGGTATCGTTGTCGTGCAGCACGGCGATCTTGCGCGCCCCCAGCACCTTATAGATGAAGTTGGCGTCGAACACACCCTGCACGCTGTCCAGCGGGGCCACACGGTTGATGACGGTCAGGCCGCGCGAGGTCACTTCCGCCGCCGTCGCGCTGGGCGACACCATCACAATACGCGCTTCTTCATAGACGTTGGAAGCGGCGATGGTCGCGCCAGAGCAGATATGGCCCACCACGGCCACAACCTGCGGATCGGAGGCGATGCGGTTGGCGACAGTGGTGGCGTCGTCACCGGTGCAGCGATCATCCTCGACGAACATCTCGACTTCGAAGCCCTTGATGCCGCCCTTTTCGTTGAGGAACGACGCGGCAGTCTGGGCCCCCTGGGCGATGTCCAGGCCGAATTCGGGGATGGCGTTGGTCAGGTCGGTCGCCACAGCGATCTTGATCTTCTCACCGGGCTTGACCACTACCTTGTCGCCTTCCTGGGCCTGCACGGGCAGCGCGGCCACCAGCAGCAGAACGGTGATGAGCAAGAATAGCATCTTACGCATGGTCTCTTCTCTCCTCAAGTGCTCAAGCGAGTTGTGTTCGGGTCAGCTTGCGCGTGACCTTGCATGGTGCATAACAAAGACGATAGGGCTTGCTGAGAGCTTTTTTCGACAAAATGACCAACCCCCGAAGTCACCTCCTTTGCTCCAGGTGTTCCATAGACACGCTTGAGAGACTGATTCGGGCTTCGCCTTTCCCGGAACGCCTCACCTTGCCGTTCCAGGAAACAACCGGTATGGATTTGGAAAATGATAGCGTATGTTAGCAAAATCGCTCAACGTGTGTCAAACCAGACAGGTTACACTGCATACTATGCCCAATGCAGTATGGCCCAGGCGATCCGCCGTACCTGCAATTGTACGGCATGACCCGGCAACGGTCTTGTTCAAATTGCACAAGATCGCCGCCGTGACACCGGAAACTATCCGGACACCGTGATGATGCCGGAGCGGGTGACTGTCTTCTATAGACAATTTTGCATTCCCCTGAGCAAAACGCTTGACTTGCGTTATAATAAGCGCGCTGTGCGCAGACATCGGACGATGTGGTCGGTGACAGGGTGTGGGTGCACAGCCGTATGAATTGGTGTGTTTTAGTCTGGAGGAGATGTTTCTATGAACGCACGTCGTGTTGGTCTATTGCTCATGGTGGTGCTCATGCTGGCGCTGGCGCTGCCCGCCCAGGCCCAGGAAGGGGAAGTGGCGATCAAGGCCCTGCCCTGCAAAGAGCCGGGCAAGCTGACCATGTGGGTGTGGGACGAGAACTGGGCCAAGATCATCGGCGACTCCATCGAACTATGGAAGAGCGAGTATTGCCCGGGCGCTGAGGTAGACTTGCAGGTACAGCCCTGGGGTCAGTACTGGGATTTGCTGAAGACGAATGCTGCCGGTGGCGAACTGCCGGATGTCTTCAACATGTCGCAGCCGTTCTTCTACTTCTACGCTGTCAACGAAGCGGTGCTCAATCTGCAGCCCTACTGGGACGAGTTCGGTGTAGATACCTCGATCTGGGGCAGCGGCCTGGTGGGGCCGTATCGCTGGGGCGAGGACGGCGACCTGTACGCTGCGCCGGTCAACTGGGACACCATCGCCGTCTTCTACAACAAAGATATGTTCGACGCCAAGGGGCTGGACTACCCGACCGCAGACTGGACGTGGGACGACTTCGCCGCCTATGCCGAAGCGCTGACCGATCCGGAGAACGACATCTACGGCGCGGCGGTCTATGCCGAGTACCAGGCCGGCTATCCCAACTGGATCGCCGCCACGGGCGAGACGCCGGTAGTAGACGCGGCCCGCACCGACTGCACGCTCGACAACCCCGGCAGCCTGGAAGCGCTCAACTTCCTCAAGGGCCTCTACGACAAGGGCTACATGCCCTCGGTGTCGGTGATGGGCGGCACCTCCGCTGACGACGCTTTCAACTTCTGGGCGTCGGGCAAGGTGGCCATGATCACCGGCGGGTCGTGGAAGCTGACGCAGGCGCTGCAGGAAGTGCCCTTCAACTGGGACGTGGTCCAACTGCCCAAGCACCCGCAGACTGGCCGCAGCCGCTCGATCGTGCACGCGGTGGGCTATGTGGCCTCGGCGCGTACCGCCAACCCCGACCTGGCCGCCAACCTGATCCTCTTCCTGGCCAGCGACGAGGGGCAGCGCTTCTTCGCCGAAGGTGGCAACGTGGCACCGGCCAACCCCTCGCCCGCCATTCAGCAACTGTGGATCGACTCCTTCGGCGAGACCGATGTCAACATCCAGGCGTTTGTGGACGCCACCTATGACTCGCAGGGTGTCACCGTCTTCGAGGAAATCTGGGACGTGATGAACACCGAGCTGGTCGTGAAAATCTTCGATCTGGGCATGAGCGTTGAGGACGCCGTCGCCGAGACGTGCGACGTGATCAACGAACAGTTGCCCTAGGCGCATCTGTGGCTTACCCGCCGGGGAGTGGGGGCTGCCTGCTCCCCGGCTTTAGTTTGCGATGTCTACTCTACGACCGACGACGGCTCATGGACGCACCTGGCTGGCACGCCCGCTAGAATGGCTCGGCCCCACGCCGCTTAGCCGACGCAAGGCGTTGTGGGGTCTGGCGCTCATCGCCCCCAATACCCTGGGGCTGTTCTTCTTCTTCGGTATCCCCGTGCTGATGGCCTTCTCCACCTCGCTGCAGGAGTGGAACGCCATCCGGCCAGCGCGTTTCATCGGCCTGGACAACTTCGAGCGACTGATCCAGGATGACAAGTTCGCCCAGGCGCTGACCAACACGCTCAAGCTGATCGGGCTGGCGGTGCCGCTGGAAGTAGGGCTGGCGCTGGGTGTGGCGGTGTTGCTCAACCTGCCGCTGCGCGGGCGCAACCTGCTGCGCACCGCGTACTTCCTGCCTGTGGTCACCTCGACGGTGGCGGCGTCGGTGGTGTGGACGAGCATCTTCCAGCCGCGCTATGGCATCCTCAGCCAGGTGCTCAAACCGTTGGGCCTGGGCGATACCAACTGGCTGGTTGACCCCGGCCTGGTGTTGATTCCGGTGGCCATCGTTACCATCTGGCAACGGCTGGGCTTCGACATGGTCATCTTCCTGGCGGGGTTGCAGGCCATTCCGGCTGAACTCTACGAAGCCGCGCGCATTGACGGGGCCGGTCGCTGGGGGCGCTTCCGCCATGTGACGCTGCCCATGCTCTCGCCTACTACCTTTCTGGTGATGGTGCTGGCGATCATCAATGGCTTCCAGATTTTCGACCAGGTCTACGTGATGACGTTGCGCACGGTGCCCGGCGGCGTGAGCGGCAGCGCGACGACGCTGGCCTACTACCTCTACCGGCGCGCCTTCACCAACTCTGAGTTTGGCTATGCCTCGGCCATCGCGCTGGTGCTGTTCGTACTGATCTTGCTGGTGACGGTGTTTCAGCTCGCCATTCAGCGCTACTGGGTGTACTACGAGGCGGAGGGTCAGGCATGATCGGGCTACGCATCCGGCGGCGCCGCTCAGGCCCGCGCGATCTCACCGTGCCCATCCAACTGTTTTGCTACGCCGTGTTGCTGGCCGGGGCCGTGATCATGATCTTGCCCTTCCTGTGGATGACCTCGACGGCCTGCAAGCCGCCCGTCGAGCTGAACAAGTTGCCCGTGCGTTTCCTGCCCGACAACCCGGTGTGCCGCCAGAATCTCGACACGCTCTACGACACCTCGCCTCACTTCAATCGTTACCTGCTCAATTCGGCGATCGTGACCATCGGGCGGACGCTGGGGCAGCTTGTCACCTGTTCGCTGGCAGCCTATGGTTTCGCGCGCTTCCGTTTTCCGGGGCGCAACCTCATCTTTGCCCTGTGCCTGGCGCTGTTGATGGTGCCCTTCCAGGCCATCCTCATCCCAGAATACATGTTGATCCGCAAGCTGGGCTGGCTGAACAGCTTCAAGGCGCTGATCGTGCCAGGGACGTTCAGCGCGTTTGCGCTGTTCTTGCTGCGTCAGGCGTTCCTGCAAATCCCGCTGGAGATCGAGGAGGCAGCCATCATTGACGGGGCGAACCCGTTGCGCGTGCTGTGGCATGTCACGCTGCCGCTGTCGGTGCCCGCGCTGGCCGCTTTTGCGGTGATCACCGTGCAGGCGGCGTGGAACGACTTCCTGTACCCCCTGGTGGTGTCCAGCACAGCCGATACGCGGGTGGTGACGATCGGCATTGCCCTGCTGCAAGGGGAGCGTCACACGCCTTACAACCTGCTGATGATGGGATCGTTCCTGGCCACTGTGCCGATGCTGATCCTGTTCCTGGCCATGCAGCGCTATTTCATCGCAGGCATTGCGTTGGGCGGTGTCAAGCGTTAAGGAGTTGAAGCGCGGAGCACCTGACAGGTTCTTCTCTGTGCCCTCCGCGCCTCTGCGGTGATATCTTGCTCTTCACTCGTTGGAGAAAACCGCGTTGGAACTGGAATACGACATTTTCGTGCCCGGTGACTATTTCTTCGACCTGATCTACACGGGCCTGCCCGAATTCCCCATGCTGGGCCGCGAGGTCTATGCCCAGGGCATCATCGCTACGGGCGGGGCCATGTTCATCACCGCCACGTCGCTGCACCGGCTGGGCGTGCGCGTGGGCTGGGCCGCCTGTTTCGGCAACGACTACTACAGCCAGTACGTGCGCTCTCTGGCGCTGGCCGAAGGCGTTGACCTCTCGCTGGCCGCCAACGTGGACAAACCCTACCGCCGCGTCACTACCTCGATTCCCTTCCAGGGCGAGCGTGCCTTCGTCACCTACCATGATCCGCCGCCCATTGACCTGGAAGCGCACTGGCTGGCGGCCATGCAGCGTTGCTCTTTCAAGCATCTGCACCTGGGCGCGATCATGTCGCTGGAGCGCCTGACGCCGCTGGTAGGGGAGGCGCGCGCGCGTGGCGCAACCGTTTCGATGGATTGTCAGGACGTGCCCAACCTGCCTAATGCCTGCACCTGGCCGCGTCTGCTGAGCATGGTGGATATCTTCATGCCCAACGCCCGCGAGGCGCTGCTGATCAGTGGCAGCAGCGCCGTCGAGAGCGCGCTCTATCGCCTGATGGACTGGACGAAGATCGTGGTAGTCAAAGATGGGGCCAACGGCGCATGGATCGGCACGGAGGGCAAAATCATCCATGCGCCCGCGGTCAATGCCGGGCCGGCAGTAGACACGACTGGCGCGGGCGACTGCTTCAACGCGGGCTTTCTGCTGGGCTATGTGATGGAAGGCGCTCCGCTGGAACGCTGTGCTCGCTATGCCAATATCTGCGGCGGCCTGTCGGTGACGCAGGTGGGCGGTGCGACCGCCGCGCCCACCCGCGCCGAACTCGATGCCTGGCTGGCCCGCCTGGAGGGGTGAGCACGCCGCGTCACAGGTTCAGATCAGCATTCTGTCCGCTGTGATAGTGCGCCAGAAGCGCAACCGCGACGGCCTCTGGCGTTTTGGCATCGGCAGGGAGTTTGAAAGGCGCTTTCTGCCAGAAAGGCGTATTCACTGCGCCAGGGCGCACCAGGGCGAAACGTTGGCGACGGTTCTCTTTGCGTAGTACGGTTACTAACGCCTCTAGACCGGCCTTGGCGGCGGCATATGCGCCCATTTTGGGCAGAGTGACGTGATCCACATATGCCCCCAGGAAGGCCATCAGCCCATCGTCTTTGAGCAGGTACAGGCTGTGACTGGCCGCCAGGAACGCGCCGGTCAGGTTGCTGGTCAACACAGCTTCCCAGTCGGAGAAATCCATCTTCTTAAGCATCTCCGCCCGCAGGTCGCCAGCCGTATAGGCTACCAGCTCAACGCCCTGGGTTTCGTAGGCTAGCAAAGTGCTCGCCTCTCTGAAACTGGCGGGGTTGGCCGCGTCGAAAGAGCAGACAAAATCCGCCTGCACGGGCACCCGGCCAGGGTCACGGGCAACCGCCAGTACGCGCCATCCCGCCGCATGCAACGTGCTCACCAGCGCCGCCCCGATTCCACCCGAAGCTCCCCAGATCAAAGCCTCTGGCATCGAATAACCTCCCTTTGGCCTGACTACATAACTCCCAGGCCCTGCCTGGCATTGCTCGCCGAACGCTACTGGACGACGGGCGCGAAAATCTCGTCTATGCGGGCGAGTGTCTCGGCGTCCAGTGTCACATCAACGGCCTTGAGCGTCTCCTCAAGCTGCGCCACCTTGGTCGCGCCGGTGATCGCGCTACTGACCCCTGGCTGACGCAATACCCAGGCAATGGCCAGTTGGGCGCGCGTCAGTCCCAGACCCTCGGCGATGGGCTTCAGTTGGCGGGTAGCGGCGATCAGGTCTTGCTTGTACCAGTTGTCGCGCAGCCAGTCGAAGCGCGCCAGACGGCTATCGCTGGGCACGGCATCGTCGTACTTGCCCGTCAGCAGCACGCTGGCCAGCGGACTCCAGACGACCAACCCCATGCCCGCCCGTTCGGCGACCGGCAGCACGTCCTGTTCGACCTTGCGGCGGACGATCAGGCTGTATTGCGGCTGTTCGACCTGCGGCTTGTAGAGGTTGTGTCGCTCGCACAGATCGAGCGCCTGCTGAATCTGCGCACCCGTCCACTCGCTGGTGCCCCAGTAGAGAATTTTGCCCTGGTGCACCAGGTCGTCCATGGCGCGGACGGTCTCTTCCAGTGGAGTTTCGTCATCCCAGCGGTGGCAGAAGTAGAGATCGAGGTAGTCGGTGCCGATGCGCTGCAACGATTTCTCCACGCTTTCCATGATGTGCTTGCGCGACAGGCCGCGGTCGTTCACGTCGTCGCTCATCGGCCAATACGCCTTGCTGGAAATGACCAGCGTGTGACGTGGAAATAGCTTGAGGATTGACCCCATCAGCCGTTCCGCCTCGCCTTTGGCGTAAATATCGGCGATGTCGAAGAAGTTGATCCCGCTATCGTAAGCTTTGACGATGATATCGCGTGCCAGCCGCGGGTCGGTCAGGGTATCGCCAAAGGTTGTCCATCCCCCCAGGCTCAGAGCACTGACTTTCAGACCGGAGTGACCCAAACGACGGTACTGCATGTCTTCTTGCCCCCTTGTACCAGTATGAAGGATACGCACAGTTGACAGTTTTAGCGCAAGGTCGAGCGTACTGCCCAACTTCCGTCACGGCGACAGACGGCGCAGCGTCTCGTAGAGCGGGCGCAGCCGACAGAGGGAGAGTTGCTCAGGGTCGTTCCCAGCGCTTCAGGCGGATATCACACTCGTCAACAGGGAGGCGAGCACCTGCAGTCAGCATCTGGCGCAGGCTGGCCGCCAGGGCGGAGTAGCTCAGCAATTCAGCGGCTTCCAGCTCGTCAAGTACCCATAGAACGCCGTGCACAGTGATACCCTGTTGATGGGCCAATCTGCGCAGCCCCGCATCGCCCGTCAGTAGCACACTCTGAGTCATGCGCGCGGCGATCAGCGCTGTGCAATCGCCCAATGAGAGATGCCGGTGCTCTGCACTGAGCAAAGCGGCTTGCAAAAGCTGTTCCGTAGACAAAGCTATGCGCTGCAAGCCCATTTGCCGCAGGCGGTCTCGATCCGGTTCTTGCAGCTCGTCCAACACACCATCGGGCGCAGCGAACTGGAAAGGCAGGGCAAAAAGCCACCCCAGCAGGTCCCCCCGGTTGAGATCAATCAGGATATTGGTATCAACGATACACTGCACGGGCTTCCTCGCGCTGGGGTGAGAACAGGGCGATGCGCTCGCCCATTAACTCCGCTGCCCGCGCCTCAGAGATAACCCCCTCGGCGACCAGACGCCGCACGAGACGGTACATCCGGCCAGGAGTTTCTGGCGGGAGCGTCCCCGGTTCTTGCTTCCGCCAGCCGCGCACGCTCAGTTGCTGCCACAACTGGCGGGCAGAGCTGCCAGAGAGTATGCCCAGGTCTTGTGCCCGGTATACCCAGGCGGCCACGCTCATACCATATTTCTGTTTAAGCTCCAGCAATTCGAACAGGTCCAGATGATGGCGGCGCTGGCCCAGTTCCATCATGACCACTGCGGCGGGAACCAGCAACGCCGCAGCGAAGCGGTGAGCCGCTCTTTCTTCGTCGAGGTCGTCGGCTACCTGCATCATCAGATGCCCCAGCTCATGCGCCAGATCGAAGCGCTGCCGGTCGGCTGGCCGATTGCGGTTGACGGCAATAACCGGCGTGTGCTCATCGTACAGGAACGTGCAGGCGTCGAAATCCGCTGCGCCTTCTATCAGGCCGATCCTGATCCCTTTGTCTTCGAGCAATTCAGTCAGATTGACAATGGGATCGGTGCCCATTTGCCAGGCTTCGCGCAGGACCTCCGCGGCCCGCTCGGCATCGTCAAGCGACCTGACATGATATGGAAACCCCTGGGGCCGCCATGTGCTCTCCCGCTCGTCCGGGAAGAACGACTCGACCAGCAGATAGCGTTCCAACCAGTCTTGAACCTGCGCTTTGACCAATTGTTCGGTCTTTGCGCTCATGCGCCTGTGACGGCGGTAAAGGGGGGCAATATGCACGTCAGGAACCTGGCGCAACAAGAATTCGATGCGCACCTCCAATGCCTGGGCCAGTTTGGCTAGCATCGTGGCGCTGGGCATCATCAGGTTGTTCTCATACTTCGAGATTGACATGGCCGATACACCGACGCGGTCGGCCAGTTCGAGCTGACTCATGCCTGCTTTAAGGCGTGCCAGCCTGATTCGTGCTCCAATCTGGAACATAGGACACCATCTTCGGGTCAATCAACACGATCTGTGTTTATATTTTGCAATACAGCTGTGATTTTGTAAACCGAAGAGTGCTTCATCCTACGGCGACAGACGGCGCAGCGTCTCGTAGAGCGGGCGCAGCCGCCCATACAGCCGCCGGTAGACCTGGTTGTACAGCGCGTCGTAGGTGGCGTGTGTGGCCGGGTTCGGCTCGAAGACGCGCTCAATGCGCGTCATGGCGCGAATAGCCGTGGTGAAATCTGGATGCAGGCCCAACCCCACCGCTGCATCAATGGCCGCGCCCAGGCCCGAAGTCTCGTAGGTGTGCGGACGGGCAGCGGGCAGGCCGAAGACATCAGCAGTGAGCTGCATGGCCGCGTCGCTCTGCGACCCGCCGCCGGAGACGCGCAGTTCGGTGATGGGCACGCCGCTGCGTTTCTCGGTGCGCTCTTTGCCCTCGCGCAGGGCATAGGCCAGCCCTTCCAGGATGGCGCGGTAGAGGTGAGCGCGCGTGTGCACATCGCTGAAGCCGATCACCGCGCCGCGCGCCTCTGGCCCTGGCACGCGCACCCCCGGCGACCAATAGGGCTGCAAGACCAGCCCCTGCGAGCCGGGCGGAGCCTGAGTCAGCAACTCGTCCAGCAGCGTTTCCGGCTCGACGCCGTTCTGTTCGGCCAGGGCGATTTCGCGGTGACCGAACTCCTGCTTGAACCAGCTCACCATCCAGAAGCCGCGGTAAATCTGAATCTCCAGGCTATACGCGCCCGGCACCGCGGACGGATAGGGCGGAATGAGCGGGACGACCTCGATATAGCGGCGATGGGTGGTGTTGATGGTAGCGGTCGTGCCGTAGCTCAGGCAGCCGATATGGGGTTCCAGGCAGCCGGAGCCGATCACTTCGCACGCCTTGTCGGCAGCGGCAGCGATCACCGGCAGACCAGCGGGGATACCCGTCTCCTGGGCAGCGCGCGAACTGACGTTGCCCAGCGGCGTGGCCGGTGGCACCAGTTCCGGCAGATGCTCCGGACGCACGGCCAGCGCCCTCCATTTCCAGTCCCAGGCACGCGCCCAGGTCTGACGCTTGTAGTCGAAGGGCAGATAGCCCACCTGACAGCCGACCGAGTCCACCAGCCGACCGGTCAGGCGATAGGTCAGGTAGCCGGAGAGCAGCACGTACTTGTGCGTGCGCTCCCAGAGGTCGGGCTGTTCGCTGGCGATCCAGTTGGCTTCGGCCTCGGCTTGCAGGTAGGCGACCGTGTCGCGCAGCCGCGCCACGCGAAAGATCAGCCCCCATAGTCCGCCCACCGGTCGCACGCTAACTGCCCGCCGCTGATCGGGCCAGACGATGGCCGGTCGCAGCGGCTGACCGGCGCTATCCAGATTGATCACCGTGCCGCGCTGAGTGGTCAGCGCGACGCCGCGCACTGCCTCCTTGGGAAGATCGGTCAGCGTCCAGAGTTGACGACACGCTTCGCACAGCTTTTCCCAGAAGTATTCCGGGCGCTGCTCGGCCCAGCCGGGGCGTGGCGATACATACGGCTCGATCAGCACGCGCGACTTGGCCAGCAGCCGCCCCTGCAGGTCGAAGAGCAGAGCGCGCACGCTCTGCGTGCCGTTGTCTATAGCCAGAATGACATCGTCGGGCATGGAGTCTCCGTAATGGTCGCTGCGCGCAGTCCGCTAGAGGCTGTTATGCTCTTTTCCCCTCATCCCCTAGCCCCTTCTCCCACGCAAGGCGGGGAGAAGGGGAGCACTTGCGCCAGAATGGGCAAGTCCCCTCGCCCCGCGACTGCGTCGTGGGGGAGAAGGGTGACGGGGTGAGGGGAAGATACGGCGCACAGGTTCATAACACGCTCTAGACGTGCTCGCGTCCACGGTGCAGGTACATCTCCAACAACTTGACCGCCATGGACAGAGAGAGCGTCAGCACCAGGTAAGTCAGGGCCACCACATTGTACGCCTGGAAGAAGGTGAACGTGCTGGCGGCGTAGGTCTGCCCCTGGCGGGTGATGTCTTCGACGCCCAGGATGGAGACCAATGAGCTTTCTTTGAGCATGGCGATGAAGTCATTGGCCAGCGGCGGGATCACCACCCGGATGGCCTGGGGCAACACCACCAGGCGCATGATCTGCCAGCGCGTCATGCCCAGGCTCTCAGCAGCTTCGCGCTGTCCTTTGCCGATGCTGTCAATGCCGGCGCGAAAGATTTCGGACAGGAAGGCGCTGTAGGAGATCGCCAGGCCGATGATCGCGCGATAGGCGTTAGGAAACTGGCGCGTGTTGAACTCTGCCAGGCTGGTGCCAATGCCCTGGAAAGTCAGATGGTAGACGGCGCTGTCGCTGAGCGTGATGGTGATCTTCAGATACGACAGCCATTGGCCGAACTCGTTGCCCAGTGTGATCAGTTGGGGGATGGCGGCCAGCGCCATATAGTAGACCAGCACCAGCGTGGGAATGCCGCGCACCCCTTCGACGTAGAAGGTGCTGAGTTGATAGATGATCACGTTGTTGGAACGGCGCAGCAGAGCCACCAACAGCCCCAAAACCACGGCGATGCTGTAAGCAACTACCGACACCCAGATGGTCGTCCAGATGCCCTGGCGGACGGCCCGCCAGATGATCGGGTAGGGATGGCGGTCGTTCACGCTCAGCGCGAACACGATGACCATCAGCGCCATCAACAACAACCACCAGGGCGCGCGCGCCAGACGGCGGATCAAGATGTTCTTTTTCTGGGGGTTGGGTCGGGCGGTTACAGGAGTTGCGTAGACTACGGTCATGGATCACTTCCAGGCAAGCCCGCCGGAGGAGCGAGCAGAGGCGTTCGCTGCGTCCCCTGGTGTGGGGCGCAATGCCCTAATGATACTGAGCGCCCGCCGGAACTACAACCGCGCGCTGGCCAGGGGCAAGATTCACCGCAAAGCACCCAGAGAAGAACACAGAGGCGGTCTTACTGGCTCTGCGCTCTGTGCGTCTCGGCGGTTCGATGGCTGTCCAGAAGACGATTGTTGCTGACTGCGCGGGAGTGTTTGTCACCGCGCCCGCTTTGTGGCAAAACCTGATCGTTGAGGTCGCTTTTGAGGGAGGAAACTCATGTTCGACTTCGGGGGCAAGGTGGCATTGGTCACCGGGGCAGGGGGCAACCTGGGCGGTGCAGTCGCTCGCGCTTTCTACGCCAGCGGAGCCAGCATGGTGCTGGTGGATCGCTCAGCCGAGCGCCTGAACGCCCGTTATCCGGCGGACCTATTCGCACCCGCGCGGGTGCACTTCGCCGCCGCCGACCTGGCCGACGAAGCGTCTGTCTCGGCGCTGATCGCTGGCGCGCTCGACCGCTTCGGGCGCATTGATATCCTGGTGAACACGGTGGGCGGCTATCGCGCTGGCACGCCGGTACACGAGACGCCGCTGGAAACGTGGGACTTCATGCTCGCGCTCAATGCGCGCACGGCCTTTCTGATCAGCAAAGCGGTGATCCCAACCATGTTGGCCCAAGGCTACGGCAAAATCGTGCATGTAGCCGCGCGTGGCGGGCTGACGGGCACGGCCCGGCATAGCGCCTATGCCGCCTCCAAAAGCGCGGTCATCCGCCTGGTGGAGACGCTCGCTGCCGAGCTACGGCACGAGGGCATCAACGTCAACTGTGTGCTGCCGGGCACGATAGACACGCCGCAGAATCGCGCCGAAGCGCCAGGGGCGGACTACAGCAAGTGGGTTGCACCAGAAGCGATCGCCGATGTGATCCTGTTCCTGACTTCGGACGCTGCCCGTGCGGTCAACGGGGCGGCGGTGCCTGTCTACGGGCGCAGTTAACCGTCTGCGCCGGACACGGCGTCGTCAGGAGCGTATTCGTGCGCCGGGGCAGCGGTGCTGAATCGCGGAGATGCCGAGGGCGCAGAGAGCGCAGAGGAACACAATTCAAGACCTCTGTGCCTTTCTCTGTGACCCCTGTGCTCTCGGTGATGAATTCTGCTTTTGAATCCGGAGGCCTTCCCGCAATCCACTCTCGATCAAAGCCCGCCCGCGCGCTATACTGAGCGCAGCTTCAGCGCCAGGGGCACTCCTGGCCTGGCACAGACGAGAGAGACCTCATGCGACTGGGAATCATCGGCCTGCCCAACAGCGGCAAGACCACCATTTTCAACGCGCTGACCGGCAGCAACTATCCCACCGAGCCGTTTTCGTCGGGACAGTTGGAAGTGCATACCGCCGTGGTCAGCGTGCCCGACCCGCGCCTGGATCATCTCAGCCAGGTCTACAAACCCAAGAAGACGACCTACGCCACCGTTACCTACACCGACATCGGCGGGCTGGACAAAGGCATCGGCGAAGGCGGGCTGAGCGGCCCCCTGCGCAACGAGCTGGCGCAGGTGGACGGTTTTTTGCATATCCTGCGCGCCTTCGAGGACGAAATGGTCTTGCATTCGCTCGGCTCGGTAGACCCCGTCCGCGATCTGGCCGTCATTGATGGCGAATTCCTGCTGCTCGACCTGATCGCCGTCGAGAACCGGCTGGCGCGGCTGGAAGAAGAGCGCAAGAAGGGCAAGACCGACAACAAACAGCAGCACGCCTTTGAGACAGCGCTGATGGAGAAGATGCACGCGCACCTGGAGGCCGAACAGCCCTTGCGCGATCTCGACCTGACGCCCGACGAACTCAAACTGGTGCGCGGTTATGGCTTCCTGACGCTCAAGCCTGTGCTGGTGATCGTCAACATGGGCGACGATCTCAGTACCGCCCCGCCCGATCTGGCCTATGAGCACCGCCATACCCAGGTGATGGCCCTGCACGGCAAGCTGGAAGCGGAAATCGCCCAACTGGACAACCCCGACGACGTGACGCTCTTCCTGGCCGAATACGGCATCGAGCGTCCCAGCCGCGAGCGCGTGCTGCAGGCTTCCTATGATCTGCTGGGCATTCACTCGTTCTTCACCTATGGGGACGACGAAGTGCGCGCCTGGCCGCTGCGCAAAGGCGGCACGGCGGTCGAGGCGGCGGGCACCATTCACACCGACCTGGCGCGCGGCTTCATCCGCGCCGAAGTCGTCGCCTACGAAGACTTTGTCGCGGCGGGCAGCAACATGGCCGAGGTCAAGGCGCGCGGCAAGATGCGTCTGGAAGGGCGCGATTACGTGGTGCGTGACGGCGACATGATCATCGTGCGCTTCGCTGTCTGAACCGCGCAACTCCCCGCTCCTCTCTGCGTATAGACTGATGTCCGGTCTAGCGGAGGAGGAGAAATGTCCGCGCAAACCATCACCGAGCAAGATCGCGCCATGGCCCAGAAGTGCCTGGAATGCGCTGTGTGCAAGCGCGCCCGTCACAAGCAGCGAGGGTTGGCCTTCTGGTTCGTCAAGCATATCGAGGGCGGCATGTGCCCCTATTGCCAGGCTTACGAGCGCGTCTACGGGCGCAAAGCCCACGAACCGCTGTCAGCCCCGTGAATGGCGCTTGGAGGCTGTAAGGGGACCGACCCCAGCCTCGCTTCGCTCGGCTCGCCCCCTCTCCGACGCAGAGAGGGGGCAGCGAGGCGCGTGAGCGCCAAGCGGGGGTGAGGTAAAGTTAAGTGTTCGAGATGCGCTCAATGGCTGTCCGCCTCTGAACC
>FWPU01005320.1_pt1 | contig 27953 bp, 22 predicted proteins | sample 2228361 | NCBI WGS metagenome assembly FWPU01 (sample SAMEA103939777, study PRJEB20133) | metagenome
GTTTAACAAACAATGTTTATCTACATTTAATCACTGATGGTCGTGATTCACCACCAACTAGTGCTGCTACTTATATCAGTCAAATTGAAGGAGAAATTAAAAAGCTAAGTGTGGGAGAAGTTGCTTCAGTGATGGGTCGCTATTATGCTATGGATCGGGATCGGCGTTGGGATCGAACGGAAAAGGCTTATTTAGCTTTAACTCAAGGTGTTGGTGATCAAGCCGCCACCCCCCAAGAAGCAATTAATAAAGCTTATGAACAAAAACAAATTGATGAGTTTATTTCCCCAACTGTTATAGTGAAAAATGGTCAGCCGGTGGCTAAAGTAACTGAAGGGGATAGTCTCATTTTTTTTAATTTTCGCATTGATCGGCCAAGACAGTTAACTAAAGCTTTTGTTTTGGATAATTTTGAAAAAGAAGCCAATAAAGTTACTTTTGATCCTTATGCTGTCAAGTATTATAAAAAGCATTTAACAGAGGAAATTAGTTATCCAATTTTTGAAAGAGGTCCGAAAATTGCTGATTTATTTTTTGTGACCATGACGGAGTATGAGGTTAATTTACCCGTGAAAGTAGCTTTTCCGCCGCAAAAAGTAGAAATGCCGTTAGGTCGGGTAATTGCCGAAAAAGGCTTGCGTCAGTTAAGAGTGGCGGAAACCGAAAAAGAAAGATTTGTCACCTTTTATTTTAATGGTTTTAGAGAGGAACCTTTTTGGGGTGAGGAAAGGTTAATTATTCCTTCACCGCATGTTCCTACTTACGATCTTAAGCCGGAAATGTCTGCTTTTACTATGACTAAGGCTTTAATTAAAAAAATTAGTTCGGGTAATTATCAGTTTTTTTTGGTTAATTTTGCCAATCCGGATATGGTTGGTCATACCGGTGTTATTCCGGCTGCGGTGACTGCAGTTGAAACAGTTGATACTTGTCTTGGTCAAATTGTTAACACCCTTCTTTCTTTAAATGGGTCTTGCCTTATAACCGCTGATCATGGTAATGTAGAAGAGATGATTTCTTTAGAAACAGGAGAAGTTGATACTGAACATTCAACTAATCCGGTACCTTTAATTATTATTAGTAACGAATTACAAGGGAGGAATCAGCAGTTAAATTCAGGTATTTTAGCTGATGTGGCACCAACTATTTTATCTTTATTAGGTTTGCCAAAACCAAGTTTTATGACTGGTCGAGATTTTTTAAGAAGCTTATGAAAACAACACTTTCTGTTATTAAAGCAGATATTGGCTCGGTAGGCGGGCATGAAACCCCGAGCCAACAAGTAGTTAAAACAGTGGCTGATTTTATTAAAAAAGCGGGGTCGAGTTTGTTATCGGATCATTATCTTTTTACGATTGGTGATGATATTGTGATTTTAATGGTGCATCAGAAAGGGGTTGATCATCCCCAGATTCATCAATTGGCGTGGGAAGCTTTTGTTGAAGGCACCAAAATAGCTAAAGGTCAAGGTCTTTACGGAGCAGGTCAAGATCTTTTAAAGGACTCTTTTTCGAATAATGTTAAAGGTTTAGGACCAGGATCAGCGGAGATGGAGTTTGAGGAAAGACCAAATGAACCGTTTATCCTTTTTATGGCTGATAAAACCAGTCCGGGTGTTTTTAATCTGCCCCTTTTTCAAGCTTTTGCTGATCCTTTTCACAATGCTGGTTTGCTTCTTTCCTCAGAAATTGCTCAAGGTTATCAATTTACCATCATGGATGTAACTTATACTCATGGTGATCGAATTATTACCTTAAAAGCACCAGAAGATTACTATGATATTGCCACTTTACTGCGGGATCCGGAAACTTATGTAATTGAGAAAATTGAAAGTCGGGCAACCGGTGATTTGGCCGTTGTTGCTTCTACTTCTCGTTTGCATAATATCGCCGGTACCTACACAGGCAAAGACGATCCAGTGGCTTTAGTGCGCAGTCAAAAACAATTTCCCTCAACTGGTGAGATTCTTTCACCTTGGGCTACGGCTCATTATGTAGGTGGTAGCAACCGAGGTAGTCATCATACTTCAGTGATGCCAGTTAAATTATTTAGTAAAATTTCTTTCTTTGACGGACCAGCAGTGGTGGCGGCAGCTGGTTTTTGTGTTCATGAGGGTAAGTTAACGGAACCGGTGGATTTATTTGATCATCCTTTCTGGGATTATATTAGAGATAAGTCAGCCAAAAAATTCTTAGAAATGCGTCAACAAGGTTTTTTTAATCCAGCTATGTTAGGGATGAATGAATTGGAATATACGGGTGTGGTTGAGAGACTTAAAAAACTCAACGTGCGTTTTCAAATCAGAAAAGATAAATGAAGAAAAAGATAATTAGCTTGGCTGCTAAGCATCTTGCTCGTTTGCCAAATCTTACCAATTACGAAAAAGAATATCAGCGTTTTTCTTATCAAAATCCTCAACTCTGGCAAAAAGTGTTTTTAAAAGATAAACGGATTAATGCTGCCTATAATGCTGTTGATTCTCATCTTAATTCAGGAAGAAAGGAGAAGATCGCCCTTTATTGGCAAGGGGCTAATGGTGAAGTTAAAACCTTCACTTTTGCTGATTTGGCTTTCTGGTCGAATAAACTGGCTAATGTGTTAAAAAAATACGGGATTAAAAAAGGGGATCGGGTTTTTATTTTTTTACCGCGAGTGCCTGAACTTTATATTTCTTTTTTGGCGATTTTAAAACTAGGTGCTATTGCGGGAACTTTATTTCCCGCTTTTCAGCCGCAGGCGCTTAAAGACCGCCTAGGCAGAGGTTCAGCCAAACTGCTTATTACCAATCAAGTTTTAAAAAAAAGAGTTGATCAAATTAAAAAAGACTTACCTTCTTTAGCCAAAATTTTATTAATCGAGGAGGATTTTTGGCCGGAAATTAAAAAAGCGGAACCCAATTTTAAGATAGTAGCCACCCAACCAACCGATCCAGCTTTTATGCTTTATACCTCTGCCACCGGTAATACGCCTGTTTGTGGTATTGTTATTCCTCATCAGGGAATTATTCAGCAAATTTATACAGCCAAAACCGTGCTTGATCTTAGGGAGAATGATATTTATTGGTGTACGGCTGATCCGGGATGGGTAACGGGAGTGGTTTACGGTATTTTAGCGCCCTGGGCTTTGGGTGTCTCCCAGGTTTCTTTTGAAGGCCGCTTTAGCGCGGAAAGCTGGTATCAGATTATTGAGAAATACAAAGTTAATGTTTGGTACACCGCTCCTACCGCTTTGCGAATGTTGGCTTCGGAGGAAAAAACACATTTTCAGTACGATCTAACCAGTTTAAGACACATTAACAGTGTGGGAGAAGCTTTACCAGAAGCCACTATTCTTTGGGCAATGCAAAATTTAAAACGGCCGGTGCATGATACTTGGTGGCAAACAGAAACTGGCGCTATTATGATTGCTAATTTTCCTTGTCTTGATATTAAACCAGGTTCAATGGGTAAGCCAGTGCCCGGGATAAAAGCTGCTATTGTTAATGATCAGGGTGAGAAACTAACTTATGGCCAAATTGGTAATTTGGCTTTTCAGCCGGGTTGGCCTTCAATGATGATTAACATCTGGGGTAACCCATCTTTGTATCAAAGTTATTTTCAGAACGGTTGGTATATCAGTGGCGATTTAGCTTATCAAGATCAAGATGGTTATTTTTGGTTTGTTGGCCGCGCCAAGGATATTATTAAAACCGCTGGAGAAAGAGTAGGTCCTTTTGAAGTGGAATCAGCTTTAGTGACCCACCCCAAAGTGGCTGAGGCAGGAGTGATTGGTAAACCCGATCCTTTACGGGGTGAGATTATTAAAGCTTTTATAGTTTTAAAAAAAGGGGTTAAGGTAAGTGAGGCCTTAAAACAAGAAATTATGGGTTTTGTTAAGCAAAATCTGGCAGGGCATGCTTATCCAAGAGAAATTGAGTTTATCGATCAGTTGCCCAAAAATCGCAGTGGTAAAATTGTGCGAAGAATTCTTAAAGCAAAAGAATTAGGTTTACCCTTGGGTGAAACTTCCACTTTAGAGGAAACCACCTAACTTAAAGAGAAAAAAGGATCACAAATTCACCTTGAGGTTTGGTAAAATGCTTGAGGGCTTCATTTATTTTTCCCTGAAAAATTTCTTCATGGATTTTGGTTAACTCTCGCACTATCACTAGGGAGATATTGCCAAAAACTGTTTGTAAGTTACTAAGAGTTTTCGTTAAACGATGGGGTGTTTCGTAAAAAATGAAAGTAGTTTGGGAGGGAAAATGAGAAGAAGCGTTAACAAGATTTTTTAAAAGCTTAAGTTGTTTGGTTTGGTTTTTAGGCAGATAACCGCCAAAATAAAAACTGTGGGTGGGTAGGCCTGAAATAATTAAAGCGCTGATTAAAGCGGTTGGACCAGGCAAAACCGTCACTTTAATTTTTCTTTTTAGACATTCTTTAACCAAGTTATAACCCGGGTCAGTAATTAAGGGAGTGCCCGCATCAGTTACTAAACCCACTTTAGCGCCTTGGTTTAAGTACCCAATTATTTGAGGAATTTTTTGCTGTTCATTAAATTCCTGATAAGAGATTAATTTTGGTTTTTTGATTTGGTATTTTTGTAAAAGCAAACCGGTATGGCGCGTATCTTCACAAAGCAAAACATCAAGTTGCGGCAGGGTTTGAAGTGCCCTTAAACTTAGATCTGCTAAATTACCAATAGGGGTGGCAATTAAATAAAGAGTACCAGTTTTCATTACCTTTTATTTTACCTTAATTTGTGTTTTGAGGAAAAATTTATTAAAATGTAGCCTAATGAATAAAGATCGGCTTACTATTACTTTAAGAAAAGATATTTTGGCTAAAATTGATCATTTGATTGATAAAACCAACATTAGAAATCGTTCTCATGCCATTGAAACACTTTTAAGTCAGGCTTTGGCACCACGCCTTGATACGGCTGTTATTTTAGCTGGTGGAAAAGGTGTTAAACTTAGACCTTTAACCTATGAATTACCTAAATCGCTGGTTCCTGTTAAGGGTCGACCGCTTCTGGAATATACCATTGAGCTTTTAAAAAACGCCAATGTTAAAAATATTATTATTTGTTTGGGTTATTTGGGTGAAAAAATTATTAAGCATTTTGGCGATGGAGAAAAATTTGGTGTCAAAATAAGATATTGTCAAGAGGAAAAGCCAGTCGGAACCGCTGGAGCTTTAAGAGAAGCGGCATCTTGGATTAACGGCACTTTTTTAACTTTACACGGTGATATTTTGACTAAAATTAATCTTTTTGATCTTTTGCATTTTCACAGCAAGGAAAATTTAATAGCCACCATGGCTTTAACTACCACTTCTGAAACAGAGGCTTTTGGCAATGTACGGGTAAGAGGCACAAGGATTTTGGAGTTTTTAGAAAAGCCCAAAAAAGGGCATTCCTTATCTTTACTGATTAATGCGGGGATATATGTTTTCACCCCAGCTATTTTTTCTTATATTCCCAAAAAAGGAGTCAGCTTTTTGGAAGAAGATATTTTTCCTTTATTAGCCAAAGATGGTAAGTTGGCTGGTTTTACTTTTGACGGTGCTTGGTTTGATATTACTACCTCTGCTTCTTATGAAAAAGCACTCAAACTTTGGCAAAGTTGATAAGTTAATTAATTGTATCGTCGGATTACCGCTACCACTTTACCTTGAATTTTTACTTCAGTGGCAAAAATAGGCGCCATTCGAGAATTGGCTGGTTCTAATCTTACCCGATTTGGTTCAAAATAGATTCTTTTTAAAGTAGCCAAACCATTGGATAAAACTGCCACCACAATATCGCCGTTTTGCGCATCAGTCTGGTGCTGAATAACGACAAAATCTCCATCTAGAATACCTTCTTCAATCATTGAATCGCCCTTAACCTGCAGAATGTAGGCGGTTTTGCCTTTGGTTACCATCCAAGGCGCCACCTGAAGGTAAAGGTTGGGATCAGTGTGGGGTTCCAAAGGAGAACCAGCGGCAATAAAACCCAAAACCGGCAGTTCAATGCCTTGATCACCCATCTGAAAGCGAAATTTATCCTTGACAATTTCAATCCCTCTTTTGCTGCCAATAATTTTTTTAATATAACCTTTAATTTCCAATTTAGTTAAATGTTCATGGACGGTAGCCACACTGCTTAAACCTACTGCATCACCAATTTCTTTAAGTGTAGGTGCATAACCGTGTCTTTGGATGAATTGGGCGATAAATTCCAGGATTTGTCTTTCGCGAGGATATAAAATTGGTGCCATAAATTCTACAAAAAAATTATTAATCAACCAAAAAATTACCATAGAAAAACCGAATATGTCAAGAGAGATAAACAATATCAAAACCAGTCAATTTTGGTCACTTTTGATCAATAAGAAAAAATGTTAAAATAGTAATTTCAGGTTAAAACTAATTTGGTTATTTTTTTATGGCTCGATTTATAGATCAAGCGGCTTTTCAGCCAACTGGTGATCAACCACAAGCAATTGAAAAATTAAGTCAAGGTTTGCTTAAGGGTTATAAAGAGCAGGTTTTGCTTGGTGTGACTGGTAGCGGTAAAACTTTTACTTTGGCAAATGTAATTCAAAATGTTAATCGGCCAACTTTGGTGATTTCCCATAATAAAACTTTAGCGGCCCAGCTTTATCAAGAATTCCGGGAGTTTTTTCCGCAAAACGCCGTTTCTTATTTTGTTTCTTACTATGATTATTATCAGCCGGAAGCTTATATTCCCCAAACTGACACTTATATTGAAAAAGAAACAGAAGTTAATGAAGAAATTGACAAGTTAAGGTTGGCTGCTACCACCAATCTGTTAACTCGGCCGGATACTTTAATTGTGGCTTCAGTTTCTTGTATTTATAACATTGGTTCGCCTAAAGAATACGGTCATTTTGTTTTAGAGTTAAAAAAAGGTTTGCGGGTAAGCCGAAAATCAATTTATCAACGTTTGGTTGATTTGCAGTATGAACGAGCTAATTATGACTTTAAGCGCGGTACTTTTAGGGTAAGAGGTGACTATGATGATATTTTTCCCGCTTATGAGGATAACGCCATTCGACTTTATCATGATGGTGAAAAGTTGCTAAAAATCCAAAAAATTAATCCTTTAGATGGTAGTTTACTAACTGAAATACCTGGTACGGTTATTTATCCAGCTAAACATTACTTAACTGATCCAAGAACTCACGAAAAAGTTTTTGCCGAAATTCGGCGGGATTTGGCAAAAAGAGTAAGTGAATTAAATAAAATGGGTAAAAAACTGGAGGCTTATCGGTTAAGTCAGCGCGTTAACTATGATTTGGAAATGATTAAAACAGTAGGTTATGTTAATGGTATTGAAAACTATTCCCGTTATTTTGATGGCCGAGCGCCTGGTGAACCACCTTATACCCTTTTGGATTACTTTAACCAGCCTTATGGCAAAAATTGGCTTTTAATTATTGATGAGTCGCATATGACAATTCCTCAGTTAAGAGGTATGTATTATGGTGATCGTTCCCGCAAGCAAACTTTAATTGATTTTGGTTTTCGGCTACCAGCGGCTTTGGATAATCGGCCTTTAACTTTTCTGGAATTTTTAAGAAGAATTCCTCAAACAATTTATGTTTCCGCCACACCCAATCAATGGGAAAAACAAAGAGCCAGTTTAATTGTAGAGCAGTTAATCAGACCCACGGGTATTGTTGATCCTTTAATTAAAGTGGAAAAAACTCAAAACCAGATTAATGATTTGATTGCCAAAATCAAGCAAAAAGTTGCAGTTAAAGAAAGAGTTTTGGTTTTAACTTTAACCAAAAGAACAGCGGAGGATCTAACCCAGTTTCTTAAAGAAAAAGACTTAAAAGTAGCTTATTTGCATTCTGATATTGAAACCTTAGAAAGATCAGCTATTTTAGAAAAATTAAGAACCGGTGAGTTTGATGTTATTGTGGGAATTAATCTTTTAAGGGAGGGTTTGGATTTACCAGAAGTTGCTTTAGTGGCTATTTTAGATGCTGATAAAGAGGGTTTTTTAAGAAGTGAAACTTCTCTGATTCAAACCATGGGTCGGGCCGCCCGCAATGTGCGGGGTGAAATTGTTCTTTATGCTGATTATCTTACTAAATCAATGAAAAAGGCTATTCAAGAAATTAACCGTCGTCGGCGGTTTCAGCTTGAGTATAATAAAAAGCATCACATTACTCCCCAAACCATTATTAAACCTATTCGTAAAAGGCTAGTTGAAGAGGAGAAGGAGCAGGATTTGGCTAAAGAGGAGTTGCTTCAAATTGATGAAAATAGTCTTTTGCCTCAAGATAAAAAAGCACTGATTAAAAAACTGAAAAAATTAATGAATGAAGCAGCTTTAGATCTGGATTTTGAATTAGCTATCAAACTGCGAGAAAAAATTAAGAATTTAAGTTACTAAAAATTGCTTATGGATTATTTAATTATTAAAGGCGCTAAAGAACATAATTTAAAAAACATTGATTTAACTCTGCCTAAAAACAAAATTATTGTTTTTAGCGGCATTTCGGGCAGTGGTAAATCTTCCTTGGCTTTTGACACAATTTATGCAGAAGGTCAAAGAAGGTATGTGGAGAGTCTTTCCTCTTACGCCCGGCAGTTTTTGGGAGTTATGCATAAACCAGAGGTTGATTTTATTGAGGGTTTATCGCCGGCAATCTCAATTGATCAAAAATCAACTTCTCACAATCCGCGTTCAACAGTAGGAACTATTACGGAAATTTATGATTATTTAAGGTTGCTTTTTGCGCGCATTGGCCATCCTCATTGTCCAGTTTGCGGCCGGGAGATCAGCAAACAATCAGTTGACCAAATAAGCGAGCAAATTTTCACTTTTTTAAAAAATGAAGCTATTAATCAGAAACGGCCAGTTCGGGCTTTGCTTCTTTCGCCGGTGGTGCGTAGTCGCAAAGGTGAGTTTGTTAAGCTTTTTGCCAATATCAAAAGTAAAGGTTATAGTTTAGCCCGTATTGATGGTCGGATTTATGATCTTAATGAGGATTTGGTGTTGATTAAGACTAATAAACATGATATTGATGTGGTTATAGATAGATTAAGTTTAACCAAAAAACAGCTTTCCGCTCCCGAAAGTCAAAAAATAATTAAAGAGCGCATTTTAGAAGATGTTCGGAATGCTGTTACTTTATCTGACGGTTTAGTGATTTTAAGTTTGGTTCAGGATGCTTCTTTTAATTTTCCGGCTGATCCGAAAAAATTTGCGGATCATCTTTATTCAGAAAAATTTGCTTGTCCTTATGACAATGTGTCTTTACCTGAACTTGAACCGCGCACTTTTTCTTTTAACTCGCCTTATGGAGCTTGTCCTAACTGTTCAGGTATAGGTTCACTGTTGAAAATTAATCCTGATTTAGTGATTAATCCGCGTTTATCAATTAAAGAAGGTGGTCTTTTACCTTTGGCGCGCGCTTTTGAAAAAGATACTTGGTATGCTCGTTTAATTTTGGCAGTTTGTCAGACTTATAAAATTAACCCCAGTGCGCCTTTAAGTCAGCTGACTTTGAAACAAAAAGAAGTTCTTTTGTATGGTACCGGCGAGGAAATTTATGAAGTAACCGGGACTAATCGCTTTGGTCGTTTAACCACCATTACCGAAATTTATCAGGGAATTGTGCCTTATCTTGAACAAAGATATGCCGAAACTGATTCCGATTATGTTAGAGCGGAAATTGAAAAATATATGTTTGTTCAAATCTGTCCTTTATGTCAAGGTTCTCGGCTTAAAAAAGAAGCTTTATCAATCACTGTTGCTAACCGATCAATTGTTGAGGTGACCCAAATGTCAATTGCTCAAGCCTTAAATTGGGTGAAAAGTCTGATAAATCAGAACTTACTTTCTCAACGAGAAAAAACCATTGCTAAACCGATTATTGAGGAAATTGAAACTCGTTTAAGTTTTTTAAATGCGGTTGGTCTTGACTATATTACTTTGGCTCGTTCTGCTAACACTTTAGCGGGTGGTGAAACGCAAAGAATTAGACTAGCCTCGCAAATTGGCAGCGGCTTAACTGGTGTTTTATATGTTTTAGATGAACCTTCTATTGGTTTGCATCCGCGGGATAACCATAAACTAATTAAAACCCTAAAAAATTTGCGGGATTTGGGTAATACCGTGATTGTGGTTGAACATGATCGTGAAATGATTGAAAACGCTGATTTAATTGTTGATTTTGGGCCAGGCGCTGGTGAATTTGGCGGCAAAATAATTGCTCAAGGTTCACCAACAGAAATTAAAAAAAATCCCGCCTCCTTAACCGGTCAGTATTTAGCAGGTAAAAAATCAATTCATTTTCCCCCTCATAAAGCATGTTTCAAGGAGCAATTGATTATTCGGGGTTGTTCCGAGCAAAATTTAAAAAATATCGATGTGGTTTTGCCACTGGGTTGTTTAATTTGTATTACCGGCGTTTCTGGTAGCGGTAAATCAACTTTTTTGGAAACTACTCTTTATCACGCTGTTTGTCAAAAGCTTAATCCTTATCACCGTGTCAAACCTGGTCAGTTTAAAAAGCTAGAAGGTGTGGAAAATATAAAAAGAGTTGTTTTAATTGATCAGTCACCAATTGGTCGAACACCGCGTTCCAATCCAGCCACTTATACTGGTGCTTTTAATTATATTCGGGAAATTTATGCTTCTTTACCAGAAGCACGAGCTTTAGGTTTTAAAGAAGGTCATTTTTCTTTTAATGTGAAAGGCGGCCGGTGTGAAGCTTGTGAGGGAGAGGGTCAGCTTAAAATTGAAATGCAATTTATGCCTGATTTATATGTTCCTTGTGAAGTTTGTGAAGGTAAAAGATACAACAGCAGTGTTCTTGATATTTATTATCAGGGCAAAAATATCGCTGATATTTTAAATTTAACTGTGAGAGAAGCAATTGATCTTTTTAGTTCTTTTCCACCACTTTGGCGAAAGTTAACAACCCTTTCTGAAGTTGGTCTTTCTTATATTAAACTGGGTCAGCCGGCACCAACTTTATCAGGCGGAGAAGCACAAAGAGTTAAATTAGCCGCTGAATTAGCCAAAACTTCACCTAAAACGCTTTATCTTTTGGATGAACCAACCACCGGGTTGCATTTTGCTGATCTTGAAAAACTACTTTTTGTTTTGCGAAAATTAGTGGAGAAGGGTAATACTGTGGTGGTAATTGAGCATAACCTGGATATTATTAAAAATGCTGACTGGATTATTGATTTAGGGCCAGAAGGTGGTGATCATGGCGGTCAAATTGTGGCTCAAGGGAAACCCGTTGAAGTAGCACAAAACAAGCGATCTTACATAGGCCAATTTTTAAAGAAAATTTTAGCTCATGAAAAATAAATTTTGGTTGATTTTATTTTGCTTGTTCTTTTTTATCTCACCGGTTAAAGTTTTGGCTGATGATAATTTTGATATTTCTTATCAATTTTCCTATCAATTTTTGGATTCAGGTAGGGCCAAAATTGAACAAATAACTACTTTGGTGAATAAGAAAACTAATCTTTACGCTACTGAATATGAGATGCTTATTGTTGGTGAGATAGTTGGTGAGGTGAGCGGTTTTGATGAGGCTGGGCCGTTGACTTTAACAACGGTTAAAGAATCCGCCAACAAAACCAGAGTCAAAGTGATTTTTAATCAGAAAGCAGTTGGAATTGGTAATAAACTAACTTTTTCGCTTTACTATGAGTTAACTGGTTTAGTTAATAAAATTGGTCAGGTTAAAGAAATTAGTTTACCCAAACCATCAGCTGATCAAGAACTGACTTCTTATCAAGTGAAAGTCTTGATTCCGCAAAAATTCGGTCCGGTGGCTTTTGTTAAACCTTTAAAAAATTTTACCAGTGAAGGCGATTTTTATGTTTTTTCTTTTGATTATAATGATATTACTAAAGGCGTTTTGATTGGTTTGGGTGAATATAATAATTTTGAGTTTCAAATTACTTATCATTTAAAAAATCCGTCTTTAATTACCAAAAAAACGGAAGTTGCTTTTTTACCTGATACTCTTTATCAACAGGTGATTTATTCCTCAATTGATCCGCCACCGGCTGAATTTAACTTTGATGCTGATGGTAATTTATTAGCTACTTACCCACTTAAACCGCAGGAGAAAAAAGAAGTAATAATCAAAGGTAATGTATTAGTTTATAGTCGGGCCCGGCAGGATTTTTTAAAAGAAAAACCAATTGAAGCCCACTTAAGATCAATTAAATACTGGGAGAAAGACAGCGAAATTGAAAAAATAGCTCAAGGTTTAACCACACCTTTGGCGATTTATGATTATGTGGTTTCCTCCTTGCGCTATAATTATGCGCGGGTTAATAGTCAAAATGAACGACTTGGCGCTAAATCAGCTTTGGTGAATCAAACTAATGCTACCTGCATGGAATTTACCGATCTTTTTATTGCTTTAGCGCGAGCCAAAGGCATACCTGCTCGCGAGGTAAATGGCTATGCTTACACTTCTGATGAGTTTTTTAAACCGCTTTCTTTAGTTTTTGATGTTTTGCACGCTTGGCCTGAATACTGGGATGAGGAAAACCAAAAGTGGGTGGCAGTTGATCCAACCTGGGCTAATACAACTGGTGGTTTGGATTATTTTCACAGTCTTGATCTTAATCGGGTGGTTTTTGTCAGACGCGGTGTTTCCAGTTTTTATCCTTTGGCGGCCGGCAGTTACCGGTTGGCCAGCAACCAAAATAAAGATGTAGAAATTAAACCGCAAGAAGACTGGCCAAAGCTGGTTAGTTCTCCTTGGACAATTGAGATAGATTTGCCCCAAAAACAACTTTTGGGTGTGGCTTATCATTTTGTGATTAAAATCAAAAATAATGATGGTTGGGCTAAATATAATGTTCCTTTAACTTTTGAAGCCAAAGGAGTGACGATTAAGCTTAAAGAAAATACGATTAATCTCCCCCCTTATGGCGAAAAGATTATTCAAGCCGAAATGGTAACTAATCAGCGATTTTGGGGCACTTTACCCATCAAGTTTCTCATTGGTAATGAGGTGAAAAATTTACAAGTTGAGTTTCAGCCAAAAGAATTTTTGTATTTACCGGTGTATGTGGCGGTTTTTTTGGTGAGTTTAATTATTTTTCTTTATTGGTTGCGGCAAAATGTTTTCGCAAAAAAGACTTAAAGAAATTCCAACAGTACCCGGAGTTTATCTTTTTAAAAATAAAAAAGCCAAAATTATTTATATTGGCAAGGCTTTAAATTTGCGGCAACGGGTGGCTTCTTATTTTACTAAACCGCTTTCTCCCAAAAATGAAAAACTGGTTGAAGAAATTGATCAAATTGATTTTATTCCTGTTTTGAATGAAGTTGAGGCTCTGCTTCTTGAGGCAAACTTAATCAAAAAACACCAGCCTGTTTTCAATATCCTTCTTAAGGATGATAAAAGTTTTTTGTATATTGGTATAACTGATGAAGAGTTTCCTCGGGTTTTGGCTTTGCGCAAAACAGAAATTGCGGTCACTAAACTAAAGTATATTTTTGGCCCGTTTCCTTCAGCCAGAACAGTTCGTTTGGTTTTAAGAATGGTTAGAAAAATTTTTCCTTATTGCACTCAGTCGCCCAAAATTAAAAAAGCTTGTTTTTACTCTCATTTAAATATTTGCCGTCATTGTCCGGCACTGATAAGAACAAAAACAAAGAAAGACTATCTTCTCTTGAAAAAAGATTATTTAACTAACATTAAGAATCTAGTTAGGCTCCTTAAAGGAGAAATAAAGCCTCTTTTGCAGAAATTGCAAAAAGAAATGATTAATTTTAGCCAAAAACAAGAGTATGAAAAAGCCCAAAGAGTAAAAAAACAAATTCAAGCGCTTGAATATATTACTAAACCTTATTATCAAATCAATGCATTTTTAACCAATCCAAATTTTGTTTATGAGGAAAGAAGTAAAACTTTGACCGCTTTATATCTTTTTTTAAAGCCTTATTTACCCCAGCTTAATTTTCCCAGGCGGATTGAAGGTATTGATATTGCCAACATTGCCGGTTACTATGCGGCTGGTTCTTTGGTAGTTTTTCTTGATGGTTACCAACAGCCGGATCTTTATAGGCGTTTTAAAATTAAAACAGCTGGTCCAAATGATCCAGCGATGATTAGAGAGGTTTTGCTAAGAAGATTAAAACATCAAGAATGGCCTTATCCTGATTTAATGTTGATTGATGGTGGTAAACCGCAGGTAGGGCAAGCAGTTAAAGTTCTGCCGCCAACTATTCCGGTGGTGGGCTTGGCGAAAAAATTAGAGACTATCGTTGTTTTTAGTCAAGGCCGTTTTAGTCAGATTAAACTTAAGAAGGAAGAAAAAGCCCTTCAGCTTCTGCAAGCGATTCGCGATGAAGCACATCGTTTTGCTCAAAGTTATCATCAAATTTTAAGAAAGCAAATTTTAACCAAAAGTTTCTAACATTTGGCTGATCATGCTATACTTTAACTTATGAGATGGTTGATAAAACAGTTTTTATTTCATTTGGTGGCTCTTGAGCTGACTGCCTTTTTAATTCCAGGTTTTTCCGTTGGCAATTCGGTTAGTGCTATTGTTTTGGCTACTTCAGCTTTAGCTCTGCTTAATTTTTTGGTTAAGCCAATTTTAAAAATTTTTTTCTTTCCTTTGAATTTACTAACCTTAAATTTATTTTCTTTAGTTATTAATGTTTTGGTAGTTTTTATTTTGACCAAATTAGTACCAACCGTGAAAATTTCCGTTTGGTCTTTTCCGGGTTTAACCGTTGAGGGTTTGGTTTTACCGCCGATGGGGGTTAGTCTTATTTTAACCTATTTTATTAGTTCTTTATTATTAACTTTCGTGGTAGGTTTTTTAAAGTGGTTATTTAAATGAAAAGAAAAAAAGAAGTTAAATTTGTTTGTTTAGGGGGTGGGATTGGGACAGTTAATGTTTTACGCAGTCTGAAACAATACTCTCACGATATCAGTGTAGTGGTTTCGATGGCTGATGATGGCGGTTCGGCTGGCCGTTTGCGCAGGCTTTTTAGTATTCCGCCTCCGGGTGATTTAATGAATTGTCTGGCGGCTTTATCTGAAGCAGAGCCTTTGGTGAAGAAGCTGCTTACTTATCGTTTTGCCGGTAACCGTTGGGGCAGAGACGACTCCTTAGGCGGTCAGAAACTGGGCAATTTGATTTTAGTGGCTTTAACCAACATTACAGGTAGCTTTGAAAACGGTTTAAAGGAGGCGCAACGTCTGTTTCTTTGTCATGGCAAAATTATTCCGGCTACCAAAGAAAATGTTTCAATTTGGGCTCTAACAGCTGATGGCCGCAAAATTATTGGTGAACAAAACATCGATTTAGGTAAGTACAACGGCAGCCGTTCTTTAGAAAGAGTTTATCTTATCCCCAAAACAGCAACGGCTTCCTCAGAAGCCATTGAAGCTATTTTGAAAGCCGAAGTGGTGATTGCTGGTCCGGGTGATCTTTATACTACCATTTTGCCAGTTTTACTGGTACCGGGCATTAAACAAGCACTTTTAAAAACCAAAGCTAAAAAAATTTTTATTGTGAATGTGGCCAACAAGCCTTTTGAAACACCTAACTATTCTGTTTTTGATTTTGTGGAAGCTGTTAAAAAACATCTTGATTTTTTTCCTTTTGATTTTCTATTAACGAATAACAACTATCAGCCGTCTATTCCTCCCAAATTAAAATACACCTATGTGCGGTATAATAATAAGAAAATTCAGGCTAAAGTTAAAATTATTAAGAAAAATTTAGTTGATGAAAATTTTCCTTTATATCATGATCCAAATAAGTTAGGCCGAAACATTATGAATTTATTATGAAAACAACAATTACGATTGTTCAAATTATTATTGCTTTATTCCTAATTTTGGCCATTTTGGTGCAAAGTCGGGGTACAGGTTTATCTTCTAGTTTTGGCGGTGGAGGCGAATTTTATCGTTCAAGACGAGGAATTGAAAATTTGCTGCTTAAACTTACTGTTTTTTTAATTATTCTTTTTCTGGCTTCGTCAATTGCCAGTGTGCTAGTGAAATAATTTTAGCAAAAGCAGTATGGGAAAAATAGGCTCGCAAGTTAGAGTGGTTTTTTGGTTTGTTTCTGGGCTTTTTAAACGCTATTTTAAAATTATTCTTTTCTCCTCTTTGGTGAGTATTTTGACTTTTTTGTTGGTTAAATCAATTTTTCCTTCAATTAAGCCCTTAATTAATCCGAAAACCGAAAGAATTGCTATTGTTGGTTTTTATAATCCTTCTAATCTGCCTCTAGCTATTCAATCCTTAATTAGTAGCGGTTTGACTTCGGTTACCCTTGAGGGCAGTGCTTCCGCTGGTTTGGCAGAAAGTTGGCAAGTTTCTCCTAACGGAAAAATTTACCGGTTTTTTTTAAAAAGGGGGATTAAATGGCATGATCAAACAGAATTAACAGCCTTGGATGTTAACTATAATCTTAAAGATGCAATCATTATTCCTATTAATGATTATGAACTGGAGGTAAGATTAAAAGAACCTTATGTTCCTTTACCGGTTCTTTTAAGCAAACCTCTTTTTAAAAAGGGGTTAATTGGGGTGGGACCTTATCGGGTGAAAAGCTTAAAATTAAAGGGCGAAGTAATTGAAAAATTGGAGTTAGTACCTTTTTCTACTAAATTACCCAAAAAAGTTTTCCGCTTTTACGCTGACGAGGAAAAAGCGATTTTAGGTTTTAAATTAGGAGAAGTTGATCTTATTAATCAGATTTCTGATCCCAAAGAATTAACTAGCTGGCCTAATGTGGAAATTAGCCAAAGTGTCTTGCTTAATCGTTATGTTGGTTTGTTTTTCAATACGCAAAATGATTATCTTAAGGAAAAAGAAGTAAGACAAGCTTTAAGTCAGGCTACCCCTTCTTTTTTTGGGGAAAAGCCAGTTGGGTCAATCTCCCCTCTTTCTTGGGCTTATTATCCAAAGGTAAAGACTTATGAGCAGAATCTTACTTTGGCTCAGAAAAAATTAAATCAAACACCCTTAGCTACCAGTTCGGCCAAAATTGTGATTAGCACCTTTCAAAACCTGTTGCCGATTAGTAATAAAATTGTTGAGGAGTGGGCTAAAGCGGGAATTAGGGCAGAAGTGAAGGTGGAAAATACAATACCTTCGGAATTTGAGGTTTTGCTAGCCACCCAGGAGATACCGCCTGATCCTGATCAATATCCTTTATGGCATTCCACCCAAACAGCCACCAACCTAACGCGGTTGACTAATCCTAAAATTGATAAACTGCTTGAGGATGGACGGACAATAAACGATGGAGAGGAGCGATTAAAAATTTACGCTGATTTTCAAAGGTTTATCGCTGAAGAGTCACCCGTTGCCTTTTTGTATTACCCTAAGGTATACTCTCTTAAAAGAAAAGAGTTGCTAAAATAGTTTAAAATATATAATTAGAGTAGGCGGTGGTAGTTCAGTGGTAGAATGTCTCCTTGCCAAGGAGAAGGTCGGCGGTTCAAATCCGCTCCACCGCTCCAAGTAAGAAAAAATACCCGATTAATAAAAAACCATTTTTAACCGCAATTTTTTAGTAGTTGGTTTTTCGTTTTAATTCACTTTTTCCCAAGGTAAATCAGGTTTAGTAAAATGGCCGTAAACAGCAGTTTTTTGGTAGATAGGCTGGCGAAGGTTAAGTTGTTCAATAATGGCTTGCGGCCGAAAATCATATTTCTTAATCAGGTCGATTTTTCGGCCTTTTTCATTAAAGGCTTCAAGCATTAAAGGTTCGGCTCTACCAATAGCATAAGCCACCATTACTAAACATTGATTTGCTTTGCCGCTTCCCACAATTTGTTTAGCCACAAAACGCGCCATATAAGCACCAGAACGATCAACTTTGGTTGGGTCTTTACCAGAAAAACAGCCTCCGCCATGAGGAATCAGACCGCCATAAGTATCAACCATAATTTTTCGACCAGTCACACCAGAATCAGCCATAAAACCACCAAGTACAAATTGACCAGTGGGATTAATTAAAATTTCAATTTCTTCAAGATTGCCAATTATCGGTTTAATCAGCTTTTCAATCAGTTCTTGTTTAATAAAATTCTGTTTAACCTGTTTGTTATGTTGGGCGCTTACTAAAATAGTGCTAATACGGCCATTTTTAAAAGTAATTTGGGCTTTTCCATCAGGTTTAAGCCAGCTTATTTTTTTTGTTTTTCTTAATTTTTCTAGTCCCGCTGTTAATTTATGAACTAAAATTACACCTAACGGTAACATTTCTGGCGTTTCATTGGTGGCATAGCCATACATAATTCCCTGATCGCCAGCTCCACCTGTATCAACACCGGCTGCAATATCAGCTGATTGTCTTACAATCCGGCTAATAATTTTTAATTGGTCAGTATAACCAATTTTTTGGTAAAGATCTTGAGCAATTTTTTTTGGATCAAAAGAAGCCTTAGAAGTAACCTCACCACCGATAACCAGTAAACCATGAGATCCTAACACTTCAATAGCCACCCGGCTTAAAGGATCTTGTTCAAGGCAAACATCAAGAATCGCATCAGAAACTTGATCACAAATTTTATCAGGATGACCACTAGTAACACTTTCTACAGTATAAGTTTGTTTTAAGTTAAACATAAAAAAACTCCTTCCCTGCGGGAAAGAGTTCTTTTACACCTTTATCTTTCCCGTCTCGGGCTAGATTTGGCACCTTCTAACTGGTGGTTTTAGTTAGGGTTGCCGCCAGGTCATCGGGCTAGTTCCCTTACTGGACTCTTGATAAATTGATAATTTAAGCTTATGCTAGAGATAAAAAGGAGACTTGTCAAGTATGTTAAAAAAAATTGAGGCAATTTTTTCTGTTATTCTTTTTGCTGTAGTTTTTGGTTTAGTTATTTTAGGTGGTTGTTTTGCTTTACCTTGGTATTTAGTGAATTGGGGTAGTTTTAAGGTTTCACCAGGTAACACGCTTACGGTTGTGGGAGAAGCACAAACGCAGGTTAAAAGCCAAATAGCCATTTTCTCTGCTGGTGTTTCGGCAGTTAACGATAATAAAGAAACTGCTATTGCTGAAGTTAATCAAAAAATTGAAAAAATTATTCAGGCAGTCCGTGAATTTGGAATTGAAGAAAAAAATATCAAAACCCAAAATCTAAATGTTTATCAAACTGAAGAAAACTATTATGAAGAAGGCCGTCAGAAAAGCCGTTTAGGCCAGTGGCGGGTAAATAATACCATTGAAATTAAGCTAAAAGAAGTAGATAAAGCAAGCGATTTAACTGATCTTTTAACTAAAAGCGGTGCTAATAATGTTTATGGTCCGAATTTTACCGTTGATGAAGGTAGCAAAGCAGAAGATTCGCTTTTGGCTCAGGCAATTGAAAATGCCAAAGGTAAAGCACAAATTATGGCTAGTGCCACTGGTCGGAAGCTGGGTAAGATAATTAATGTAACCGAAGGTTATCAGCCGACTTATTCTATTTTTAATCAGGAAAGGTTTGGTTTTGGCGGTGGTGGTCCGTCAGTTATGCCTGGTTCCCAAACAATTATTAAAGTGGTCACCGTTACTTTTGAGTTGAAGTAAAACTCACCTTCAAAAAGGGTCTTGACAGAATTTAGCACTTATGTTATAAGAGTGCTAAAAGAGAATTAAAGCAGAAAGGAGGTGAGTCAGATGGCAAGAGATCTAATTTCCCGATCTTTCTTTGATTTTCCTTCTTTTCGTATCCCTTCTTTATGGGAGGAAATGGAGGACTTTTTAACCTTACCCGAAGCAACTTCCCAAGAAGCTTCTGGTGGTTTAACAGTTTCTGAAGACGAAAAAAATGTTTATGTTGAGGCAGCATTACCAGGTATTGATCCGGATAAAGTTGAAATTACCATGGATAGGGGAATGCTTTGGGTAAGAGGTGAAGCGGCTGAGGAGGAGAAAGACAAGAAAAGAAAATTTTATCGCCGGGCACAACGCGCTTTTTCTTACCGAATTGCTGTGCCGGGTGATATTGATCTTAAAGCAGAACCAGAAGCGGAATACAAAAACGGGATGGTTTTAATTACTTTTCCCAAAACTCCTCAAGCTCAGCCAAAAAAAATTACTATTAAGAAAAAGAAAAGTTAAAAACCAAACTTAAAATTTTTTGAACTAAAAGAGGAGAGAAAATCTCCTCTTTTTTTCTTGACTAAACAGGTTTCTTCTGCGTAAAATTAAGCTAGTAATAATTTAAAAATAAAAAAATGGAGAAAATTAAAAATTTTTTTCAATTTATCAATAAGGGCACCTGTCTTGATTTTGAGGAGAAAGTGGGTGAGTTATTAAAAAATTTACCTAAATTACCAGTAGAAGTGACTAATTTAATGGTTAATTTTGGCCCTTATTTAGTTTTGCTTGGCGGAATTTTAAATTTCTTAACCATTTTTTCTTTATTTTCCGTCAATAGTTTTCTTTTTAATTTTGGCTGGTTAGCGGGAGCAACAATTTTTCCTTATTATCATATTTATGTTATTGGTATAGCAGTAAGCGGTTTGATGTTAATTGTTGCTTTTGGCGAGTTGCAAGCTAAAACCATTTTTGGCTGGCGGTTAGTTTTTTGGTCTTTAAACTTAAGCTGTCTAGCTTTATTTTTCAGCTTGAATATCTTAAGCGGTTTAGTTGGTGTTTTGCTTAGTTGGTATTTTTTAAGCCAGATCAAGCAAAATTATTCTTAATTTGCTAAAATACAGTTTAACCTGCCGCGGTGCTGGAATTGGTAGACAGGCAAGACTTAAAATCTTGTGGTGGCTAATCCATCGTGAGGGTTCGAGTCCCTCCCGCGGCACATTTTTATCGGAGAGTGGCGCAGTTGGCTTAGCGCGCGTGCTTTGGGAGCATGAGGTCGCGGGTTCAAATCCCGCCTCTCCGACAAAAATTAATAAAAAAGTTAAAAAATGATGCCTTTGGTTTTAACAATTTTAAATTCCACTCCATCACTTTTGAGAACAAAATAAGCCGTATTTTGAATAGAGGAAGGTTGAACTTCCAAACCAAGATGATTAAGAAGAACTCGCATTAAAGAACCATGAGTAACTATCAGGATTTTTTTTCCTTGATAAGCAACTGCTAATTCTCTTAAAAAGGGAATGACGCGGTTAATGATTTCCTCATCGGTTTCCACGCCTTCAGCTATTGGTGTTTTTAATCTTTCTTTTCTTGATAGGTTAAGGTACTTCTTAAGAAGAGACTGGTATTGTTTATCCTCTTGCCATTTTTTACCTTCAAAAAGGCCAAAATGTCTTTCTCTTAAAGCCTTGGTAGTTTTAAGAATAATTTTCTTTTCTAAAGCAATTATTTCGGCGGTTTTTTTGGCTCTTAATAAATCAGAGGAAAAAGCAACGGCAAATTTAATTTTTTTCAATTCAACAGCCATTTCTTTGGCTTGGTTGATTCCTTTTGAATTTAAAGGAATATCGCTGTGGCCTTGCAGTAAACCTTGACTATTCCAATCAGTTTCACCATGCCGGATAATGTAGAAAGTGCAATAAAAATTACTCCTCATAAAGAAAGATTTTTTATTAGAGATAATAAGTGAGCCGCAGAGGACTCGAACCTCTAACCTACTCCTTAAGAGGGAGCTGCTCTACCAGTTGAGCTAGCGGCCCTTGGCGCGCCCGGAGGGAATCGAACCCCCACCAGATGGTCCGAAGCCACCCACTCTATCCGTTAAGCTACGGGCGCTTATTTTAATTATTATATCAAAACACTTCCGTAATTGTTATAATTTAACATTATTATTTTTCAACTAAAATGGAACAAAAATATATTCGTAATTTTGCGATTGTGGCTCATGTTGATCATGGTAAATCAACTTTGGCTGATCGTTTGTTAGAGATTACCAACACTATTCCCAAACGGGAGATGACTGAATTGGTTTTGGATAGTAATCCCATTGAAAAAGAGCGAGGTATTACTATTAAATTAGCGCCAGTCAGAATGCAATATCATTATCAAAATCAACTTTATATTCTTAATTTAATTGACACCCCAGGTCATGTAGATTTCTCTTATGAAGTTTCTCGTTCTTTGGCTGCTTGCGAGGGAGTGATTTTAGTTGTTGATGCCACCCAAGGGATACAAGCTCAAACACTTGCTTATATGCAACAGGTAATCAAAAGAAAGTTAAAAGTTATTCCGGTGATTAATAAAATAGATTTGCCTATTGCAGATGTTAGTAAAACCAAAAATCAACTTCAGAAAACTTTTGGTTTTAAAACTGAAGAAATAATTGAGATTTCGGCTAAAAACGGCGTTAACATTGATTTGCTTTTAAAAGCAATTATTGAAAGGATTCCGGCGCCAGCTGGTCAAACAGCTAATCCTTTAAAAATGCTGGTTTTTTCCTCTTTTTATGAACCGCATCGGGGTGTGGTTTGTTTGGTAAGAGTTGTTGAGGGTTGTTTTAGTGTAATTGATAAAGAAGAATTATTTCTTTTGGCTTCCAAAACCGCTTTTTTGCCAGTTGAGGTTGGTTATTTTTCTCCAAAGATGGTTGCCAATAAAAGTCTTTTTACTGGTGAGGTTGGTTATGTGGCTACTGGTCTTAAAGATATTAGTTTAGCCAAAGTTGGGGATACGATTACCACTTTACAAAGTCAAAAAGCCAACATTACTCCTTTACCGGGTTATCAGGAGCCAAAACCAATGGTTTTTTTAGGTATTTTTCCCGTTGACACTCATCAATTTCTAGCTTTAAGGGCAGCTATGGAAAAATTACATTTATCAGACAGTGCTTTTACTTTTCGACCAGTGAGTTCACCGGCATTAGGCAATGGTTTTCATTGTGGTTTTTTGGGCAGACTTCACGCAGATGTAGTACATGAAAGACTGGAAAGAGAGTTTAATCTTTCTTTAATCCGTACTTTTCCTCAGGTAGCTTATTTAGTGGAGTTAACCGACAATCAGAAACTTCAAGTTGAATCAGCCCAGAATTTTCCGCCAGTTTCACACATTAAAAAAATTCTTGAGCCGGTGATGAAAACAAAAATTTATGCGCCGAAAATTTATCTTGGTCAAATTATTAATTTATGCTCTTTATATCGGGCTCAACTTCTTGATATGACTTATTTGGAGGATCAGGTTGTTTTAACTTATCTAATGCCTTTGGCAGAACTAATTATTGATTTTTTTGATAAGCTAAAAGCTTTAAGTAGCGGTTTTGCCACTCTGGATTATGAATTTTTTGATTATTTGCCTGTTGAGGCGGTTAAACTGGAAATAGCGGTTCATCAGCAAAAAATTGATGCTTTAAGTTTAATTGTGGTAAAAAGCAAAGTATATGCTATAGCTCAGCAGATTACCCAAAAATTAAAGCAAACCATTCCTCGGCATAATTTTGAGATTGCTATTCAAGCTTTGGTGGGCGGTCGGGTCATTGCCCGGCAGGATATTAAAGCCTTTCGTAAAGATGTGACTGCTAAACTTTATGGCGGTGATAGAACCCGTAAGGATAAATTGTTAGATATTCAAAAAGAGGGTAAGAAAAAAATGAAAAAATTTGGCCGAGTGGAAATTCCCAAAGAGGCTTTTTTGTCAGTTTTAAAATCTGATTAAATTCTTCAGGTAAATTCTTCTTTTTTACTTTTGACAAAACTAATCCATTCTTCAAAAATTTCAAAAATAGCTTTAAACGGTGCTTCAATAATAAAATCAAAAATAAAAATAAAAATATTTAGCCGAGCAATTTCACTGCTTAACCAGCGGCCAAGGGATAAAATCGGCAAAGTGAAGAAATCACTTAAAGGAGTAAGTAAGCTTTCTTTCTCAACCAGCAGATATTCTTTAGCGGTTTGTTTGATGCGATAACTAAAAAACAAAATCATTCTGACAAAGAAAATAAAAACTAATTGACTGATTAAGTTAAAGTTTAAGGTTGAGAGAATAAAATAAATTGAAGCGAAATAGAAAATAAAGGCTAAAAGATAAAGCAGAGAAAAGCCAAAAGTGAGTAAAGGTCTTCTTTTGGTATTTTTTACTTTGATAATTGTTTTTTCAAATTTCACTTCAGTTTTAAGCAGAAGATTAATCCGTTCAAAAATTCTTTTAGTGTTTTCCTGGCCAGGGACACTGGTGGCGGCAACCACCAAAAACATTAAAAAAGGAGGAAAGACGATATTAATTGTTAGCGGTAAGTAATCAATACTGCCGTGAAAATAACGATCCAGTGGTACTTCCAAAAGTAAGGCAAAAATCATTTTGGTTAAAAAAATATAGATAATACTTCTAATACCAGCCCGTGTTAGTTTAGCGCGGGTGCTGGCGTATCTTTTGCGGCACATTTCATCAACTTTGTAGCGCAATAATTCCTCCGAAGTAAGAATGTTTTTAATTTCATTAGGATAAGTTTCAAAAAGATCACGCAAAATTAAATAAGGTGCGGCGTTTCTCCTGACAAACCGCCTTAATTTTTCAATCAGCGGATTTTTTAAATTAGTTTCAATGTGGATGAAGGTTTGGATAAATTGAGGCAAAACGATGTTAAACTGAAAGTTAGTGCCGATTAATTCTGGCAAAAGAATTTTGGTTAAGTGATAGCGGATTAGGGGCTCATCACTTTTGGCAAAACCTTTTTCCATGGCAATATAAACCAAGATGGCTTTTTCCGCATCAAGTTTTTTATCAGAAAGAGCCACTTGCTCCATGATTGAATGGTAAACAAAATTGTTAAAAGCCTCTCTTTGCGGATCAGGCGCTAGTACTTCTTCAATTTCACAGCTTAAAATTTCTAAAATAAACTGATCAAGTTTGTTTTGTTCATTAGCTGGTCGGCCAGGCACAATTTCTTTTCTTAAAAAAAGATATTTATCAATAATTTTTTGGATAATGCCAATTTTAGTTTCGGGAATACTAGAGTTTCTTAAATATCTAGCCCACAGCAACTCGCGGATTAGAGGTTCGGCTATAGCTTGACCGTTTTCGTTAAGCAGTAATCTTCTTTTAATAATTCTTTCAATGGCCGCTCGTCTTATAAGATGTTCTTCGCGGTACTCAATAGCATTTCTGGCTCTTTCATATAAAAAAGCTAAAAAAGAGACAGTGCGGGAAACTTTTAAAGTATGTTGTTCAGCTACATGCTTTATTTCTGGTTTTTTTTGATAAATAGCCAAAAGCGCTTGAATTAAAGGCGAAAGTTTAATTATTGCTTGGTTTTTAGTAGTTTCCATTGAGGAAATTATAACACCTTAATTTTAAAAGCTGTCAAATTAACGATAAAAATAAGGGTGGCTGAGCGGATTCGAACCGCCAACACCCAGCTCCACAGGCTGGTGCTCTACCATTAAGCTACAGCCACCATCAGTTAAAAATTATAACACGAAGGCTTTTTTTAAAAAACAAGGTCAGGAATGTAGGCAATTTTAGGTTGGTTTTGTTTAAATCTAGCCGCTAATTGACCAAAAAAAGAAACTGGTGTTAGAAGCGGCTGACCTGCTTGTTTGGTTAAGGAAGCAACTACTTGGTAATGTTTTTTAGGATGGCCGTCTTGATCCTGCCAAGAAAAAGCGGAAAAAAGCGGTTGGGGGTAATTTAGCAAAAAAGGAGTAACCGCAATTAGGTTTTCGTCTGTCCAAATTTGCTGGTAAGCAATTTGGTAAAATTGAGCAATTTGTTCTTCAGAAAGACCAGTTTTGCCACTTACCCAACCGGTCTCTGTAATAAAAACCGGTTTTTTTGCCATGCCAAAATTTTTGGCAAGGTAGTCTTGTTCAAAACGATAGCCAACAATTGAGGTTCGGCCAGTCAAATAAGGATTGGCTACAAAACCAGGATTAGGATAAGAATGAGAGGTCCAGCCGTCAAAAAGATGAAAAATGCCAGGCTGATGCTTTTCCATTTCTTGCCAATACCATAAAGCATCAGCGGTTTGATTTTTTAGATTAGGAGCGGCTAAATCAAAACCGGCGTTTAGAACAAAAAAATCAGGAGAAGTTTTTTTCAGGGTTTTAATAAACAAACTGGCTATTTCCGCGTATTCTGCCGGATTAATTGTGCCGCCCCATTCTTTGGCGTGATTTGGTTCGTTAAAAAGGATAATATAACGATTTTTAATAGGCCAATTAAGTTGATCTAAAAAAGCAGCCCATTCTTCAGCTTGGTTTTTTTCGGGTTTGACCCAGACACCGTTTTCCACATGAGTGGCAATTCGGACAATTGGAATAAGATGATTAAACCGTAATTCCTTAAAAAAAGTGTTCCATTGTTCAAGATTTCTCTGATCGTCTCTGATTACAAAAGTGACATAACCCCACAGACCGCCGTTTTACTTAACTAATTTAGCTGCTTCAGTTATATCTTCTTTTTCCAGGATATGAATACCAAAGCGGTTATTGGCTGTTTCCTGCGGTTGATAAATTGCCTCTGTTTTATGAGTTGTTAAAAAAAATAAAAGGAGAAATAAAAAAAAATATCTTTTTCGCATTTCTTTTTTAAATTTTAAGCGCGCCCAGAGGGACTCGAACCCCCAACCTAATCGTTAGAACCGACTTGCTCTATCCAATTGAGCTATGGGCGCTTGGAGCGGGAGAGGGGATTTGAACCCCCGACCTTCTCCTTGGAAGGGAGACATTCTACCACTGAACTACTCCCGCTTGTTTGTGCCGAGGGGCAGAATCGAACTGCCATCTGATGTTTTTCAGACACCCGCCGTGACCGCCTTGGCTACCTCGGCTGGTGACCGCTGAGGGACTTGAACCCCCGACATTTGCGATGTAAACGCAACGCTCTACCAACTGAGCTAAGCGGTCGTTTAGGTGGGCGGAAGAGGACTTGAACCTCCACCTCTTACGAGACGGCCTCCTCAAGACCGCGTGTCTACCAATTCCACCATCCGCCCTTTTTCAAAGCAGGTACCGAAGAGAGGATTTGAACCTCCACCCCTTGCGGGACACGGCCCTGAACCGTGCGCGTCTGCCAATTCCGCCACTTCGGTAGGTTAAAGCAAAATTATTATACTATAAAGTTTGTTTAGTCTGAAATAGTTAATGTTTGATGAAATTACCACCAGGTAAAAGAAGAAGTTAATTTTTCTTTTTGCCACCAAAAACCAACATCAGCAAACACCTGATCCGGATTAACATCATGCCAAATTTGCTTGTTTAATTGATTTTTAGCCAAGTCAGAAAGTTCAACTAAAACAAGGGAGGGATAATTGGTGGTAATAACAGGTAAAGTTTCCGGACAGCTGTTTAAACAAACACCTATGGGTATACCTTTTTCTTTATCCAGTTTATTTAAAGAATCCAACCAAACAACTAAACCATAGGATTGAGCGTTAGAATTAAAATTAAAATCCCAAATGCTGAATTTTTGATTCGGATATTTAATTTCTAGGTCTTTGGCGATTTTTTGCAAAAAGGGTAATTTACTCTGATTAGTTTTAAGATAAGGAATAACTAAGCTTAAGTTAGCTAAGGTAATTAAAATTAAAAACAATAAGCCAATGCTTTTTTTAAAATGATATAGCTGATAAATTGTCCAGCCCGTGAAAAAAATAATTAAAGGATGAAAATAAAGAGTGTAACCCTCAAAACGCTCGCCGCGATAGTAGCGGTACAAAAAAAACTGGCCAAAAAAAATTATTAACAAAAGAAGAAAAAACCGATCTTTTTTTAAATTTCTAACTAGATAAATAACGCCAAAAATGACAAAAATCATCATAAGTATAGCAGCCAAAAATGGATAACCAGCGCTTACCGAACCCCAAAGCGAAGGCCAGTAATTGCCAACATAAGTTAACCAGCGATTGGGTACATAAATTCGGTATTGACCAATCAGAAAATAATCCAGCATATTGCGGGTGTTTGCCCATTGCTGACCAGCATCCCAAAGAATAAGTGGTAGGTTAGGAATTAACAAGCCAACTAAATAAAAAAGCAAGTTTTTTATTAGCTTAATGAGTTTTTTCTGCCAGTTAAAAAAAACAGCCAAACCAAAAAAAATTAAGTTTAAGGCTTGATAATGCATGGAAAGGCA
>FWPU01005371.1_pt1 | contig 27953 bp, 26 predicted proteins | sample 2228361 | NCBI WGS metagenome assembly FWPU01 (sample SAMEA103939777, study PRJEB20133) | metagenome
GGAGGTGTTTGGCCTGCCTGAGCAAGCGGGGACGCTTGCTCTACGTAGCATAAGCGTCCTCGCTTGTGCAGATGTGCCGGTGGCGCAGGCATTCTTGCTTGTGCAGAACTACGTAGCATAAGCGTCCTCGCTTGTGCAGATGTGCCGCACGGCGGCACCGGCGTTCGCGCCTGTGCAGACGTGCTGGAGGTGTTTGGCCTGCCTGAGCAAGCGGGGACGCTTGCTCTACGGGGCGAGGACGCTTGCTCTACGGGGCGGTGGCACGCGCGAATTCCAGTGCGCGGGAGCAAGATGCGGCTGCCGCCAGGGTCTGGCGCGCGGCGTCGGGCACTGAGAGTTCCTGATAGCGCAAGGCGAGGGCCGCCACATACGGCTCGTCGATAGCGCCAGACTCCAGGGCCAGGCGAGCATCGTCGAGCAGGGCGACGCCTGCGGCATGATTGCCCAACCGGGCGTGCCCGCTCGCCAGAGTGCACGCGGCCGTGGCCCGCTCGGCCATGTCTGAGATCTGATCGAACGCCGCGCGTGCCTGGTCCAACGCCTGGCGTGACCCGGCCATGTTCGCCATGCGGAGCTGGGCCTTGGAGATCAGCGCCAAGAGTTCGCAGCGCTTGGCTGGTTCTTCTACGGCCTGGGCGGTCTGAGCAGCGCTGCGAAACGCGTCTTGTGCGCGAGCCTCGTCTCGAGCAGCAACCAACCTTAGCCCAAGTTGCAGATAGCGGCGTGCTCGGGCTTCAGGATTGGCGAGTCTGAGCGGCCGCGGCGAGTTGGTCGGCACAGCTCGGCGCCGCACAGCCGCCGCCACAGCCGGCAGCGCTCGCCAAAGTCAAGAGATGCGAGAAGAACAAACAGCACCGCCAAACGCCCCAAGTTCCTAGGCGCGATACAGCACTCACCCGCGTTAAAGGGCCGACCCAGGTCTCAGGATCCTGCCACATCTCAGCATGCTCCTGCATTCCAGGATGCGCTCCTGTCCCAGGATGACCCCTCGTCTCGCAATGCATCTCCGACCGGGATCCAACGCCAATGCCCACGGCCAGGCTAGAACTGAAGATCAATTTCCTTGAGGCGCTCGTGCGTCTCGGCCATCAAGGCATCTTCAGCCCGTTCATCGGGTGCCTCGTAGGTCACAGAAAATCGCAAGAACGGCCCTGCGTCGTCCCAAGGCACAGTACAGATCGAGTGCTCGCGGATCAGGTATTGGCTGGCCGCCTCGGCCGTTTCGAACGCGGGGCCGCCCTTCACGCCTCGCGGGGCAGGCACATACAGAAAATACGTGCCGCCGGGCATCCTCGCCTTGAGGCCGCAACGCCCGAGCACATCGACAAGCTTCTCCAACCGACGCCGGTACTTGCGGCGCGCCGCCTGCGGCACCGACTCGTCTGCGAGCGCTGCCGCCGCTGCCTTCTGGATGGCGATGAATTGGCCCGAATCGCAATTGTCTTTCACGTCGGCAAACGCACGCACAATCCGCTCATGCCCGCAAACCCAGCCCATCCGCCAGCCGATCATGTGGAAGCCCTTGGAGAGCGAGTGCACCTCGACGCCCACCTCCATCGCCCCCGGTACCGAGAGAAAAGAGAGCGGCTCGCCCTCGTAGGTGAGCAGCACGTGTGCTGCGTCTTGAATCACCACCAACCTATGCCGCAGGGCGAACTCGACCACCTGTCGGTAGAACTCGCGCGTGGCCACGCGGCCGGTCGGGCTGTTGGGATAGTTGAGGACGAGCAGCTTTGTGCGGCGGAGGATGTCTGGCGGGATCGACTCCAGGTCGGGGTAAAAGTCGTTTTCTGGGCGGAGTGGCAGGCGGAATACCTCTCCGCCGTAGTAACGGGTGTGGGTGCCCGCTACGGGGTAGCCGGGGACGGTCATGAGCGTGACATCGCCGGGGTTGATGAACGCGGCGGGCAGCATGGCCAGGGCGGTTTTGGAGCCGATGCAGTGGTTGACCTGTGTGGCGGGATCGAGTTGTACGCCGAAGGTGCGCTGCATGAAGCCCGCGGCGGCTTCTTTGAACTCGGCGATACCGTTATCGGCGTAGCCGCGATTTTCGGGCTTGTGCAGCTCTCGGGCGAGCACGGCGCGGACCGGCTCGGGGGCCGGCTCGTCGTTTTCTCCGATGCCGAAGTCGATCAGCCGCCGCTCGGGATGGCGTGCGAGCGCCTCGCGCTTGGCGCGCTTGATCTTTTCGAACTTGTAGATCTCGGTGCCCTTGCCATAGGAGGCACCGCCGATGCGCTCGGCGAACAGCGTTTGAAAATAAGGGTCTGACATGCTCACGAGCCTGGGCCGATAAGCCGCCGCATTCGCGGCGGCACTGGGCGTAGCCTATCAATGGCCGTGTTCGACGGCAAGCGGCCGGCCTGAGACAGAACCAACAGTCTGGGTACACACGTTTGCCGATTGCTTGCTCACTAGCCGTCGATCGTAGAGCGGGCGGGGGCATAGCCGGCAGGCTTGCAGCCGTGTTGCACGGCGGCTCACATGGTCTGCCAGTTCATCCGCTGAGTTTCCAGCCAGGTGCGCAGGCGCTCTTGGGTGGGGAATGCAGCCGCCATCGCAATCAATGGAATCAGCGCCAGACCCAGATACAGCCAGTTGGCCTCGAGAAATGCGGCGATGCACAGCAGCATCGTGGGCCCTTCCAGTAGAGCCATGCGCACGATATGCGCCGCCTGGTAGACCTTGATCAGGGCCATGTCGTCGGGCGGATCATCTTCTGCACCCGAGCCTGCCGAAGGTGGCCGCCATTTCGTCTTGGTCGCGCTCGCCCGCGCCACCACACCGGGGACAACGAGCGACGCTGCCACGCCGGCTAGCAGCATCACCACGGCTACGGCACCAAGAGCACTGATGACCGCTGTCTCGTTGTCGCCGTTGCCTTGTTGCGGCCTTTGCTGCACGAGCAGGAACGCCACCACCGCCGCAAAGATAACGACTCCCAAGACCATGGCGGCCGTGATCACTTGCAGCGTGTGCAGGGCCGATTCAGGGGACCGAGGCTGCGTGTTCATTGCATATCGCTTTGCCAGTATCAAGAGTTCGGGGCAATCGCGCCTGCCAGCAGCACCGGGCTGTTGCTTTGCGCGCTTGCAGGAGAACGGCCAGGAGGAACCTGCGAGCGGCGGTCCCACCGCGAGCCAATATGGCATAGCTTGGCGGCGCTGACAAACGGGCAAACGCCACGGTGCATGCCCAGGCTGTGCGAGGGACGTCAACGGCTCTTGAGAGAGGCCCGTCCCGGCTGGTTCAGCGTGGGGTGGAGGGGCCGCCGGCTTCAATTCGGTGGGGCGGGCCAATATCTTTTTGCATTGGGAGGGGCCGCCCTGCGATTGGCAATGTTGCGGTAGCCGCCAGCGGCACAGCTTGCGCAGAGCTGCGCCGCGGCACTGGCCGCGTTGACCGGGGAGCCATCGGGCGGTACGCTAGCAGCACGCGTGCCGGCAGTTGATGCAGAGGCTGCCGGGCCGTGTGGCCTAGACTCCGAACCAGGTCTCCACCATGATCAGCATTCTGGGAACGCGGCGCACGCTATGCGATGGCGTGACTCGCCGGGAGCTGTTACGCATTGGCGGGCTGGGGACGCTGGGCCTGTCTCTCGACACGTACCTGCGGTGCAAGGCGGCGGGGGGTTCGACTGCCGATCGTCGCTTTGGGCGGGCCAAGGCGTGCATACTGCTTTTTCCGTACGGATCGCCGCCGCAGCACGAGACGTTTGATCCCAAGCCGGAGGCGCCCGCGGAGATTCAGGGCGAGATGCGGGCGATCGAGACGAGCGTCCCGGGCGTGCAGATTTGCGAGGGACTGCCGCTCACGGCGCGGATCATGGATCGGGTGACGGTCGTCCGCTCGATGACGCACCCTTATCCCCTGCACGGCGTGGCGTATGCGACGAGCGGCATTCCCACGTACGACCCATCGCTGGAGACGCGGCCGCGCGATCCGCAGCTCTGGCCGTATTTCGGGTCGATCTACGACTATATGCTGCGGCAGCGCGGCGAGTCTTGGAGGGGCGTACCCTTGCACGCTGCCTTACCGTGGGTGCTCGATTCGAAGAGCGACCTGGTGCCGTTGGCTGGGCCGTATGCGGGCTTTCTGGGCCAGGCGCACGATCCGATCTGGACCGAGTTCGTGGGGCGGGCATCTCAGCACGCCTTTGCACCCAAGCTGAGCGACGGCCAGACGCGAGAGTATTACGATCCCTATGGAGGGGTCGAGGCGGATTGTTATTTTACCTTTTCGGGTACGGAGCGTGGGGCCGAGGATCTCACGCCTGAGCGCGTGGGCTTGCGGCGAGCATTGCTGGGACAATTCGATCGGGCGCGCGCCTGGCTCGAAGTCGGCGCCGCGCCGGCCGGCTATCGGCAGTTTCAAGAGATGGCGTTTTCTCTGATCACTTCTGAGCGTGCGCGCGAGGCACTCGACGTGCGCCGCGAGCCTGATGCACGGCGCCGCCGCTACGGTATGACGCTCTTCGGCCAGGCCTGCCTCGCCGCACGGCGGTTGGTCGAGGCAGGCACGCGGTTCGTAACCGTCTTCTGGGACTGCTACGGCATCTTTGGCGGCGGTGCCTGGGACACGCATGCCAACCACTTCCCCCGGCTCAAGCAACAATTGCTGCCGGGAATGGATCTGGCATTCTCGGCTCTGATAGCAGACCTCGATGACCGCGGCCTGCTGGACGAGACGCTGGTGATCTGGATGAGCGAGCATGGCCGCACGCCGCAGATCGACTCTAAGCCCCGCGGAGCCGGAAGGCATCACTGGTCGCGCGTCTACTCGGCCGTGCTGGCCGGCGGCGGGGTGGCACGCGGACGAGTGCTCGGCGCCAGCGACCGCCTGGGCGGAGACGTCAAAGATACGCCCGTCAGCCCTAAGGACATCCTGGCCACGGCCTATTACCTGCTAGGCGTGGATCCAGATACCATCATTCACGACCCGGCCGGGCGCCCATTCCCCATTGCAGGAGCTGGCGCGGTACGCCGCGAGTTCTTCTAGCAACGCAGGCGGCTTCGTTGGGACACAGCCCTTTCCATGAGGCACGGAATGCAAACGTGGTTTAACCGGCTCTACCAGGGAGACTGTATTACCGGCCTGAAGAGCCTTCGAGAAGCGCGCGCACGCGTCTCGCTCGCCTTTGCCGATCCGCCCTACAACATCGGCTACAAGTACGACGTCTATCACGACAAGCTCGACGACCACGCCTACCTAAAGTGGACCGAGGCATGGCTGGCCGCCGTGATCGATGTGCTCGATCCGGCCGGAACCCTGTGGGTGGCCATCGGAGACGAATACGCAGCCGAGGTCAAGTGCATTTGCCAAAAGCTCGGGCTGCACATGCGCAATTGGGTGATCTGGTACTACACGTTCGGCGTTCACTGCACCAAGAAATTCACGCGTTCGCACACGCACCTGTTGTATTTTGTGAAGGATCCGAATCGGTTCACGTTCAACGATATGGAGATTCGGGTGAAGTCGGCTCGGCAGCTCGTGTACGCTGACGCACGGGCCAACCCGCAGGGCCGTGTGCCAGACAATACGTGGATCCTGCGGCCGCAGGACGTGGCTTCTGTTGGCCGGCCAGGCGACGGCTTCGCCGCCGATCATGACACCTGGTACTTTGCTCGCGTGGCTGGCACGTTCAAGGAGCGGGCTGGCTTCCACAGTTGCCAGATGCCCGAGCGGCTGCTGGAACGCATCATTCGCGCCTGTTCGAACGAGGGCGACGTCGTGCTGGATCCGTTCGCCGGCTCTGGCAGCACGCTGATTGTGGCCAAGAAACTGGGGCGGCGGTGGGTGGGATTCGAAACCTCTGCGGAATACGTGCGGCATGCGAATGCCAGGATTGACGCCGTGCGTGCCGGAGACGCGATCGACGGTCCGGAGGATCCGCTGACGAGCGCCCCGTCGACGCCGCTGGGGCGCGATCCAAAGCGGATCGAGGTGGACGAGCGCGGGCTGCTGGCCGCCTTCCGCAAGGCGTCCGACGGCTACTCGATCGACCGGGTGATCGCCGATCCTGCACTGAATGCGGCGCTTGCCGACGAGTGCAGCCGCGCCGGGCTATCCGGGCGGCCGCAAGATTGGAACCTTGCGCTGTTGGGCATGCGCAAATCGGGCAAGCTTTCCCAACTGGACACAAGACGGCGGACGAAGATCTGCTGGTCTGACATGGACGGCTACGAGTTCGCCAGCGAGATGGCCTTGCGCCACTTGCTCGACATGGGCTATCCCAGTCTGGACTATGTGTTGTGCGATCCGCAGGTGGCGCTGCGGTTCGACGATCTTGCGCGGAGCTTGGCCCCGGGCTACAGCTCGCTAGAGTATCGCTGGGCGGCACTTTATCTGCGCAAGCGTGCGCGGGTGTGGAGGCAGGCCGCAGAAGCATATCGGAGCGAGCTGTCCTGGCGTGCAAAGGAGGCGGGCTTGGGTGAGCTGGCGAAGCTGCAACCGCTGCCGGGTGTGTATTGGCTGAAGTTGGCCGGTCGGGGCGATGGCGGCGCGGGTGTGCCAGTATACGTGGGAGAGACGAGAAACCTGCGCACGCGCGGCGAACAGACGACGCGGATCTGCGAGGTGTTGAGTCGATTCGTGCCGAACAAGGGAGACTGGACGCTGCGTTATTACGAGCTGGCGAATGTGAGAGTGAACGAGCGTCGCGGGGTGCAATCGCTGCTCATTGGCCGCAATCGGCCGCGGATGAATTTTTTGGAGCTGGGCGCAGGGGCAAGTTGAGAGAGGCCGCGCGGATCGCTGCGGTTGCGTGCGGCACTGGTACTCGCCTCGGCGACAAACACCACAGGCGTCATGCGGAAGCGTAGAGCAAGCGTCCTCGCTTGCTCAGGCAGGGAGGACACGTCCGGCAGGTCTGCACAGGCGAGGACGCCTGTGCCACCAGTATTTCAGCACAAGCGAGGACGCTTATGCTACGTAGAGCAAGCGTCCCCGCATCGTAGAGCAAGCGTCCCCGCATCGTAGAGCAAGCGTCCCCGCATCGTAGAGCAAGCGTCCCCGCTTGCTCAGGCAGGCCAAACACCTCCAGCAGTTCTGCACAGGCGAGGCCGCCTGTGCCACCAGTATTTCTGCACAAGCGAGGACGCTTATGCTACGTAGAGCAAGCGTCCCCGCTTGCTCAGGCAGGCCCAGGACACGTGCCGGCATGGCCCATTGGTGTTTGCGCGGCATGTGCGAGTTGTCTGCCCCACGCACCAGCAGGTCTTAAACGGGGGCACACGAGGTACGCCCTGCCATGCCAGAGCAAGGCTGGGCAACCGCGTTATCGAGTGTTCAGCGAGATCTTGGCATCGTCACAGGTGCCCGGCTGCCGGTAGAATCTTTGGCGGCCTGCTACTGAGGCCGAGTTCCCAACTGGCAGCAAGGCACATGCGAGCTGCACTCACGCTCCTGCGCGTTGCCTGGCCGCCGCTTGGCCAAAGAGTATCAAGGAACCACGCATGCTACATGCCGTAATCATGGCGGGGGGGTCCGGCACACGTTTCTGGCCTGCCAGCCGAGACGATCGCCCCAAACAGTTTCTCAACCTGGTGGGCAAGCGTTCGTTGTTGCAGGCCACGTACGACCGATTGGCGGGCCTGATCCCAGCGGAACGGGTGCTTGTGGCCACGACGGCACGCCTGGCTGAGGCGGTGGCGGCACAGCTTCCCGAACTTCCGCCGAGTGCGATCTTGGGAGAGCCGTGCAAGCGAGATACGGCCCCGTGCATCGGTTTGGCTGCCTTGCATCTTGCGCGGAAGGACCCAGCGGCCATCATGGCGGTGATGCCGTCTGACCACGTGATCGACCCGCCCCAAGTCTTTCAAGCAGCCCTGCGCCAGGCCGCCAGGCTGGTCGAGGCGGATGCCACGCGGTTCATCACCTTTGGCATTCGCCCCACCTACCCGGCCGAGACCTTCGGCTATATCGAGCGGGGCGAATTGCTGCAAGAGCCGGCCGAGGGCCGCGCAGCGGTGTTCGCCGTGCGCAGGTTCAAAGAAAAACCCAAGGCCGAACTCGCGCGCGAGTACCTGCGCCAGGGTACTTTCTACTGGAACAGCGGCATCTTTGTGTGGAAAGCCGCGACCATTCTCGCTGCCCTCCAGCAGCACCAGACCGAAATGTTCGCTCGATTGCAAACGATCGCCGCCGCCTGGGGCGGTCCCGACTGGCAGCCCACGCTCGAGCGCGAGTTTGCCGCCATTCGCGGCGTCTCGATCGACTACGCCGTGATGGAGCACGCCCGCAACGTCCTGGTCGTCGAAGCACCCTTCCGCTGGGACGACGTGGGAAGCTGGCAGGCCCTCGGCCGCCTGCACGGCCAAGACGCAGAAGGCAATACCAGCCAGGGCACACACGTCGCACTACGCACCAGCGGCTGCGTTGTGCGGTCCGACGATACGCACCTGGTCGCCACGCTTGGCGTGCGCGACCTGATCGTCGTCCATACCCCTGATGCCACGCTCGTTGCCAACAAGCATGACGAAGAGGCCATCCGCCAGCTTGTCGCCTTGATTCGAGAACGCGGCCTGGAACAATTCCTCTAGTGTTATTCCCAGAAGCGGCAATGAAGCACACACATCGACGCTCATTGAGGCGTGCCCCTCGAGCCGCCTTCCCTACCCTCTGCGCTGGCTTGTGCATGCTGGCACTTGCCGCCGCTGCACCCGACGATAGCAACGGCAGCGCAGCCGCATGGCCGAACGCGGCGGCCCGTAGTCCCCGTGCAGCAACTGGGGCTGCCAACCCAATGCCCGAGGCCGCCAACGCGTTTGCAGACTCGCTTGATGCCGCCGGTTCATATAGCTCAAGCCTGTCGGACCCTCAGGCCCCCCCAACGGAGTCAGAGGCCCCTTCCCATGAGCGCGCGTCTCGACAGAAGGCACGCCGCCGCGCCGAGGGCGTGCCCACGCTGGGAGGAACGCAGTTCTGGACCGACCTGGTTGTTTTCCACGGCTGGCGTATCCAACGTCACGCTATTACGGGGCATTGCCGATTGTTGGACGATCAGGACCGGCGGCTCGCATCCGGCTCATTTGCCGAGTGCCGGGCGCGGCTAGACGCCCAGCGCGCGGCACAAGCGATGCCGCCGCTGGAGAAGCGTGTGGTGATCATCACGCACGGGCTGTTCGGCACGCGGCTTTTCTTGCATGAGTTGGAGCGCTACTTGTCAGAGCGCGGGGATTTCGAGGTGCTTACCTGGGGGTATGCCAGCACGCGAGGCAGTATCGACGACCACGCGGAGACGCTGGGTGGTGTGGTGCAAGCACTCGAGGGCGTTGAAGAGATTTCGTTTGTGGCGCACAGCATGGGGGGGTTGGTAGTGCGGCGGTACCTGGCCAGCGGCGAGCGTGGCGAGCTGCCCGATGGGCGGATTCGCCGGCTGGTGATGTTGGGTACGCCCAACCAGGGTGCGGCGCGGGCGCGGTTATGGGCCGCACGTGGCATGCTGGGGGAGGTGTTCGAGCTGGTAGCGGGGCGGGCAGGCGAACAGCTTTCGAAAGAGTGGGAATCGACGGCGGCGCGCTTGGCCGTGCCGAGGTGCGAGTTCGGCATACTAGCTGGCGGCAGGGGAGATGCATCGGGCTGGCACGAGGGGATTCCGGGCGACGACGACGGCATGGTGGGCGTGGCCGAAACTCGCCTCGAGGGCGCCGCAGATTATCTTGTATTGCCGGTGACGCACCGGGCATTGTTGTGCGATCCGCGGGCCATGGAGTGTACGTTGCGGTTTCTAGAAAGCGGCTCGTTTTCGGAGCCGTCTGCCGGCGATGGCGAGTGAACGTTGGGCCACCGAACTGCCTGCCAGCGGGCGATTGGCGGGCATCGACTATGGCAGCGTGCGCATCGGCGTCGCCGTATGCGATCGGCGTCGCACGCTGGCTAGCCCGCACGCCACATTGCGGCGTGGGCGGCCAGAGGCAGAGGCTGCCTGGTTTCTCCGCCTGGTTGCAGAGGAGGAGATTGTAGGCTTTGTGGTGGGCCTGCCGGTCAGGGCCGATGGGAGCGAGGGTGCCCAGGCTGCTAAGGTACGCCGGTTTGGGACCTGGTTGTCGAAGGTTACTAAGTTGCCGGTCGTGTATTCTGACGAGCGGTTCACGACCATCGAGGCCCAGCAGGCTCTGGCTGCGGCAGGCGTGCGGGCTGCGGAGGCTCGTCGGCATGTGCACATGTTGGCCGCCCAGGCCGTCTTGGCTGCTTACCTCGAGTCTGCGGGTCGTACCGGCCCGCCCAAAGCCTTGGACGCATGAACGCACATGATTGCCTGGCGTTGGGGGGCGTCTTGTGCGGATCCTGTTCTGCTCTAGGCAGCGGGCTGCAAGGCGCATCGGCCGCGCGGCGAATGCCGGCAGGACGCGGGGAGGCGGTTGGCAGTTTCGGGCACGCACGATGCCCGCGGGTCGGGGCGCAGGCGGCGGGTGCATGACGGGCCTGGTTTTCGGCTGTGGATACCTGGGGAGTCGCGTGGCCCGTGCGTGGCGTGCTACGGGACGCAGCGTGTATGTGGTGACGCGGTCGGCTCGCCGAGCCGAAGAGCTTGCCGCGGCCGGCTATATGCCGCTGGTGGCAGATGTAACGCAGCCGGCAGGCTGGCCGAGTTGGCCGCTGTGTGATGCGGTGCTGTTTGCAGTGGGCTATGACCGCGGTGGGGGGCGTTCGCAGCGCGAGGTGTACGTCGATGGGCTGCGAGCGGTATTGGACTCGCTGCCGGCGGCGCTGGGTACATTCATCTATGTCAGCTCCACGGGCGTGTATGGAGATCTTGGCGGGGCATGGGTGGATGAGGAGACGCCGCCGCGTCCGCAGCGTGCTGGGGGGAAGGTGGTGTGGGAGGCCGAGCAGGTCTTGCTCGGCCACTCACTGGCGCGGCGAGCCGTCATTTTGCGGATGGCGGGCTTGTATGGCGGTGAGCGTCTGCCCCACATCGAGTTGGTGCGGAAGGGGCTCCCCATTCCGGCCGCGGCAGAGGGCTGGCTCAATTTGATTCACGTGGAAGACGCTGCGGCCGTAGTGCTTGCCGCTGAGTCGTTCGCATGCCGCAACCGCGAGACGTTACCGAGGGTGTGGCTGGTTTCCGACGGGCACCCGTGCCGGCGGCGCGAGTTTTACGCTGCCATGGCCGCGATGCTTGGGGCGCCGGAGCCTCGATTCGCCCCTGTCTTGGAAGGCAGTGGTGCGGCGGCTCGGGCCTCGGGAAATAAGCGGATTTCGAACCGCCGCATGCTTGAGGAGCTGGGTGTGCACTTGAAGTATCCCTCGTACACGGCCGGCGTATCAGGCAAATGAGCTGCCGAACGCGCAAACGCACTTGAATGCGTTCTGCAAATCTTGCAGAATGCAGGTGCGTCTCGGCCTGGCGTCGTTTTGCCGGAGTGGCAGGCGAGGGGACCATGTATGCGCTGCTCACGGTAATTAGCAGAGGCGCGGCCGTGCCTAAGCACAGAGGATTGCAGGCATGCACACCTCGTTTTCTGACGTAATGGCAAGTGGGGCGCGGGTATCTCGCCGCTCTGTGGTGTGTGCCGGGGCATTGGCGGGGTCTGGTCTTACATTGGCCGACTTCTTGCGTGCCGAGGGCGAGCGTCTGCCTGGAGAGGCAACGGCCAAGAGCTGCATCATGCTATTTCAGTTTGGCGGCCCCAGCCACATCGACACGTTCGACCCCAAGCCAGAAGCGCCGGCTGAAATCCGCGGCGAGTTCGCAGCCATTGCCACGTCCAACCCCGCCCTGCGTATCAGTGAGCACCTGCCTCTGCTGGCAAAGCGTGCCGACCGCTTCGCGCTGGTACGCTCGGTGCATCACGATCGCAGCAGCCACAATCCGGGGGCCTATTACTCCCTCACGGGGCGCCGGCCCCTGAACCCATCGGTGACGGCCAATGCCTCGGCCACAGATTTTCCCTGCCCTGGGGCGATCATCGACCATTTGCGCCCCGGCCGGACCGATGTGCCCACGGCCGTCTCGTTGCCCACAATGATTGCCGACGGCCCCTTTCGCACGCCTGGGGAGTTTGCAGGCTTCTTGGGTAAGCAGCACGATCCGCTGTTCATTCTGGCCGACCCGAACGCGCCGGACTTTTCTGTCGACCAGGTGACGCTGCCAGATGGCGTGACGGTAGATCGCCTCGCGCGGCGGCGCGAGATACTGGCACGGCTCGGGGAGCTTCGCCGGCTGCAAGACGGTATTGCGGCGGTGCGCGGCATGGATGCCTACCAGCAGCGAGCCTTCGACCTATTGACCTCGACCGCCATGCAGCGAGCTTTGCGGATCTCGGACGAGCCTGAAGCCCTGCGCAACCGCTATGGCCGCACATCATACGGGCAAAGCGTGCTGCTGGCGAGGCGGCTGGTCGAGCAGGGCGTACGGTTTGTGACGGTTTATTACTCTGCGGGGATCGGGGGCTGGGACACGCACGAGAACAACTTTCGGACTTTGAGAGAGAGCCGCCTGCCCCAGACAGATGCAGCTCTCGCGGCGCTACTAGACGACCTGGCCGAGCGCGGACTGCTGGACGAGACGCTCGTGCTGTGGACGGGAGATTTTGGCCGCACGCCCAAGGTGAACGGCAAAGCGGGCCGCGATCATTGGCCCCCGTGTCAGACAGTGCTGCTGGCCGGAGGGGGCGTACGTGGCGGAAGGCTCATTGGTGCCTCAGACGGCCACGGTGCCTACCCGCTCTCCGATCCACAGCGGCCAGATGACATCATGGCCAGCGTGTTCTCGGCCCTGGGATTGAACCCCGAGACGATCATCCACGATCAGCTTGGCCGGCCCATGCCCATTGCAGACGGGCGGCCTATTCGGGGACTTTTCGTATAGATCGCAGCGCAAAAAGGCCCCGCACGTGTGAGGCATTTTTCGCAGCAATCGCAGCGCAAAAAAGAAGCCCTCAACAGGGTGGGCAGGAACCTGCGAGGGCTGTGTGGGTCGGGAGCGAACTCCCTACCACGTCTTTCATTGTGCCAAATCATCGGCACGTGTCAAGCGACGGGTTCAAGAATTTCTCCTGCCTGCCAGGCGTACGCGACGCTAGTAGCAACCCTTTGTGCCACATGTGGTTATGGTTTGGCTGCTCAGCGATGCCAGGGGCGACTTGAGGAAACGCGGCGAGGCACAGGCGTGCGCGGCGTGCTGTGCCAGGCGCTTGCTGTTGCGATGGCTGGGCCGTGCAGGCTGTTCGTTCTCGCGGCGATCTCCGCAGGCGGCCCATTCTTCTGCCTCTTGAGTCAGTCGGTTCAACAACCGCTCGACCTGTTGCCGATAATGTTCCAACCCGTCCCGATCCAGGTTGGGCGGAAGCCGCAGGGGGGGGCCGACCACGCCGCGGCAGCGCGACCAGGGGCGCGGTATCGCGAAGCGATCCCAGCTTGGCAGCCGCCAGGGCCGGTCGCAGCCCAGCCCCAAGGCGACCAGCGGCATCTCCAGCCGCGAGGCCAGGAAAATGGGGCCCAGAGACATTGCGCGGCGCGGACCGCGCGGGCCGTCGGGCGTAATGGCGAGGCTGGAGAAGCGGCTGCACTCTGCAAGTTCTCGCAGGGCCGCCGCCCCCCCCCGATTCGTCGATCCGCGCACACAGCCGAAACCAAGGTGCCGGGCCGCCTGCACCAGTATCTCGGCGTCCCGGTGGCGGCTCACAAGCATGGTCAAGCCGCAGTGCCCCCGCATGTAGGCGGGAATCAGTATGTACTCGTGCCAGAAAACATACAGCATGCGGCCAGGGCACCCCGGATGCGCCGGATCCGCTGCGGCATCGTAATACGCTACCCGGTATTCCAGCGTACCCATCCACCGGCGGATCAGAGCAGTGGCCAACAGCCCCCCCCACGCCATGGCCAGCGGATGATCAAACTTCATACGATCCTTCCCCAAAGCAAGCTTACCTATCCTGGGCCCGCTCCCTCATCTTTGGTCGGCACAACTCTGCCCGCTCAACACCGCACGCACAACATTGCCTACCGAACCTAGCCCATCGATGCAGCGCTGAAACAGCATACCCTCTCAGCACGGCCCACGCTGCACGGCCGACACAGCCGTGCTAGCACGCACAGCACAGCCAACCCAGCACAGGCAGTACACCACGGCGGTCACGCCCCCCTCCCTGCACCCGCATCCTCCTCTTCCGGCCATTCGCCGGAGTACACTTCTACTGCCGGGCCGGTCAAATATACGTGATCGTCTTCGGCCCACTCCAACTCCAGGTCGCCCCCACGCAGGTGCGCCAGCACACGGCGGCCCGTGACACCTGCCAGCACCCCGGCCACGCAGGCCGCGCTCGCGCCCGTGCCGCAGGCAAGCGTCTCCCCAGTACCGCGCTCCCACACACGCATCTGCACCTCGTCTGGCTTGAGCACCTGCACGAACTCCACGTTCACACGGCGGGGAAAGTGTGCGTCCCGCTCCACGATCGGCCCCACGCCCAGCACCAGCTCGTCGGAAAGCTCCTCCACAAACGCGACACAATGGGGATTGCCCATCGAAACGCAGGTGACTTGCAGCGTACGGCCGCCTGCCTCAAGCGGCACGCGCACTACCGGCGAGCCGGGCAGGGTCGTGGGAATGCGCTTGGCCTCGAGCACGGGCCGGCCCATGTCGACCCGCACTCGCACGACCTTTCCCCCTTGTACGTCGAGCTGCAACGTCAACACGCCCGCACCGGTCTCGATGGCCAACTCCGGCTTGCGACACAGGCCGTGGTCGAAAACGTACTTGGCAACACAGCGGATGCCGTTGCCGCACATTTCAGACTCGGAGCCGTCTGCGTTGAACATGCGCATGCGGGCATCGGCCGTGGCCGAGGGCAGAATGAGAATCAGACCGTCGCCCCCCACGCCGTAATGGCGGTCGGAGATGCGGCGTGCCAGGGCAGCAGGATCCTTCGGCACAGGCTGGTGGAAGCAATCGACGTACACGTAGTCGTTGCCCGCTCCGTGCATCTTGGTAAAGCGCATGGCTGAGATTTTAGAATCGCCCGCCCAGCCACGCCAGACGAGCTATTGCCCATCTGCCCGGTTGCCCAGCCGCTGGTGCACGAAGACATCGATGTCGAAACTGATCGAACGCACCGAGCCATCACAGAAAGCGGCATTCCACGTGCCGCGGTGGGCACTGCCGAACCGCGTGCTTTCTTCCGCCTCGCCGTCCGCCAGCGGCGCCAGAAATGCAGTCCGGCAGATATCGTCCTGGTAGCCGGTGTACATGCTCCAATCGTCGCCGTGGTCGAGGCCCGTGTGGTAGTCTCGCGTGTTGATGTACTTCTCTCCCAGCATGTAGGTGTAGGCCTTGCCGTCTGTAACCTGGGCCATACGCACCTCGCTGCGCAGGTAGCAGATGCCGGTATGGTCGGAGACGTCGGGCCAGGCGTAAGCGGGGTCGTCTCCTTCGGCCAGGCTCGCGGGCCCGCCCCAGAGATAGATCTCGGTGCGGGGCTGGTCGCCGGAGCAGGCGGCGTAGTCGCTCCGCGCAGCAGCGGCCAGCGGCTCGGTATCCAGCGGCGTGCGCGCAGGTGCATAACCGATCGCAAATGGGCCCAGGTCGCGGCGTGCCGGGCAGATGAAGACGGCCATGGGGGTTTGTACAAGGCGTGCCACTGCCTGGCGCTTTTCGGGCGGCGGCGCGTCGCGGCCTAGGCGTGCCAGGTCAGGGCGTTCGAGGTAGGCCAAGAGACATGCAATCCAACCGCCAGGCTGCTTCCGCCCAGTGCCCCGATTCGGGTCCCACACCCATTGGCCGCCCCAGCCACCGGTCGGCAGCCGCTTGTGCGCCGTCTCGTGCAGCAGCATGGCCAGAGACTGCTGCTTGAGGTTATTCATGCACTGCGTCCGCCTACCGGACTCGCGCGCCGCCTGGATGGCGGGCAGCGCCAGCGCCACCAGCAGGCCAATGATGGAGATCACCACCAGCACCTCAACCAGCGTCATCCCGCGGCGGCACATGTGCCTAGCGGATCTGTACGTCGCGGCAGTCATGCGCAATCTCCTTCACAATGCCCTCCTCGAGCCGCAGCACCAGAGGCGGCGCCATCTTCAGGCACTCGCCGCCAGCCACCTCGCCCACGACCACGCCCTCGTTCGCATCACAAGATAACTCCGGCAGCCACACCGTGCCACGCACGACCAGCACCGCCAACCGCGTGTGCGGCCGAATGCGTTCAGCCTGGGCCGATTGCTCGTGGGCGAGGCCTGCATCAGATTTGAGCTGGGCCGGCCCTCCTAGCCCGCTCCGCCGTGTGCCAGAGACCATGCGGCAGCTCGCCAGCGCTCGCTCGCAGCGCGAACAGCCAGGCTTGAAGAGCAAGACCACCCAATGGCCTGACGCAAGCTCGCCGTCGATCGACGAACCACACACTGCACGCCACGGCCGGCCGAGCATCAACCTCGCCTGCCTAGCAGCCTTCGCGTCGATCCACGGCCCAAGCTGCCGATATACCGGCCCCAACGCCCCGGAAGCCTCCAACCACACCACTAGCACAAAGGCGCCCGCCACGCCTGCTATCCGCGCCGCCGTGCCCACGGCCTCGCCCCCCACGCCCGCTGCGGTTGGCTGGGCCGCTGCCGGCCGCATGCTTACCAGCAGCATGATGCACGCCAGGTCCACTGCCAGCGCCTGCCACGGCCGCACCGGCAGCTCGCCAAAGCATGAACAATGCTCCTCTCCCACCCATACCCCTGCTGCCGACACGCCAGCAAACGCCGCGAACAGGGCTATGGCAATCCAGCGCACGGGCCTTGCAAATGGCAGAAGCACAAGGCCCATAGCCACCAGCAGCTCGATGCACGCCAAGACGCCCGTGAGCCAGCGATCGGCCGCAAGGGCATGCCCCGCAGTCAGCACGTCATGCGCCAGCCCGCCTGCCTTCAACGCAGCAGCAAGCAACAACACGCCCCCGACAGCCGCATAGCTCAGCTTACGTAGACGCGAAGCCATCGTCTCCCCCAACGCTCAGGCCCCCCGAGCAATACCCTGCCGGCGGCTGCCTGCGGCAGCCCCCGTCGCAACGCGCGCCGGCCGCCCCCGTCGCCATGCCCCGCGCATGCGCACCCTGGCCACCCACGGTGCTGCTGCGCGGCTGTGCCCCTTCGTTCCCAGGCGAGCGAGGGTTCCACTCGCGCGGCCACGTTTTCGCCAGCGTCTGGAACACGCGCAGACAACTGCCCACTCGTGAGCCCGTCCCTAAACATCGGGGGTCGAGTCCTAAGCACGCAGCACAGCAGCGTAGTTTACGAGCCGCCATACTCCCAAGCCTTGACGCATTTCTTGCGTTGAATCTCAGCCCCCGCCTTGCAGTTCTTTTCAAATTCGGCGGGGTGCTCCAGCTCACGAGAACTAGGATCGAGAGGCGGATTGCAGGCCTCGATGCAGTGGTTGCAGTACCACTTGCGTGTCTTCACTACGTCAATGGCCGTGGGCGTGCCTCCCAGATTGGTCTTGACCTGAACCAGGCTATGTGCATACGGCGTAGCATGATACGCCAGACAGTCGGTCGTGTTGCCCTGATCGTCCGTATGATCGTGGCGCAGCGCCATCACTTCGTTGCACCCACCAACGCAGTTTACCGCACCCACACCCATCCGCACCAGGCCTACCGCGGCCAGCCAAAGCACGACCCACCAAGCAGCCTCTTTCACCAGACGTCGAAACCTGTTTCGCTCCTTTGAATAGACAGTGGATACTTAACACTTGTATACGCGCACACTAAATACGTAACTCACCTCCTGCGAGCCCTGGCAACTGCTACGAGCACTCGTATGATCAGTGCCCCAACGACGGCAAGTGTCACATACAGCAGGTAGCGGGCCCTCATTGACGCCTCACCTCCCGAGCGGCCCTGCCCCGGCTGAAGCTGCAATACGTCTCCCGCCCGTTGCGTCACAAAGATGCTGTCCAAGGCTCCGCTTTGGATTCGCGTCCCCGCCTCGACGCGTACGCGGAACAGGTCGGGGTCGAGCGGTACGTTCAGCGCACACTCGATGGTGTCCAGTCGCGTCTCCTCCCTATATTTTGTCAGGCGAAACTGCGTTGGCACCCATGTCCCCGCGTGTGGGCCGTACTCGGCTTCCGCGGACCAAAGCGGTCGTTCCTTTCCCTCGACGAACCACGTTTGCCGTAGGATTGCCGCATCTCGCGAAGGATCTACCCACACATCGTACCAGTTGCCGCGGAAGACTTCGCTGCGCAGCACCACACACTCGCGGCCCTGATACTTGACCGTGCCGACAACCCGGTACATCGCGGGATCCGGCAAAATGCGCAGCGCCCGCGCGGTGGGCGTGCCTTTTCTTGTAGGCAGCACGCCCACGGCGTAAAAAGCGAATTCTTGCTGAGTCAGTAGCAAGATGGTCGGCGGGTAATGGACGTACACATGGGGATCGGTGGGCCTAAGTGCTGGGTTGCTTTGGGGAGGCAAATAGCGTACGAAATTCGCTCCGTCCCACACATAAACTTCGCGCAGCAAATAGGGCTCAGCATCGTGTTGCTGCTCAACGTCACCGCATAGGCACGTAACCACCTCGTTGCGCACACGATTGCGCTCGAAGTCGATATACAGGGTCATATTGATTTTATAAGCGAAGTCGCGCGGTGGCGCGGGAGGCAGGGTATTATCGCCCTGCATACTGGAGCACCACCCCGCGGGCAGCACTCCCAGTCCTTCTGCCTTCCAAATGGCAGTCCGTATGAACTTCTGGCGCTTTTGCCAGGAACGTGCGATGTCTTGTATGAGCGGATCGATTGTCGCCTGCGCAAACGCGCTACCTTGAGTGCAGGCCAGTGGGATATTGCGTGCGCAGATAAGCAATCCCAAAGTGCCAAGAACAATCGGGGCCCTAGCATGCCGAGTTGGGTAACGAGGGAAGACCATTCTGCACGCTCACTGCAAGGTGAAAGGGACTGGCAACGCTCGGGCGGTCACTCGGAGTTCGACGGTACGCAATGCAGTGTCCGGCGTCTGGGCAAGCACCCGCACGGTACCTCTGAATCCGCCGGGCATGCGTGGTCGAAACCAGATATCCAGTTGCGCTTGCGGACCCGCGAGAGACTCGACGGTGCATTCCAATTCAGGCGAGTCGCTGGCGATCGATTGGATCGCCAGGGGCCTTCCAAGTTGAGAGCGCATCAGAACTACAGTACGTACGGCATGCTCGGAGGGTACAGCACCAAGGTTCAGAAGCGAGGGAACGAACTCCAAATCTTCCACGCAGGTGCCTCGTACTTGAAGCGCGTACGGTGGCAGATATTGCCCATTGTGCAGCCTGGCTCGCACTCGCAACTCGGCGCGGAAGGGTCCGGATGGCATGTCGCTGTTGGGTTGCACGTCGATGCGCCATCGTCCCTTATTGCGCACGGCCCAGGCGCGCACGTCCGTAAGCTCTTCGAGCGAGATGCCCGCAACGCCATCCGCAAGTTCAAGGTCGAATCCCTTCACCGGCGCTGGTGCTCCGCGAACGACGCGCCCGGCCCCTTCGAAGTCCAATACGTTGGGGCGCGCCAGAAACGCCCGGCGCATCCGCCCCGAGAGTTCCCACCAATGGACCGTAGCACTCGTGCCTCCATACCGGAAGCTCACACGAACCTTCAGCACCTCTTCCCAATATGGTGCGCCAACCGCATCTCCTGCGGCCATGTCAAGGGTCAACGAAAGTTTCCTGGTTTGCCCGGGCGGCACAACGAACTGCCGCGGGGTGACAGAGGTGCAGAGACAGCCCGACGTGTGCACGTCGAGCACGGTCACGGGCCGGGTGCCCGTGTTGCGCACTGGCAGTTCGCAGACAAACCCGCTCTGCGCCCACACCTCGCCTAGGTCGAGGGCCGCCGGGTCGATCTCGAGCCGCACCCGCTCGTCCTGTCTGAACACGTGCATCAGGCCCAACAAAAAGCCGCCGATGCCCACCAGGGCGATCGCGATGCCAAGCCCAATCGCCCCAAAGAGCTGGCCGGCCGTGAGGCGGATGGCGGCTTGCTCTGCCGAGTTGCCGGGGTTAGATGAATCATCGCCTGCGGCGGGCAAAGGGCCAGACTGCGCTAGCGCGGGAGCGGCTGGGGCGGTTTGCAGGTCCGTGCCGTGATCGGACGCGGTGTGCGAAGGGCGTGGTTCTCGGCCCTCGCTGCCGGCTGGGTTGCCGGTGGCGTGTGGGGCCGGCTGAGGGTGCGAACCGGCTGATGTCTCCAAGCTGTTCCCCGCCGCGGACGGGTACTCTGATGCCGCGGGCTGCTGGGTCGCCGGCCCGGCAGATGCCTGGGCGTTGTCTGCCGCCACCTCACCTTGCGGCGAGAAGGGCCTAGGGCCATGCCCGCTGTGCGGCATCTGTTCGCGATCCTGGTCTACATCTGGCTGCTCCGCCATGGCTGCTCCCCTGTTCGGTCGATGGGTCCCTCCTGCTCGTCAGCCTTTGCAGGGGACATTGAAGTTGTTAAGTGCTGGCGGTATTCGTGCGGCTTTTGTCAGGCTCATGGCCCTGGCATACAAGTGGACCATGTAGACATCGCCAGGGCAAGTGGTCTCAACAGAACAAATTATCGGGAATCGTAGGCGTATCAGCGGACTGTCCACACGACACCCGTTACAGCTCTGGTGTCCCACAGACGCATGCGCTATGACCCCACACTCAAGCAATCGTACTGATTCACCCTGCCGAAGAAGTTGCACTTATTCCAATCAGGCTCATCAAGTTCGCGGCTTGGATCGAGCGGGTTGTTGTCACACACCTCTGGGCCCTCTTCACATGTGTATAACGTCACCCGCTTGCCGGTGGGTGCGGTGCTCGCGTTACGCTCCGGATCAACAGCCTGCTGGAACATGTCGGCTTGCAGACCGTCGGAGTAGGCGCTGTACGTGTAGTTGCCGCCCGACCCATGCTTTGCCTTCACTTCCTTGCAGCCAGCCGTGCAATTCGCGGCGTCGCTGCGGGCAGCAGCCCAGAAGCAAGCACACCAAGCCCCCATCCACATGAGCGCTTCAACCATAGGACTCACACGCATGTCTCTTCTCCTCGAGCCTGGTAAACACCTTTGTGCATAGGCACGTTCACATACGGCACCGTTAGCATATGACTGTACGCCGCAATCGCGCAACCAGGAAGCGCAGGGCCAGACAGAGCCCGACGATCACGGTGGCCCACAAGGCGTACGTGAGCAAGGAACGGCGACCGAGGGTCTTGCTTCTGGCGGGCGGCTGCGCGGCTAATACGTCTGTCTCGCGATCTACGACAAACACGCCCTCCGGTGTCTGTACGCGCATGCCAGCAACCGCGCGTACGCGGAATAGGTCCGGATCGAGGTGTTCGTTCAGACGTAACGCCTTCACGTGCAACTGGGCAGCGTCATCGTTTCTACCTGCGTAGCTGAATGCACTGGGCATCCAGGTACCGTCGAAGGGCGCGTATTGAATTACCGTCGTACAATAGGGGCGGCCCCGCGAGTAGTAGACCTCTCGAACAATGGCGGCGTCGCGGCCGGGATCGACCCAGTACTCATAGAACGTGTCGCTATATGTTCTCAAGGCAGAGGTCCGCAAGACGACGCATTCGCGCCCCTCGTGCATGGCAGCCGCATGGACGCTGAGTAACGTGGGATCGACGGCGATGCGGAACTGCTGTGGCGGCCGCACGCCGCTTCCGTGCGCCAACACGCCATGTGCTAGAAGAACGCCTTCGTTTTCGGGATCGAAGAAGGGACGGGGCGGCACCTTGGTAAACGCATCTATAAAATTGGGGTCGCGTGCGCGCCAGGCCGAATTGTGACTCGCTGGGTAGTACCAGATGCATGCGCTGCCATCGTAGACCTGGACGACATACTCCGAGCGAGGTTCAATGCGGCCCTGCTCGAGGTCAATGCCGCACGAGTAGTAGACCCATTCCTTGCGAGCGCGATTGTGCTCAAAATCCAGCCACAATCGCAATTGCAGGTCAAAACGAACGTCCTCCGCAGGCACGGGGCCTGTGTCGGAGAACGCAGAACTTTGCATGGCGGCGACTTGCGAACAAACGCCCCGGCGGCGAAAGCCAACTCCCTCCGCCTCCCAAACGGCCGTCTTTACCATATCCTGCCTCGCCTGCCACTGGGCCAAGATCTGCCGCAGCACGTCGGCGTCGCCCGGTTGGGCGGCTGTGCCCCTCCCGAATCCCAAGACGCTCAGTATCGCTGCAAACAGGCACGCACGCCCTCTCTTCGCACAGAGCGAGCTTGCAAAAAAAACGTTGCGCGTAATTGTGCAGCACATAATGATCATAGTCCCTGAGTGCTCGTGGGCAGGGTGCGCGGTTGCACAACACACGCACTTATGGGAAGGAGTAGTTCCCGTGCATCACCCTCACCGATGGCAACCTTCAACCTCAGGTTTGCACGAACAATCCCCGGCGTGAGACCGGCAAGCTCCACCTTGACAGGCAGCACGCCTTGGCCCTGAGTTGCAGCCGCCGAAACCTGTACGCCGGGGTGGTCGCAGGTGGTTTCGAGAAGAACGAGCCGCCGCCGGCTGAAAGATCGCACAACGAAATCGACCTTGGCACGTTCACCGGCCTCGACAATGGCGAAGTGCAGCGCCGCGGGAAGTAGCTCAAGGTCGCCGATGCATGTGCCCACCACTTGCAGGCCGTACGGCGGCAGCGTTTCGCCCGAGGCAAGCTGGGCGAACAGCAAGACTTCATAGCGGAATGGCCCGGCAGGAACGGTCTCCCGCGGCTGAACGAACAACCGAAAGCCCGTGCCATGGCGTTCCAGCCACGCGTGTAGGTGCTGTGGAGCGGTCACGGCAATACCTGCCAGGCTTTCCACAGGCTCAAGTTCCACCTGTTGAATGGGCCCGGATATCCCCTGCGCGGGTCGGAGCCGCCCTCCGAACATGAGTTTAGCCGGCCTGGCCTTGAACGCACGCCGAAGCCGTGCTCTCACGACCACGTCAACGGGCGCCGCCAACCGCCCGGCGGGTATCAACGATAGGCCCAGTGCCAGCTCGTCAGCAAGGGCATTGTCCCGGGCGGCCGCGTCCATGGCTGCAAGGTCCAGCGTAATCCGCAAAGCTTGCTCGCCGCCCGGCGCGACGCGGAACTGGCGTGGCTTCACTGACCCATAGAAATCGCAAGAGGTGCGCACATCTCGGACGACGATCCGCTGCGTGCCCGTGTTGCGCACAGGCAGTTCGCAGACAAACCCGCTCTGCGCCCACACCTCGCCTAGGTCGAGGGCCGCCGGGTCGATCTCGAGCCGCACCCGCTCGTCCTGTCTGAACACGTGCATCAGGCCCAACAAAAAGCCGCCGATGCCCACCAGGGCGATCGCGATGCCAAGCCCAATCGCCCCAAAGAGCTGGCCGGCCGTGAGGCGGATGGCGGCTTGCTCTGCCGAGTTGCCGGGGTTAGATGAATCATCGCCTGCGGCGGGCAAAGGGCCAGACTGCGCTAGCGCGGGAGCGGCTGGGGCGGTTTGCAGGTCCGTGCCGTGATCGGACGCGGTGTGCGAAGGGCGTGGTTCTCGGCCCTCGCTGCCGGCTGGGTTGCCGGTGGCGTGTGGGGCCGGCTGAGGGTGCGAACCGGCTGATGTCTCCAAGCTGTTCTCTGCCGCGGACAGGTAATCGTCTGATGCCGCGGGCTGCTGGGTCGGCGGCCCGGCAGATGCCTGGGCGTTGTGCGGCCCTATGGAGCGCTCGCGCGAGGCGGGCATGGTCCCGCACCCATCCGCGCTCTGCGGCATCTGTTCGCGATCCTGGTCTACATCTGGCTGCTCCGCCATGGCTGCTCCCCTGTTCGGTCGATGGCCCCATGCCGTACGTCATCGTTTCTGGGCTGACCGAGGCGTCGGAGTGTGCGCGGCGGTCGCGCGGCTTGTATCAGGCACCCAGGCCTGATGTACGGCCCATCCCGTGCATCACCCTCACTGGGCCGACCCAGAGTTTCCCGAATCGCACGCCAATCCGAGGAGCACGCCACGCAACGGCGGCGGCTGCCCATGGCTTTGTGCGTTAGCCTCGACATGCGGCACCCTTTCCAGACAGCCCTGGCCTCGCCCCTGCGAGGTCCAGGCAGCCGGTAGTTTACCACGCCGCGCCCCCCCCCATGCAAGAATTTTTTGCAGATTTTGCGACGGCCCCTTCGGGCCCTTGGCGTTAATGCGGTTGGGCGACTGGGGCTGTTGGTACAGGCGGGGCGTACTGGCTCACAATCACCTCGCCTTGAACGGGCAGCGCCTCGCGGAACCGGCGAACCTGCAACAATCGCCACTCCTTGGGCACGGGCACCTCCCACCGGCCCCAGCCGCCACCGCCTACCTCGACCACCCAGACGGTCGTGCCGCATATGGCTTCAAGGTCTTCAACCTCGAGCAAATCACTCTCGAGCAGTGCAGCCGTGCCGAAATAATGGGTGCGCAGCGTAAACGGGTCGGGATAGAGCCGGCATGCGTGCCGCGCGCGCATGTGGTATAAGAGCGGATAGTATACGAGCGTCGTGCTGGCCACTACGGGCTCGTGCGGGCCGCGTTGGGCTTCGATCCAGCTTGCTGCCGCACGCATGCCGGGCGAAGTCCAGAAGCGGGCGTTTCCGGCCATGTACACGGCCATCACGGCCGTGCTGCACACAACGATCACGGCGGCCGTTACGTGCCGTAGAGCCTGCCCTCGCGGCAGGCGAGCCGTTGCAACGGCCAGCAGAACCAGGAAGGCAAGGTGCGGCACTACAAGGTACCTGGGGAAAAACAGATTCCGCACCGCGACAGACACCGCGGCCAGCAAAAGTGCGCTCCCAAGCGCAGCGGCAACAAGGGACCACGTGCCGGGCACGGCTCGTTTCAGAGACGCCAGGCAAACCGCCGCGCAAAACACGGCAAGCACACGGGCCTCTGGCGCGTGGGTGCCAATCGGATCCTCCGGATCGAAAAACGTCTGATAGATGGCAGTCTCGGCGTTCTTCCACGTGAGCACGCCGGACCAGAAATTACGTTGCACCTTTTGCGCCTGCCGCCACGCCACCGCGGCCCAGGGAGCATATGCAACGGCTAACAGGCACACGAGCGCAAGCAATGCGCGGCGGCTGGCCGCCGGACCAGGGGCAGGCAGCTTGTAGCCCACGACGGCGACAATTACCAGCACGCCGGCCATTGCTGCCACGAACAGCACACCGGTGCTGTGCGTGTAGCACAGCGCTGTGCCACATGCGGCAAACGCGCACCAGTGCCGCCAGGTTCCGTTGCCCAGCAGTCGCGCGAGCGACCAACCCGAGAAGGCCGCCAGCGCCCCGGCCAGGCTGTACATGCGCGTGTCCCAGGACCATCGCGCGTGTAGCGGACTGGTGCCGATCAACCAGGCCGCGACCATCCCGGCCACAGTTTCCGAGCCAGCCCCCTCGGCATGACGGCATTGCCAGGCCGCGATCTCGCGTGCCCAGAGCGCGGCCCCCAAGATCGCCGCTACGCCAAACAAGGCGCTGGGTAGGCGCAGCGCCAGCAGGCTCTCTCCAAAAAGGCGCTGCCATGCCTTGAGAAACAGGTAATACAGCGGCGGATTATTGTCTGCGGCCGCGCGTGCCAGCAGTTCGCCCCAAGCAAAGCTGGCCATGCGCCACGAGAAGGCCTCGTCGAACCAGAGGCTGCGGCGATCGAGCCCCCACAGCCGCAGGGCCGTACCCAGGACAAGGGCCGCCAGCAAGGCGGCCGCCGCAGCGCGAGCGTGCCACCGGCGGTTGGTGCCGTGCATGGGCCGTCACGCTGCGTGGGCCAGCCGGCGGGCACGCCGGTTGCGAACCCATGCCAAAAATACGGCGGCAGCGATGGCGGCGATGCCGGCCAGCAGAATCCAGCGCATGCGCTGGCGTGGGTCGATCTCCGGCGCCACGTCCGGCAGGTCGAAGGCTGGGAGGGTGAAGGCGGCCTCCGGCACATCTGCCGGTTCGACGCGGCTGAAGGTCCACACCTCCTCGCTAGCGGGTTCGTTTGGCCGATCCGGGCGGTACACGCGGTACACCACCTTCGAGAGGACGGGAATTCCTTGAGGAGCGCGCTTCGGGTGGTACGAGATTTCCGCTTGGCGATATCCCTTGCCTGGGTTACGTGCGTGGTCGAACAGCCAGCCGCGCAGCGCCCAGCTTCCCGAGCGGGTAAAGAGAAACCAGCCAGCCATGTCGGCTGCGGGCTGCTCAGGGTTCGGCAGAAGAAACTCGGCGCGAACCAGGTCGTCCTCTCCGCCCAACGCCTCGAACCTGGTCCACTGAAAGCCAGGCTCTAATGTAAAGTCGCGCACAGTCCAATCGTACGCACAATATGCCCCGAACAAAGCCCAGGCAGCAAGGCGCATGTTTGACAACCGCCCCTCATATGTGTCGATTCCATTTACGGTAAATCCCGAGCCGTCCTTGGCAGGGGAGAGTGAGAACGAGACACGGGGATTCGCGACTTGTACCCAGGCCTCAGGATCTTTCAGCTTCAGCGTACTGGCAGCCGGGTAGACAATCAGGCGCACCGATTGGCCGCGCGAGGCGTACTCCAGTTTTTTCGCCGGGGGAAGCTGAGGAACCGTTCTCGCGACCGTCCATTCGTGCCGCGCCTCCATCACCACGTGGCTATAATAGTGCATAAGGGCCTGCAAGGCGGCCGGATACTCGGCCTCAAATTGGCGCCGTAGCGCTTCCGAACCCTCGTCCGCACCACACACTGCGGCGTGCAGGAAGCCACAAAGCGTGATGACGACAACACAAGCACCGCGCATCATGACGGTTGCCTCCAACGCATGAGACCCAGCCGCGAGAGAACTCGCTCCCGCATCATACGACCTCGAACCGTTCCCTTACTTCTTGCAGCACTTGCAACCTCGCGGTGTCTGCATGCACGCGCACGTGGCAGGTGCTCCGGGGCATGGATCGGCCGGCGGACTGGTACAAAGCTGAGGGCAGCCCGGGACAGTGGGACAAGCCGCACTAAAGGCCAAGCAGCCCCCATCCACACACATGCTCGCGTACCCCAGGGTCCCGAGCGCAAGCAACCACAGGCCGACACTCATCAGCAGTAGCACAAACACGCGTAACATGGCAATGCTCCTCATACTTTCTGGAACAAGTGTTACGCAAACCTTGCGCGGCTGCCGGCGCGAGCCGCTATGGTGAACTCTCCCGCATTACCTTCGCCCGAACCATCGCGACCACAGGCGCGCTGGGCGTATCTAGACAAAGCTGTATGGGCTGGGCAAACACATCGCCCTCCTTGGGCGCCGAAACGATGGCCGAAATGCGAATGGTCTGGCGCGCACGCGGCTCAATCGACATGGGAAGATCTTCCGCCACCACGCAGCCGCACCCGGACCTGGACCCCACAATCGTCACACGCTTGTCCGTGAGATTCTCCACCTCCCAGTATCCTGTCAGGTAAACGCCCTCGGGCACGCATGGGATCTCTGCCGAGTCTCGCTCCAAGATTAACACCTGTCCTTGCAAACGAGCGAGCGCCTTCGTTGGACTTCCATACTGCCAGACGGCCCAACCGTAGAACGTGCCGCCCAGCAAGGCCGCGACCGCTGCCGCGGCAAGCACGTATGCGGCGCAGCGGCCAAGCGTCCGTTTCCAGCGTGTCCTCCCGGGTGCCCGGGGCGCACTCGGGCCCTCGACGACCTGTTGCGGGCCTGTCGGAGGCGAAAGATCGCGGTCAGTAACGGCGGTCAAGCCTTGCGAACGAGACGCTCTAGCTTGATTCCAACTTTCAGGCGCATCGCTCGGCGAGGTCTTTGGCTCAAGCGTACCGGCCGTGCTGTGCGACCGCGGTAGCGACCTCGAGGGAGGCGGCTCGCTGGCTGGCGTGGTCTGGTGGGCCTGGTCTACATCTGGCAACTCCACCATGGCTGCTACCCTTTTCGGTCGATGGTCCCATGCCGTACGTCAGCGTTTCTGGGCTGACCGAGCCGTCGGAGTGTGCGCGGCGGTCGCGCGGCTTGTATCAGGCACCCAGGCCTGATGTACGGCCCATCCCGTGCATCACCCTCACTGGGCCG
>FWPU01005372.1_pt1 | contig 27953 bp, 26 predicted proteins | sample 2228361 | NCBI WGS metagenome assembly FWPU01 (sample SAMEA103939777, study PRJEB20133) | metagenome
GAAGATCTACAGGCACTGGATGAAGACCTGGAAGCGTTGATGATGCGGTATCAATCATAAATCCAATTCATCCGAAAAAGAACTGCACGACGCGGTCGCGTCGTGCAGTTCTTTTCTTGGAGTTTCAACTTCACTCTACGAAGCGAGGGCAACCTCCGCTTCAAGCGGCTCAAACTGACTGTTGTACAGGTCAGCATAGAAGCCACCTTTGGCCATCAATTCCTCGTGCGTTCCCTGCTCAACGATGTTACCGTCACGCATGACCAGAATCAAATCAGCATTGCGAATGGTCGAAAGCCGGTGAGCAATGATGAAACTGGTGCGCCCCTGCATCAGGTTATCCATCGCCTTTTGAATCAGCAATTCGGTGTGGGTATCTACCGAACTGGTAGCCTCATCCAGAATCAGCATGGCTGGGTCAGCCAGAATAGCGCGTGCAATCGTCAGCAGCTGCTTCTGCCCCTGCGAGATGTTGGTCACTTCCTCATTGATGACCATTTGATATCCTTCCGGTAAAGTGCGCACGAAGTGATCCACGTGGGCAGCTTTGGCAGCCCGAATGACTTCTTCTTCGGTGGCATCTTCCCGTCCGTAGCGGATGTTATCGAGGATCGTACCGTTGAACAGCCAGGTATCCTGCAGCACCATGCCGAACATACGCCGTAAATCCTCTCGGCTAAAGCGGCGAATATCTACCCCATCAATCAAGATTTCCCCATCCTGAACGTCATAAAAGCGCATCAGCAGTTTGACGATGGTAGTTTTACCCGCACCAGTCGGCCCAACAATGGCAACTTTCTGTCCGGGTTGAATGTGAGCCGAAAAACCGCGAATGACGGGTTTATCGGGTAAATATCCAAAATGCACATTGCGAAACTCCACCTCGCCGCGCACTTTTTCCAATTTCACCGGCGATGTAGTTTCGGCAGTTTCTTCCTCTTCTTCCAGAAATTCAAACACCCGTTCTGCAGCTGCCACCGTTTGCTGTAAAACATTCGAGATGTTCGCCAATTGGGTGATCGGCTGGGTGAACGAGCGCACGTACTGGATGAACGCCTGAATATCGCCAACCGTGATTGAGCCACGGATGACCAGCCAGCCGCCGAGGATCGTCACGCCGACATAGCCCAGATTGCCGATAAAGGACATAATCGGCATCATGATACCAGAGAAGAACTGGGCTTTCCACGCCGCCCCATACAGGCGTTCGTTGTATTCCGCCATCTTGCGGATACTTTTTTCTTCGCCGTTGAATGCTTTGACCACAACATGCCCGCTGAACATCTCTTCGACATGGCCATTAACATTTCCCAGGTACTCTTGCTGCTGAGCAAAGAACCGTTGCGAATTGCGTACAATCATCATCACAACAACAAAGGAGAGAGGGACAATCAGCAGTGCCACCAGTGTCATCTGCCAGGAGATGGTCAGCATCATCACCAGCACACCCACCACGGTGACAAAAGATGTAATGATTTGGGTTAAACTCTGGTTGAGCGTTTGGTTGACAGTATCCACATCATTGGTCAGGCGCGAAAGTACCTCACCGTGCGTCGTACCATCAAAGTAGCGAAACGGCATCCGGTTGATTTTCGACATGATCTGCTTGCGCAGCTGATAGGTCACCGTAATCGCCACATCGGTCATCAGCCAGCCTTGCAGATAACTGAGAACCGAAGAAAACAGATACAACCCCAAAACCGTCAACAGAATCTGACCGATGCCGGCAAAATCAATGCTGCCGGTGCCGCTCAACTGAGCCAGCAAACCTTCAAATAACTTGGTGGTTGCACCGCCAAGGATCTTCGGACCAAGGATTGAAAAAACGGTTGAACCCGCCGCCAAAAGGATCACGATCACAATAGTGACTTTGAACGGGTCCAGGTAATGCAGCAATTTGCGCAGCGTGCCTTTAAAATCTCTGGCTTTTTCGACTTTCCCCATCATCATGTGACCGCCCATCGGACCACGGCCGCCCATCGGACCGCGCCCCATGACAGGCGGACGGTTTGCTCCGCTATCGCCTAGTCTGGATTTTCCATTCCCCGGTGTCAGGTTATTGGATTGGGTCATGCCAGCACCTCCTCCCTCTTCAATTGCGAGAGGGCAATTTCTCGATAAACTTCGCACTTTTCCAGTAATTCCTCGTGGGTACCTCTGCAGATGATCTCGCCTTCATCCAGGACGAGAATCTGATCGGCATCCTTGATGGTTGCCACCCGTTGCGAAACGATGATCACCGTACTGTCCTTCAGGCTTTGCTTCAAAGCGCGCCGTAAGCGGGCATCCGTGCGATAATCCAGCGCCGAAAAGCTATCATCGAAAATATAGATGGGGGCATGCTTTACCAGCGCCCGCGCAATGCTCAACCGCTGCTTTTGCCCCCCCGAGTAATTGATACCTCCCTGCGAAACCGGGGCTTGCAAACCTTCTGGGGAAGAAAGTACAAACTCGCTTGCCTGAGCAATTTCCAGTGCCTGTTTGAGGATTTCTTCGGCTGCCTCTTCATTGGCGTACCGCAGATTGCTCTCAATTGTCCCGCTGAACAGATTGCTCTGCTGAGGAATGTAGCCAATTTTATCGCGCAGTTCGCTCAGACGCACTTCGCGGATATCCACTCCGTCAATCAGGATGGCTCCATCGGTCACATCGTAGAAGCGCGGAATCAGGTTAACCACCGTGGATTTTCCCGAACCGGTTGTCCCAATGATGGCAGTGGTTTTGCCAGCCTCTGCCACAAAGTTCAAATTGCAAAGCACGTTTTCCTCTGCATCCGGGTAGCGGAACGACACATTCTTGAATTCAATCCGTCCTCGAAACGGCTCCGGGAAGGATTTTGGCTGAGGCGGATCAACCACCGAAACCTCCGTTTCCAGTACATCCGCCACACGATTTGCCGAAACATCGGCACGCGGGAAAAGGATGAACAGGAAGGAGAGCATCATGAAGGCAAACACAATTTGCATGGCATATTGCATGAACGCCATCATATCGCCAACCTGCATGGAGGATTGGGCAACTTGATGGGCACCGATCCATAGAATCAGCACGGAAATGCCATTGAGAATGATCATCATGAACGGCATGACCATCACAAAAACGCGGTTAACGAAGAGACTGGTACGGGTCAGATCGAGGTTGGCTTGTTCAAACCGTTGTTCCTCTTGCTTTTGACGGTTGAATGCGCGCACCACCATTATCCCGCTTAAGTTTTCTCGAGCGATCAGGTTCAGACGATCAACCAGACTCTGGATGATTTTGAATTTGGGGGTAGCAATCGCAAATACGATGCTGATCAAGCCGATTAGAGAAATCACCGCCACAGCGATGATCCACCACATATCCGCACTTTTGTTGATCGCCCGGATGATTCCACCAATCCCGATGATGGGAGCATAGAACACCATGCGAATCAGAATCATCATTACCATCTGAATCTGAGTGATATCGTTCGTTGAGCGTGTAATGAGCGATGCAATGGAAAATTTTTCAATCTCAGCAGCCGAGAAACGCATTACACGTTCAAACAACAAGTGACGCAAATTACGCGCCAGTCCAGCCGCCACCCGCGATGCCAGAAATCCAACCAGGACAATGGCAGCTGCCGAGAGCAGTGAGATGAGCAGCATTTGTCCGCCCACCCGCAGAATGTAGTTGGTCTGCAGCCGGCCAGTATCCATGCCAAGCGCATCATATTCGCTCTTTACAACCCGCGCAGCAGCCTGAATCAGGGCTTTTTCTCCGCCAATCGTTTCAAAGCGTTGGCTGACTGCCTGACGAATCTGATCTCGCTGGAACTCTGGCAGATTCGCCATCAGGGTGAACAGTTCCATACCAGCCGGCAGCCGGGAAAGATCGAAAGACATCCCCGGCATAAGGGTTTGAGCCTGCTGGGGGTCTTTGAGAATTTGCTCAATACCGGAAACGATCACTAAACCCTCCGCGACCGGCACTTCTAATTTCTGGAGGATTTGGTGATCGGGCTGGCTCAGCACATAGACTGGTTCCTCAGCCAGTAACGGATAGGTCTTCACCAAAGTTGCATAATCGGCGCTGGTTTGATCTACCAGCCGGTAGGAACCTAACACCTGTTCTTTTTCTTGTGGGGTCAAAAACAGCCCAAGGTGCTGCATGGTTGTCTGACGCATTGCCAGCGGTAAACCATTCTCCACCCCGCCTTGTTGTATACCAACATTGACGATTCTCGAAAGGTAATCCGGCAATGCCAGATCGGCATTTGCCTGAACAAATAAAAGCAGAATTGCCAAAATCAGTGGCAGGGCAAATGGCTTTAAGTACTTCAGGATACGAAACATTCATTAACCTCCACATTATCTGTAATGAAACGGCTAATAAACCGGCTCAATTTCTTTCATTCGCTCGGTCATCAATTCTAATGCCTCAATGATCTGTTCCATCTCTTCCTCCGAAAGGCGCTCCACCAGCTCATAAAGCCACTGCTGGCGGGCAACCGTACTTTCGGTGAGGATTTTCCGGCCTTTTTCGGTCAGAACCAGTTGTTTATGGCGGCGATCATTCGGGTTTTCCCGGCGGGCAATCAAACCCTGCTGAACCAGACGATCCAGCAGTTGACTGGAAGCTGCCGCAGTCACTCCCAGTTCTTCACTGATTTGCGAAATGTTACATTCCTGATTGTAGTGAATATGACGCAGAGCCACCATTTGGGTCATCGAAAGTCCCTGTTCTTTGGTATATTGCCAGAAAGCACGCATCGAGCGCTGCATGATCTGTCCCATGGCTCTTTCAAACACTTCAAAATATTTTCTTCGGATTTCATCCATACAGTCTAATCCCTGTAAATAATTAAGTGATGTTGAATATTAACTTGTTTTTATAATTTGTCAAGGGCTGCGTCAAGTACAAGATGATACAGCCACCTGCCATTTGGCAAGGTGGCTGTTTGATTTCAATCCCTTCAGTTTTAACGAAGACCGGTATCCACAAAATCCTTTAAGGGATTGTTGGGATCGGCGTATTCTTTCAGGACTTCGTCGTAGGTTTTCAAACCCATTGGACGGCGTTGTTCCCCCTGCTGGCTGGGTTTAAGCCCTAACAGCGAATCGATTTCATCCCGTAATTGTTCGACCTGCGTAAATTGCTGCTCAAAAGGTGAATGTTTCAAACGATGTGGCAGGGCTAATTCGGCTGCTATGGCAATGTCTTCCAACGAAATTCGGTTTCGCCCCTCAAACGCCGCCTGCGCCCGTGCCGTCTTTAAGATGACCATGTCCGGACGATGTCCGTCCACTTGAAAATGAGCCGTCAGTTGGGTGATCACCAGCAGGTCATCCCGGTTGTACTCCACATCCTGCACAATACGGCGTGCTTGTAGAATTTGAAAACCTAATTCGCGTTCGCGTGCCTGCCATTCACGGCAAAATGCTCCCGGATTTTCTTCATAGGCCAGCCGCCGTTTCATGATGGCAACCCGTTCTAATGCGCTGCGCAACCCGCGTACCTGAACCGAAAGACCAAAGCGATCCAGCAATTGTGGGCGTAAATCACCTTCTTCCGGATTCATGGTGCCTACCAGAATAAAACGAGCCGGATGGCTGAACGAAACCCCCTCACGCTCGATAATGTTCACTCCCATCGCAGCCGAGTCAAGCAGGACATCCACCACGTGATCATCGAGCAGGTTGACTTCGTCAATGTAAAGCAACCCGCGGTTCGCGGCCGCCAGAACCCCCGGCTCGAAGGCTTTTTCCCCTTTTTGAATAGCCTTTTCAATGTCCAGCGTTCCAACAACGCGATCCTCGGTTGCCGAAATAGGTAAATTCACAAACGGCGTTGGGCGGGTAACTACCGGCGGCTTAACACATTCCGGAAAGCGCTGGCGGCATTCGGTACACCACTCCATCGGCCGGTCAGGATCACATCCAAACCGGCATCCCTCAATTACTCTCAGTTCCGGCAACAAGGCTGCCAGAGCGCGCGCCGCGGTGGATTTGGCCGTTCCGCGTTCTCCCCGAATGAGAACACCACCAATCCGTGAATCGATGGCATTCAAAATGAGAGCGCGCTGCATGCGCTCCTGGCCGACAATTGCTGTAAAGGGAAAATTGTAATTAAATTGCGGCATGACTTTTTTACGCTTTGATCATCTCCAAACGGCGCAATTTGATCCTATCCGTATCACGGGTTTTCTGGTGGCGGCAGGCAATCACCTCGGCAAGTATCGCCACTGCAATTTCCTGCGGAGTTACTCCGCCCAAATCCAGGCCAATGGGTGCATAGACCCGTTCCAACTGATGGGGATCAAAACCATCTGCCAGTAAATGCTCGCGAATGGTGCGGCACTTTGCCAAACTGCCAATCATCCCAATATAAGGGGCAGGTGTGGTCAGGGCATAGCGCAGGGCGGCTTCATCCGAAACATGATCCGTTGTGATCAACACCACATAGGAATCTTCACCCAGATTAACTTGTTCCAGTTCAGGGACATTCGCCAATCCGGCCTGCACATCCACCACCACCACATCAAACCCGGCGGCTTCGCCCATGATTTTAAGTGGTCTTCCAATATGTCCGCCGCCCACAATGACTAACTGTGGAGCGGGAAGAAAGGGTTGAATGAATACCGTTACCTCCCCGCCGCACAGCGTACCAATTGCGTCCTGACCCTCTTCGGCCAATTTGTAGTGGAAAAGACCGGAATGATGTTCGGTCAAGGCTTTTTTGGCATCGCTCAATATGGCTGCTTCCAGTTTACCACCGCCTACCGTACCGGCGGTTTTGCCATCAGAGAGGAGCACAATTTGTGCACCAACCTTCGCCGGCGATGCTCCGCGCACTTCCACCACCGTCGCCAGCACAGCCGCTAGACGATTTTCAATGGCTTGGGCAAGTTGTTGAATGGCTTTGGACATCTTTGACTACCTATTCAATTCGTTTGAACGGCCTCTTTCAACCACTGTTCAATTTCGGGTTTGGAGGGAATTCTGCCGTAGGAGACCACCTTGCCCTCAATGACCAAACCCGGTGTAGCCAGAATCGGGTATTGCATGATATCGGTAGGATTGGTAACCTTTTCGAATTCAGCCTCAATTCCAAGCGTAGCCACAACCTCACGGGTTACAGCCTCCAGCCGCTTGCAGTTTGCACAACCCACACCCAGGATTTTAATATTCACCATTTCCATCACCTCGTTGATAAAAATATATTCGTACGAATGAATATTATTATAATCTCAAACCATTCCAATACCAGTGACAAGTGTAAGAGATTTTCGGGAAAGGTTACATAGAAAACAAAGAACATCGGGTCGTTTCTTTTTTAAACCAACCGCCACTATTCAGGTTATAATCAACGTAATCCAATCCACAACCGGGTGAATCATCTTGTCTCCCCTTTCCGAATCAGAATTACGCGAAATTGTCTTGCGAGTTATACAGCAAACCATGGGTTCGACCTCAACCCCAGCGGTCAATCCATCGGTGCCGTCTTCCACCAAGACACCCCCAACCAACCAGGTTATTGCCATTGGCGCTGATCATGGCGGTTTTGAACTCAAGGAAGTCCTGAAAAAAGATTTGTCAGAATGGGGCTATTCCATTCTTGATGTGGGGACGAACAGCAAAGAAGCCGTGGATTATCCGGACTTTGCTCATGCGGTTGCTGATCAGGTTGCCAGCGGAAAAGCATGGCGGGGTGTGATGATTGACGGCGCCGGAATCGGCTCTTGTATGGTGGCTAATAAAGTTCCCGGTGTGCGGGCTGCCCTGGCTTATGATCTGTCCTCTGCGATCAACAGCCACGAACACAACGACGCCAATGTACTCACGCTCGGAGCAGGGCTGATCGGCATCAACTTAGCCCGCCAAATCCTCAAAACATGGCTGGAAACCGCATTTGCCGGCGGTCGTCACAACCGCAGGGTTGAGAAAATCATTGCCATTGAAAAAAAGTACCTCAAGGGAGGTTAACCAAAATGAACACCGACCCCAAAACCATCGCTTCCTTGGTTGAAATCATCACCCGAGAAGTGCTGACCAGCCTGATGCAGCGTCAGACCTCCGCCGATCAAAATGAAGATGGTTGCAAATTCTCCTGTGCAGAGGGAATTTGTGTGCAAACGTGTTTCGATAAGGTTGGTCAGGTCATTCACGCCGGTGCAGAACGGCTTTCCAACGGGTTGGGCGGTGTTCCGCACGACATGAAAATCGCCAGTATGATTGACCACACCCTGCTCAAGCCGGAAGCGACTCAGGAACAAATAGCTCAGCTGTGCTTTGAAGCCAAACGGTTCGGTTTTGCTTCCGTGTGTGTCAACCCCACATGGATTGAATTGTGCAGCAAGCTGCTGCAGGGTTCGAACGTTAAGGTCTGCACGGTCATCGGTTTTCCGCTGGGCGCAAACACTCCCGAAGTCAAAGCCTACGAAACTGCCCAGGCCATTCAACTTGGTGCTCAGGAAGTGGATATGGTCATCAATATCGGCGCCCTCAAATCTCGTGATTTACAACGAGTTGCCCGTGACATTCGTGGCGTGGTTAAAACCGCCCACGAAAAGGGAGTGCTGGTCAAGGTCATCATTGAAACTGCCTTGCTCACCGATGAAGAAAAAGTCATCGCCTGTTTGATTTCCAAGGAAGTCGGGGCTGATTTTGTTAAGACCTCAACCGGCTTTTCCGGCGGAGGTGCAACTGTTCACGATGTTGCTTTGATGCGCCGGGTCGTCGGCCCGCAATTAGGTGTCAAAGCTTCTGGCGGGGTGCGCACCTACGAAGATGCCGAGCAGATGATCAAGGCAGGCGCCAACCGAATTGGAGCCAGCGCCAGCGTCAAAATCATCTCCGGCGCACAACCTGCCAACTCATCCGACAAAACGCCTGAACCGGCTTTGCAGAAAAGTTACTGAGTGGAGAAAAAACCATGCTGATCGCCAAAGTAATCGGCACAACGGTGGCAACCATCAAAGACGAAAAACTCGCCGGGCGCAAACTCCTGCTCGTTCGCCCTACCGATGAATTTGGAAACCCCAGTGGAAAACCCTTTGTAGCCATTGACACGGTGGACGCCGGCATTGGGGACCTGGTCTTGACTTGCGCTGGTTCCTCAGCCCGTCAGACAAGCCTCACCAAAGACACACCGGTTGATGCGGTCATCATGGCAATCATTGACACACTGGAAGTCGAAGGTCAAATCACATTCCAGAAATCTCCCTGATTGATTTTAATCTACCATCATGTTACTCGGAATTGTGAAAGGAAATGCCGTTTGCACCATCAAATACCCCGGCACGCAGGGGTTAAAATTACTGGTTGTTCAGCCAGTCAACAAACACCTTCAGCCAATCGGCGGCCTGCAAGTCGCAGCCGACACTGTCCATGCCGGTGAGGGTGACTTATGTGTGATGGTACGCGCACGTGAAGCCGCTTTAGCCCTGCCGGATGAAAAATTCGTTCCAATAGACCTAGCGCTGGTAGGAATAGTGGATGAACTGGAAGTCCGAAGGGATGAGTCCTTCAATCTCACTTTGCAACGGGGTTGGAATCCATATTCCTGAGGGCATCGCATGATACTGGCCAAAGTTGTCGGTACGGTGGTAACCACCATCAGCCATCCCGATTATAAAAATCGGCGTTTGCTGGTCGTACAGCCGCTTGGCCTGGATGATGAAGCCCCCGATACCGACTTCATCGCCCTCGACAACACCCACGCAGGCATCGGTGATACTGTTTTGATCAACCGTGAAGGCAACGGCGCCCGTCAGGTCTTACAAAACCCCAATGCCTGCGTGATTTCCGTCATTGTTGGAATTGTCGATTCGGTTTATCTGGAAGGGTGATTCTGGTTAGGTGAACATTTCATTCTCATAGGCAATCCTGTTTCCGGTAATCCGCTGAAATATCAGAAACCTCTCCTCCTTTCCCATCAGAACAACTCCGATTCTGGCTAATTTCCGGTAGATTTCACCATCCAGATTGAGGGAATACTGATAAACCGACAACAGCAGGTCAGCGTCATCATCGGCAGCCAGGCGATTGATTGAAACAGTTCCACATTCGATACAATGATGGATCAACATCAATTCACCTTGCAGAAAACTGCCATACTTTTTGCGCTGCCGTTTGATGGTCAGTCCAATCGGCTTCATACCACCTTTACAAGCACTCATCCGGTCACCCGCGGCGAATAAATCCAGGTGGCGTGACCAGAGGCAGTAAGGGCAGTGATTACGGTTAGAAACGCCGCTCAGGATTGGATTTACGGATACCCAATTTCCACAGTGCTTGCAGGTAAAATCCTTTTGGCTGGGGTTATAACGCTTTTTCATCCCACACCTCTTAACCTCAGGTAACTTCGATAACGGCGCGGGTGGATCATTCCTTCCAAGACAGCCTTGCGTACGGCACAGCCGGGTTCCTCATCATGAGCACAGTTCAAGCCGTATTTGCATCTCCCTAGAAAATCTCGCATTTCCGGGAAGTATTCTGCAAGTGTCTCCACGGGAATATCCCACAGACCGAATTCCCGCATACCGGGAGTATCTATGACGGCACCTCCACCTTCAAGAGGGAACATCTCCAAATGAGTAGTCGTATGCCGCCCCTTTCCGGTCGTTGGATTGACATTCCCAACCTTCAACGGTTTTCCGGTTTGTAACGCATTGAGCAATGATGATTTTCCAACACCCGATTTTCCGATGACCAGTGACACCTGTCCCCTGAGAACACGCCGCACATCGTCCAAACCTTCACCCGTCCGCGTGCTGGTAAAAATCACACGATAGCCGATCCGGCGAAAATCATCCAAAATCGGCATGATTTCCTGCGCCAATTGGGGATTTTGGTGTTCGAGCAAATCCACTTTGGTCATACAAATTGTTGCCGATAAACCGGCATCTTCGCAAGCCACAAGGTAGCGATCCAGTAAATTCCAGTGCGGATCAGGTTGAGCCACAGAAAAAATTGCAAGAACCTGGTCTACATTCGCCGCAATGACCTGTTCGTGAGGATATTTATCCGGCATGGAAAGCGCTGCTCTTCTGCCAAACGCACTTCGACGCGGCAGTAAAGCTGTAATGACACCCTCATTGGTTTCGGTTAGAAGTACCCGGACTTCATCCCCTACGGTCAATCCTGCAAACGAACCAGCCGAATCCTGTTTTGCTGATGGCTTTGACCGATTTCCCTTCAAGCCACTCGAAAGTCGGCACTGGATGATCCTGTGACCAATGGTCACCTCAAAAGCACTGTTCATTTTTTTGGTAATGACGCCCAAAAGTTCGTTCTTACATTCGTGAAGAAACATGGTTGGAATTCCCTGTTAAAAAAGCACCAGCCTCGGATTCTCCCGTGGCTGGTGTCTATGATCTCGATTTGCTGACTTATATCAGGCAAAATACCCTGGTGACCTGTTGAAACATTGCCAGGCGGCAATGGACCTTCCAGTACACCCGGAAAATAAAAAAGCCACGGGGATGAGCACGCCCGTGGCCGCAGGAAATCGCAATGATCAGAAAAGCAGAATCAGCGAATTCTCCCGAAAGGCAGGCGCGCCCATACGGCTTGATTGTGAACAAGCACCGATCCCGCAATAAACATAAAACGCCTCTCCTTTCGTAGAATTAATTTTGATGAGGAGGTTATATCAGCCTTTGGTAACCCTGTCAAGGTGATTTTCATCCACGGTTACGGCAATGCCGTTGTAAAAACAGGCCAGATCGTGACCAGCGTCCGCAAAAATGCGCACCGGCTGTCCTTCGGGAAAATAACGGTAATGCGGTTGAAAGGCCTCCAACACCAGCCCGGAGTGGAGGCGAACTTTATAGACATTGATGACTCCCTTGAAAACCCGCGAGAGGATCACCCCATTAGCGGCTCCGTTCAGGTCAAAGCCAATATCATCGGCTCGCACGGCCAGTTCGACACTACTACCTGCGGGTAGAGGAACCCGCTGGGGAATCAGGCCGATTTCCGTTTCAATCCCTTCCAATACCACCCTGCCGGGCAAGAAATTGGCATTTCCCATAAACTCAGCCACAAAAGGATTGACCGGCTGAGAAAAAATCCGCTCCGGCAGATCGAATTGCTGAACCACACCCTGATTCATGACTGCCAGCCGATCCCCCATAAACAACGCCTCTTCCTGATCGTGGGTGACAAACACCGCCGTAAGTTGAAGCCCTTTGAGTAACCTGCGCACCTCCTCTCGCAATTTCAACCTCAAATCCATGTCGAGACTGGAAAAGGGTTCATCCAGCAGCAAAACCTGCGGACGAGGCGCCAGCGCCCGCGCCAGAGCAACCCGCTGACGCTCTCCCCCAGAAAGTTCATGCGGCATTCTCTTAGCAAGATGGATTAAACCAACCAGGTCGAGCATTTCGCTTACCCGCTGATTCACCTCTTGTGGGGGTTGCCTGCGCAGCCCAAAGGCGACATTCTCATACACAGTAAGGTGCGGAAAGAGCGCATAATCTTGAAACACAACCCCAATCTGACGCTTTTCGGGGGGAACAAAAGTTTGTTCATTACTGAGCAGCCTGCCTTGCATACGGATTTCACCCCGATCGGGTCGTTCAAATCCGGCAATCAATCGCAAGGTAGTTGTTTTACCACAACCACTTGGGCCAACCACTGCCAGAATTTCTCCCTCATTCGCATGGAAGGTAACATCTCGGACAGCCGGTTGAGCAGGATAGGCTTTCTCTAAATGATGGCATTCTAAAAAAGGTGGATTCATTGTCGGTGAGATGATCCTGAAAGGGTGGTTTGATGATTAATGAGATACATGGAGATGGATGAAGCGAGAATCAAGATGAGGGCCGGTGCGGCGGCACGGGCAAAATAAGCCTCCGAAACGGCTCCCCAAATCTGCGTAGCCAGGGTGGAAAAACCGGTTGGTGCAAGTAACAGGGTTGCCGGTAATTCCTTCATCGTGGTCAGAAAAACCAGCGCAGCGGCAGAAGTCACACCCGGCGTAATCAGTGGCAAGGTAACCCGTTGAAATACCCGTAACGGATTTTCCCCCAGGCTGGCGGCAGCCTCCTCTAAACTTCGCTGCACCATCCGCAGTGAGGCCTGAAGGCTGCCCATAGCTTGCGGCAGAAATAAAATCACATAGGCAAACAAAAGCATGAAGAGGGTTTGGTATAAGGCAGGTACAAAATTTGCCCCAAAAAACACCAGCGCCAAAGCCACCACAATGCCGGGAACAGCATAACCAAGGTAACTCCATTTTTCCAACATCTTGCTGAACAAGCCAACCCGGCGAATGGACAAAATAGAAACCGGAAAAGCCAACAAAACTGTAACCAATGCTGCCAGCCCCGCTGCGCTGACCGATCCCAGTAAAGGCCGCAGCCAGTTGGAAATTTGCTCCCCAACCAGTAAACCGCGGATCAACCAGTATAAAAGTACACTGCTGGGAAAAATAAGCCCTAATAATAAAACCAATGTAACCACACCCACAGCTAAAACCTGCCAGCGTCCCAATCGAATCAGCTGCACCGGCTGGATAGCCGTATGAGGATTTTCAGCAGCCGCATGGCGCAACCGCTGTTCTGCGATCAAGAAGCCAATCGTGATCAAGATCAAAACCAACGAAAGCAGCGCTGCGGCCGAGCGATCAATCGAAGATTGATATTGCAGATAAATGGCACGGGTAAAGGTGGTGAAGCGGAGAATGGAAACTGCCCCAAAATCTCGCAACACATACAGACCCACCAGCAAACTGCCAGCCGCCAACGCTGGCCGAAGTTGAGGCAGTGTTACTTTCCAAAAGGTCTCCAGTGCAGAATAGCCCAGACTTCGAGCTGCTTCTTCCAACGAACGATCACTCCGGCTGAGAACTGCCCTGGCCGCCATAAAGACATAGGGGTAAGTCATCAGGCTCAACACCAGCCAAGCACCCCAAAAACCATAAACCGAGGGCAGTCGCTCGATACCCAACCAACGTTCCAGCAGGTTTTGAAGCAAACCGCGCGGTGCGAAAAACGATACAAACAGATAGGCCCCTACATAACTGGGGATGACCAGCGGTAAGGGAAGCAAAGCAGACCAGATCCTTCTCCCAACCAGATCTGTGCGGGTGACCAGCCAGGCCAGCGAAACCCCCAATAACAGTGCGGCCAGCATCACCGAGAGTGCCAAACCCACGCTCTGCCCCACGATTTGGAATGTCTGAACTCTCAACAGCCATTTCCAGGCCGATTGACCGGCAGCACTGGCGCGGACAATCAAATAAACCAGCGGTAAACTCATTGCCACCGCCACCAGCGCGGCAGGCAGGTATAACCATGCTCCCCGCGCTGGTGACGAAAGGAACGTCCCAAACCGCTTTGTAAAAACCCGCTCTCTTAACATTCTTTAGGGAAGAACACCCGTTTCCCTGAGCAAATTCAACGTGCCTTCCAAATCAGCCAACTGATCTACGGAAATATTGGCTGCATTGAGGCTCTCCAATGATGTCAAGCCCGCCTCTGTTTGGACACCCGCTACCAGCGGATATTCAAACGTCTGTCCGGCAAAGTACTGCTGTGCCACCGGTGATAAGAGAAAATTGATGAATTTCAGGGCGTTCTCTTCGTTCTTGCCGGCAGCAAGTCTGCCAATCCCCGAAACCATCACCAGCGAGTCCGGCCCTCCATTGTTCATGAAGTGATTGCGGGCAGGGAACGATTCACCCTGTTCCCTCAAAAAGCGGTAGAGATAATAATGATTGACAAAACCTACTTCAACCTCACCGCTGCCTACCGCTGCCACCACCGCCGTGTTCCCATCATACACCACCGGCTGATTTGCCAGAATGCCCTCCAGCCATTGACGGGTTTTTTCTTCGCCCCACATCTGGCGCATGGCCGTCACCATCGCCTGAAACGAGGCATTCGTGGGAGCCCAGCCGATCTTGCCTTTCCAACGCGGATCGGTAAAACCAAACAAATCCGCCGGTAAATCTGCCGGCTGCAAGCGCTGGGTGTTATACACAACCACTCGCGCACGACCGGAAATGCCGACCCATAAACCTGTTGCGGAACGGAAACGGCTTTCCACTTTTTCCAGCGTCGAATCAGGCAATTCGGCAAGCAAACCCGCGTTGGCTACTGCGCCTAATCCACCCGGATCCTGAGCATAGAACACATCTGCTGGTGAATTTTTACCCTCTTCCAGCAGAGTAGCCGCCAGTTCGGAGGTGTTGCCGTATCGCACTTCCACCTTGACTCCGCTGGCTTGAGAAAACTGCTCGATAATGGGGGCAACCAGACTTTCACTGCGTCCCGAATAAATTACCAAACGACCGGCATCCTGCGATTGAGAAGAAGCCGAAAAAGTGGTACAACCTGCAAGAATTGCCGCTATAAGCGGTAAAATCAACCAGTATCGTGTTTTAATCATTCGATAACTCCTTGAATGGGTAAGGTTAGGGTTGGGACGGGCTATATATACCTAATAAGGTCATTTTTGTCAATATTTTAGAGAAAATTCATATAAATTACCCTTCAATCCAGTAAACCTATCCTTAAAATCCACGGAGGTGCTTTATGAAAAGGAATTACGTTTTATTATTCACCCGAAACGGACTGGGTAATGCGCCGCTTGAATTACAGCAAACCTTAGCCATCAAATACCTTACCCTTACACTGCAATCCGCAGAATTACCCGCTAAAGTCCTTTTTTACACCGAAGGGGTCAAACTGGCCTGCCAGGGTTCGCCGGTCATTGATTTGCTCAAAGAAATGGAACAAAAAGGCGTCGAATTCGTGCTGTGCAGCACCTGTCTGGATTTTTTCGGATTAAGAGATCAGGTCAAAGTCGGTATTGTGGGCGGTATGGGCGATATTTTGGAGACCCTCCAAAAAGCTGAAAAAGTCATCGCTCTTTGATCGGTTCGGGAACTCGATGACCTCCTCCGGCGTCTTAAACCCACCTACATCATGATGAAACAAGAAAGATAGACTTTCGGAGGAGGTTTCTTATGGTCAAACGCTGGCTTCGGATGATGATTTGTGCTACTGTTTTATGGATTCCAGCCTGTGCGCCTGCCGCCACTCCGGTTACACCCTTTCCGGTGACTCAGGAACAATCCCAACCCTCGCTGGACAAGCCCCCCTCACCACCGGTTGATGAACAAATTACCCCCCTACCCACCACTGGTATCCTCATTCCACAGGAAGAGGCCGATATGATTTTTGAAAAAGTCCGCTCCACGATTGCCGAACAACTCGGTGTTGCGCCTGAAGCGATTAACTTGATCGAGATGTCACCAATTGAATGGCCGGACGGCTGCCTTGGATTGGCCTCCCCGGATGAGATGTGCATTCAGGTCATCACTCCCGGTTACCGCCTCTTAGTCGAGGTCAACGACAACACCCTGGAAGTACGCACCGACCAGAACGGTAATCAGGTACGGGTTAATCGAGGAACAATGCTGCCCGATGTCCGCGAATCCGAGCGAGAGGTGCCCGCCCGCTGCAACACGGAGGGGATGACACCTTTTGTAGATTTTACCGACGGTTATTGTTTTGCCTACCCTTCGGATTTTATCCGTGATGACCGCGGCCTGGCAGCGGTTTACGCTCAACCTAAAAACCCTGCCAACCCCGAAGAAGTGGCTGCCCGTTTAGATGTTTTCAGCAGCCCGGCAATTTCAGATACTACACTGGAACAACTGGTCAGTGAATTTCGCAAACAATTTGAAGGGCCAAATTCCCCGGTAACCCTGCTCCAAACGCAAATCACCCTGGACGGTCAGCCGGCTGAGGTGCTGGAACCCGTCCCCGGACGGTTGAGTTCGCGCATGGTTTTTGCGCTGCACAATGGCTGGTTTTACCAGTTAATCTTTTTTCCGATTGATGAACCTGCCGTTGAAGCAGACCTTAACCGGCTATACGAAGCAGTCATTTCCACTTTCACCTTCATCCCCTGAATGGTGAAAACAGCCTCCCGCCGAACATGGCGGGAGGTCTTTTTTAGAGGTCGGGAATCAACTCGCGCAGACGCTGCAACGTTACCCCCTTTAAGTCCGCCAAATGGTAATCTGCCGAACCGACACGTTCAATCGGCCCCAACCCCAAGGTGCGCATCCCGGCCGCTTTTCCCGCGGCAATGCCGGCTTCGGCGTCTTCAATCACCAGACATTCTGACGGTTCAACCCCCAATTGCTTGGCTGCCAGCAAGAATAAATCGGGGGCGGGTTTACTGAGCACCGGAGCGTTGCCATCCACCACCACATCCAGCCATTTGTTGATTTGGAGGCGATCCAGCACCAGCGGGGTGTTTTTGCTGGAGGACACAATTGCCACTTTGTAACCGGCCTGATGCAATTCTTTGAGCAATTCCAATGCCCCCGGTAATAGATCGTGAGGCGTCATTTTAGATACATATTCGAGGTAGTAACGATTCTTGCGTTCCATCCACTCATTCATTTCTTCTTCTGTGGCAGGGCGGCCATCCAGCAGAAGCAGCAGCGACTCGCGCCGGGAAACACCTCGCAAGGCTTCGTTTTTCTGGCGGTCGAAAGGCAACCCCAATTCATCCGCCAGCCGCTTCCACCCCAGATAATGAAATTCGGATGTGTCCGTCAACACGCCATCAAGATCAAATAAAAACGCACGTATCATCCCCCCGTACCTCCTGCTGGCGAATTAAGCAGGTCAAACTCATAGGGATGGCCGCGGTAGCTGATCCTAAACTTCAACCGCCGCCAGTGACGAGGCAGACAAGGGCTGACTTTTGGGCCTTCCGGCTCAAACTTAAGCCCTCCAAAGCCGAATACAATCGCCTGCCAGATACCACCTGCCGATGCTGCATGAATTCCGTCGTGAGCGTTTCCACGCACATCCTCTAAATCGGCCAGTGCGGCACGCAGAAAATGTTGGTAGGCTTCGTCTGGCTTTCCTACCCGGCAGGCAATAATGGCGTGAATGGCCGGCCCAAGAGATGAACCAAAGGTATGGTCCGTTCTGGCATTGTAATATTCATAATTTGCTCGGAGTGTCTTTTCGTCGAACAATTCGGGCAGCAGATAGGCCAGCATGACCACATCCGGCTGTTTGAGAATGTTGGCTTCACTGGCACCCTCAATCCCTAACAGTGATTGGATAGACTGGGTGCGCGGCTCGAGCGCCTGCAAGTCAATCTGTCGGCGCTGAAAGTAACCCTCGAATTGCTCGATCAAACCACTGGCAGCGTCCTGCTTCCAGTAAATCTTTTCCGCCACTTCGCGCCAACGAGCCAGTTCGTTTTCGTCCAGTTCCAGCAAGCGGCGCAATGCAGCGGCTTTATCCGGCTTTCGCTCTTGCAGCCAGTTCATCACCTTCAAGGCAGTCAAAAGTTGCCATCGTGCCAGTGCATTGGTATATGCGTTGTTATCCACATGATCGTGGTATTCATCGGGACCGATGACATCAGTAAATTCGTAACAACCGGTTTCGGCATTCCATTCTGCCCGGCTTGCCCAAAAACGAGCCACATCCAGAAAAATCTCCGCTCCGCGGTGAATCATGAAATCATCATCACCGGTAGCCTGCCAATACTGCCAGATGGCATAACACACGTCTGCCGATATATGAATTTGAATGTCCCCTGTCCAGATGCGAATCAGCCTGGTACGGTCAGTAGGATGGGGCACCCAGGTAGGCGTTACTTCTTCCCCTGTGGCCGCGCTTTCCCACGCAAATTGAGCTCCCTTAAAGCCATTTTCGCGGGCTTTCTTCCGTGCCCCCTCCAATGTGTGAAAACGGTAAGAGAGCAAATTACGGGCTATTTCCGGGCGGGTGTAAGTAAAGAAAGGCAGCATAAAAATTTCGGTATCCCAAAAGACATGCCCACGGTATCCATAGCCCGAAAGTGCCTTTGCCCCAATGCTTACCCTTTCGTCCTGACGAGGAGCCGCAGCCAGCAATTGAAACAGGCTGAAGCGCACCGCAAGGTGGGCACGGTCATCTCCCTCAATCACCACATCGCAGGCTTCCCACTCGCGCTGCCATGCGCGAGCGTGGCTCTCCCATAATCCCTTCCACGCACTTACAGGGAGTGATTCCAGCGCCCGCCGGGCGGCACTTTGGGGGTCAGTGGTTTCGCGAGAGGTATAGAAAGCGGTGATCTTCTCGATCTCCACAACATCACCGCTTTTCAGTTGGGTTGTGGCCACCAGAGTTGGGGCGTTCCGCGTATCCCAGGCAGTTTGACGAAGTTTTTGACCACCAAGGATGGAAAGGCGTGTCGCCGCGCCCAGTTCAATTCCCGTAGAGCGGGTACGCAGATGAAGCCAGGCGCTGTTTTGCCCAAATCCCTGCCCGATCCATTCCCAGTGTTTGTAATTCAGGTTATCCGTATCGCCGCTAAGGGTCGTTCGCACTTCAAGAGTCGTATCCTCGAACGCTTTGATCGTAACCCGTTGGCATAACAGATGCGGGTTGGTCAGACTGGCAAATCGTTCAAAAAGTATATGCCAGCACGCACCCCGCGGACTGCGCCACTCCACCCCCCGGCTCAACAAACCATTGCGCAGATCTAACTGGCGCTGGTATGCCAGAATCTCCCCCTCACTGAGCGAAAACCACTCCCCGCCCAGATTCAAGGTTAAATCCAACCAATCCGGCGCGTTGACCAGCTCGGTAAACACAATGGGGACATCGTCGAACACCCCGTGAATGAAGGTGGTACGTTCCTCGCCGGGGTAACGCTCTTCATGCGCCCCACGGGTGCCGAGATAACCATTCCCAATGGTAAAAATTGTCTCCGCATGATTCTGGCTTTTGGGATCAAAACAAGTTTCAGTGACGATCCAGTTGCGTTCGTTCAGCATATAATTTGCCCTCTTGATGCATTAATTTTGGTGTTGAAATCAACCTTCTTTCAATCCGGTTCCGGCAATGCTCTGCGTAAAGTAGCGCTGGAAGATAAAGAAGATGATCAGTATTGGCAAGGTGTTGAAGAGTGAGCCCGCCAGCACCTTCGAGATCAGGGTGTAGTACTCGCCGCGGAACCAGTTCAAACCAATCGGCAAGGTGAAATTTTCCGGTGTACGCAAGATGGTTAATGGCCACATAAAACTATTCCACTCCCCCTGAAAGGTCAACAATGCCAGGGTCAACAGTTGAGTGGTGCTGATTGGGAGAACGATGCGGAAGAAGATGCCAAAGCGTCCCAACCCGTCAATCATCGCCGCTTCTTCCAGTTCTTTTGGAATGCTCTTGTAAAATTGGGTCATCATGAAGATACCAAAGGCTGCCACAATGCCGGGCAGAATCACCCCGCCGAGATTGTCCATCAATCCGAAACCGGTCGGAATCGTCCAATCACCGATTTTCAATCCGCCGCGAATGATGCCCGGCCCAACCACCAGAAAGTTCGGAATCAGGGTGACCTGACCGGGAATCATCATGGAAATCAACAACGCCGTGAACAAAAATTTTTTCAGTGGGAACTCCATGCGGGCAAAGGCATAGCCCGCCATGGCGCAAAACAATACCCGCGCCAGAGTCACCACCACCGAAATGATGGTGCTGTTCAATAACCATCGGGGAAACAGCGGCAAAGCCCCAATCACATCCCGGAAATTTTCCAAACTGAACGGAATCGGCCAGAACAACGGAGGATCATAGACATTGGCAACCGGTTTGAGACTGAAAACGAGCGTGAAATACAGCGGCGCAATACATAAAATCGCCCAGCCAATCAGAATCGCGTAAAATACCGGTGTCTTGACGCGGTCCAAAACCGCAATCAGCCTGTCCGAAAAGGTTGCTTTTTTAGGAACCGTTTGAGTGAGTGTCGCCATCATGCCTCCTCAAATTATGCTGAACCAACGCTGCCACTTCCTTCGATAATCCGCCGTTGAATCAGGGTGAACACCAGTATGATCAACGCCAGAATGAAGGATAAAGCAGCTGCCTGCCCCATTTTGACGGTTGTGTCGCGGAAGGCCCATTTGTAGATCAGGTAAGCCACTGTGGTAGTCGAATCCAGCGGGCCACCCGAGGTCATCACGTAAATTTGATCAAATACCTGAAAACATCCAATCAAACCCACCGTGACCACAAAAAACACCACCGGTCGCAGCATGGGAATGGTGATATAACGCAGTACCTGAAACTTGTTGGCACCATCTATTGAGGCGGCTTCATAAATCGCCGTGGGAATATCCTGTAAGCCGGCCAGAAAGATGAGCATTAATGTACCGCTGGTGGTAAAGACATTCAATATCATGATGGTATAAAAGGCATAACGCGGATCATTCAGCCAGTTGATATTGAGATTGAACAGCTGATTGACAATACCTAATGGGCTGAATAACCACACAAATATCAGAGAAATGACCACAGAGGATGTGACCGATGGCAGGTAGTAGATGGTGCGGAAAAGGCGCCGAAATCGCAGCTTTTGATCCATGGCAAACGCCAGGATCAGGCTCAAAACCGTTTGGGTTGGTACAACGATCAGGGTGTATTTGACCGTATTGGGTAAGGCCTTCTTGATAAATAAATCATCGCAAGCCAGAGGAGGGGCATCTTCACCTCGCGGCAGCAAGGCTTCAAGGCACAGCACACGGCGGTAACCCTCCAACCCCCACCACTCCGGTGGACGCAGCAGGTTGTAACGAGTAAAAGACAGGTAGAATGCGTAACCAATCGAGAAAACGGTAAAGGTCAAGAAGATAAACAGGTACGGCAGCAGAAAAATGTAGGCGGTAAGGGCTTCGCTGCGTTTTTTACGTTTTTCGGGGTTGCTCACCCGTCGAAATAAACCCGCGGGACGAGTAGATACCGTTTGTGCCATTCCTTCATCCTCCATTTGTAGAGAGGGTCAGCCTTGATGCGGCTGACCCTCTCCAGCACAACCGCTTTACTTCACTTCGGCAATTTTCTGGCGGATGACCTGCGCCGCCTGCTTCAAAGATTCATCAACCGGTTGATTTTCCAGATAGATGCGTTCGAGCGCTTTGCCCATCTGTTCGTTCACATCCGAACCCACCAGTCCCCAAACGAAGGGACGGGCACCCTGCAGTGCGCCTCTAAAAATCGCACTGGAAGCCGGATTCGTCTTCAAGTACTCGCTGTTTTGCAGCGACAGACGGGTAGGCAGGGCAAAACCGCTTTCCAGCACCTTGGTTTGGGCCTTTTCGCTGGTCAGGTAGTTGATGACCCGCATAGCCGCTTCCGGATTCTTGCTGTTGCGTGAGATGACATACGCCACAGTGAAGATCAGGTTGCCTTCACCTTTGGGGCCGGCTGGCGGAGTGACCACACCGTAATTGATATCGGGGAATTGCTGCTTGAGGTACGGGATCAGCCAGCCACCTTCATAAACCATGGCAAACTGCCCCTTGCCAAAGACCGTTCCCTGCCAGCCTTCGCCAACATCCGCCGGAATGGCACCGGACTGGTTCTTGCGAAAGTCGGTGTAGAAAGTGGCTGCCTCAACCGCCACCGGCGAATCGAGCAGGGTATCACTGTAATCTTCGGTCATGATCGAGCCGCCATTTTGGAAAACGAAAATGGGGAAACGACCCGGATCCGCCGGCACACCCAAACCGTAGATGTTGTTGGCGGGGTCGGATAGCGCCTCAGCAGCGGCTTTCAGGTCATCCCATGTCCAATCATCCGTCGGTTCGGCAATGCCCGCCTGAGCGAAGAGATCTTTGTTGTAGAAAAGACCCAGCGTGTTGAAGTCTTTGGGAATACCGTAGGTAACTCCAGCATCGGAGAAGGCATCAATCAGAGAGGGGATGAAATCATCCCGTTTGACGCCTTCTTTCGCCATCAGGTCATCAATTGGCAGCAGAACTTCGTCACGGACGAATGCCGGGAACTGGAAGATATCCATGTAGAACACATCCGGTTCTACACCCGAGGCAATCGAGGTTTTCAACTGCTGCCAGTAATCACCGGTGATGGGTTCGTACTTGACCACAATATCCGGGTTCTCTACCGTGAAATCCAGCAAAATTGATTGCAGGAGAGCAGTTTCCTCCGGGCTGGCTGCCCATCCAGACAGGCGCACCACCGCACGTTCAGCCGGTTTTTCAACCTCAACCGTTTTGACGACCTCTTTTTCCTTCTCCACCGTAACCGTCTCGATAACCTTTTCGGGGGTGGGGGTAGCCGCCGGCTGGCAAGCCGCCAGCAGCAAACTGAGAACCATCAGGGGGACAAACCATTTCAACAGGGTTTTCATGACCTTTCTTCTCCTGAATTAGGATTGGAAAATTGTGATATTCCTCAAAAAGTGTGTGTTATACTCAACGCGGGAGGGCTGGCAAAGCCGCCCCGTCGAAGCCACCCCGACTCTATTCCTGGCAGGAGCATGGAGGGGTGGCTTCATTTGTCGGCAGAATGAAACAGGGAAAATCGTTTTTTTCTCTCGTTAGATATCTCGCATCACCTCCTCGGAAATCCAATCATGCTGGTCAACCTTCCGGCTGGAAGCGCGAATGACCAGTTGTGGTTGCATCAGGATGGTTTCCCATTCTTGCACAACATCCTTCGCTTCCAACAAGTTCAACATAAGCGCAATCAGGCGTTCGCCTATCTCCCAAACCGGTTGCCGCACAGAAGTCAACGGCGGGGTCAGGTATTGGGCAATCGGGGTGTCATCGAAACCCGTTACGCCAATCTGACTGCCCACCCGAAAACCGGCATCCTGAATGGCTTTGACCGCGCCCACCGCCATGTAATCGTTCAGGCAGACCATCGCCGTTGGGCGAATTTCTTCTGGCAGTGCCAGCAGTTTTCTGGTGGCATCATACCCAAAAGCGTAACGACCTTCCCCACGCTGAATCCACTCTGCCAGTGGTTCAATGCCGGCAGCGCGCATCGCGGAAAAGTAACCTTCCATGCGGTTGTTCCCCACGCGCGATTCTTCCGGCCAGGCCAGCGCCGCAATTTTGCGGTGACCCTGAGACAGGAGATGCTCGGTTGCCAACCGCAGCCCATAGCCGCCATCTACATCAATCGAGGGAAAGCGCAGTTCAGGATTGGAGCGACCAAACGCAACAAAAGGAAATTTTTGTTCGAGCAGGAACAACACCCGCGGATCGTTGTATTCCACCCCGGAAAGCACAAAACCATCTACGCGGCGGGTATCCATTAGCTCGCGGTAGGATTCAATCTGGCGCTGAGTTTCGGAATGGTAGGGGAAACACAACAGGTAATAGCCGCGCTGCTCGGCAGCATGGAACATGCTTTGTAAAAAAGTATCCAGAATTGGGTTGGCCTGATCGGGAGGGGAGGGCCGCCAGGAGTAACCAATGGTAAAACTGCGCTGAGCCCGCAAACTGCGGGCAGTGTAATTGGGGCGGTAATTTAATTCCTGCACTGCCTGCCAGATGCGCGCCGCCGTATCCGGCGCCACCTGCACCTGACCGTTAATCACTTTCGAGACGGTCTGATAACTGACGCCGGAGCGCAAGGCCACTTCTTTGAGAGTCACTCTTCGAGGCATAAGAGAATAAGCAGGCACAAAAGAGGAGTTTACCCTTTGCGAACGTTCGTGCGAACGTTCGCATTAACAGTATAGAAAATTTAATCCGCATTGTCAAGTACTGACTTTCTTAAAAATCACCCGTTTTGAGGATCGTCACATCTCCGTTATGTGATATATTTACTGAATGAACGGTCAGTAAGTGTATTTCGGAGGTGTATTCGGATGCTACAAGAAAACAAACAACGCAACCAACTCCTTTCCCTTCTCTTTTTTGGCGTGCTGATGGGCGCACTCGATATTGCCATTCTCGGCCCTGCCCTGCCTTCCATCCGGGCTGAATTTGGGGTTGACGAACGCAACCTGGCCTGGATGTTCAGCATTTATGTTCTCTTTCAACTGGTCAGCACTCCCCTGATGGCAAAACTTTCTGACCTCTACGGTCGCCGTTGGATTTATATCCTCGATATCGTGTTGTTCGCCTTGGGTTCTCTGCTGGTGGCCACCTCAACCAGTTTTACCGGCGTGCTGATCGGACGCGCCATTCAGGGGTTTGGAGCCGGTGGTATTTTCCCGGTTGCCAGCGCCGTGATCGGCGACACCTTCCCGCCCGAAAAACGCGGCAGCGCGCTTGGCATGATTGGAGCGGTATTCGGCGTAGCCTTTTTGATCGGCCCGCTGCTGGGAGGTGTTATTCTGGCCATTGCCAACTGGCACTGGCTGTTCCTGATCAATCTGCCCATCGCCGGTCTGATTATTTTCTTCAGCCTGCGTCTGTTGCCCGCCACCCGCCCTGCTACCAGCCGAGGTTTGGATGTGGTCGGCATGGTTTTACTGGCCCTGTTTCTGGCCGCCCTGACCTTTGGTTTGAATCAACTCGATCCCAGCAATTTTATCGTTAGCCTGTTGACTCTACCGGTTGGTGGGACACTGGCGCTCGCACTGGTTCTCCTCATTCTTCTCATTCAAGTCGAGCAGCGAATCAGCCAGCCGATGCTGCCAGCCCGTCTTTTTAACCGCCGCCAGTTAGGGCTGGCCTACCTGCTTTCGGCAGGAGCCGGCCTGGCTGAGGCCAGTCTGGTATTTGTCCCCCTGATGGCTGTGACCGGTCTGGCAAATCAAGGTATTAATGACAAGAACGCTACCTGGTTACTCATTCCTGCCATTCTCGCCATGGCAATCGGATCCCCCCTCGCCGGGCGGCTGCTCGACCGGGTTGGTTCCCGCAACGTGATCAGGAGCGGTACAGCACTGATGAGCGCTGGTTTCTTCATGCTTAGCCTGCTGGGCGGCAATCTCACCTTTTTTCTTCTTTCGGGTGTGCTGATCGGCGGCGGGCTGACCGCCTTGCTTGGGGCGCCAATCCGGTATATCATGTTAGGAGAAGCCTCTGCCGAAGAGCGTTCGCTGGCACAGGGGTTAGTGACATTGTTCACCAGTATTGGTCAACTGGTGGGGAGCGCTTTGATCGGTGCGCTGGTCGCCTCCTTTGGAGCGGACGATCCCTTCGGCGGCTATCAAACAGCCTTTGTACTGGTTGCCTTCATCAGCCTGATTTTGTTTGCCAGTGCAACCTTCTTGAAAAACCGTCAACGAGAATTGGAGACACTCCGAGGAAATGAAGCCTTCAGCCGTGGATAATCCACCACTTTCATCAATGCGCGAAAAAATCTTGCGCCAGACCACCCGTTTGTTCGTGGAGCGCGGTTACGATGGTGTTTCCATCCGCGAAATTGCCGAAGCCTGCAACATTACCAAAGCCGCATTGTATTACCACTTTGTGGATAAGGAACGTCTGCTGATTGAAATTCTGGAAACAGGGCTGGATACCTTTCATCAGCTTTTGGACGATGCCCGCCGGAGTCACCAAAACGCCCAATCGCGGATTCGCGCCTTTGTCTTTTCGCTTTTTTCCCGCCTGCCACCTGAAAATCGGGCTGTTATTCGGTTGGCGACCCAGGAAATGGGCAAATTACAACCCGAATTGCGCGCTCAATTTGCCCATCACTACCGCGAAAAATTTTTGCAACCGCTGATGGATATCTTCACCGAAGGGCAAAAGACCGGCGAACTGCGCCCTCTTTCATCTGAACTGGCCGTATGGGCGTTATTAGGAATGCTTTACCCCTTTATGAGCAGCGAGTCCCCCCTGCGACAGGAATTAACCACCCAGCAATTGGAACAAGTGCTGGAAATTTTCTGGAAAGGAATTGCCAGTCACTCAGCCTGAGGAGGCGGGTTGAACCCACCCAAGTCCTGCTATAATCAGGACATGCCACCGCTGGTCTGGACGAAATTCAAAATTCCCCTACTGCGCACCAAAAGTGTGCTTCGTCCGCGGCTGCTGGAAAAACTGAATCGCGGGCTGGGTTGCCGGTTGATTTTAATTTCAGCACCGGCCGGCTTTGGGAAGACCACGCTGCTGGTTCAATGGCTGCAAAGTCAATCCTTACAGGCTTTGTGGATTGCACTGGAAGAAACCGACGACGACCCCATCCGTTTCTTCAGTGCGTGGATCAACTGTCTGCGTCAGATGATCCCTTCCTATTGTGATGATCTCCTTCAAGTTTTGTGTTCTGCCCAATTACCCGCCCTTGACCTGCTCACAGCGGAGTTAATCAATCCCCTGCTGCAATCCAACCAGCCCGCCATACTGGTTTTAGATGATTTTCAACACATTCAAAATACGGTTATTGTGCGATTCATTCAGGATGTAATAACATATCTTCCCCCAGAATTTCATCTGGCCATCCTCACCCGCGAAGACCCTGCCCTGCCGTTAGCTCGGTTGCGCTCGCAAAATGAATTGGTCGAAATCCGTACCAATGATTTGAGATTTGACCCAACAGAGAGCAGCCAGCTATTCAACGAACTTCTCAACATCTCGCTTGAACCATCCATAGTAAAAGCACTTACCGAGCGCACCGAAGGTTGGGCAGCCGGTCTGCAATTGGCCGGTATATCCCTGCAAAGCAGTCTACAACCGGCCAATTTGGTACAGGACTTATCTGCCGGCACACGCTTCATGTTGAACTATCTGGCCGAGGAAGTGCTGAACAAACAACCGCAGGACATTCAGGACTTCCTTCTGAAAACCTCTTTGCTTTCCACCCTAACCCCCGCTCGTTGCAACCTGCTCACCGGACGTGAGGATAGCGCCGAGGTGCTGGAGAAACTGGAGAAAAGCAATTTGTTCATTCAACCACTGGATGAGCAATCTCATTATTACCGCTATCATGCCCTCTTTGCCGAATTGTTACGCAACCGGCTGAACCGGCAGGGGGAGGAAGAAGTCTGCAATTTACACCTGAGGGCTGCTCAGGCACTGTTAGCCGAAGGGTTGGCGACCGAGAGTCTTTCCCACTTTCTGGCAGCAAAAGAGTTTGCAGCAGTTGCAGATTTGCTGGAAAGCCACATCTGGGACTGGATCAACCACATACCGGCAGCCGAACTGGAGAAGATGTTGTCCAAAATCCCCCCCGAAATCCAGTTTTCCCATCCTCGACTTCAGTTGGGGTTGGGTTGGTTGCACCTGTTGCAAGGGAATTTTCCCCGCCTGGCTGG
>FWPU01004989.1_pt1 | contig 27945 bp, 19 predicted proteins | sample 2228361 | NCBI WGS metagenome assembly FWPU01 (sample SAMEA103939777, study PRJEB20133) | metagenome
AACGCGGTGGTGTTCCTCCTCGACGAGAAGGGCGAGCTCGCTCCGGCGGCGGTGAGCCACCGCAAGGGAGGCGAAGAGGAGGTCGTCGTCTCGGACACGGTGCTCAAGCGCGTCATCGAGACCCGCCAGGCGGTGCTCACCGCCGACGCCATTCTCGACAGCCGCTTCAGCTCGTCGGAAAGCATCGTCGCCCAGGGCATTCGCAGCGCCATGGCCGTGCCGCTGCTCGCCAAGGGGGCCTTGAAGGGCGTCTTGTTCTGCGACACGCGCGAGCGCACCAACGCCTTCTCGGAGAAGGACCTGAAGATTCTCTCCGGCATCGCCTCGCAGGCCGCCATCGCGCTCGAGAACGCCGAGCTGGCCGAGCGCATTCGCAACGAGGAGCTCACCCGCAAGGAGCTCTCGCGATTCCTCTCGCCCAAGGTCGCCGAGGCGGTGGTGAAGGGGCAGGTGGAGATCCTCCGGGTGGGCCGCCAGCACGAGGTGAGCGTGCTCTTCGCCGACATCCGCGGCTTCACCTCGATGGCCGAGACCGAGAGCCCGCAGGAAGTGGTGTCGATGCTGAACCAGTTCTTCACCGCGATGGCGAACGTGGTGTTCCGCCACGAGGGGAACCTCGACAAGTTCATCGGCGACTGCGTGATGGCGGTGTGGGGGCCTCCGGCGGCGCACACCGACGACGCGGCGCGGGCGCTGAGGGCGGCGCTGGAGATGCAGAAGGAGGTCGACTCGCTCAACCAGAAGCGCGTCGAGCTCGGGCAGAAGCCGATTCAGGTGGGCATCGGCGTCAACACCGGCGTGGCCGTCGTCGGCTACATGGGCAGCCAGGAGCGGCACGAGTTCACCGCCATCGGCGACTGCGTCAACACCGCCTCGCGCCTGTGCAGCCTGGCCAAGGGCGGAGAGGTCATCGCCACGGAGACGACGGTGCGCAAGGCGGGCAAGGGCTTCCGCACCGAGGCCATGTCCGTGGCACAGGTGAAGGGCAAGGAGAAGGGCATCCCGACCTACAAGGTCGTCGGCGTGCTCGAATGACGTGGTGTGGCTGGAAGGGCACGCCAGATGACGTTGCAGGCCTGCCCGAACTGCCAGACGCCGCATGACGTCGGCGTCTACGTCACCGGGCAGAAGATTCTCTGCAAGTGCGGCATTCACTTCGAGGTGAAGCGCACCGACGTCTCGGCGCTGAGGAGCGCTCCGACGACGCCGGCCCGCGTCACGGCCCGGCCGCCCGCGAACGAGGCCACGCCCAACGTCGTCTCGCTCGAGGTGGTGCCGCCGCCGGCGGATCAGGTGCCGACCGGAGACGGCGACGAGCAGACCTTCATCGCCCACTCCTCGAGCGTGGTCATCCCCGGCTACGAATTGCTCGATCTGCTCGGGCGCGGCGGCATGGGCGAGGTGTGGAGGGCGAAGCAGACGTCGCTTCACCGCACGGTGGCGGTGAAGCTCTTGCCCCCGCGGCTGGCGAAGGACCCGGAGTTCGTCGCCCGGTTCGAGAAGGAGGCCACCGCGCTCGCCGCGCTCTCGCACCCCAACATCATCCAGATCATCGACCGGGGCGTCGCCGGCGAGCACTACTACTTCGTGATGGAGTACGTGGAGGGGAGATCGCTGCGCGATCTGATCAACGGCCGGAGGCTGCCGGCGCCCGAGGCGCTGCGCATCGTGCTGCAGATCGCCCGCGCCATCGACTATGCGCACGAGAAGCAGATCATCCACCGCGACCTGAAGCCCGAGAACATCCTGGTCGACGACCGCGGGCACGTGAAGGTCGCCGACTTCGGGCTGGCGGGCATCCGCGGCAGCGAGCAGCGGCTGCAGCTCACCGCCACCTCGGTGGCCATGGGCACCGTGAATTACATGGCGCCGGAGCAGCGCCGCGACGCCAAGCACGTCGACGGTCGGGCCGACCTCTACTCGCTGGGCGTGGTCATGTACGAGCTGCTCACCGGCGAGCTGCCCATCGGGCGGTTCAAGCTGCCCTCGGAGAAGGTGCCCGGCCTCGACCGCCGCCTCGACGACATCGTGGCGAAGTCGCTCGAAACCGACCCCGAGCAGCGCTACGCGTCGGCGGCCACGGTGGTGAGCGAGCTCGAGCTGTTGGTCGGCTCGGGCATCGCCAGCCTGCCGCCTCCGCCCAGCGTCAGCACCGTGCGCGACCGGCCGGCGGTGCAGAAGCCCGAGTCGGTCATCGAGCGTGGCTTCAAGGGCCTCAGGGTCGGGCTCTCGGTGGTGGCGACGCTGGCCGTCATCGGGGTGGCGGTGAAGCTGCTCACCGCGAAGGACACGCCCAAGGTCGACCTGCAGATCGGCGACGCGAAGCTGCAGATCTCGCTCGACGCGAAGGACAAGGAGCAGCAGCAGGCCGCAGGCAGATATCCGCCGAACACCAACTCCGAGCTGTTCACCGGCTCGACGTGGGCGGACCTGGGCGCTGGGCGCGGCCGGCTGACGGTCTCGTTCGACGGCGAGGGCGAGGAGGAGATCAACGCCCACTCGGGCACGTGGAAGCTCGACCGAGGGCTGCTCAGCGCCTCGCAAGCAGGGAACGATCCGGGCGAGGACCGCATGCGGCTCATCCCGCGCGCGTACGTCGCCCACCGCTATTTCTCGACCGACGACTTCACGCTCGAGGCGGACATGCAGATTCGTCCGCTCGAGGCCGACGTCCCCGTCGAGGAGAACGCGCAGCACTTCGGCGAAGTCGCGATGCGCATCAAGGATCTGCAGGTGTCCATCTTCGCCATCCCCGACGCGGGCATGCGCCTGATGTGGCGCTACTTCACTCCCGACGGCGTGGAGCAGGTAGGCAACAGCGCGCGCGACGTCATGGACTACGTCGAAGACCACATGCCCGTACCGCGCGGCAGGTTCCGCGTGAAGCTGCAGCTCAAGCGCGTCAAGAGCGGCGTCGACGTCAGCGCCTACGTCAACGGCCAGCGCTTCGCCCGGAAAGTGCTGGTGGGCATCGAGGGCCAGACCGGGAAGATCGCCGTCGGCTGCCGAAACCTGCACTGCGCGTTCGACGAGCTGGTGGCCACCGGCAAGGTGATGGACCGGCCGCAGCTCCGCAAACCGGAGTGAAGCCCACCGGCTCGGGCGATGGCCGGGCTCGCTGAGCCTCTGGACGGCAACCCGGTCTGCTCGCTAAGCGCCAGGCATGTCCGACGGGTCCAGCCATCCCGCGCTGAGCCGGGGCGAGTCGTTCGTGCTGCTCGCTGCCGCGGTCCTGTTCTTCCTCGTCGGCATGGGACCGGTGTGGCAGCACCCGTGGGACGTCGACCGGTCGATCCTCTATAGCTACGCGCCCATCCCGTTCCTCGTCGCCTTGGCGTTGCTCCGGAAGCGGCGACTGGGCTGGAGGGCGTGGGGGCTGCACACGCTCGAGCTCGTGTTCGCCAAGTTCATCGTCACCGCCTGCATCCTGGTCGGCATCTGGGCCACGTCGGGAGCACCGCCGAAGACGGCCACTCCGCTGCTGCCGCCGCCGGTCGATCACGATCCGCACGTGGTGGACGAGCTGCCGGAGATCGACATCGTCCCGACGTCGATCGCGCCCGAGTCCACCGGGACCGTGACGGGCGTCGTGGTCGACGCGCGTGGAACGCCCGTGGCCGGCGCGCTGGTGTTCGTTTCCGCGGGGCTCGAGAGGTTCGTGTTCGCTCCGCCGCGCGAGCCGGTCGTGCTCGAGAATGGAGGGCGCGGGCTCCGGCCCGAGCTGGCGGTGGTGATGGTCGGCCAGAAGGTGCTGCTGCGGTCGGCAGATGTGGCGCTGCACACCGTCGTCGCCGAGTCCGGCGGGCGATGGAGATCCAACACGCCCATTCCCGCCGGGCGCGCGCGGCCCATCCGCTTCAAGGAGGCGCAGGGCGTGGTGAATCTGCGATGCACGGTGCATCCCGGCGAGCAGACGGCGCGGCTGGTCGTGCTGGGACACCCGTTCTTCGCGTTCACGCCGTCGGACGGGCGCTTCACGTTCGCGAAAGTCCCTGCCGCCGCGCTGCGCGTCTCGGCGCTGACGGCTGGCGGCGAGTCGAGCGCGACGGTAAAGCTCCGCGCGGGCGGTTCGATCGAAGTGCGGCTGACGGTTCCCGGAGCGTGACGAGGGCGCGGGGGCCCTTGCGCGCGGACCGGGCGGTGCCTGTGATCGGTGAAGGCGAAGACCACCCGGCCCAGGCGTCCACGCTGATGGGCCCGCCGTCAGCGCCACCTGCGGCGCCAGCGCCTCTCCCGCCGGGGGCACGGGGCCGCCCAGGCTGCCGAAGCCGTCCGACGCGGTGCGTGGCCGCAACCTGCGGGAGCTGTGCGGCGGCGCGCGGCGAGCTGGTCGACCAAGCGCTCCGACCAGCTCATCGACCGGAGTCCACTCGCGACTCTGGCCTCCCAGGTGGGCTGCCTCGAGGCAAGAAGCCGCACGCCGGCTCGTGCAGGCCGAGCGGCCGAAGCGCCGAGGCGACGACGGCGAACGACGACGACGAGCAGCGCAGTGGCGCGGGCATCGAACGCGCGTCTGGTCCTTCGGGCCGCGAGACAGTCGGCGCACTCGATGTGGCCGCGCCCGCGCGGCGAAGTTGCGGTAGGGTGCGCCAATGGTGCGTTCGCTGCCGATTCTCCTCCTGACCTCGACGGCGCTGGCGCAGGCCGGGCTTCCGTCGCCGTGCGGTGATTTCGACCGCTGCCGCTTCGAAGTCCGCATTCACGGCTCCTTCGCACGCTCGGAGCGGTCCCCGTTCTCCGACGAGAACCTCGCGGCGCTGAGCTCGGGCTTTTCATCGACCGTCAACGAAGCCCTCGACGCGCTCGGAATGAAGCGCCTCGAGGGAAGCCCGGACGCGGTGGTGCTCGAGGGCCGCGGCGGTGACGAGCGCTTCGCCATCGAGATCGAAGCGCGTACCGACGAGGTCCGCGTCACCGCCCGCAGCTTCCACCGGCCTCCACAGGTCTACGGGCAGGCGAGCGCCCACCTGAAGAGCGTTCGCAAGAAGGAGTGGCAGATGACGGCCCTCCGCGCCGCGGTGCGCGACGCGACGCTGGGCGCGATGGCCGATCTGGCCGCGCGAATCGACGAGCACCTCCGGCCCGAGCGGACGATGAAGCTCTCGGTCCGCGTCAACGGTCTCGACCAGGAGCAGCGCCAGTTCGTCGAGCGCCGGCTGTTGCCGTGTGTGACGCGGCTGTACCGGACGGTGCCCGGGACGGAGCCGTCGCTTTTCGAGTCGGTCGGCTACGTCGAGCTCGCGTTCCGCTACGTGCCCCAGCCGGACGAGCCCCGCGAGCCGTTGCGCTTCCACGCCGAAAGGGTGCGGGCCTCGGTCGCCTCGCACGGCGCCGTCGAGTGCAGCACGTTCGGGACGCCGCTCGAACGCCACAAAGTGAACGTCGCCGAAGACGAGCTGAACCAGGCGGTCATCGTCTCGTTCGTTGCTCCGCGGTAGGCCGCCCACCTTGCCCCCGGCGCCGGTCGTGCCCACTTTCGGCCGGGGAATGGAATGGCGTGGGCGACCTGGTTGGCCCCCCTTTGCGCGGCGGGGCTGGTGGGGTTGGGAGCTGCGTCCCTCGCGTCGGCGCGCGCCCGCGAGCGGTGGCCGGCGGCGCTGACGCTCTTGCTCGCGGTGGGTGCCGCGTCCGTCGCGCTGCACCTGGGATGGCTCGCGTCGATCGCGTTCATCCGAGGGCTGGGCTGTTCCGCGCTGATCGCGTCGGCCGCGCTGGCGGTGTCCGGCTCGCGGCGGCGGCGCATTGCCGAGCGGCTTGCGGAGAGCGCTCCGCGCGCGCTGGATGATGCGGCGGCGCGCGGTGGCGGTGATGGGCTGCTCGCCGGCACGCTCGACTGCAACGTGCCCGTCCTCAGCCCGGGAGGCGTCGACGCGGCGATGTACGACGCCGAGCTGCGGGCGGTCGACCTCGACGGACGCCCCGGCACGTTGCTCGCGACCGAGCGACGACAGGCGTCGTCCGTGTTCTTGTGCGGCCGGCGCATCCGCGCGGTCCTCGAGGAAGCCACGCTCGAGGGTCCGCGCCAGGTTCGCCCGTGCATCGCGGTCGGGCGGTGGAGGCTCTTCGTTCGCGAAGCGATCTCGGCGGGCGGCCCGGCCATTCAGGCGCTCTCGCACGAGCGCGCGGCGCGGGTCGGCGACGGCGTACTGGTGCTGGGGCGCCTCGAGCGCACGCAGGCGGGTTGGATGGTGCGCGGCTCGGTGCTGGTGATGGTCGGCCTCTCGGTCGAGCAGGCCCGGCGGACGTTCTCGGCGCGCGCGTGGAAGCGCTTCGGCGGAGCGGTGCTCCTGGCGCTGGCGGCGGCGTGGCTTCTGGGCGAGGGCGCACTCAGTTTCCCCTGACGCCCTCGGAAATCTGAGGCGTTCGGCGGCATGGCCGCCAAAAGGGCCGAGGGATTCCACCGGGTTGAGCGGCCTCGCACCGTGGCGGCACCCTTGCAGCCCGCCAACCGGCCGGCCTTCGGAGGAGGTTCCCGATGCGGAGCTCGCTGGTGGTGGCCGCGGCGATCGTCACGGCGTCCTTGCCCGACCGCGCCGACGCGTGCGGCGGCTTCTTCTGCGCGACGGTGCCGATCGACCAGTCGGGCGAGCAGATCATCTTCACCTTGAAGGGCGAGGACGTCGAAGCGCACGTCCAGATCTCGTACCAGGGCGACGCGAAGAGCTTCTCGTGGGTCGTCCCGGTCGAGGCCCAGCCGACGCTCTCCATCGGCTCGCCGCAGTTCTTCAACGCGCTGGCCTTCGCCACCCAGCCGCGGTTCAGGCTCGAGTGGACCGAGAGCCCCAGCTGCCGCAGCTTCGGTGCGCGGTCGGCCTTCAACGCCGGGCCACCCGAGATGGCCGCCGAGGGCGGCGGTGGCGACGACAAGGGCGTCAAGGTTCTCTCCGAGGAGCAGGTCGGCCCGTACGACGCGGCCATTCTCCAGGCGAGCAGTGCCGACGCGCTCGTCAGGTGGCTCGACGACAGCGGCTACGTGCTCACCCCGCAGGGGCGCGATGCGCTGACGCCGTACGTCGCTCCCGAGTACTACTTCGTGGCGCTCAAGCTCAAGCAGGACAAGGGCGTGGGCGATCTCCGGCCCATCGTCCTCAAGATGAAGACGGGGCGGGCGTGCATCCCCATTCGCCTGACCGCGGTCGCCGCGCGGCCGAACATGCCGATCACCGCGTACGTCTTCGCCGAGCACCGCGCGGTTCCTCAGAACTACCGCCACGTGCTCATCAACCAGACGCGCATCGACTGGCTGCGGGGCGGGATGAACTACAACTCCGTCGCCACCGACGCGGTGGACGAGGCCGGCGGCCACGCCTTCCTGACCGAGTTCGCCCGGCCGACCGAGACCATTCGCAATCAGCTGTGGCAGCTGCGGCAGGGCGATGGCTGGGACACCGCGAAGCTGGCGACCATCACCGACCCGGCGGCCTTCGTGCAGGAGATGCTGCGGCAAAACTTCCCGCGCGACTCCACCATCCAGAGCCTGCTTCGCAAGTACATCCCCATGCCGAAGGCGCTGGTCGGCCAGGTGACGGAGCAGCAGTTCTACAACAACCTCTCGGCCTACAAGTCGTACATCGACAACGACCCGGGCCGGGCGCCGTTCGATGCGAAGGGTTTCGCCGCCGAGCTGGAGCAGACCATCGTGGCACCGCTCCGGCGCGCCAACGAGATCGTCGCCCGATTCCCGTACCTGACCCGGCTGTACACCACCATGTCGGCCGAGGAGATGACCGTGGACCCCGAGTTTCAGTTCAACCCCGACGTGCCCGAGGTGTCGAACGTCTACCGGGCGAAGGCCACGCCGGTGTGCAACGTCTACGACCCGAACGACATGAAGGTGCGCATCGAGCTCGAAGACGGGCGCTACTTCTTCACTTCGTTCCAGACCGGCGCCATCGACGAGGGGCCGGCGGCCGAGCGCGTCGAGACCATCGGCACCTCCGGGCCTCCGATCGTGCTCAAGGACAACAGCGGAGCCATCGCCGAGGTGCTCAAGGCCCGCGGCGGCGGCGGAGTGCGCTCGTCGGGGTGCGCGGCCGCGTCGGGAGCGCCCATGCTCGCGGCCCTGCTCGGGCTCATGCGGCTCGTGCGCAAGCGTTAGGAGCTGAGCTGGAGGTGGCTCTGGCGGCCTCGGCGATGCGCCGGGGCCGTTTGCTTTGCGGGGGCGGGCGCCTCTAACGTTCCGATCGTCCCGGGCCGGACTTCGGGGGTCGCCATGAAAATGCGGGCTTCCTTCGCTGCGCTCGTCGCGGGCTCGTTTGCCGCGCTCGCTCCGAACCGCGCCGAGGCGTGCGGCGGCTTCTTCTGCGCCAATGTTCCGATCGATCAGAACGGAGAACGCATCGTCTTCACCGTCGCCCAGGACGGCTGGGTCGAGGCGCACGTGCAGATCACCTACGTCGGCGACGCCAGGAGCTTCTCGTGGGTCGTGCCGACCGAGGCGCAGCCGACGTTGTCGGTGGGCACGCCGGCGTTGTTCCAGGCGCTGTCCATGGCCACCCAGCCGCGCTTCCTCCTCGAATGGCAGAAGTCGAGCTGCAACTCGTCGCCGCTGCTCACGGACAGGGTGGCGGCCGGCGAGCCAAATGGTGTCGCCGAAGGAAGTGCCGACGCGGACGGTGGCGTCACCGTCGTCTCGCAGGAGGAGGTCGGCCCGTACGACGCGGCCATCCTGCAGGCGACCGACGCGAAGGCGCTGACCGACTGGCTCGACCAGAACGGCTACGTGCTCACGCCGCAGGGCAGGGATGCGCTCACGCCGTACGTCGGGTCGGGCTACTACTTCGTCGCGCTCAAGCTGCAGCAGGACAAGGGCGTGGGGGATTTGCGGCCCATCGTGCTGCGCATGAACACCGGCCGGCCGTGCATCCCCATTCGGCTGACGGCGATCGCCGCGCGCCCCAACATGCCGATCATCGCCTGGGTGTTCGCCGAGCACCGGGCCGTGCCGCAGAACTACAGGCACGTGCTGGTGAACCTCACCAAGGTCGACTGGCTGCGCGGCGGGGCCAACTACAACCAGGTCGCCACGAACGCGGTCGACGAGGCGGGCGGGCACGCCTTCCTCACCGAGTTTGCCGGGAAGGTCTCGACCATCGCTCCGCAGTTGTGGGCGCTGAACGCCACGTACGACCTCGCGGCGCTGCGGTCGAAGACGCACCCGGTCGACTACTGGCGCGAGCTGCTCAGACAGTCGCTCAATCGGGACCCGAGCATCATCGGCCTGCTCCGCAAGTACATCCCCATGCCGAAGGCGCTGGTGGGGAAGGTGACCGAGGCCGCCTTCTACAACGACCTCGATGCCTACCGGGCCGACATCGACAACGACCCGGGCCGCGCTCCGTTCGACCACGACGGCTTCACCGACGAGATCGACAAGACGATCGTCCAGCCGCTCGCGAACGCGAAGAAGATCGTCTCGACCTTCCCGTACGTGACCCGGCTGTACACCACCATGTCGGCCGAGGAGATGACCGTCGACCCCGAGCTCCAGTTCAACCCCGACGTGCCCGACGTCTCCAACCTGCACCGGGCCAAGGCGTCGATGGTGTGCAACGTGTACGACGCGGAAGATCGCAAGGTGCGCATCGAGCTCGAGGACGGGCGCTACTTCTTCGTGCCCATGAGCGGGGGCGGCCTGGCCGAGGGACCCGACGCCGAGCGCGTGGAGGCGATCGGCACCTCGGGGCCGCCGGTGGTGCTCACGGACAACGCGTCGGCCATCGCCAACGTCCTCCGCAAGAACGGCGGCGGCTCGCCCAAATCGGGCGGGTGCTCCTCGGCGGGCTCGCTCGTTCCGATCGCGCTCCTGGCGCTGGTCGGCCTCGCGCGTCGCCCTTCTCGGACGAGGTCTTCGACCCCGCACGAGAGCGCGCGTTGAATTCGCTTCGCTTCCGCCCGTCGAAGGACGGCGTGCGGCGCGTGGCGCTCTTTCTGCTCATCGTCTCCGCGGTGCTCTTCGTGGGGCTGGCCGGCCCCTGAACGAAGTCACTCGTCGGCGATGCCGTACTCCTTGAGCTTGCGGGCCAGGGTGTTGCGGCCGATGCCCAGCGCCTTGGCCGCGGCGGTGCGGTTGCCCTTCACCACCTCGAGCACCGAGAGAATGTGCCGGCGCTCGATTTCCTTGAGCGACATGATGGCGGTGACCTTCGTTTCGCCCGCGGGCGGCGGCTCGGGCCGCGACCGCTCGACGTCGGGCAGGGGCAAATGCTCGGCGAGGATCTCGCCCTCGCACAGCACCACCGCGCTCTCGATGCAGTTCTCCAGCTCGCGCACGTTGCCGGGCCAGCGGTAGCGCTTGAGCCGGTCGAGCGCCGCGGGCGAGAGGCGCGGCGCCGGATCGAGGTGGTGCTTCCGGGCGGCGGCGGCCACGAAGTGCCGGGCCAGGCGCTCGATGTCGTCGGGCCCGCGATCGCGCAGCGGCGGGAGGACGATCTCCACCACCTTGATGCGATAGTAGAGGTCTTCGCGGAAGCGCCGTTCGGCCACCATGCGCCGAAGGTCGCGGTTGGTGGCGGCGACGATGCGCACGTCGACCTTGACCGTCTGGGTGCCGCCGACGCGCTCGAACTCGCGGTCCTGCAGCACGCGCAAGAGCTTGCCCTGCACCGACAGGGGCAGCTCGCCGATCTCGTCGATGAACACCGTGCCGCCGTGGGCGGTCTCGAACTTGCCCTCGACCCGGCTCTCGGCCCCGGTGTACGCGCCCTTCTCGTGGCCGAACAGCTCGTTCTCGATGAGCGTGGCGGGGAGGGCGGCGCAGTCGACCTTCACGAACGGGCGGCTCTGCCGGGGCGAGTTCACGTGGAGCGCGCGGGCGATGAGCTCCTTGCCGCAGCCGCTCTCGCCGCGCAAGAGCACCGTCGCGTCGGTGGCCGCGGCCTTCTGCACCAGCTTGTAGACGGCCTTCATCGGCGCCGACTCGCCGATCACCCGGTTGAAGAAGTAGCCGACCGGCGAGCGCTGCTCCCGGGCGCGGCGCAGCTCCTCGTACAGGCTGGTCGACTGCAGCGCCCCGGAGACCTGCTCGGCCAGCTTCTGCATGCGCTCGACGTCCTCGTCGACGAAGCGGGTCTGCCCGCGCCTGTTGAGCACCGCCAGCACGCCGAACACCTCGCGGTCGCGACCGAACAGCGGCACCGCGATGAGCGACTTCGTCTGGTAGCCCGTGAGCCGATCGATCTCCGGGTAGAAGCGGCTGTCGTGCGAGGCGCTCGGAATCAGCACCGGAACGCCCTCTCGCGCCACGTACCCGGCCACGCCCTGGCCCATCTTCAGGCGGATCTGCGAGAGCTCGGGCAGGTGGGCCGCGCGGCTGAACAGCTCGTTGCGGCAGGGGTCGACGAGGTAGAGCGTGCCGCGGTCGGCCTGCATGGTGATCGCGACCCGGTCCACCAGGCGCTGGAGGAACTCGTCGAGGTTGACCTCCCGCCCCACGAGGCCGCCGACCGACAAGAGCACCTGCGACGGATCTTCGGACGGGGCCATCGGGAGCGGCGGCAGAAGCGACGCGGAGGGACTATACCAACTCATCTCTCTCGGTCCGCTCGGAGCACGCACGTTTCAGGCCGCGTCGGCGAGCACGACCCGCTTGCCCTCGCGCGCGGGCTCGGACGCGGCGAAGTAGCGCCGGGCCTCCTCGGCCATGTTCTCGACCTGCTCGTCGTTGTGCGCGGGGTCGTGGTGGAAGAGGAAGAGCCGGCGCGCGGCGCAGGCGAAGGCCACCTTCGCCGCGTCGATCATCGTCGAGTGGCCCCAGCCGCGGCGGCTCGGCCCCGACCGGCCGGCGTACTCGTCGGGCGTGTACTGCGCATCGAGGCACAAGACGTCGGCGCCCTCGATGGCGGCTCCGATGGCCGGCGTGAGCTCGTCGACCGACAGCTCGACGTCGGTCATGTACACGAAGCTCTTGCCGCCCGAGTCGATGCGGTAGCCCATGCAGCCCTGCGGGTGCGGCACCTCGAACGGCAGCACCCGGAACGGCCCGACCTCGAACGGCGCGCCGGCCTGCACCGCGCCGAACGAGAGCCGAGCCCGCATCGCGGAGAGCGGCACCGGGAAGCTGGGCGGCTCCATCTGCTTCGACAGCGCCCGCTCGAGCTCGGAAGCGCCCGACTGCCCCGGGCCGAGCAGATTCAGCCGGAACGACGGCGCGTAGGCCGGCCCGAAGAACGGGAACCCCTGCACGTGATCCCAATGCAGGTGCGAGAAGAGCAGGGTGACCTCCGTCGGCGCGCCCGCGCGCAAGAGCTCCTCGCCCAGCCCGCGAATGCCCGTGCCCGCGTCGAGGATGAGCTTGTGGCCGCCGCTCGACACCTCGACGCACGAGGTGTTGCCGCCGATGCGCGCGACATGGGCGCCGCTCGCCGCCACGCTGCCGCGGACTCCCCAGAATCGGATCTCCATGGTGCCTCCGGTGCGACGCCTGCCCGAGCAAACCTGCGGCCGAACGCAAGGGCGCGGAAGGAGGCCTGTGGGGCCGAGGCCCACCGCCGGAAGCGATCCACTCCGGCGCGACCGGCTCGATCCGATTCGGAACGGCTCAGCTCGACGCGCGGCTCTTGCGGCCCCCCCTCGCCGGACGACGGGGGGCCACGGCGGCCACGACGGCGGCGAGCTCGGCGGCCTCGACCGGCTTGGCGACGTGGCTCTGGAACCCGGCGTCGAGCGCGCGGATCCGGTCCTCGGTGCGGGTGAAGGCGGTGAGCGCCACCGCGGGAATCTCGCCGCCCCGCTTCGCCGGCAGCTCGCGCACCTTGCGGATGAGCGCGTAGCCGTCCTCGCCCGGCATGCCGATGTCGCTCACCAGCACGTCGGGGGCGCGCTGGCGGATCTTCTCGAGGGCCTCGGCGGTCGAGGCGGCGCGGGTGACGGTCGCCCCGAAGCGCTCGAGCATCGCCGCGAGCAGATCCAGCGCGTCGGGCTGGTCGTCGACGAGCAGCACGCGCATGCCCTTGAGCCGCGGGCGGTCCGCGGCCACGGGGGCGGCGAGCGCATGAGGGCTCGGCTGATCGGGCGCGAGGGTGTCGACGTTCTCCTCGAGCGCGGGGAGCGACACGGTGAAGGTGGCTCCCTTGCCGCGCCCGGGGCTGGCGGCGGACACCGTGCCCCCGTGCAGCTCGACGAGGTGGCGCACGATGGACAGCCCCAGCCCGAGCCCGCCGTGCTTGCGCGTGGTGGCGGCCTCGGCCTGGCGGAAGCGCTCGAACAGGTGCGGCAAGAACTCGGCGCCGATGCCTTCGCCGGTGTCGGTGATCTGCACCACCGCCCGACCGCGCGAGCCCGTCAGGCGGGCCTCGACCTTGCCGCCGGCCGGGGTGAACTTGATGGCGTTCGACAAGAGGTTCCACACCACCTGGAGCAGGCGCGTCGGGTCGCCCATCACGCGCGGAGCGTTCGCGTCGGTCCACGTGACGCGCTCGATGCCCTTGGCCCTCGCCGCCTGGCGCACCGAGTCGACCGCGTCCTGGATGGTCTCCGCGAGCGCCACCGGTTTGACGTCGAGGCGCAGCTTGCCGGAGATGATGCGCGAGACGTCGAGGAGGTCTTCGATGAGCCGGGCCTGGGCCCGGGCGTTGCGCTCGATGGTCTCGAGCCCGGCCGCGAGGGTCTTCGCGTCGGGCTTGCGCTCGCGCAGCATGTGGGCCCACCCGAGAATCGGCGTCAGGGGCGTGCGCAGCTCGTGCGACACCACCGCCAGAAACTCGTCCTTGAGGCGGCTGGCCTCGGTGGCACTCTGGTAGAGCCGGGCGTTGTCGATGGCCAGCGCCGCCCTCCGGGCGAACTCCTCGGCCAGCGTCACGTCGGCGTCGCTGAAGCCGTCGCGCGAGGAGCGGCCGATGACGACCGCTCCGATGTTCCGGGCCCGGGCGGTGAGGGGGACGACGAGCAGCCACGCGGGCCGTTCGCCGTGGCGGAGGTCGTCCAGCGAGACCGGCGCGGCGTCCTCGATGGTCACCACCCGCGTGCCACCCGACCGGAGCACGTCCAGCACCGGGTCGCCTGGCCGGCGGGTGGTGACGCGCGGGCGGGCGCGGAGCCTGGCCTCGAGCGAGCTGTCGCGGGCCGCTTCCGACACGCGCTTTACGTGGCCGTCGGGGTCCTGCACGTCGACCATGCACAGATCTCCCAGGAAGGGCACCGCCAGCCGGGCCAGCTTGTCGAGCGCCGCGGCCGGGTCGAGGATCGAGCTGAGCACCACGGACGCCTCGGCCAGAAACGCCAGCCGCTCGCGGGCGGCCTCGGCCTCGGCGCGGGCGGCCTTCTCGGAGGCGAGGCGGCGGGCTCCCTCCTCGGCCTGGCGGCGCTCGGTGACGTCCTCGATCAGCGCCAGCGCATACTCGGGCTCGCCGGTCGCCGCGCGGATCAGCGACACCGCGTGGCTGCACCACACCTCGGTGCCGTCGGGGCGCTCGTAGCTCCGCTCGAAGCGGAAATGATCCCGCTCGCCGTCGAGCAGCTCGCGCAGCCATTTCAGCTCGTCGTTGGCCCACAGCCCGCAGATGGCGTTGCCGCGGAGCTCGTTCTGGCTGACCCCCAGGATGCGCGCGGCCGCCGGGTTGGCCATGGCCAACGTCCCGCGGGGGTCGATGAGGATGATGCCCAGCGCCGCCTCGCGGAAGATGGCGGCGAAGCGGGCCTCGCTGTCGGAGACGAGCTCCTGGAGCCGCTCGTTCTCGCGCGAGAGCGGCTCGAGCGCGGTCAGTCTTTCCAGAGCATCTTCCACGGGTGCTTCCGCAGGTCCGATACCAGCGCCTTGAGGTCGTCGTACAGCTGCTTGTCCTTGAGGCTCGCCCCGGCGGTGCCTTCGCCCGCCTCGAGCCGGGCCAGAATCCGATCGCCGCGCTCGGCCAGCCGCTCGAGCCGCTCGCCGGCGGCCGCGTACCGGTCCAGCGCGGTCTTGAGCTTCTTGCCGTCCGCTTCGGTGAAGCCGCCCGACAGCGCCGCCAGGCCCGAGAGCGCCGCCTTGGCGTCCTTCGAGAGGGCGGGCAGCTCCTCGCGCAGCGCCCGCGCGCCGACCGCCGCGTCGTCGATGAGCTGCGCTCCCTTGCCGCCGGGCTCGAGGTTCTTGCGGGCCAGCTGCGAGAGCAGCCGCAGATCGCGCGCCGCCGCCGACAGCTCGGAGGCCAGGGTGTGGATGTCGTTGCGGTTCTCGGTGAGCACGCCGTCGACGGTGGCGGTCAGGCCGGTGATGCCGTTGACGAGCTTCGAGAGCACCAGCGGGTCCTGCTCGAGCACCCTCGACGCCGACTCGAGGAAGTTGGCGAGCCGGTTGGCCACCAGGTCCAGCCGCGGTGCATCGAGGCCGCGAATCACCTTGCCGGGCGGGAAGGGCGGCGAGCTGGCCGTGCCGGGGTACAGCTCGAGGTAGGGCTCTCCGAGCGGGCCCTGCGTGGAGACGGTGACGGCGGCGTCCTCGCGCAGGGCCTCGAGCACCGATTCGTCGACCGACAGCGCCATGCGCACCGGAATCGGCTTGCCGAATTCGTCGCGGCGGTCGGGCAACAGCTCGATGCGCTCGACGCGGCCTATGGGCACACCGCCCAGCTTCACCGGCGCGCCCTTCACCACGTTCCCGGTGTGGCCGAACTCGACGGTGAGGGTGGAGTCGCGGCCCAATGTCAGCTCGCCCATGAGCCACAGAAGGCCCAACCCGCCGGCCAGCGCCGCCAAGACGAGCGCCCCCACCTTCATCTCCAACCGCCGTTCGTCCATTCGTTCGGCAGACTACCCCTCTCCCTCAGCGGGTGGAAAAGGCCGGCGACGCGAATCGCAACAGCTCGCGCACGGCCGGCTCACCCGAGCGGAAAAATTCGTCCCTGCCGCCAGAGAAGGCGCATCGTTTGCCGGCGACGACGACGACCCGGTCGGCCAATCGCTCGAGGGCGCGGTAGTCGTGAGAGACGACCAGGGCGCCCAGCCCCGCGGCGGCGAGCGAGGCGATGACCTCGTTCACCTGGGCGGCGGCGTCGCGGTCGAGCCCGGTGGTGGGCTCGTCGAGCAAGAGGAGCTCGGGCGAGAGCACCAGCGCGCGGGCGATGGCGGCCCGCTTCTTGGCCCCGGGCGAGAGCGCCGCCGGGCGCCGGTCGGCCCACGAAAGAAGCCCCACGCGCTCGAGGGCGCGCGAGATCTCCTCTTTGCCCGCGCCCACCGTCTTGGCCGCCAGCGCCACGTTCTCCTCGACGGTGAGCCAGTCGATGAGGGCCGGGCCCTGCACGATGTACGGAGCGCGCCGGCGCAGCGAGAGGAGCGCGCGCTCGGGCAGCGCGTGCACCTTCTCGCCGAAGAGCGTCACCGCCCCCGCGTCGGGGCGCAACAGCCCCGTGGCGAGCCGGCACAACACGCTCTTGCCGCTGCCGCTCTTGCCCACGACGAAGGTGACGCCGCGCGTGTCGAGATCGGCGGTGAAGCCGTCGAGCACCCGGTTGGGCCCGAAGGACTTGACGACGCCGTCGAAGCGGAGCGCCCCCATGCCTCAGCCGACAGAGAGGAAGGCCAGGGCCACCACGAAGTCGATGACCATGCAGCCGAGCGCGGCGTCGACGACGCCGGAGGTGACGGCCGCTCCGACGGCGTGGGCGCCGCCACGGGCCTTCAGCCCCCGGTAGGCCGCCGCCGCGGGAATGTACAGGCCGGCGATGACGGCCTTGGTGGCTCCGCAGAGAATGTCCCACCGGTCGACGAAGCGGGCGTCGACGAACGAGAAGCCGTCGACGCCGTAGACATGGGTGGCGGTCAAGACCGCCGAGGCCGATGCGGCCAGGGTGCCGATGACGCACAAGACGGGCAGTGCCACCACCGAGGCCAGAAGGCGCGGAGCCACCAGGTCGGCGAGCGGATCTCCGGCGGACATCTCGAGCGCCTCGATCTGCTCGTTCACCGCCATCGAGGCCAGCTCGGCCGAGCTCTTCGCGCCGCTCTGCGCCGCGGCGAGGAGGATGGACACCATCGGGCCCAGCTCGCGCACGAGCAGCTCGAAGTACGCCGGGCCGACGACGGTCAGGTTGCCGGTGAAGCGCCGCGCCTGGAAATGGCCGATGGCCACCATCACCACGCCGAAGAAGGCCAGGCCCGAGCCGACCAGCCACGCCGATCGGTTGCCGGTTTCGTAAAGCTGATGCAGCCACTCGCGGAACGAGACGGGGCGGCGCACGGCCTCGCGCAGCGACCGGGCGATCAGAAGCAGCGGAGCGCCGACGGCGGAGAGCGCGCTCATGCGAGCAACCCGGTGAGAAGGGGCGTCAACAAGAAGTCGAGCGAGAAGATGGCGGCGGCGCTCCACACCACGCTGGAAGCGGCGGCGCTCCCCACGCCGCGGGCGCCGTGGGCGGCCGACAAGCCCACCGCGGTCGAGACGAGCGCGATGGCCAGGCCGAAGGCAAGAGACTTGAGCGAGCCGCCCAGAAGATCGGTGGCCGAAAGCATGTCGGCGAAGCTGCCCAAGAACGTCCGCACCGGCAGCTTCAGCGTCAGGAACGCGGCCGTCGCCTCCCAGAGGATGGCGATGAAGAACGCGAAGCTCGACAGACACGAGACGGAGACGGCCGTGGCCACCACCCGCGGCGCCACCAGCAGGGCGAACGGGTCGAGCGAGATGCCCTTGAGCCCCTCGAGCTGACCGCCGACCTGAAGCGACGCCAGCTCGGCGGCGTTGGCTGCCCCCACGCGCGCGGCCATCATCAGGCCCAGAAGCAGCGGGCCGAACTCCCAGAGCACCGCGTAACCCGCAGCCCAGCCGAGGAAGTTGCGCGCGCCGAAGCGCTGCACGTACAGGCCGGTCTGGAGCACCACCGTGGCGCCGATCACCGTGGCCACCAGCAGGGCCAAGGGCAGCGCCCCGTAGCCGAACAGCGCCAGCGAGCGCCAGAGCTCGCGGCGATCGAGGTTGGGAAGTTGGCGCAAGGTGCGCGCGAGCACCAGGCCCAGCCGGCCGGTGGCCCGAACCCAGGAGAGGAACGAGCGCCCCACGAAGGCGACGATGGCAAATGCCGCGCCGGTCATGGGCCTATGGACACCTCCGCCCGGGCGGAGTCGACGAACCGGCCGTGCAACAGATGCTCGGTGCGGCTCAGGCGCGGCGCGCACTCGGGGTCGCTGGCGCAGACGACGAGCGTTCGGCCAGAAGCCACCCGGAGGAGCAGCTCGGCCACCTTCGCCGCGGTGTCCGGATCCAGCGCGGCCAGCGGGTCGTCGGCCAACAGCACCTCGGGCCGGGCGACGATGGCCCTGGCGATGCCGGCCCGCTTGCGCATGCCGCCCGAGAGCTGCTCGGGCAACGCGTCGGCGGCGTGCGCCAGGCCGACCTGATCCAGCGCCTCCTTCGCGCGGGCGATCGCCTCCGTCCGCTCGACGCGGCGGCGGGTCAGCGGGAAGACGACGTTCTCCAGAACCGACATCGAGTCGAAGAGGGCGTCGGTCTGGAACACCATGCCGAAGGCGGCCTGTTTGGCGCGGCGCTCGTCGCTCGTCAGGCGCCACGGGTCGTCTCCGTTCCAGAGCACGCGGCCAGCCGTCGGAGCCCAGAGCCCGGCCAGGCACTTGAGCAGCGTCGTCTTGCCGCTGCCGGCCCCGCCCAGGACGAGCACCTGCTCGCCCTGAGGCAGGTCGAGCGTGGCGCCGTCGAGCGCCCGCTGGCCGTCGACGACGAGGGTGAGCTGGTCGGCCCGAAGGTGCACGGCGGGCAGACTCTACCGGAGGCGCCGGCTCGGCAGATCTCGATTCTCCGGCCGGGTCCCGAATTCGCCAACGCTCCCGCTTTCGTCGGTCGAGCCTGCCGAGCACCGGCACGACACGCTCCGAGCAGCGAGCATGGGTGGCGCGAGGCGGACGACGCCGCTATATGGCTGGCCTGCGTCATGCCGCGCCCGTTCGCCTTCGCCCTGCTCCTCGTCTCCCCCGTCGCCGCGCCGGCGCTGACCCTGGAAGAGGCGATCGCCCTGGCGCTGGAGCGGAACGAACGGCCCGCCATCGCCTCCGAGCAGGCCGCCGCGGCCCAGGCACGGCTCGATCGGGCCCGGGCCTTCTTCTTCCCCGAGGTTGCCGCGGTCGGCAACTACACCCGGCGCATGCACGAGACGGTGCGCGACATCGGCGGCCAGCCGGTGGTGCTGCAAGCGCGTGACGCGCTGTCGGCGTCGGTGGTGGCCCGGTGGACCGTCTTCGACGCGCGCGGTTTTCCGCTGTACCGCACCGCGCGGCTCGACCGCGACGCCAGCCGGCTCGAGTCGCTCGAGGCCAACCGGCTGCTCATGTTCGAGGTCGCCGACGCGTACCTGTCGACGCTCTCCGCCGAGCAGGTGGCCAGCGCCGCCGAGCGAAGGCTCGAGCTGGCGAGGAAGAGCCACGAAGAGGCCAGGGCCCGCTTCGAGGCCAGGCTCGTCGGCACCAACGACGTCACCCGCGCCGAGCTCGAGCTTGCCACCGCGCAGCGCGAGTCCGCGCGGGCTCAGGCCGCGCTGAAGGCCGCGTACGTCAGTTTGGGCTACCTCTTGAACGCCGAGGTGAAGCCGCCGCTCGCCGCTCCGGACCGGTTGATCGCCGACGCATCGGGCCCGCTCCGCAGCTCGCCGGACCTGGTCGCCGCCGCCGAGGCCGCCCGCCTCGACGTGGCCGCGGCCGAGTCCCGCGCGGAGGCCGCCTCGGCGCTGGCCGTCGAGCCCCCGATGCGGCTCGTTCCGTCCATCTCCGCGGTGGGGCAATACCGCGTCACCAACGAGGCCGGCTTCACCGCCCGCACGGGCGACGGTTTTCTGGGGCTCGAGCTGGCCTGGTCGCTCTTCGACGGCGGCGAGCGGTACGCCGAAGCGCGCGAGAGACGCGCCCTGGCCCGCGCCAGCCGTCAGCTCGCCGACGCGAGGCGGCGGAGGGTGAGCGCCGACGTCGAGACCGCCCTGGTGTCGCTCGAGACCGCGAAGGCCGCGCTGGCACACGCCGCCGTGGCGGCGAACGTGGCCCAGAGGAACGCGGCGGAGACGGCCGAGCTGTACCGGCAGGGCCTCACCGGAGCGCTCGAGGTCTCCGATGCCGCGGTGCGGCTGTTCGAGGCCGAGGTTGCGCTCACCCGTGAGCGGTACGGCATGCTCCTGGCGTTTTTGGACCTCCGGGCCGCGCTGGGGGTGGACCCCTTGGGGCGTGAGGTGAAGCCGTGACGACTGCTTGGAGACGGCATGCGTGGGGCGGGGGGTTGCTCGTGGCGGCATGGCTTTGCGCCTGCTCGAAGGGCGAGGCCAACGCTCCGGCAGGAAAGCGCCCGCCCATGGCCTTCCCGGTGGAGGTGTCGAAAGTCGAGGCCCAGCCCGTCGAGTACACGCTGAGCGCACTCGGCTCGGTCGAGGCGTTCGAGCGGGTGCAGATCACCGCCCGCGTGGCCGGGGTGGTGGAGAAGGTGCGTTTCTTCGAGGGCCAGGCGGTGAAGCAGGGCGAGGTGCTGGTGGAGATCGAGCCCAGCCGCTTCGCGCTGGCGGTGCGGTCGGCGAAGGCCGCGCTCGACCGGGCGATGGCGGCGAAGGAGGAGGCCGAGTCGGGCCTGTCGCGGCGCCAGAGCGTCGAGGAGAAGAGCCCGGGGCTCATCCGCGGCGAGGAGCTGGAGACGTACCGCACCCGGGCCCGCGCCGCCGCCGCCGAGGCCCAGGCCGCCCAGGTGGCCCTGGACAAGGCCCAGCTCGATCCAGGAACTGGAGCTGTCGATCCGCCGCGCCCTGGATCAGCGGCAAATGGTCGAGGAAAACAAGAACCTCAAGGCCCAGCTCGATCTGCGCGACGCCTACGTGCGGGCGCCGGTCGCGGGCGTTCTGCAGACGCGCTCGGTGCAGACCGGCCAGTACGTGCAGCCTGGCACGGTGCTGGCGTCGATGATACGCCGCGAGCCGCTCCTGCTCAGGTTCAAGGTGCCCGAGCCCGATGCGGCGCGGGTGCGGCCGGGCATGCCGGTGCGCTTCACCGTGCGCAGCGACGCGCACACCTTCACCGCGCGCATCACCCACGTGGCCGACGCAGCCGAGGAGGCCTCGCGCATGGTGGCGGTGACGGCCGAGGTCGACGACGCCGAGAAGGACCGGCTGCGGCCGGGAGCCTTCGCCGACGTGGTGGTGCCGGTGGGCCAGTCGAGCGGCGCTCTGGTGGTGCCGCAGACGGCGGTGCGCCCCACCGAGCGGGGCTTCGTCGCGTTCGTCGTCGAGGGCACCGTGGCCAAGGAGCGGGTGCTGAATCTGGGCCTGCGCACGCCCGACGGGAAGGTCGAGGTGCGGTCGGGGGTGCAGGAAGGCGAGCGCGTGGTGGTGCGCGGGGCCGAGGCGCTGCGCGACGGGGCCACGGTGCGCGTCGCGGGCGGTGATGCCGGACCGTCGCCCGCCCAGGGCAGGCCCGCCGGAGATCGGCCGTGAATTTGACCGAGGTCTGCATCCGAAAGCCGGTGCTCGCCTGGATGCTGATGGGCGCCACCATCGTCTTCGGCGGGGTGGCGGTCTCGCGCATCGGCATCAGCCAGTTCCCCGACGTCGACTTCCCCACCATCACCGTCTCGGTGAGCTGGGAGGGCGCCGCCCCCGAGGTGGTCGAGCACGACGTCATCGAGCCCATCGAGGAGGCCGTCGTCCAGGTCGAGGGCGTCCGGTCGATCACCTCGAGCTCGCGCCAGGGCGGCGGCAGCGTCACCCTCGAGCTGGACTTGAGCCGCGACGTCGACGTGGCGCTCCAGGACGTGCAGACCAAGGTGGCCCAGGCGCAGGTCCGGCTGCCGCGCGACATCGACCCGCCGGTGGTGTCGAAGACGAACCCCGAGGACCAGCCCATCATGTGGGTGGGCGTCTCCGGGCCGTACTCGCAGCAGTTCATCTCGGACTACGCGCGCTACCGGGTGAAGGACCGCCTGCAGAGCCTCCCCGGCGTGGGAGAGGTGATGATGGGCGGCTACCTCGAGCGCAACGTCCGCATCTGGCTGAACGCGGACTGGCTCGACGAGCACGCCGTCACCGCCGCCGACGTCATCGCCGCGTTGCGCCGCCAGCACGTCGAGCTGCCCGCGGGCAGGCTCGAGAATTCCGGCCGCGAGGTGAACGTTCGGGTGATGGGCGAGGCGCTGGATCTGGCCACGCTCGAGAAGATCGTCGTGCGCGAGGTGAACGGCTCGCCCGTCTACCTGTCGCAGGTGGCCCTGGTGGAAGACGGCTTCGAGGACGTGCGCCGCATGGCCCGCGTCAACGGCGAGCCGGCCCAGGGCATGGGCATCAAGAAACAGCGCGGGGCCAACGCGGTGGCCGTGGCCCAGGCGGTGCGCGCCGAGCTGGAGAAGATCCGCAAGGACTTGCCCGAAGGGCTGGAAGTGGGCGTCAACTTCGACAGCACCCGGTTCATCGAGGAGTCGGTCCACGACATCGAGCTCGAGCTGCTCCTCGCCGTGCTGCTCACCGCGCTGGTGTGCTGGATGTTCCTGGGCTCGCTCTCCAGCACGCTGAACGTGGTGCTCGCCATTCCCATGTCGCTCTTGGGGACGGTGGCGGTCATCTACTTCCTCGGCTTCACCCTCAACACCTTCACCCTGCTGGGCCTGGCGCTGGCGGTGGGCATCGTCGTCGACGACGCCATCATGGTGATGGAGAACATCTTCCGCCACGCCGAGGAGGGGAAGGACCGGGTGCGGGCCGCGCGGGAGGGCACCGCCGAGATCACCTTCGCCGCGCTTTCTGCCACCGTGGCGGTCATCGCCATCTTCGTGCCGGTGGTCTTCATGCAGGGAGTGATCGGCCGCTTCTTCTTGCAGTTCGGCATCACGCTCTGCCTGGCGGTGATGTTCAGCTACGTCGAGGCCATCACCCTGGCGCCGGCCCGGTGCGCGCAGCTGCTCAAGGCCTCGCGCGAGGGCCGCTCGCGCATCGGGCAGCTCGTCGACCGGCTTTTCCACCGGCTCGAGCGGGCCTACGCCTCATTGCTCGAACGGGGGCTCAAACGCCCCGTCCTGGTGGTGGTCGCCGGCGTGGTGCTGTTCGGCGCGGCCATCGCGGTGTTCCGCACGGTGCCCGGCGAGTTCGTCCCCTCGCAGGACCAGAGCCGCTTGCTGGTGCGGCTGCAGACGGCGGTGGGCTCGGACCTCGAGGAGACCGACCGGCTGTTCCGCCGCGCCGAGGCGTTCGTCAACGGCCGGCCCGAGGTCGAGCGGGCCTTCGCGGTGGTGGGCGGCTTCGGCGGCAGCGGCGTCAACACCGGCGTCATGTTCATCACCCTGGTCCCGCCCGACCAGCGGCCGATGACGCAGAACGAGTTCGCCGCGCTGCTGCGCAAGGAATTCAACTCGTACCCGGGCCTCAGGGCGGTGGTGCAGGACCTCTCGCAGTCGGGCTTCACCGCCCAGCGCGGTTTCCCGGTCGAGTTCTCGGTGCGCGGCTCCGACTGGAACACGCTGGTGGCCGAGGCCGAGTCGGTGAAGCAGAAGCTGGCCCAGAGCGGCCTGGTGGTGGACCTCGACAGCGACTACCAGCTGGGCATGCCCGAATTGCGCATCGTGCCCGACCGCGAGCTGGCCACGGACCTCTCCGTCTCGGTCGAGGAGGTGGCCACCACCATCAACGCGCTGGTCGGCGGCGTGCGCGTGGGCAAGTACTCGACGGGAGGCCGCCGCATCGACGTGCGGCTGAGGCTTCTGGCATCGCAGAGGTCCCGCCCCGAGGACGTGGCGAAACTCAAGGTGCGGCAGCAGAGCGGCGAGCTGATTCCGCTCTCGGCGCTGGTGAAGCAGGAGGAGCGCCCGGCGCTCCAGGCCATCACGCGGCGCGATCGCGAGCGCGCCATCACCATGTTCGCCAACGTGGCCACGGGCCACTCGCAGGAAGAGGCGCTGGCCTTCGTCGAGAAGCTGTCGAAGGAGATGCCGCCCGGCTACCGGCTGGTGCTCGGCGGCGCCTCGGTGGCCTTCCGCGAGTCGATGTCGAGCCTCTTGTTCGCGCTCGTGCTGGGCATCGTCGTCGCCTACATGGTGCTGGCGTCGCAGTTCAACTCGTTTCTGCACCCGGTGACGGTGCTGACGATTCTCCCCCTGTCGGTGGTGGGCGCCGCCTTCGCGCTCAAGCTGACCGGCACGAGCCTGAACATCTTCTCGATGATCGGGCTGTTGCTGCTCATGGGCATCGTCAAGAAGAACTCCATCATCCTCGTCGACTACACCAACCAGCTCAAAGGAAAGGGCCTGTCCACCCTCGAGGCGCTCGAGCGCGCGGGGCCGGTGCGGCTCAGGCCGATCCTCATGACGTCGATCGCCACCATGATGGCCGCCGTCCCGGCCGCGCTGTCGTTGGGGCCTGGCGCCGAGGTGCGGAGGCCGATGGCGGTGGCGGTGATCGGTGGGCTGGTCGTGTCCACCGCGCTGTCGCTGCTCGTGGTGCCGGCCTTCTACCTCTTGGCGGACAGGCTGAAGCGGGCGGCCGGCTTCGAGGAGAAGCCCGAGCCGGCCGAGCGTGAAGGCGCCATGTCGGACGCGCCGGTGCGGTGAGGGCCGGAGAGCGCCACGCGCGGCCGTGCAGTCCTCCCTCCCCGGGGATAACGATTTCTTCGATGGCCGACGTGCAGGATTCGACCGTGCAGATCCTCCGGGAGATTCGCGACGAGATTCGCTCGACGCGCGTCGATTTGTCGGCGCGAATCGACCAGACGAATCAACGGCTCGACCAGACGCGGGCGGAGCTGAGCACGCGAATCGATCGGACGAACGAGCGGCTCGATCACGTGGAGACCACGTTGCTGGAGCTCGCCACGCAGCAGCGGTTCGTCGTCAAGCACTCCAAGGATGACCGCGAGCGAAGTCAGCGCATCGAGCGCGAGCTCGCGGAGCTCCGCCGGCCGGTGGACGCGCTCGAGGCCAAGGAACGGCACGAGCCGTCCGGATCGCAAGCGGCTCGTCGGGTGGGGAGGTTCCGACGGCTGGCGCTGCGACCACTGCCGTACGTCGTCTGGTGTGCCGTCGAGCCATCATCGACGAAGCCGCACGGAATCTCACGGCCGCCTCTTCAGCCAGCTCCTGAGCGAGAGCTTCCGCAGGCGCGCGGTGAAGAAGTACCACGCGGCGGCGGCTCCGAAGAGGGCGCCGGCGGCCAGCGCTCCGAGCACGCCGAGAATCGGAACTCCGTCGTACGAAGGCGGCCGGCTGGCGAAGGCGATGAACGCTCCGATGATGAAGCCGCACACGCACAGGCCGAGGAAGGAGATGGCCGCGAGGCTGCGCAGGTTGGCGTTCACCCGATCGAGCTGATCGGCGCGGATGGTGACCGAGAACTTGCCTGCTTCCAGATCGAGCATGATCTGCGACAGCTGCATCGGCAAATCCTGCGCGATGCTCTGAATGCGGAGCAGCGTCTTCATCAGCCCGCCCTGGAGCTGGGTCGGGTCGTACCGCTCGGCGAGCAGCTGCTTGGCATACGGCAGGGCCATCTCGCCGATGTTCAGGTCGGGGTAGAGCGACCGGAGAATGCCCTCGGTGGAGATCGCCGCCCGCGAGAGAATGGCGTACTCCTTGGGCACGCGGATCTTGTACTTGATGGCGAGATCCAAGAGGTCCGACAACAGGTGCCGGGAGTCGACGTCGCGCAGCTTCGCCGGCAGGTACTGGCCGAGAATCTGCTCGATGTCGCTCTTGAAGCCCAACAGGTTGGCGCGCGAGTCGGGCGAGCCGATGCGGTAGAGAATGCGGGCCACCGACTCGGCGTCCTTGAGCGCGATGGAGAGCATCAGCGACACGAGCGTGTCCTGCATCTGCTTGGTGAGCCGGCCCACGATGCCGAAGTCGAGGAGCGCCAGCACGTTGCCGTCGAGCACGAGCAGGTTTCCCGGGTGGGGGTCGCCGTGGAACAGCCCGTCCTCGAAGAGCTGGCGGAAGCTGGCTTCGACGATGTTGCGCGCGATTGCCTCGCGGTCGGCCTGCGTCAGGTCGAGCTGCGACAGCTTGGTGCCGCGGATGAACTCCATGGTCAGCACCGTGCGGCTCGACAGCTCGTCGTAGACCCTGGGGATGCGGATGTATGCGCGCCCGACGTGGGTCTTGTAGAAGGCCCTCAGGTTCGAGGCCTCGTGGATGAAGTCGAGCTCCTCGTGGATGGCGCGGTCGAACTCCTCGACGATGCCGGTCGGAGTGTAGACGCCGACCTCCTCGACCACCGCCTCGAGCGCGCGCGCCAGGTAGTGGAGCACCGATAGATCGGCGCGGATCTGATCCGCGATCTCCGGCCGCTGCACCTTCACCACGACCTCGTCGCCCTCGCGCGTCAGGGCGCGGTGCACCTGGGCGATCGAGGCGGCGGCGAGAGGCTTGGGGTCGATCTGTTGGAACAGCTCCGCGGGTTCCTTGCCGAAGCTCCGGCGGATCTGCTCGGCGATCTGCTCCATGGGAATGGGCGCGACGTTGTCCTGCAGCGTGGCCAGCTCGTCGATGAACTCGGCCGGCAGCATGTCGGCCCGGGTGGAGAGCACCTGCCCCAGCTTGATGAAGGTCGGCCCCAGGTCGTTGAGGAACTGGCGAAAGCGCCGGGCCACCGACTCGCGCCGGGTCTCCGGCGAAGGATCCTCCTCCTTGCGGCCGAGCAGGCGCGAGAGCCCCGAGCGCTCGAGCAGGTCGGCGAAGCCATGCCGCGCGGCGATGGTGGCGATCTGCCGCACGCGGTTCAGGTCCTGGAAGGCTTCCCGGATCAAGTGCGGTCCAACGTGCCATGCCGATGGCCGACCCGCAATTTCGGCGCGGCGGCGAGAGAGGCCCGCCAAAGGGGCGGGCGAGCGCGCCAGGGCGGGACGTCGAGCGTGGAAAAGCTCCGCCACGCTCGAACGCGGCCGATCGGCCACGCGCGGCAACCCCGCGGGATTTCGAGTTGGCACCGTTGGCACGCGAATGTGGGGTTGATCGGCGCCGCCGGATGGCGCATTGGGATGGGTTCCTCCAGGAGGACGCATGGACCGTGCGCAGGAAGTCGAGCTGCCCGCCTGGAACGCCGAGGGCGCCACGAGGAAGGTGGCGGCGCACCCGGACGCCGCGGTGGCGGTGCCGGTGAAGTGGCTGCGGCTGTTCGTGGCGCTGCAGCTGGTGCTGCTCGCGGCGGGCGCTGCGGCGGGGCTGGTGATCCGCGACCTGTTGGTCGAGGCGGCGGCGGCGCAGGCCGATGCGGGCGAGGAGGGGCTCAAGCAGATCGAGCAGCTTTCGGCGCAGACCAAGGCGCTGGAGAGCGAGGTCGGGTTGCTGAGGCAGCAGATCACCAGCGACGCCGCGGAGGACGTCATCTTCCTCAAGACGCTGGTGATGAAGCCCGACATCGACCCGGTGCTGGCGCGGTCGATCGCCCGGTCGGTGCGGCGCTACTCCGAGCTCTACCGGCGCGACGCGGACCTGGTGCTGGCCATCATCGCCGTGGAGTCGAACTTCGACCCGAAGGCGGTGTCGTCGGTCGGGGCCGAGGGGCTGATGCAGGTGATGCCGCACTGGAAGAAGGTGCTCGGCATCACGGGCGACCTGAAGGACGTGGACCTGTCCATCAACTACGGCCTGCAGATCCTCGGCTTCTACGAGGAGATGTACAAAGACCTCGACATGGCGCTCACCGCGTACAACCGCGGGCCCGGGCCGGTGGACACGGCGCTGATGAAGGGGAAGGACCCGAAGAACGACTACGCCGGCCGGGTGAAGCGCCAGTACGAGCGGCTCAAGAAGCTGAACGCCCGGACGCCGTGACAGGCGCGACAGGCGCGGCGCGATCGGTCTCGGCCAATTGCCGCGCGATGTCGCCGTACCGGTGCGCCAGCTCCAGCGCCGCGATCCGAAGCCCCAGCCGATTCGAGCTCGCCACGGTCCGCATCATCGCCGACTGCATGGAGCGCGGGGTGAGTGAATACTCACACCGCCTGAAGGCGGAGGCTTCGGCCGGGCTTCGCCAGGCCTTGTACGACTGGAAGTCGGTTGTATCGGCTGAAGCCGGCTGAAAGTGC